>WNGF01002292.1_pt1 | contig 26991 bp, 23 predicted proteins | sample 5400641 | NCBI WGS metagenome assembly WNGF01 (sample SAMN13153371, study PRJNA577476) | soil metagenome | isolation source: 80 cm soil or saprolite under grassland replicate 2 | place: USA:California | collected 2016-06-15 | reverse complement strand
GAAGCGGTGTACTGCGCGCGGGGGGATCTCGAGAACCGCATCAAGGAATTGCATCACGATCTCGCGATCGGCCGGACGAGCTGCTCCCGGTTTTGGGCCAACCAGCTGCGGGTCATCCTCACGGCCGCGGCGTTTGTACTGATGCAAGAACTCCGGCTGCGTGCCGCACCCACCTCCTGCGCACGCGCGCAAGTGGCGACGCTCCGTCTCCGGTTGCTCAAGTTGGGCGTGCGTGTGGTCGGATCGGTGCGCCGCCTCGTCCTGCATTTGCCCGCCAGCGCGCCGTACGCCGCCACGTGGCAACGCGTCGCCCTGCGCCTCGGCGCCCGCGCCGGCTAATTCGTACCTCGTAGGGCGCGGGTCGCGCCATGAAAGGCGGACGCGCGCGATTCGCCACTGCTCCGTGCCGTCCACGGCTTCGATCCAACCGCTCAGCCCTCACATCGGTGACGTCACGCCCCAGTCAGCGTCGCCGACGCACATCCACCACGTTCAGGCGTTGTGATTGGACGCGCTGTTACCGCTCATGAATAATGCGGGCTAGCGGATGACGCGACCATTGCCAGTCACGGTCATCATTGCGGCCGCCGCCGCGACGAAGACTCCCTCGTCAACTTCTGGCTGTACGGCACGACCTTCACGTCTCCGACAAGGCGGAAGGGTAGGATTTCTATCCCGTCCAGACCATTCAGCCGTTCGCGGTGATCGATTCGCTCCTGCGGCACAGCGCGGCGGAGTTGAGCGACCTGACGGTCGCAACGCTGGACCTGAGCCCGCGCGTCAACCAGCATTTCGAGCTCGCGCGGACCCGTGCGCGCGTCGGGACGCCTTACGTCGTCCAGCTCCCGTTGAGCGAAGACGACCCGTCACGCAAATGGGATTCGGCGCTCGTGGTACTGGCAGCGCTTCGGCGATCGGGTCGGTGAAGAGGTGCCGGCGATCCAGCCGCCACAAGGCGCGGGCAACCTGCGCGTGCGCGCGGTCCGAATCCGCCCCGCTATCGTGGGCGCGATCGAGCCGTCTTCTGGGATAGTCGGGAAGACGGCGACACGCTCTTCTGGTATCGCAGGAACTGACGCTCCTGGGATCCGGCGTGCGGGGTCCGACTTTCGACATATCGTGGGCACCAGTCGCCGATACATAATCTGGGGGTTTGCGTAGACTCCTCGCCTCCGAGCAGGCCGGGCTCGTCCTGGTCATCGTCGTTCTCGGCACGATCCTCACCGCCCTCGCCGGGTGGCACGTCGACCGGCTGACGGGCTCACAGGTCAACAACTTCCTCAATTCCTACACGCTGATCCAGACCGCGACCGACGCGAGCTTCTTCGCCGTGATGGCGGTCGGCGCGACGATCGTCATCATTTCGGGGGGCATCGATCTGTCCGTCGGATCGATTTACGCGCTCGCAGGTGTCGCGACTGCGCTCGCGTTGCGCGCCATGGGTCCGATGCCCGGCGCGCCGACGTTTGCGATCGGCCTCGCGATTTCGCTCGCGGTGGGACTGATCTGCGGCGCGCTGAACGGCCTGATGGTCGTCGGCCTCCGCGTGCATCCCTTTATCATCACGCTCGGCACGATGTGGATCCTCCGCGGCGTCGCGTTCGTCGCGAGCCATGCGGAGAGCATCCTGCTGCCGGACGTGCTGACGCGCGTCGCCAAGGCATCGCTCGGGCTCGCCGCGTCGCTGTATCCCGTGCCGATGCTGACGATGATTCTCGTGACCGTCGCGGGGGCGATTTACCTGACGCAGACGGTGATGGGGCGGCACGTGTTCGCGATCGGCGGCAACGCGGAGGCGAGCCGATTCTCGGGGCTGCGCCTCTGGCGCATCCAGATTGGCGTCTTCGTGATCTCCGGGCTGACGGCGGGGCTCGCGGCGTTCATGGGCGCCAGCTTCTACGGATCGGCGTCGTGCGTCGATGCGACGGGATATGAGCTCTACGTCATTGCGTCGGCGGTCGTTGGCGGCGCCAGCCTGGCAGGGGGCAAGGGGAGCGCGGTGAACGCGATGCTCGGCGCCATCCTGATCGTGCTCATCCGGCAGTCGATCCGCACGCTCCACTTCGACCAGAACTACGAGTGGATCATCATCGGCTGCGCGACTATCATCGCCGTCGTACTGGACAGGACCAGCGCCAGCTTCACGGCGCGTCGTCTTGCGCGCGCCGCGAAGTAGGGAAGAAGGTCGAAGGTAAAGCGCCTGTAACAACACAACGAGGACTCTTATGCAGAAACCGGCAAGGAAGATCGCAAATCTCGCAACCATCCTCGCGTCCTTGATATGCCTCGGTGCCTGCAACAAGGAGAAAGGCGCGCCGGCGACGAGCACGCCGGCGAACACTACCGTGTCGAGCGGCGGGGCGATCAAGATCGCGATGATCGCAAAGAGCTCGACCAACCCCGTGTTCCTGTCCGCGCGGACTGGGGCCGAGGCGGCGGCGAAGGACATGTCCAGGAAACATGGGGTGCCGGTCGAGGTCGTCTGGCTGACGCCGCCCGCCGAGGACGGGCAGGTGCAGGCGCAGCGCATCGCGCAGGCGGTGAACGAAGGGGCGACGGCGGTCCTGATCTCCTGTTCCGACGCAGGCAAGGTCACCGGCGCGATCAACGACGCCGTCGATCGCGGCGTGCCGGTCATGACGTTCGACAGCGACGCGCCGCAGTCGAAGCGCTTCGCGTTCTACGGCGTCGACGATGTGAAGACGGGCGAGGCGGTGATGCGCGAGCTCGCCACGCAGATGAACGGCAAGGGGAAGATCGCCATCCTTGCGGGTAACCAGAACGCGCCAAACCTGCGGAAGCGCGTCGACGGCGTCAAGCAGGAAGCGGCGAAGTCCCCCGGCATCAGCATCGCCGGGACCTTCTACCACATCGAGACGCCGCAGGACGCCGCCGCGGAAGTCATCCGCGTGCAGAACGCGTATCCGGACGTCACCGGCTGGGCGATGGTCGGCGGCTGGCCGCTGTTCACGCAGACGCTGCTGTCGGATCTCGATCCCAAGAAGGTCAAAATCGTCGCCGTGGATGCGCTGCCCGCGGAGCTCGCGTATGTCGACAAGGGGCTCGCCCCGGTGCTGCTCGCGCAGCCTACGTACAAGTGGGGCTACGTCGGCGTCGAGACGATCGTCAACAAGGTGCACATGAAGCAGGACGTGCCGCAGATCATCCCGATGGAGCTCGTGCGCGTCTCGAAGGACAACCTCGGATCGTGGGCGCGACAATTGAAGGAATGGGGCTTCACCGACGTTCCTGACGCGTACGCTGCATTGCCAAAAGTGCCGTAACTGAATACAGGCAACTCTCACTGAAAGATCAAACAGGAGGACGGGAGAAGGGGATTGCTGGTTGAGACGCATGCGCATAGCCGTTCAATTCGAAGGTATCTCCAAGCGCTTCCCGGGTGCGCGCGCGCTGGAGAACGTCAGCTTCGAGATCGCGGAAGGCTCCTGCCACGCGCTGTGCGGCGAGAACGGGGCGGGGAAGAGCACGCTGGGAAAGATCCTCGCGGGCATCCACGCGCCTGACGAAGGGCGCATCCTCCTCTTCGGCCGGCCCGTCTCGTTCCGCGGACCGGAGGATGCGCTCGCCGCGGGCGTGGGCATGGTCCACCAGGAGCTCGCGTTCTGCGAGAACCTCTCGGTCGCGGAAAATCTCTGCCTCGGGTTCCTCCCCGCGAAGCGCGGCTTTCTCTCGCGCGCGGCGATGCGGGCGCGCGCGGAAGCGATGCTCGCCGCCATCGACGCGAAGATCGACGTGCGCCGCCGCGTCGGCGAACTGACCACGGGTCAGCAGCAGATGCTGCAGATCGCGTCCGCCGTCGGCACCGGCGCGCGGGTGATCGTGTTCGACGAGCCGACGAGCAGCCTGTCGCAGCACGAAGCCGAAAAGCTGTACGAGCTCATCGCGAGGCTGCGCGAAAAACGGGTGACGTCGATCTACGTCAGCCATCGCATGGAGGAGATCTTCAGGCTGTGCGACGCCGTCACGGTGCTGCGCGATGGCACGCACGTGGCGACGCGTCCCGCGAGCGAGCTCACGCAGCCGGCGCTCGTGCAGATGATGATCGGCCGGCCGCTGGAGGAGTACTTCCCCTCGCACGTGAAGGCGCAGCCGGGGGAGGAGCTCCTCCGCGTCGAGCACTTGTCGAGTCCCGGCAAGTTCGAAGACATCTCGTTCACGCTGCGGGCCGGTGAAGTGCTCGGGTTTGCCGGCCTGGTCGGCGCGGGCCGCTCGGAGATGGCGCAGGCGACCTTCGGGCTCGATCCGGCAGCGACGGGCCAGGTCTTCGTCGCGGCAAAGCGGATTCGCCTCGATGGGCCGCGCGACGCGATGCGCGCGGGGGTCGGCCTTGTCCCGGAGGATCGCAAGCGCCAGGGTCTCGTGCTCGCGATGACGGCGCTCTCGAACATCACGCTGCCGATCCTCGGCGCGATGCTGTCGAAGTGGAGCTTCATCCGCAGCCGCGCCGAGCGCGCGCTGGTCGGGACGTACTTCACGCGCCTGAGCGTGCGCGCCCCGAGTGTCGACGCGGTCGCCGCCGGATTATCGGGGGGCAACCAGCAGAAGCTCGTGATGGCGAAATGGCTCGCCGCACGCTGCCGTGTGCTGATGCTGGACGAGCCGACGCGCGGTGTCGACGTCGGTGCGAAGGCGGAGATTCACGCGCTCGTCGACGAGCTCGCCTCGCGCGGTTCCGCGATCATCCTCATCTCCAGCGAGCTGCCGGAAGTCCTCAACCTCTCGACGCGCATCATCGTCCTGCGCGCGGGGCGGATCGCCGGTGAGCTCCCGCGATCTGCCGCGACGCAGGACGCGTTGATGCGCCTTATGGCTGGCGTCGCGGCATAGTTCGCACGAAGACGGATCTCTGCGCGAGATCCGATCTCTGCGTTCTCTGCGCGAAGATCCCGCGCTCTCCGAGCTCTACGCGAGATCGTCGAGCGCGTGGAAGGCGGTGTTCGCCGCAGGGATGCCGCAATAGATCGCCTGCTGTAAGACGATCTCCTTCAGATCCTCGAGCGAGACGCCCCCCTCCGCGAGCGCGGCTCGCGCGTGCATGTGGAACTCGTCGAAGCGCCCGAGCGCGATGAGCGTGCCGAGGACAAGGATGCGGCGTGTGCGCACGTCCAGCCCGGGTCGCGTCCAGATTTCTCCCCACGCATAACGCGTAATCAGGTCCTGGAATTCCGCGGTCAGCGGGGTCGTGTTCGCCACCGCTTTGTCGACGTGCGCGTTCCCGAGGACCTCGCGGCGGATCTGCATCCCCGCTTCGCGGCGTTCATCATCATTCATGCAGGAACCTCAGGAGGTGATCGTTGAACGCGTCCGCCTGCTCGACATTCACGATGTGCGATCCGTCGAGTAGCGCGAGCGCGGCGTTGGGGATGCGCGACTGCATCAGCTCGGCGTTGCCCGGCGGCGTCACGGGATCGGCAACGGCGCCGATGACGAGCGTCGGCGCCGCGATCGCGCCAATCTCGTCGCTCAGATCCGTGTCACGCAGCACGGCGCAGCAACCGATGTAACCGCCGGCCGGTCCGGAGACGAGCATCCTCACCTGATGGTCGACAGCGTCAGGGTGCGCGGCGCGGAATGCGCCGGTGAACCAGCGGGTCTTCGCGCCGTCCGCGATCGACTCGAGACCGCCCGCCTTCACCTGTTCAATGCGCTCCTGCCAGATTGCGGAGGTCGCGATTTTCGCGCCGGTGCTCGCCAGGACGAGCGAGCTGACGCGCTCGGCGACGTGAATGCCGAGCCACATCGCGGTCAGCCCGCCGAGGGAGAGGCCGCAGATGTGTGCGCGCGAGACGCCCGCATCATCCATAACGGCGATGACGTCACCTCCGAGCTGGCCGATTGTGTATTCCCCCGCCGGCGCGTCTGACAAGCCATGGCCGCGCGTGTCGTACCGGATGATCCGGAACGACGGCGCCAGCGCCGCCCCCTGCGGCATCCACAGGTCGTGCGTCGTACCGAGTGAGTTGGAGAAGAGCAGCGCCGGCCGCTGCGGATCGCCGTCAACGCGGTAGTAGATGCGGCAGCCGCCGCTCGTCGCGTGCGGCACGTCAGGCCTTCGCGTGGCGGGCGAGCACGTCGGCGATGAACGCGGACGTGGACCCGAGGTATTTCTCGGGCGACAGCGTTTCGGTGATCTCGGAGCGGTCCAGGACGGCGGAGACCTGCGGATCGTCGGCGAGCACATCGGCAAACGCGCGGCGCTCGGTTGTGGCGCGCCGCGCCGCACGTTGCACGATCGAGTGCGCCTCCTGTTTTCCGAGCCGCGGCGCCAGCCGCATGGCGATCGCCTCGGCGAGAACCAGGCCGCCGCTCGCCTCCAGGTTCGCACGCATCCGCGCCGGATCGACGACGAGCCGTTCGAGCGATTCGGCGATCGCGGCCGCGGCGTCTGCGGTGACGATGACCAGGTCCGGAATCGCCTCCCATTCCGCCTGCCATCCGCCAAGCGCGCGCTCGTGTTCCTGCGGCATCGCGGCGAGCACCGTCGCCACGAGGCCGGGCGCCCGAATCGCCGCCGCCAGCGCGATCGCCGAGTTCACCGGGTTCTGTTTCTGCGGCATCGTCGACGAGCCGCCGCCGTCAGGAGTCCCTTCGTGGGCCTCGCCGACTTCCGTCTGCGCGAGGAGCGCGACGTCGCGCGCGATTTTTCCAAGCGTCCCGGTCGCCACGCCAAGCGCGCAGCTCAGGGCGGCCAGCCGATCGCGATGCGCATGCCAGGGCAGCGACGGGACCTTGAGCCTGAGCGCGGCTGCCAGATGCTCCGACACCGCGATCCCGCGATCGCCGAGCGCCGCAAGCGTGCCGGATGCGCCGCCGAACTGCAGCACCATGACGCCGCTGAGCGTATTCCTGATGCCGCACGCGACCCGATCGAGCGCGTCGACCCAGCCGGCCGCCTTGAGGCCGAATGTCACCGGTGTGGCCTGCTGCAGCCAGGTCCGTCCCGCCATCGGCGTGTTCGCGTATCGGCGCGCGTGATCCGCCGCGGCGTCCGCGGCGCGCGCGAGATCGGCGGCGATCGCGGGAACGGCGTGTCGGAGCTGCAGGAGGAGGGCGGTGTCGATGATGTCCTGGCTGGTGGCGCCCCAGTGGACATACCGCGCCGCGTCGGCGTCCGCCTCCGCGACGCGCGCCGTGAGCTGCCGCACGAGCGGAATCGCTACGTTGCCGGCGCGGCGTGCGTCCGCTTCGATCGCGGACGCGTCGTAGAAATCCGCGCGCAGTGCATCGCGAATCGCCAACGCCGCCGATCGCGGAATGATGTCGAGCGACGCTTCCGCATCGGCAAGCGCTCCCTCGACGTCGAGCATCGCCTGCAGCCGCGCGGCGGACGTGAAATGCTGCGCAGCGCTCATACGTCGAAGAACACCGTCTCGCCGGCGCCCTGCAGCACGATGTCGAAGCGGTAGCGATCACTGTCCACGCGCCTGGCGAGGAGCGTCCCGCGCCGCTCGGCCGGCACGAGCGACAGGATCGTGTCCTCGCGGTTCGCGGGCTCGTCTTCGAAGTAGATCCGCGTGACGAGCCGGGTCAGAATGCCGCGGGCGAGCACCCCGACCGCGATATGCGGCGCCTGCAGCGTGGCGTCAGGCCCGGGGACTCGTGCCGGCATCACGGTCTTGAAGAGGAATTGTCCCCCCGCATCTGTTGCGACGCGGCCGAAACCGTCGAATTCGCGGTCTGTCGACGTGTTCTGCGGGCCGGCCGGAGTTCGATACCTGCCCGACGCGTCGGCCTGCCACAGTTCAATCAATGCATCCGGCAGCGGACTGCCCGCGCTGTCCCGCACGACCCCTTCGATCGTCACGTGACGTCCAGCCGCGCCAGCCTGCGCGACAACCTCGCCGTCCGGGATCACGAGTCCGAAGTCGAAGAACGGGCCAAGCGTCTGGAACGGTGTGAGGCCGCGCACTACGTCTCCATCGGCGTGCCGTTCGGCCCGCGCAGCACGATGTCGAACGTGAAGCCGAGCGCCCACTCCGGCTTCGTCACGGTCAGATCGAAACCGGCAATCAGCCGCTCTCGAGCTTCTTCATCAGGAATCGAGTTGAAGATCGGATCGAACGGCATCAGGGGATCGCCGGGGAAATACATCTGCGTGATCAGCCGGCTCAGGAAGCTCGTACCGAACAGCGAGAAATGAATGTGCGCTGGCCGCCACGCGTTGTCGTGATTGCGCCAGGGGTAAGCGCCGGGCCTGATCGTGGTGAAGCGGTAGCGTCCGTCCGCGTCGGTCAACGTCCGCCCCGCGCCGGAGAAGTTCGGATCGAGCGGCGCCTCGTGCTGATCGACGCGATGCGCATATCGCCCGGCCGCGTTCGCCTGCCAGATCTCCACCAGCGTCTTCGGAATCGGCCGCCCCTCATCGTCCAGCACGCGTCCCTGGACGATGATGCGCTCCCCGAGCGGTTCTCCGTCGTGCTGACGCGTGAGATCGCTGTCGCTCGTCTCGATGCGCCCGTAGGGATACGCAGGTCCGGTCAGCTCCGTCAGCGTCTGCGGAATGATCACGAGCGGCTGCTTCGGATGCCGCAGTGCCGTGCTTTTATATCCCGGCGAGTCATTCGGCGGATGCGTTCCCGCGGGAGGTTTGCGATACATCAAGAGATCAATCCCTAATCCCTAATCGGCGAATCCCTGAATCGGTGAATCCCTGAATCGGTGAATCCCTGAATCGGCGAATCCCTGAATCGGTGAATCCCTGAATCGGCGAATCCCTGAATCGGTGAATCCCTGAATCGGTGAATCTTGAATCATTGAATTGGCGGTTTCAAACCCGATATGCGAGGGTGGCCGTTGACGCTGGCGTTTCAGCGACCTCGCGGGCGAACCGTATCGGCCAGCCGGTCGCCGACTGTATTCTGTCGCGAGTGACGCCCGGATGCACGCTCGTCACGGTCAGCTCGCGCGTGACGGGGTCGGGCTCCGTGATGCAGAGATCCGTGATGACCTTCACCGGCCCTGCCGTCGTGATGCCCTGCTTCGCACGCGAATCGCCCCCCCTGTGGTCGAATGATGTCCGCGCCGGGCAGAGCGGAACGTTCCGCCGAGGGACATCGCCCTGACGGCCCAGCGGGGGAGAATGCAGGTGTTGAAGCCGCACCATCGAAGGTGTCGACGACCTCCTCGACCGTCACGACCGCTCGCCGGCGCGAACGGGATCAGGTGAGTAAACCGCTCCAGCGCCACGACATCGCCGTCGTGGACGGACTTATCAATCGCTTGCCGGAGTGAGCAGAAGTACGTCATCCCGCCGCAGTCTATTCAAAGTGTGTCATTCGCCCAAAGGTGCCAGCCACCAAAGGTGCCAGGCACTAAAGGTGCCAGCCACCAAAGGTGCCAGGCACTAAAGGTGCCAGCCACCCTCGCCCCTCGCCGCGGTTTGTAACGTCGGAGGGAAATTGTCGTATTCTCTCGTGTCTTCCTGTAAACGATTACAGAACCCGACTCTGTCTCTCGAGGTGCTGCATGGTTCGATCCGTCACTGGCACTCTTCTCATCGTTGGCGCGCTCTCGTTCGCCGTGTTCGCCCAGGCGCCCGCAACGCCGCCCCCCGCCGGGCAGTCAACGCCACCGGCAGGGCCGCTGGCGGGCCGCGGCGGCGGCCGCGGCGTCGTCGCGTCTCCGCAGGTGAACCCTGACAAGACGATTACGCTGCGGTTCCGCGCGCCGAACGCGAAGGAAGTCACGGTCATCGGTGAGCTCGATGGGAAGACGCACCCGATGACGAGGGGAGACGACGGCGTGTGGACGGCCATGATCGGCCCGTTTCCCCACGACGTTTACAACTACCAGTTCAACGTCGACGGCGTCATCGCGATGGACCCGGCGAATCCGTACGTGAAGCTCGGGTTCGGGAATTTCCCCCCCGCGAATCTTGTCGAAGTCCCGGGCAACGGCCTCGAGTTCGACGATGCGAAGCCGGTGGCGCATGGAACGGTGCGGATCGAGACGTACAACTCGAAGGCGATCGGCGCTCCGCGCACGGTGTGGATCTACACGCCGCCGGGATATGACCGCGGCAACACGCGCTATCCCGTGTTCTACCTGCTGCACGGCTCCGGCAACATCGAGTCGAGCTGGATGCTGACGGGCCGCGCGAACTACATCATGGACAACCTGATCGCCGAGGGGAAGTCGAAGCCGATGATCATCGTCAATCCGCTTGGCTACGCGCGCCAGGGCGTGGGGCTTGGACCGGAGCAGCCCGCGCCGGCCCAGCCTGGACCTGGCGGCGCCGTTGGCGGGGGACTGATCGGCACGGATCTCATCGAGGACGTGATCCCATTCGTCGAGAAGACGTTCCGGGTGCTGCCCGGCGCCGACAACCGCGCGCTCGGAGGGCTCTCGATGGGCGGCGGGCAGACGGCAGCGATTGGGTTCGCGCATCCGGACCTCTTCCACTCGCTCGTGATCATGAGTGCGGGATCGAATAACGCCGACACGAACTATCCCGGGTTCTTCAAAGACGCCGCGGCGACCAACAAGCAGCTCAAGCTCCTGTGGATGGGCGTCGGCAAGGACGACACGCTTGTGGGGCCGAGCGCAAAGGCGCTCGACGCGACGCTGACCGCCAAAGGGATCAAGCACACGTTCGCGGTCGGCGAAGGAAGGCATGAGTGGGTGGTCTGGCGTCATCACCTGAACGAGGTGGCCCCGCTTCTCTTCAGGTAATCGGCGCAAAATAGACAGCCTGTGAAGACACAGGTTGGAATTGTCGGCGCTGGTCCGGCAGGGCTGATGCTCGGACATCTCCTGCACCGGGCCGGAATCGATTCGGTGATTCTGGAGAACCGCAGCCAGGAATACGTCATCGAGCGGGTGCGCGCCGGCGTGCTGGAGCAGGGGACGGTCGACCTGATGCACGAATCCGGAGTCGGCGATCGCCTGGCGCGCGAAGGCATGCGGCACGAGGGGATCTACATCGCGTTCGGCGGTGCGCGTCACCGGATCGACATGGCGGGGCTCACCGGTGGGCGTGCGATCACGATTTACGGGCAGCACGAAGTCGTCAAGGACCTGATCGCCGCGCGCGTGGCGACGGGCCGTCCGCTGTATTTCGACGTGTCGCACGTGGCCGTCGACGATTTCGAGATGGCCGCCCATGAAGGGCCGCCCGCCAGCGGGGGAGCGAAGATCCGGTTTCGGCACGACGGTGCGGCGCAGGAGGTCACCTGCGACTTCATCGCGGGGTGCGACGGCTCGCACGGGATTTGCCGGCCGTCGATTCCGCCGGCGCACCTGCAGCTGTACGAACGCGAGTATCCGTTCGCCTGGCTCGGCATTCTCGCCAGCGCCGCGCCGTCCTCGGACGAGCTCGTGTACGCGCTGCACGATCGGGGATTTGCGCTGTTCAGCATGCGGTCGACGTCGGTGACGCGGCTCTACCTGCAGGTCGCGCCGAACGAGAACATCGATGAGTGGAGCGACGATCGCATCTGGAGTGAATTGCTCGTGCGGCTGCGCACGGACGACGGCTGGGAGCCGAACGTCGGTCCGATCCTGCAGAAGGGGATCACGCCGATGCGGAGTTTCGTGGCAGACCCGATGCGATACGGACGGCTGTTCCTCGCCGGCGATGCCGCGCACATCGTGCCGCCAACGGGCGCCAAGGGGTTGAACCTGGCGATGGCGGACGTGCGGCGGCTCGCGACCGCGATCGAATCGTTCTACGCGACCGGGACCGAGGCGCTGCTCGACGACTACTCCGCGCGCGGACTGAGGCGGACCTGGCGGGCGCAGCGGTTCTCGTGGTGGATGACGTCGATGCTGCACCGGCAGGACACCGGCAACCCGTTCGATCATCGCCGGCAACTCGCCGAATTGGAATATCTGGTCAGCTCGAATGCGGCGATGACGAGCCTGGCGGAGAACTACGTCGGAATACCGTTCGACTAAAATAGCGCCTCCGTGGCTTCCACCTTCAGGTGGAAGTTACGAAACGGTCGAAGCGTCCGCCTGAAGGCGGAAGCCATGCAGAGAGGGAAGTTACGGAGACTCATCGATGAAGGCCATCGCATGGATTGCAATCGTCTGCAGCAGTGTGCTCGTCGTGAATGCGGCGGGGCAGCAAACGCCGCGGGCCGCGCCGCCGTCGGCACCGGCGCAGCAGGAACTGCCGCGGGGCGGCGGCGGGCGCGGCAATCCTACGGCCGTGCTGTTCACCGAGAAGTGCGCCGGATGTCACGGAACGTCGCTCCTCGGCGGGCGCGTACCGAGCCTCTTCGACGCGAAGTGGAATTACGCGAACGACGACGAGAGCATCACGCGCATCATTCACGACGGCATCGAGGGCACGGAGATGGAGCCGTTCGCCGGCACGCTCTCCGAGCAACAGATCTGGCAGCTCGTCTCGTACATCCGGATGCAGGGCGCGACGCTGCAGGCGAAGCCGACCTACGTGCCCGACCCCGACGGGCAGATCATCAAGTCCGAAAAACAGACCTTCAAGATCGAAGTGATCGCGCGGGACATCGAGACGCCGTGGGCGCTGGCGTTTCTGCCGGATGGCCGCCTGCTCATCACCGAACGCCCCGGTCGCCTCCGGATTGTCGAGAAAGGGAAGCTGCTGCCGGAAGGAGTCAAGGGCCTCCCGAAAGTGTGGGAGAAGCAGGACGGCGGAATGTTCGATGTCGAGGTGCATCCGAACTACAAGAAGAACGGCTGGATATATCTGTCGTACTCGGAAACGTTGCCAGGGTACGTCGCGCCGCCTCCTCCGCCGCCAGCTCCCGGCACGCCGGCTGCCGCACCGTCGACGCCGCCGCCTGCGGGCACGCCCGCGGAACGCGGCGCGAATCCGGCCGCGCCACCGGCGGGCGCTCCCGGACCGCAGGGGGGACGTGGCCGCGGACGCGGCGGTCCTCCCGATCCGCCGTCGCTGACCGTCATCATCCGGGGAAAGATCAACAAGAACCACGAGTGGGTCGATCAGCAGGTGCTGTTCCGCGGCAAGCCGGAGTGGTACAGCTCGACGAACGCGCACTACGGCTCGCGGTTCATCTTCGACAAGCAGGGGCACCTCTTCTACACGCTTGGCGAGAAGAACAACATGGTCAACGCGCAGGACCTGACGAACCCGCTCGGCAAGATCCACCGCGTCAACGACGACGGGTCGGTGCCGAAGGACAATCCGTTCGTCAACACGCCCGGCGCCATTCCCACGATCTGGAGCTACGGCCATCGCAACCCGCAGGGGCTCGCGTGGAATCCCGTCACCGGCAAGCTGTGGGAATCGGAGCACGGCCCGCAGGGAGGCGACGAGATCAACATCATCGAGAAGGGGCACAACTACGGGTGGGGCATGATCACGATGGGCGTTCAGCCGGGAATCACCGAACGCGCACATGAAGGCATGGAGCAGCCCGTCGTCTATTACACGCCGACGATCGCGCCGAGCGGGATCGTCTTCTACGCGGGCGACAAGTATCCACAATGGAAGAACAATCTGTTCGTGAGCGCCCTTGGCGGCCAGCAGCTGCGCCGGCTCGAGATCGACGGCGACAAGGTGACGCACCAGGAGCCGGTGTTCAACCAGTTCGGGCGCGTGCACGACGTCATCGCCGGGCCTGATGGTTACCTCTACGTCACGCTGCAGCTGCCCGGCCAGGTACTGTCGCAGTCGACCGCGGGAATGATCGCGCGGCTGATCCCTGTCAAGGAATAGAGAGGAATGCGCGCGTTCGCTGTCGCCCTCGTCGCAGCACTCGTGTTCGCCGGATCGATTACAGCCCAGAGGCGCTGGCCGCCGCCGGTTGCGAAGACGCCGGAGAAGGCACCGGTGCTCACGGCGGAACAAGAGTTGAAGACCTTCGTGCTTCCGCCGGGGTATCACGCGCAGCTCGTCGCGAAAGAACCGCTCGTCATCGATCCGATCTGGATCCAGTTCGATCCGGACGGCCGCCTGTGGGTGCTCGAGATGCCGGGATTCGCATCGGAAGCCAACGCGATGAACTCGCGCGAGCCCGTGAACGATCTCGCGGTGCTGGAAGACACCAACAACGATGGCGTGATGGACAAGCGCACGGTCTTCGCCGACAAGCTCGTGCTCCCCCGTGCCTTCAAGGTGCTGGCGAACGGCGTCCTCGTTGGCGAGCCGCCGAACCTCTGGTTCATGACAGACACCGACGGCGATCTGAAGGCGGACACGAAGGAGCTCGTCAGCAACGCGTTCGGCCGCGGCGAGGCCAGCATCGAGCACAACGCGAACAGCCTGTTCTGGGCGATGGACAACGTGATCTACACGTCCGAGCACGACTGGCACGTCCGCCTGAAGGACGGCAAGTTCGAAATCATTCCGACGCTCAGCCGCGGGCAGTGGGGCATCTCGCAGGACGACGCGGGACGGATCTACAGGAACGTCAACGACTCGCCGCTGTTCATCGACTACATCGCGGCGAAGTACTACTCGCGCAACCCGAACCTCGTGCGCACACGCGGCCTGTACGATTCGCTGCTCTCGCGTGACGATTCGACCATCTGGCCCGTGCGGCAGACGCGTGGCGTCAACCGCGGCTATCGCGATCAGTTTTTCCGCCCGGATGACAGCTCCGTCACGATGCAGGGCGTGGGCACGCCAATCATCTATCGCGGCGATCGGTTGCCGAAGGAGCTGCAGGGGGACGCATTCATTACGGACTCGCCGACGAACCTGGTGCACCGGATGAAGATCGTCGACGACGGGACGGGGCGGCTGAAGGCGGTCGATGCCTATAAGAAAGGTGAGATTCTCGCGTCGACCGACGAGCGGTTCCGGCCGGTGAATCTTGCGACCGACGCCCCCGACGGCACGATCTACGTCGTCGATATGTACCGCGGCGTGGTTCAGGAGGCGGTCTACTGGACGGACTTCCTGCGCGACTACATCAAGGTGCGCGATCTGGCGCAGCCGACAAGGCTCGGGCGAATCTGGCGGATCGTCCACGACACCACGCGCCGTGACAGGAAGCCGGCGTTGTCGAACGCGTCGTCCGCCGAGCTCGTCGCGCTGCTGTCGCACCCGAACGGCTGGTGGCGCGATACGGCGCAGCAGCTCCTCGTACAGCGCGGCGACCGGGCGGTTGTGGCGCAGCTGAAACAGCTTGCGTCGACCGCTCCGGGCTGGCGCACGCGACTGCACGCCTTGTGGACGCTGAGCGGCCTCGATGCGATGGAGCCGGTCGTCGCGGAGCAGGCGCTTGTCGACAAGTCTCCGTACGTACGCGCGTCCGCGTTGCGCGTGTCCGAGCCATATCTCGCGACGTCCACCGTCGCCGCGGCGGCGCTGAAGCTCGCCGAGGATCCGACGTGGACCGTTCGCCGTCAGCTTGGTGCGACCATCGGCGAGTTGCCCGTTCCCGCGCGTCTCGACGCCGCAGTCAAGGTGCTGAGCATGTACGGCAGCGATCCTGTGACCGTTGACGCCACGATCAGCGGATTACGTGGCAGCGAAGGCGAGGTGCTCGCGCGCGCTTCGACCGCGGATGCCGATGCGGTGTCGATGCTTGCCGGCGCCATCGCGCGCAGCGGCGATGCGGCAGCCGTGCAGCAGATCCTCGCGCGCATTGCGCACACGGATACCAGCGCGACGCAGCGCACCGCGCTGCTCAACGGGCTCGATCTCGGTCTGCCGAGCGCCGGCGGCGGACGCGGACGGGGCTTCGCCGGCCGCGGTGCGGCGCAACCCGTGCGGCTGGTATCGCTCACCGGCGAGCCGACCGATCTTGTGAAGCGCGCCGAGATTGAAGACGAGGCGGGAGCCGTCGCGAAACGCGTCGTCGCCAAGCTGGATTGGCCGGGCAAGCCTGTGATTACGGCGCCTCCGGCGGTGCCGTTGACCGCAGAACAGCAGCAGCGGTTCGACGCGGGCTCGCAGATTTACAGAAGCATCTGCATCGGCTGTCACCAGGCGGACGGCAAAGGCAAGGAAAAGGTCGCGCCAAGCCTCGTCGAGTCTCGCTACGTCAACGGACTGGATCCGGGCGCAGCGACGCGCATTCTCCTGGCGGGTAAAGAAGGAGCGATCGGCCTCATGCCGCCGCTCGGTTTCGCGCTGAACGACGAGCAGATCGCGTCCGTGCTGACCTACGTGCGCCGCGAATGGGGCCACACGGCGTCCCCCGTCGCACCCGACGACGTGCGCGAGATTCGCGGGTTGACGAAAACGCGGACGCGTCCGTGGACGGATGCAGAATTACAGACCGGCCGCGGCGGACGAGGAGCCGGACGCGGGGGACAGTAGTATTAGCGGAGTGGCGGAGGCGTATCGAGCGGAACAGACTGACGGGGTCGTGCACCTCGTGGATGCGGACGCAGAGACGGTCGTTTCCCTTTTGCCGTCGTCGGGAAACGTGACGTTCGAGATGCGGATCAAAGGGCACAACGTCCTTCGATTTCCTTACGAGTCAGTTGACGACTTTCGCGCGCGCGATGCCCGGGGGATGGTCGGTATTCCATTTCTCGGCCCGTGGGCGAACCGGCTCGACGAGCTCGCGTTCTACGCGAACGGCCGGCGCTACGCATTCGACATGGGCATTGGCAATATCCGCGGTGAACTGCCGATCCACGGCTTTCTTACGACGACCGATCGGTGGCGCGTCGTGGAGGTGGACGCCGACGCGCACGGCGCCCGGGTGACGAGCAGGCTGGAGTTCTACAAGGACCCCGCGTGGATGAAACAGTTTCCGTTCGCGCACACCGTCCAGATGACGCACCGTCTCGCGGGCGGCGTGCTGGAAGTTGCGACGCGGATCGAGAACCTGAGCTTCGAGGCGATGCCGGTGGCGGTCGGGTTTCATCCGTACGTCGAGCTGACCGACTCGGCACGCGACGAATGGACGATTTCCGTCGGCGCAAAAACGCGATGGGTGCTCGCGCCGGGCAAAGTGCCGACGGGAGAGACCGAGCCGATCGAACGCTTCTTTCCGGATCCGCATGCGGTTCCGCTGAAGGAGTACGAGCTCGACGATGTGTTCGGCGATCTCGAGCGCGATGGTTCCGGACGCGCAGCGATGAGCGTTGCCGGAAAGCGTCAGCGCGTGGACGTGGTGTTCGGCCCGAACTTCAAGGCAGCCGTGGTGTATGCGCCGCGCGATCGCAACTTCATCTGCTTCGAGCCGATGGCGGGCATTACCGACTCGATGAACCTGGCGCAGCGGGGCCTGTATCACGAGCTCCAGACCATCGCGCCGTCCGGTACGTGGGAAGAACGCTTCTGGGTGCGCCCCTCCGGCTTCGCCTCCGGGGCGCACACGGAGACACGGAGCACTCGGAGTAACGGAGCGGAGTAATCGGAGTAACGGAGGATCGTTGGCTCAAAGCGTTCTCGATCGATTTCGACTGGACGGCAAAGTTGCGCTGATCACCGGAGGAGCGCGGGGGTTGGGCCGCACCATGGCCGCAGCGCTCGCGGAAGCGGGCGCGGACATCGCGCTGGCGGGACGCTCGAAGGAAACGTGTCAGGACGCCGCCGGGGGGATCGCGTCCGGAACCGGGCGCAAAGTCGGGGCATTTGCGGCGGATGTCACGAAGATCGACGAGGTGGAGCGGCTCGCGAACGATGTTGAGCGCGAGTTCGGCAAGATTGACATTCTCGTCAACAACGCGGGCATCAACATCCGTGGTCCGATTCAACAGTTGACCGAGGCGGACTGGGACGCGGTCATCGACACGAACCTGAAGGGACCGTTCCTCTGCGCGCGCGCGATTGGCCCGCGCATGGTGAGCCGCGGGTGGGGACGCGTCATCAATCTTGGCTCGGTGCTGGGCGTCATCGCCCTGCCCGGTCGCGCGCCGTATGCGTCGTCGAAGGCCGGCATCATCAATCTGACGCGCGTGCTCGCACTCGAATGGGCGGGCACGGGCGTGACCGCGAACGCGATTTGTCCCGGCGCGTTCGCGACCGAAATGAACCGATCGCTCCTCGACGATCCGGTGAAGTACAAAGAGTTCGTCGCGCAGATTCCGATGGGGCGATGGGGAGAACTGGAAGAGCTCACGGGCGCGGTGGTGTTTCTCGCGTCCGAGGCTTCGTCGTATGTCACAGGCACGCCGCTCTTCGTCGACGGCGGCTGGATCGCACGCTAGCGTTCGTAGTGTCCGCCTTCAGGCGGACCAATCAGGAGATCAACCATGCTCATTCAGAAATCGACCCTGGCAATCGTCGTCGTCGCGGCATTCGCCGCGGGGATCGGCGCGCACAAGATCTTCCGCGCTGTTCCGGTGCAGGCCGCTGCGGCCAACCGCGTGTACGAACTCCGCACCTACACGACGCCGCCGGGAAAGCTGGAAGCCCTGAAGGCGCGCTTCCGCGATAACACGATTCGGATCTTCGACAGGCACGGGATGAAGAGCGTCGGCTACTGGGTGCCGCAGGACGGTCCCGAGCACGAGAACACGCTGATCTACATCATTTCGCACGAGAGCCGCGAGTCGGCCAAGAAGAACTGGACCGAGTTCGGAGCGGATCCCGAATGGGTGAGGGCGAAGGCGGACTCGGAAAAGGATGGCGGGCTGACGATTCCGGGCACCACGAAATCGGTGTTCATGGATCCTACCGACTTTTCGCCCATTAAGTAGGGCGGGGCTTGATGCCCCGCCATGGAGTTCTCATATGAAACGCGCTGCGCTGATCCTGCTGACCACCGTTGCGCTGTGCATCCCGCTCGGGGCGCAGCGCGGAACCACGCCGTCCAAGCCGCTGCAGGTCTACGTGGTCGATACGGAAGGGGGCAAGGCGGCGCTGTGGATCTCCCCCACGGGGCAGTCGCTGCTCATCGACAGCGGCAACCCGGGCACCCGGGATCTCGATCGGATCATGGCGGCGGTGAACGACGCGGGACTGAAGCAGATCGATTTCCTGGTGTCGACGCACTACCACATCGATCACATCGGCGGCATCCAGGAGCTGGTCAAGCGTGTCCCGGTCGCGCACTTCATCGATCACGGACCGACCGTCGAAGAGCGCGAGCAGGTGCAGGGCTTCCAGGCCGCGTACGCAAAGCTGTATGGGAAGGCGACGCACACGGTCGTGAAGCCGGGTGACAAGGTGCCGATCACCGGCCTCGACTGGCGCATCGTGTCGGCGGCCGGCAGCGTGCTGAAGACGCCGCTTCCGGGAGGCGGCAAGGCGAACGCCGCGTGCGCAGGCGTTGCACCGAAGGAAAGTTCTCCGGCTGACGAAAACGCAATGTCGGTCGGCAGCGTCGTCACCTTCGGCCAGTTCCGCGCAATCGATCTCGGCGATCTCGTGTGGGCGAAGGAATACGAGCTCGTCTGTCCGAACAATCCAATCGGCATGGTCGACGTGTTCTTCGTCACGCATCATGGGCTCGACGCGTCGAACTCGCCCGCACTCGTGCACGGCGTTCAGCCGCGCGTCGCGATCATGCAGAACGGCACCCGCAAGGGGGCCGGCACGGAAGCGATGCCGACGATGAGGACGTCGCCGGGGCTGGAAGACATCTGGCAGCTGCACTGGTCGTACAATGCAGGGATCGAGCAGAACAGCGCGGGCGTATTCATCGCGAACATCGACGACAACGCGACGATCGCGAGCGTGCTCACGACGCCGGCGCGCGGTGGCTTCGGAGGGCCAGGCGCTGCGGGCCGTGGGGCACCAGGACAGACCCCCGCCGGCGCTCCGGCAGCGGCGCCCGTGACCACTCCGGCTCCGGCGACTGGGCCAGCCGTCGTTGCGGCTCCGCCGGCTGCTGGTCCGGGTGGGCAGGCCGGTCCGCCTGCGCAGGCTCCTCAGGGAATCGGAGCCGGGACGGCCGGTGGCGGAGGTCGCGGCGCAGCGGCCGTGCACACGCCGGCGTACTGGATCAAGCTGACCGCCCAGCCGGACGGCACGTTTACGGTCACGAACAGCCGCAATGGATTTACGAAAACCTACAGGAAGGCACACCAATGAAGGCTCGCCTCGCGCTCCTCGCGGCAGCAACCGCGCTCGTCGGCACGACGCTCATCGCGCAGCAGGCGGCCGGACCGGCGCCGTCGGCACCTGGCGCGCAGCAACAGCCCGCAGGACGCGGCGGTCAGGGGCGCGGGCAGGGGATACAGGCCAGCCCGTTCACGACACCGCCCGTGCGCATCTTCATCTACGCCGGTCTGAAGACGCACGGCGAAGGGCAGCACGACTATCCGCAGTTTCTCGCGGATTGGAGCAAGCTGCTCATGAACCGCAACGCGGTCGTCGACGGCGGGCTGCACTTCCCGTCGGAGAAAGAGCTTGCGAACTCCGATGTCGTCATCATCTATAAAGGCGATGCGGGCTACATGAGCATGGAGGACAAGGCGAACCTCGACGCCTACATGCGCCGCGGCGGCGGTCTCGTCAGCATCCACGACGCGCTGTGCGGCCCCGATCCGGAATACTTCGCCGGCATCGTCGGCGGCGCCAAGAAGCACGGCGAGACCAACTTCACGCTCGACGCAAACGTGCCCTACACGATCGTCGACACCGCGCACCCGATCATGCAGGGCATGTCGAACTTCGCGATCCAGGACGAAGCGTTCTACTCGATGACCTGGTCGAAACAGCCAGAGGTCCACGTGCTCGCGAATGCGGTGATCGCCGCAACCCCGAGCGCGGTGAACGCCGGGCATGCGGGGGAAACCGTTCCGCAGATCTGGACGTACGAGAAGCAGCTCGTGCCGCCGCCAACCGGTCAGCCCTACCGCGCGTTCGCCTGGATGCAGGGGCACAACTATTCGAACTTCTCGAACCCGCAGGTGCAGCCGATGCTGCTGCGCGGCATCGCGTGGGCGGCGCATCGCTCGGTCGACACGCTGATGACCGAACGTCCCGCTCGCGGTGGTCGCGGAACGACCGATGTGCCCGCGGCTGCAGCGGGCCGCGGTCGCGGCGGGAATTAGGGTGCTTCCGGCTAAAGCCGGAAGCCACGAAAGAGTGTGTGTAGCTTCCGCAGAGTGTGTGTAGCTTCCGCCTTCAGGCGGAAGATCGCGAATGAAAAATGCCGGAACTCAAACGAAAATACCGATCTTCTGCATGGTTCGCCAAGCCGGATAAAGACGGATTCATTCATCGGAGCTGGGTCGGCCGCGGGCTCCCCGAGGGGATCTTCGATGGGCGGCCGATCATCGGCATCTGCAACACCTGGTCGGAGCTCACCCCCTGCAACGGCCACTTCCGCGAGCTTGCGGAGCACGTGAAGCGCGGCGTGTGGGAGATGGGCGGCGTGCCGTTCGAATTCCCGGTGATGTCGCTCGGCGAGACGAGCGTGCGTCCGACCGCGATGCTCTTCCGCAATCTCGCCTCGATGGACGTCGAGGAATCCATCCGCGCCAATCCGATTGACGGCGTTGTCCTGCTCTGCGGCTGCGACAAGACCGTGCCGTCGCTGATCATGGGCGCCGCAAGCTGCGATCTTCCCGCGCTCGTCGTCCCCGGCGGCCCGATGCTGAACGGCAAATTCCGCGGCACGGAGATCGGATCGGGCACGGACGTCTGGCGCTTCAGTGAAGAAGTGAAGGCGGGCACGATGAGCCTGCGCGATTTCATGCGCGCCGAGTCGTGCATGTCGCGTTCGTGGGGCACGTGCAACGTCATGGGCACGGCCTCGACGATGGCGTCGATGGCGGAGTCGCTGGGGCTGACGCTGCCCGAGAGCGCGGCGATTCCCGCCGTGGATTCGCGCCGGTATGCGCAGGCACACGTTGCGGGACGACGGATCGTCGAGATGATCCAGCAGGACATCCGGCTCTCGCATATCCTCAAGCGCGAGTCGTTCGAGAATGCGATCCGCGTGAACGGCGCGATCGGCGGATCGACCAATGCGGTCCTGCACCTGCTGGCGATCGCCGGGCGTGTCGGCGTGCCGCTGACCCTGCAGGACTGGGACGATCTCGGGCGCAACGTGCCGACGATCGTCGACCTGATGCCGTCGGGCCGTTACATGATGGAGGACTTCTACTACGCCGGCGGCGTGCCTGCCGTCATCCGCACGCTCGGCGAGAACGGCCTGCTCGCGCGCGACGCGATGACCGTCAATGGGCAGACCATCTGGGAGAACTGTCGCGACGCTTCGAACTGCAATGTCGACGTCATTCATGCGATCGACAAGCCGCTCGCATCGCACGGCGGCATCGCCGTGCTCCGCGGCAACCTCGCGCCGAACGGCGCGGTGCTGAAGCCGTCAGCGGCGTCGCCGCACCTGATGCGGCACCGCGGCCGTGCGGTGGTGTTCGAGAACATCGAGCACTACAACGCGCGCATCTCGGATCCGTCCCTCGACGTCGACAAGGACTGCGTGCTCGTCCTGAAGGGGTGCGGGCCGAAGGGGTATCCAGGGATGGCGGAGGTCGGCAACATGGGGCTGCCGCCGAAGGTGCTGCAGGCGGGCGTCACCGACATGGTGCGCATCTCGGACGCGCGGATGAGCGGGACGGCGTACGGCACGGCGGTGCTGCACGTCGCGCCGGAAGCTGCGGCAGGCGGTCCGCTCGCGCTCGTGCAGGACGGAGACATGATCGAGGTCGACGTCGAGAAGCGCCGGCTGCACCTGGACATCAGCGACGCGGAGCTCGTCACGCGACGCGCGGCGTGGCGCGTTCCCCAACTGAATCTGCCGCCCGGCGGCTGGGCGCGTTTGTACATCGAGCACGTACAGCAGGCGGATCAGGGCGCGGACCTCGATTTTCTGGTTGGCTGCCGCGGCCACGAAGTGGCTCGTGAGTCGCACTAGCGCCGCGGTGCGCGATTCGCGTTTCGGTGGCGCCGGCCTTCCGCCTTCGGCGGGTTCTGTCGCCGGGTCTCCCCACTTGGTGCTCGGTAGCTGTGGAATCATGACGGCGCTCGCCGCTGTTTTACCAACCAGCCTGGACGCAGGTCCGTTGACAGCTGGCTCACTGGAAGACTGATTCATGAAACTTCTTCGTTATGGCCCTGCCGGCGCTGAGAAGCCTGGCCTGCTCGATTCAAGTGGCGCTCTTCGCGATCTCTCTGGTGTTGTGCCCGATATCGCACGCGACACGCTGCTTCCTGCATCGCTCGACAAGCTTCGCAAGCTGGATCCGAATTCGCTGCCGCGCGTGAATAGCAACCCGCGGATTGGCTCCTGCGTCGGTCAGGTCGGCAAGTTCATCTGCATCGGGCTCAATTACTTGGACCACGCGGCGGAATCGAACATGCCGGTGCCGAGAGAACCGATCGTCTTCATGAAGGCGACGTCCGCGATCGTCGGCCCGAACGACAATCTCGAGATTCCACGCGGATCGACGAAGACTGATTGGGAAGTCGAGCTCGGCGTCGTGATCGGCAAACCCGCGAAGTACGTCAGCCAGGCGGACGCGTTGTCACACGTCGCAGGCTACTGCGTCATCCACGACGTCTCCGAGCGCGAGTTCCAGCTCGAAGGCACAGGGCAATGGGTGAAAGGGAAGAGCGCCGACACGTTCGGACCGACCGGGCCATGGCTCGTGACGACCGACGAAGTGCCGGACCCGGGCAACCTGAATCTCTGGCTCGAGGTCGACGGTCAGCGCCACCAGGACGGGTCGACGAACACGTTGATCTTTGGCGTCCAGTATCTGGTGAGCTACCTGAGCAAGTTCATGAGCCTGCAGCCGGGCGACATCATCTCGACGGGCACGCCGCCCGGAGTCGGGCACGGCAAGAAGCCGCCCGTCTATCTGCGCGCCGGCCAAGTCGTGCGCCTCGGTGTGGAAGGGCTCGGCGAGCAGCGGCAGAACGTCGTGTCCGGATAACATAGATCCATGTCCCTGCCGAAAGCGATCGCCGACGGGTTGAGCACGATTGTCGGCGCGGCGTCGGTTCTGACGAAGCCGGAAGACGTCATCCCCTACGGCTTCGACGGCACCGCGGCGCTTCGGCAGGTGCCCGCCGCAGTCGTTTTCCCGAAGACCACCGAAGATGTTTCGCGCTGCGTGACGTTCGCGGTTGCGGAGTCGCTGCCGATCGTCACGCGCGGATCGGGCACGGGACTGAGCGGAGGCGCGGTGCCCACGAGCGGCAGCCTGGTCGTGTGCCTGACGCACATGAACCAGATCCTCGAGCTCGATCCGAAGAATCTTGTGCTGCGCACGCAGCCGGGAGTGACGACGCTCGCGATCGATGAAGCCGCGGCGCGGCATGGGTTGTTCTATCCGCCCGATCCAGGGTCCATGCGGATCAGCTCGATCGGCGGCAACGTCGCTGAGAACTCCGGCGGGCTGCGGGGGCTGAAATACGGTGTCACGCGCGACTACGTGATGGCGCTGGAGGTTGTGCTGCCTGACGGACGCATCGCACGGTTCGGCAGCGCGTGCGTGAAGGACGTCGCCGGCTACTCCATGAAAGACCTGTTCATCGGGTCCGAGGGAAGCCTCGGCATCATCACCGAGATCCTGCTGAAGCTCGTGCCGCGGCCGCTCGCGCGGCAGACGATGCTGGCGCTCTACGATCGGATCGAGGATGCGGCCGACACAGTGTCGGCGATTATCGCGGCACGCATCATCCCGTGCACGCTCGAGTTCCTCGATCAGACCACCGCGTGGTGCGTCGAGGATTACGCACACGTCGGGCTGCCGACCGATTGCGCCGCGGTGCTGTTGATGGAAACCGACGGTCATCCGGCGGCCGTCGCGGACGAAGCGGAGCAGATGGCGGCCATCGCCCGTGCGAACCACGCACGCGATGTGCGGCTCGCGAAGGACGAAGCTGAAGCGCTCGCGCTCGCGGCCGCGCGGCGGAACGCGTTCTCCGCGCTCGCACGCCGACGCCCGACGACGATTCTCGAGGACTTCACCGTGCCGCGCAGCGAGCTCGCGAAGATGGTGACCTTCATCGCCGAGACCGCGCGCGCCGCGAACCTCCAGGTCGGCACGTTCGGCCACATGGGGGACGGGAACCTGCACCCGACGTTCCTCACCGACGAACGCGACGCCGGCGAGATGCACCGCGTCCACCACGCGCTCGATCTGATCGCGAAGAAGACGCTGGAGCTCGGCGGCACGATCACCGGCGAGCACGGCGTCGGCCTCGCGAAGAAGGAATGGCTGCGCCTGCAGATGGGCGACAGCAGCTTCGAGGTGATGAAGCAGATCAAGCAGGCGCTCGATCCCGCAGGGCTCCTCAATCCCGGAAAGATCTTCGACTAGGGTCATGGCCGGCGCGACGCTCCGCACCCTGGACTACTCGGTGCTGCAGCAGTGCATGCACTGCGGCATGTGCCTGCCGACCTGCCCGACGTACGACACGACGCGGCACGAGCGGAACAGCCCGCGCGGCCGCATTGCGCTGATGCGCGCGATCGCCGACGGCGAGCTGGGCGTCACGCACGAGTTCGCGGAGGAGCTGAGCTACTGCCTCGGATGCCTGGCCTGTCAGACGGCGTGTCCCGCCGGCGTCAATTACGCGGAAGCGTTCGAAGCCGCGCGGAGTGACATCGAGCTGTCGAATGCGCACCCCGGCCTCGCGCGGAAGTTCTGGCGCGGGCTGACGCTCGGCTTGCTCTTCATGCGCCCGCGCGCACTTCGCGCCGCGGGCCGCGTCGTCGGTTTCTATCAATGCAGCGGCGTCGAATCGCTCCTGAAGCGAGCCGGGCTGATGAAGCTGCTGCCGCCGCAACTACGCCGGCTGGAGCCGCAGACGCCCCGGATCGCGTCACGATTCTCGAATGCGCTCATCGGGGCGCACGAAACGCCGACAGGAGTCGCGCGTTACCGGGTTGCGCTGCTGACGGGCTGCGTGCAGGATCTCGTCTTTCCCGATATCAACCGCGACACGGCGGATGTCCTGCTGGCCAACGGCTGCGCGATCGACACGCCACCCGTGCAGCCGTGCTGCGGCTCGCTGCACGCGCACAACGGCGATCTCGACCGCGCGCGCACGCTCGCGCGACGGATGATCGATCTGTTCCCACCGGATCGTTACGACGCGATCATCAGCAACGCAGGCGGGTGCGGGTCGCATCTGCGGCGGTATGGTCCGCTGCTCGAGGACGATCCCGTCTATCGCGATCGCGCGCGGGTGTGGGACACGAACCTGCGCGACGTGCAGGAGTGGCTCGCGGAGATCGGCTGCCGCGCGCCGGAGGCATCGCCCGCCGCGCAACCGATCGGCGTGACGTACCACGAGTCGTGTCACCTGGTGCACGGCCAGAAGGTCTCGCGCCAGCCACGCGCGCTGCTGCGGATGATTCCCGGCATCTCACTCGTCGAACTGCCGGAAGCGACCTGGTGCTGCGGCAGCGCCGGCGTGTACGCGATCACGCAGCCGGAACAGGCGGAGCTCCTGCTCAAGCGCAAGACCGCGAACATCGTCAGCACCGGCGCGGCGTACGTGGCGGCCGCGAATCCCGGCTGTCACCTGCAGATCGCGCGCGGCCTCGACGCCGCTGGCGCCCGCGTGCAGGTGCTGCATCCTGTGTCGCTACTGGCAGCGGCATATCGGCGCGAGGGTTCCGGTGGTGCTGGCCTTTAGGCCAGCCACGTTGTACCGGTGTAAAACGGACCACGACTGAGCCGCTTCACGCTCGAACCGAGGCGCCGCGAGTTGAGGATGCCACGCGGCTCTTGATCCGTGAGGCGCTTAGCGCGCTCAACAGCAATGCTGCAGCTGGTGATAGAATTGCAATTCCACGGAGACCGATGGCGACTTCAAAGAAGATCTCAAGCGCCAAGGCGCGTTCCGTTGCGAAGGCGCTTCACCGGAAGGCCGCCTTTCGCAAGCTGGGGGCCTCAAGCACAAGAATTACTCGACGAGCGACCGCAACGGGGAGTGGCGTCGTCAGATTCCGCGCATCGCGCGTTCTCGATGGCTTGCGCCCGGCTCACCGTTACTCATCGAAGCTGCGAACATCGCGCTGAGCGCATGAATGCCAGGGCAGCGCGAATCCTTCGCGGGCTCCGTCTTCATTAATTGTCCGTTTGATAACGAGTACTGGCCCACATTCGAGGCCGTGGTGTTCACCGTCGTTGCGTGTGGTTTCACGCCGCGGTGTGCGCTGGAAGAACTCGATTCCGGGACGGTCC
>WNGF01006885.1_pt1 | contig 26997 bp, 26 predicted proteins | sample 5400641 | NCBI WGS metagenome assembly WNGF01 (sample SAMN13153371, study PRJNA577476) | soil metagenome | isolation source: 80 cm soil or saprolite under grassland replicate 2 | place: USA:California | collected 2016-06-15 | reverse complement strand
CGAGTCCGAGCGCGTCGCACTCCGCGCCTTCCTCCGCGACGTCACCCGCCTGCGGCTCGCGCTGCCCGGCGATCCCGACCGCCGACGGCTGCGCTGGGTGCTCAAGTGACTGATCGGCTACGTCCGAACTCTGGTGCTCTGCGCGGCCGAGGCCGGCGCGGCGTTCAACGCGAGCACCGCAACGCAGCAGACGAGGATGGCGCTTCGGTGGAGATGGGCCGCCCGGTTCGCGGACGGTGAATACCACGGCGACACAACGGCGTTTCGAGGAGCCCGCATTGTGATCCCCTCCTGAGATGACGAGCCGATAACCCACACTTACAGTTTACCTGACGTTCCGCGATATCACACGGGAGATCGGTCCACAACGCAGAAATGGGAATCTCTTCCTCGCGAGTCACGGCGAGGAGGGCCGTGCTCGCGCGCGGACGCGCTGATCGCACCTCGTCGTGTGCGAAGTGCTTCCCGACCGCCCGCGCGATCCGCGCGCCTGGCTCAGGAAGGCGCGCCGAACCGAGACAGCGCGGCCTCGACGAACCGCAAGCGCACGTCACTCGCGCACGGCGCCGTCCGTGGGACCCTTCGCCTTGTACGCCTCGCCGAGGGGGGTGCGAGTCTGCGCCAGGCCCGGATCGAGCCGGAGGGCGCCTCGATGCTCGCGTGCGGCGTCGTCGAACTCGCCCTTGGAACGATACGCGTTCGCCAGATCATCGTGGAGCTTCGCGTTGCGAGGGTCGAGCCGGATCGCCTCTTGGAGCTCGCGCACGGCATCGTCGAGCTGTCCCTTCGCCACATACGCGTTCCCGAGCTGAGCGTGGGCTTCCGTGAGCGCCGGCTTGAGTCGAATCGCCTCCCGGAGCTCGCGGACCGCATCCTCGATCCGCCTTTTTCCCGCGTACGCGGTCCCGAGATTGACGCGGGCTTCCGGTAGCGCCGGATCGAGTCGGATCGCCTCCTGGCATTCGCGCATCGCGGCGTCGAACTGCCCCGTCGCGTTCCACACGTCGGCCAGGTTGCTGTGGGCCTCCGCCTGACGAGGCTGGAGCCTGATCGCCTCGCGGTATTCGCGCACCGCTTCTTCGATCCGACCCTTCGCCTGATACACGACCCCAAGGTTGTTGCGGGCATACGAGTCTCTCGGGTCGAGGCGGATTGCCTCGAGGCTCTCGCGCAGTGCATCGTCGAGCTTGCCGTTTGCCGTGTACACGAGGCTGAGGATCGTGCGAGGGCGCGCCTTCCTCGGGCTCTTGGAGACGACGTTGTTCCAGAGTGTGATCTCGTCCTTCCAGACGAGGTTCCGCGCGTACGTGGCGATCCCCAGGGGCCCGGCGGTAAGGAGCAGCGCCATTGTCAGCTGGAGCTCCGGCGCGAGCCGCAGGCGCAACCGCTCGACGATGGAGAGGAGGCCCGTCGAGAGGGCGATCGCGGCTTCGCCCGCAGCGGCTTCTCCGTCATCCTCGCCGGAGTCTCCGGCGCCGCCGGGACGGGGTCCGGCGCGGCCGGCACGACCCTTCTCCTCACCTTGGAGTTCGGCGCGAACACGCCGTGGTACCTCAGGCCGTGAGCCCGCGGCGGCGGTACCAGCGTCGCGAGCCGGGCCAGGAGCTCGTCGGGCCTGAGGAGGAGGAACAGCGATCCCCCGCGCGGACGCTTCATCCTGTAGACGAGCCGGTCTAGGAACGCGGCGGCCCCACGGCTCTCGAAGACCACCTCGGCCTTCGCGGCGCCGGAGGCGATCCCGCAGAAGATGCAGTCGCTCATCCCTCTCCTCCTCCGCCGATCATATGCTGACGGCGTGCTCCCGGCCGCGACCGCCCGCGCGATCCTCGCCGCGTTCCGTGCGCTCGGCCTCGACGCCGACGCCATCCGCGCCTCGGCCGGGATCGATCCCGAGGCGATCGAGCCTCTCGACGGTGCGCTGCCGGACGACGCCTTCGGGCGCCTCTGGGAGCAGGCCTTCTGCCGTTCACCCCGCGAGGAGCTGCCGGCCGAGGTCGGCCTCGCCGTCCCGTTCGGCGCGTTCGGCGCACTCGACTACCTCGCAGCGAGCGCCGCCACCGTCGAGGCGGCGTTCGGGGATCTGGCGAGCCACTTCCGCCAGGCCGCCGCCGGATTCCGGCTCGAGGTCGCACGCACCCCAGACGGCGGCGAGGTCCGGCTCGTGCCCTGCGGTCCGACCGCGCCCGGAGACCGCGCCCGCGAGGTGAGCGACGAGTTCACGCTCGCCGTCTTCGTGGGGCGTTTCCGGACGCGCGGCGTCGTCCCGCCGTTCCGCGCGGCCGCGGTGCGGCTCACCCGCCCGCCGCCGGCGCGCCCGACGCGCCACGAGGCGCTGTTCGGCGCGCCGGTCATGTTCGGCTGCGCCGTCGCGGCCATCGATCTGCACAGGCCGGTGTGGGCGGCGAGGCTCCCAGGCGCCGATCCCGGCCTGCAGGCCACGCTCCGCCAGCTCGCGGACCGGATCGGGCTCGGGGCGGCGGCGAGCGATCTCGAGGCGTCGATCCGGGCGCGGCTCCGGTCGCTCCTGCCCGCGGGCGTGGCGGATGCGGTCGCGGTGGGGCGCTCGCTCGGGATGTCGGAGCGCACGCTCCATCGCCGGCTGCAGGCACAGGGGCGGAGCTTCCGCGGCGTGCTCGAGGCGTTCCGCGAGGCCGAGGCGGAGCGCCTCCTCTCGGCCGGCGCGCTGACGCTCCCGGAGGTGGCCCTGAAGCTCGGCTTCTCCGACCAGACCGCCTGGAACCGAGCCTTCAGGCGCTGGAAGGGGATGGCGCCGCGGGCGTGGCTCGCGTCGCGCGCGCCTCGAGCTGCGCCGACTCCCGCCGCACCCGCCCGAACAGCCCCGGCCCGACGATCGCCGCGGCGGCCATCAGGCCGCTCATCGCCGCGCCGGTGACCCCGAGCGACAGCGCGTCCGCGCCGGTGAGGAAGAGCCCGTCCACGGGGGTCCGAGGCTGAAGGAAATCCATGTCGAACCGCGCGGGCGTCCAAGGGATTCCGTAGATCTCGCCGCCGGCGTGGCCGGTGAACTTCTCGGTCGTGAGCGGGGTGGACAGCTCGCGGTAGGCGACGTGCGCGCGGAAGCCGGGGAGGCGCCGCTCGACGAGCGCGAGCATCGCGTCGGCGATCCGGTCCTTCAGCGCGTCGTACTCCGCGCCGCGCCGCTTCCATTCCGAGCCCGCCCAGCGCGCGAAGTCGGCGGCGTCCACCGCGGTGACGATCTCGGCGGTGTGGGCGCGCGCCTCCGGGTCCTTCATGGACGGGAAGGAGAGGTACACGTGCGAAACGTCGCCGGACACGACGCCGGCGCGCCTCTCGAACGCCGCGTCCTGATCGAGGCCGTCGTGGATCCAGAAGTTCTCGCCGCGGACGCCGAGCCGCTCGGGCGACGCGGAGAGGCCGACCTACAGCGAGACGTGCGCCATCCCTCGCTCGGCGGAGCGGAGCGCGTCGCGGAAGGGGATCGGGACCTCCTCGGGGACGAGCCGGAGGAAGGTCGCGCGCGCGCCGGCGTCGGAGACGACCACCGGCGTCCTGATCTCCTCGCCGCCGGCGAGCCGGACCCCCAGCGCGCGGCCTCGCTCGACCAGGATCCGCGACACCTCCGCACGGACGCGCACCGCTCCGCCCGCCTCCTCGATGACGCGCTGCGCGCCTTCGGCGATGCGCGCGGCCGAGCCGACCGGGTAGTACCCGCCGTCGAGGTAGTGGCTGGTGATCACGGCGTGCATCAGGAACGCGCTCCTCGACGGCGGAAGCCCGTGATCGCCCCAGCGGGCGCCGAGCACCGAGCGGAGCCGCTCGTCGCGGACGTGCGATGCGATCACCTCGCGGGTGGTGCGCCGCGCGAGGCGCAGCCGGGGGGCGAAGAGGGCGCGCGCGATCGCCGTCGCGGCCCGCGGCGCGCTGCTCCGCATCGCGAGCGGCACCATCGCCGTCGTGGCGCGGTGGACGTCGCGGAGGTACGCGCGGATCCCCTTCGCCTCGGCGGGGAACGTCCGCGCGAGGTCGTCCGCGAAGCGCTCCGCGCCGCCGCCGTGGAGCCGGATTCTTGGCATGGTCGGCGCGGCATTTTGCCGTTTGCGCCACCGCCGCGGCAGGACATCCACCCGACCGCCCCGATGCGCGATGATCTCACGCCGTGCCGCCGGGGTCCCATCGGGCCGCGCCGCGCTGGCGCCGGGAGCCTTACCGGATCCTCTTTCCGGAGGGCGCCGCGCTCGCGATCGCCGCGGTGCTGCCGTTCCCGCTGCGAGGCGCCGACATCGCAGGGCGTGAGGATGCGGTGTTCGTGGCCGGCGCCGGCCGGCCCTGGCTACCGCATGACCGAACGCCAGGCGCGATGCCGCCCGGCATCTCCGAGCGGAAGGCTACCCTCGGGATCGGCTTGGCCGATCATCTCTGCGCTGAACGCGCGGATCCAGGACGCGTGTCAGACCCCCTCCGTACGGTCCTCCTGCCGCTCGCCCGAGCGGCTCCGACCCGTCCGTCAGGAGGTTCCGAGCGATGGCCGTGAAGGTGATGGTCGCCCCCGCGATCGCAAACGGTGAGATCGACAGACCCGCGCACGCGCGCAGGCGAGAGGCGACGGCTCCCGCGAAGCCGAAGCGGCGCCGCTCGTCCGTCTACGACGCCGAGGGCAACGAGGTGTTCATCACCCTCATGTGCCTGAAGTGCCACAAGATGCGTCCCCTCTCGCAGTTCGGGCTCCGCAAGATGGCGGACGGCGCGATCCGCAACCAGCCCTGGTGCCGCGCCTGCCGCTCGGCGTCGGGCGCGGAGAAGCTGGAGCGCAAGGGGTCTGCAGAAACGATGGAGTCCGTCGTCGCAGCGGTCCCCTCCGCGGACTCCGCTCACCCTGAGCGTAGCGCCGACGCAGTCGGCGCGGAGTCGAAGGGCGCCCCGGCGCCGATCCGCCGGCCCGCCTCCTCGGTCGCCACCGAGGTGGCCGCCGCGCTCGCCGCCGGTCTGCGCCGCTGACGATCGGGCATTCGCCCGCCGAACGCGAACCGAGCGTTCGGGCGCGCCACCGCGATGCGGCGCTGAGTCGCATGAGAGGCCCGAACAGGCCGACGGCGCGGCGGAGCAGCGCGGGCGCGATCGGGTCAGTCGCGGGAAATCGCCCATTCGGCCGGTCCCTGCGCGCGCCCCGGCACCCGGCCGTCCGGCTGATTCTGGCGGGCTCCGCCCGCCGGGCAAGCGTAAATAGACCTGCTGGCTCCACGACTTACGAGCCCGATCTCGTTTGCCCGGAGACGGGTGGGGCGGGTACCATGCGCCCCTCGGTTCACCGCGCTCACCGTACCGCAGCTCAACCTTTCGCAGGCTGAGGAGTGTCCCATGGCTGAGATGCTGAAGAAGACCCTGAAGGAGAAGATCGAGGCATTCCGCCCTCGCACGCAGAAGCTCAACAAGGAGCTCGCCGACGTCGTGATCGACAAGGTCACGATCGGTCAGTGCATCGGCGGCGCGCGCGACATCCGCAGCCTCGTCACGGACATCTCGTACCTCGACCCGCAGGAAGGCATCCGCTTCCGCGGCAAGACCATCCCGGAGACGTTCGCGGCCCTGAAGGCGCACACGGTCGCCGGCGCCGAGATGCCGACGGTGGAGAGCTTCTTCTACTTCCTCCTCACCGGCGAGATCCCGACGAAGGAGCAGGCGCAGGAGGTCTTCGCCGAATTCAAGCAGCGTGAGGCGCTGCCGCAGTACGTGATCGACGTGCTCCGCGCGATGCCGCGCGACTCGCACCCGATGGCGATGTTCTCGGCCGGCATCGTGTCGATGCAGCGCGAGTCCGTCTTCGCGAAGCGCTACGGCGAGGGCAATCTCAAGAAGGTCGACATGTGGGATCCGATGTACGAGGACGCCATGACGCTCATGGCGCGCCTCCCCATCATGGCGGCCTACATCTACCGGATGAAGTACAAGGGCGACACGCACATCCCGTCCGACCCGAAGCTCGACCTCGGCGGCAACTTCGCCCAGATGATCGGGCAGGTGAAGCCGTACGACGACGTCGCCCGCATGTACTTCATCCTCCACTCGGATCACGAGTCGGGGAACGTCTCGGCCCACACGGCGCACCTCGTCGCGTCGGCCCTGTCGGACGCGTACTACGCGTACTCCGCCGGCATCAACGGCCTCGCGGGCCCGCTCCACGGCCTCGCGAACCAGGAAGTGCTCGGCTGGATCCAGGCGACGATGAAGAAGCTGAACAACAAGGTGCCCTCGAAGGAGCAGCTGAAGCAGTTCCTGTGGGACACCCTGAACTCGGGCCAGGTGATCCCGGGCTACGGCCACGCGGTGCTCCGCAAGACCGACCCGCGCTACGCGGCGCAGAACGAGTTCGCGAAGAAGCACCTCCCGGATGACCCGCTCTTCCAGCTCGTGAACATGATCTACGAGGTGGCGCCGGGCGTCCTCACGGAGCACGGGAAGACGAAGAACCCGTGGCCGAACGTCGACGCGCACTCGGGCGTGATCCAGTGGTACTACGGCGTCCGCGAGTGGGACTTCTACACGGTCCTCTTCGGCGTCGGCCGTGCGCTGGGCGTGCTCGCGAACCTCGTGTGGGACCGCGGCCTCGGCTACGCGATCGAGCGGCCGAAGTCGGTCACCACCGAGATGCTCGAGAAGTGGGCCAAGGAGGGCGGCCGCAAGATGGACAAGTAGGCCGCCTCCCGAAACCTGACCGCACCGAAGGCCGCTCCGCTTCTCGGCGGCGGGAAGAGCGCGCCGCTCGGTCTTGAGCGTCTCGAACGGATCGAGCACGCGGCCGGATCCGTCCTCGAGCTGGTAGTGGAGGTGCGGAGCGAAGGAGTGGCCGCTGTTGCCCGAGAACGCGATCGCGTCTCCCTTGCGCACCTTGCGCCCGGGCTGCATCTCGTTCGGGACCCGGTCGAGGTGGAGGAAGATCGCGTGACGACCGGTGGCGGTGTCGCGCAGCTCGAGGCAGTTGCCGTTCGCGGCGAAGTGCCAGGTCCGCCGCTCGACGACGCCGTCGAACGGCGAGACCACCGGCGAGCCGACCGGGGTCTTGAAGTCCACGCCCTTGTGCCGGCGGCCGTCGCGCAAGAGCGAAGTGATCTGCTCGTACTCGGCGACGGGCGCGTCCACGAGCCGCGCCTCGACCTCCCGGCCGTCCGCGCGGTAGTACCGCGGCCAGCGCGCGCCCTTCGGCTCGTACCGGTAGGCCGCGATGACCGCGCCGAGCTTCGACGAAGCGTAGCGGAGCGCGACGACCACGGGCTCCTTCGCGACGGGCAGCCCCGGCACGGCGGGCACGGGCGGCGTCCAGAGCACCTCCACGCGATCGCCCTTCCGGCCGTCGCGCGCCACCTGGAGATCCCAGACGAGGAGCCGGTTCACGACCGCGGTCAGCTCCTCGGCGTTCGCGCGCTCCTCCTTCGGGAGCGCCGCCGCGATGGAGTCCTCGAGCGCGCCGTTGAGCGCGATGACGAGACGTCGTGGCCCCGACCCGGGCGCGGTCGCGATGGAGGGCGCGGTCGGGATCGTGGTCGCAGTCGGGATCGCGGTCGCGGTCGCGGTCGCGGTCGCGGTCGCGGTCGGGGTCGGGGTCGGGGTCGCGGTCGCGGTCGCGGTCGGGGTCGCGGTCGCGGTCGGCGTGGCCGCAGTCGCGGCTGCCGCCGCCTGCGCCTGCTTCCTCCCCGGCGCGGTGATGCGTCCGATCCAGAATCCCGCCGCAAGCGCGGCGAGGACGAGGAGCGAGATCGCGAAGGCGATGAGACCGCGGCGCGGGCCTTCACGCCGGGACGAGGGGGGTGGGTCTATCGCGAGGCTGACCATGTCGAGTCCTGTGCAGGGGGGGGAGACGACGACGGAACGTTTCGCGGGAGGCCGCTGTTCCGGCGACCGTGCGCGACAGCCGGCCTGGTCGGGTGCCTAGCCGGCGGGCGACCGGGCGATCAGAACGACAGGCGGTCCGGTACCCCGCGCGACCACTCGAGAATCGTGGGCCATCCGACGATCGCGTCGAGCGCCCGATGCGCGGCGTCGAGAGGCACCTTCTCCTCGACGATGCTCGCGCTGCACGCGATGAGGCGGCACGCTCCGGCGCTGCGCGCCTGGTGGAGGAGCGCCGCCGGCTCGTCGGGCTCCCCATCGTGGGCCTCCACGAGGGCGCGCACCGCGGGACCGAACAGGTAGACGTCCACCCGATCGCCCGCCGCCGATGCCGCGAGCGCTGCCGAACCAGCGAGGCGCAGCGCGGCCGCATCGGCGTGGGAGAGGAAGACGGCGACGCGCCGGTCGGGCATGCGCGCACTCATACGCGAGAAGCGGCCGCCATGCTATGACACGCCCGCATGCCCGAGGAGAAGAAGCCGTCCCCCGGTCCGATCGTCGTACGCAAGGGGCACGTGAAGCCTCCACCCCCCGGTGCGCGGATCGAGGCGCCCGAGGAGGAGGTGCTCGCGCCCGGACCCGCGAAGGTGGAGAAGGAGGATTCGCGCCCGCTCTGGCAGCGGCTCGCCGAAGAGAAGGCGAGCGTCTCGCGTGCGCCCTCCGGACCCTCCACCCCATCCACGCCGAGGCCCCGCCGCGGGCCCCCGCTCGGCGATGTCCCGCGCGACCGCGGCGGGAAGCGCGATCGTCCGCCGCGCGAGCGCGACGAGCGGCGCGCCGAGCCGCGCCCGCCGCCGCCCGCCCCCGGGGAGCCGCCCCCGGCGCCGGAGGTCGCGGCCCCCGACGAGGGCTCCTTCGCCGACATGCTCGCCGGCGTGAGCGCCGCGCCGCGCCGGCGCTTCCAGGTGGGCGAGAAGGTCGCGGGGAAGATCATCCAGCTCGGGCACGACATCGCGTTCCTCGAGCTCGGGTCCGGCGTCGCCGAGGGGATGATCGAGGTCGCCGAGCTGAAGGACGCGGACGGGAACGTCGCCGCGCGCGAGGGCGACATCGTGGACGGCGTGGTCGTCCAGGCGACCCACCGCGGGGTCGTGATCTCGAAGGGCCACGGCCGCACGAGCCGAGATCACGGGCACGACGCGCTCGCGGAAGCCGCCAGGTCGGGGCTCCCGGTCGACGGGATCGTGAAGGCTGTGAACAAGGGCGGCCTCGAGGTCGAGGTGCACGGCGTCCGCGCGTTCTGCCCCGTGTCGCAGATCGACGTGCGCTTCGTCGCGGATCCCGCCGCCTACGTCGGCCAGAAGCTGCAGTTCAAGGTGCAGCGCGCGGACGACCGCGACGCGGTCCTCTCGCGGCGGGCGCTCCTCGAGGAGGAGCGGGCCGGGAAGGCGAAGCTGACCCGCGAGAAGCTCGCGCCGGGCGCGATCTTCGAGGGCGTCGTGACGAGCGTCCAGGACTACGGGGCGTTCGTGGACCTCGGGGGCGTGGAGGGGCTCGTCCACGTCTCGGAGCTGTCCTGGGATCGCGTGTCGAAGCCGCAGGACCTCCTCAAGTCCGGCGACGCCGTCCAGGTCCAGGTCCTCAAGATCGAGCAGGACCCGAAGAAGGGCGAGCGCGTGAGCCTGTCGGTGCGCGCGCTCACGCCGCGGCCCGAACCGACCCTTCGACAGGCTCAGGGTGAGCGGGGAGGGCCCGAGGCGCCGCCTCGCACGGTCCCGCCGCCGCCGCCCAGGGCCGGCGACGTCGTCGAGGCGGTGGTCGACAAGATCGAGAGCTTCGGGGTGTTCGTCCGCTTCGCGGGCGGCCGCGGCCTCGTCCCGGCGAGCGAGACCGGGACGCCGCGCGGGGCGGACCTGCGCAAGGCGTTCAAGCCGGGCGACACGTTCCAGGCGCTCATCCTCGCGATCGACGAGCTGCACCGGATCCGCCTTTCGAAGAGCGGCGCCCAGGAGGCCGCTGAGCGGAAGGAGGCGGCCGAGTACATGAAGGCGGCCGCCCCGAAGACGAGCGGCAAGGGCTTCGGGACGCTCGGCGACTTGCTTCGCGAGAAGCTCAACAGGAAGTGATTCCGGTCGCCCTGAGCGTAGCGCCGCGCAGCGGCGCGTAGTCGAAGGGGCTCCGCGCGAAGCTCGACAAGAAGTGATTCCGTTCACCCTGAGCGTAGCGCCGCGCAGCGGCGCGCCCTTCGACTTCGGGCGCTGCGCGCCCTACGCTCAGGGTGAACGGCCCCGGCGGTAAGTCGGCCCGGGGGCTCTCGGCGCCGCGTCCTACGGCGCGAGGCCGCGGCCTCCGCCGGTCGTGAGCGTGTGCGGGGGATCGACCGGGTCGGCGCGCTGGCGGGGAGCCTCCTCGATCTCGATCGCCCACGGCCCGAGCCCGCCCGCGGGCGCGCCGCCGACGTTCGCCCGGAGGACGAGCTCGTCGCGGCGCAGCGTGAACGCCGTGCCGTCCACCTCCACCTCCGGAAAGCGCGCAGCGATGGCGGTGAGGTGCTTCCGGCGGAGCGCGAGGAGCCGCCGGTAGTGCTCGCGCAGATGGGCGTGCCGCCCGTCGCGCCGGTGAGTGAGCTTGGATCGCTCGAACGTGCGGGGATCCTGCGGATCCGGGACGTCCTGCGCTCCCTTCGCGATGAACTCGTTGCGCCGCCCCTCCGAAACGGCGCGCGCGAGCGCCGCGTCGCCGTGGCTCGTGAAGTACTGGAACGGGCGGGTCTCCCCGTACTCCTCGCCCATGAACAGGAGCGGCGTCCCGGAGCCGAGGAGCACCAGCGCGGAGGCCGGGACGAGCGCCTCCCACGGCACGAGGCTCGCGATCCGCTCCCCGCGAGGCCGATTGCCGATCTGGTCGTGGTTCTGCAGGCAGGTGACGAACCGCGCCGGACGCAGCCCCCGCGGGTCGGTGCCGTGCGCGCGCCCTCGGAACCGGGAGACCTCGCCCTGGTAGGCGAATCCTTCGGCGAGGGCGCGACGCACCTCGCCCGTCCCCCCGAAGTCGGCCAGGAACGAGGCGCGCTCTCCGGTGAGGAGGGCGTGGAGGGCGTGGTGCAGGTCGTCCGCCCAGACCGCCGAGCAACCCCACCCCTCCGGCGCCGGGTCCAGCACCAGACGATCGTTCCGCTCGTCCTCCGCGATCACGTGCACGATCCGGTTTTCCCGTCGCCCCACCGCGCGCACGCGCTCGCAGATCTCGGCGACCACGTGGAGCGGGCTCGCGTCCTCGATGGCGTGCGTCGCGTCGAGCCGCAGCACGTCGACGTGGAAGTCGCGCACCCACTGCACCGCCGCGCCGACCACGAGCGCGCGGACCGGCCCCGAGCCGGGCCCGTCGTAGTCGAGCCCGTCGCCCCAGGGGGAGCGGTGGCGGCTCGTGAAGTACCCGCCCAGCTCGGCGAGATAGTTCCCCTCCGGGCCGAGGTGGTTGTAGACGACGTCGAGGCAGACGGCGAGTCCGAGCGCGTGGGCGCGATCGACGAAGCGTTCGAGCGCGGCGGGCCCGCCGTAGCCCTCGTGGACCGCATAGGGAGCGACGCCGTCGTAGCCCCAGTTGCGCTCGCCCGGGAACGGCTGGACCGGCATCAGCTCGACGCAGGTGACGCCGAGATCGGCCAGGTCGGGGAGGCGCGCGGCGGCCGCGTCGAGGGTGCCCTCCTGCGTGAAGGTGCCGACGTGGAGCTCGTAGAAGACGAGCGCCTCGAGCGGGATCCCATGCCACTCCGCGTCGGCCCAGGCATGGCGCGCCGGATCGAACAGCGCCGACGTCCCGTGGACACCATGGGGCTGCCGGCGGGAGGCGGGATCGGGCCGCACCCGTCCCTCATCGAGGACGATCGCGTACTCGCTCCCGTGACGCATCCCGGCAACCACCGCCTGGAACCAGCCCCGCGTCTTCGCGCCGAGCGGGTGGTCCCGGCCCTCGTGGCGAACGGCCAGGCCATGCGTCTTCGGCGCCCAGACGGAGAAGCGGGCGCCCTCGGGGACGAGCGTCGGCCCGTGTGCGCGCTCGGTCATCCGAACGTTGAACCTTAGGATGCGCGGCGCTGAGCGGGACCCCGCCTTACGGTTCTGGGGGCTCGAAGACGGGCCTCGACCAGCAGCCGGACGTGCGCTAGCTTGAGGCCCCCCGGCGGGCGTAGGAGCCCGTCGGGACGGCCGTTTCCCGGCGGAACGCAAGAACGCGAACGCCAGACATAGGGAGCCCTGATGCCCACGAACGACGTTCCCACCAAGAACGCTCATCTCACCGGCTGGGTCGAGGAGATGGCGAAGCTCGCGAAGCCGGATCGCATCCACTGGTGTGACGGGAGCGACGCCGAGAAGAAGGCGCTCACCGAGCAGGCCGTGGCGCAGAAGGTGCTGATCCCGCTCGACCAGAAGAAGTGGCCGGGTTGCTACTACCACCACTCGAGCCCGAGCGACGTCGCCCGCGTCGAGCACCTCACCTTCATCTGCACGCCGACGAAGGAGCAGGCCGGTCCGACCAACAACTGGATGGAGCCCAAGGAAGCGTACCGCAAGCTCTCCGCGCTCTACGACGGCGCGATGAAGGGCCGGACGATGTACGTCGTGCCCTACATCATGGGCCCGGCGGACTCGCCGTTCTCGAAGGTGGGGATCGAGATCACCGACTCCGTCTACGTCGCCCTGAACATGGGGATCATGACGCGGATGGGAAAGGTGGCGCTCGACCGCCTCGGCAGCTCGAACGAGTTCAACCGCGGCATGCACTCCGTCGCCGACTGCAACCCGGAGCGGCGCTTCATCTGCCACTTCCCGCAGGACAACACGATCTGGTCGGTCGGCTCCGGCTACGGCGGGAACGCGCTCCTCGGCAAGAAGTGCCTCGCGCTGCGCATCGCGAGCTACCTCGCGAAGAACGAGGGCTGGCTCGCCGAGCACATGCTCATCCTCGAGGCGGAGAGCCCGGACGGTGAGGTGTCCTACGTCGCCGCGGCGTTCCCCTCCGCGTGCGGCAAGACCAACTTCGCGATGCTCATCCCGCCCAAGACCTTCGACGGGTGGCGCATCCGCACGGTCGGCGACGACATCGCCTGGCTCCGCGTCGGCGACGGCGGCCAGCTCTGGGCGGTGAACCCGGAGGCCGGCTACTTCGGCGTCGTCCCCGGGACGAACACCAAGACCAACCCGAACGCGATGAAGTCGATCGAGAAGGACACGATCTTCACGAACGTCGCGCGGACGGCGGACGGCGACGTCTGGTGGGAGGGCAAGGACAACGAGCCCTACGCCGAGATGATCGACTGGAAGGGCGCGGTCTGGAAGAAGGGCTCGGCGGACAAGGCGGCGCACCCGAACAGCCGCTTCACCGCGCCCATGGCGAACAACCCCGCCCTGTCGCGCTTCGCCCACGATCCGAAGGGCGTGCCGATCTCGGCGATGATCTTCGGGGGGCGGCGCTCGACGACGATGCCGCTCGTGCTTCAGTCGTTCAACTGGACGCACGGCGTGTACCTCGCCTCGACGATGGGCTCGGAGACGACCGCCGCCGCCCAGGGGCTGAAGGAAGGCGTGCGCCGCGACCCCATGGCGATGCTGCCGTTCATCGGGTACGACGCGGGCAGCTACTTCCAGCACTGGCTCGACATGCAGAGCCGGATCCCGAACCCGCCGAAGCTCTTCATGGTGAACTGGTTCCGGAAGGGCGCCGACGGGAAGTTCCTCTGGCCGGGCTACGGCGAGAACATGCGCGCGCTGAAGTGGATCCTCGATCGGTCGCATGGCCGCGTCGGCGCGGAGGAGACGATCGTCGGCTACGTCCCGCGCATGCAGGATCTCGTGCTGAACGGCCTCGACGTGAAGCAGGACGCGGTCGCCCAGGCGATGAAGGTCGATCTCGCGGAGTGGGAGGTCGAGCTCGAGTCGCAGAAGGAGTGGCTCGACAAGATCGGCAAGACCCTCCCCCGCCCGCTCGCGCTCCAGCGCGAGCTGCTCATCGAGCAGGTGAAGATCGCGCGGAAGGCGACGAAGTAGCGGGCGTCCGGAGAAGCCCAGCGGGCCCGGCCGAGGCGGCCGGGCCCGTTTCCTTTTCGGGCGCGCCGAGGGCGAGTGGATCGGGATCCCAGCGGACCGACCGCACGTAGTGGACCCCATCGATGAACGCGGCGTCGGGGAGGACTCGCGCCAGCGGATCGTAGGTCTCGAACACGTCATCGAGCCCCCGGGCGTGAATCCGCGACCTCATCTCCGCCAGGTCGAGGTGGCTCCTCGACTCGGAGATCCACGGCGAGACGACCTCGAACTCGAACCCGCGCTCGCGCGCGAGAGCGCGCATTCGTGTGAGGTACTCGAGCGATACCGGACCGATGCCCTCGCGGAGCCACTTCGGGGCGGCGGTCGGGGACCACGTCGAGATCCTCACGACCGGTAGGAGAGCAGCCCACGCGTATGGGACGTCGGCGATGCGTCCCCGGACGACGTCCGAGAAATGCTCCTGCGCCTTCGCCTCGTAGAACGGCTTCAGGAAGTAATGGAACGTGAACGGCTGGTCGAGCTCGTTCCCTAGGAAGCCGGGATGGATGACGAGGAACACCTTCCGACCTCTCAGGTCGTTCGCGTCCGCGAGCGTCCGCAGAAGGACGTAGTAACCGACCATCGAGACGCCCTGGTTGCACGCGAGCGAGTAGACCCCGCCGACGGCGCCCTCGTCGTACAGCTGGTGCGCCACGCTGTCGCCCAGCACGATCGTCCTCGCCTCGACGCGCCGGCGACTGTTCCGGAGCGCGGCATAGGTCTCGCGACCCGGGAACGCGAGGGCCTTGCCCTCGCGCACGAACCACAGGTGGTTCTGGATCGTCCACGGCGCGACGACGCCCACGACGATCGCGAGCACGAAGAGCTTGAGGAGGAAGCGTCGTTCCATGGGCGTTCCGCCGTGCGGCCTCCGCGCTCCTAGAACCGCGAGTAGATGAACGTGTTCTCCCCGTGCAGGCCGAACACGATGATCGAAAGGGACAGCGCGACGTACGCCGTCCAGCGCACGAGGAGGGGCCTCTTCCACGGATCCGGGCCGCCGAGCGCCTTCTCCCAGACGACGAGCGGGGCCGCGGCGAGCACGATGGCGACGTCCGTGCTCGACATGCCCGGCAGCCGCATGCGCCCGGGCACCCCCAGCCAGATCCCGGCGATCGCCTCCGGGAGCCTTCCGCCGACGGTCGCGAGGACGTGCAGCGCGTCGCCGAGGCTGGTCGCGCGGAAGAACACCCACGCCGCGCAGACCATGTGGAAGACGACGAGCCCGCGCCAGGGCGCGAGCGCGCGCGTGACCCGCGGCCCCAGCGCGCGGTGCAGCCTCGCCTGCCACGGCCGCCAGTAGACCGACGCGGCGAGGTAGACGCCGTGGAGCGCCCCCCAGGCGACGAAGGTCCAGCGCGGGCCGTGCCAGACCCCGCAGACGAGGAACGTGACGAAGAGCGCCGCGACCGTGCCGTGCGTCCGCCACCTGCGCCAGGTCATCTGCAGGGGCCGGAACAGGTAGTCGAGCAGCCATCGCGAGAACGACATGTGCCAGCGACGCCAGAACTCGGCGATCGACGTGGCGGTGTAGGGCGCGTCGAAGTTCCTCGCGAGCGACACGTTGAAGAGCCGGGCGGCGCCGCGAGCGATGTCGGTGTAGCCGGAGAAGTCGCAGTAGAGCTGCAGCGCGTAGCAATATGTCGCGAGGAGGAGCGCCGTGGGCCCGTAGCCGTGCACGTCGCCGTAGACCTCGTCGACCGTTCTCGCCAGCCGACCTGCCACCACCAGATATTTGAAGAGGCCCCACGCCACGAGGACGAGGCCCTCTCGAGCGGAGGCGTGGTCGAAGCGGAACGGCCGCCGGAGCTGAGGCAACAGGTCGCCCGGCCGCTCGATCGGACCCTGGGTCAGCTTCGGAAAGAACGCGAGGTACAGCGCGAACAGGCCCAGGTGACGCTCCGGCGGCACGACCTCGAGGTAGACGTCCGCCTGGTACGCGATCGCCTGGAACACGTAGTACGAGAGCCCGACCGCTCCGACGAGGGCGAGCGGTTCCGGGGCCGTGCCCGTGGCGCTCGCGCCGGGCGTGCGGAGCGCGTCGAGGAGGGGGAGCGCGAACTTGAACGCGGCGAGCAGCGAGAGCTGAAGCAGCGTGCCCGTCCAGAATAGGGCGCGGCGCCGGGACGGGCTCAGCGGATTCCCCAGGGCGCGCCCGACCGCGTACGCCACCCCGATCGAGAGCGCCAGGACGAGGAGCAGGACTGGCGCGCCGAACGCCGCGTAGAAGGTGCCGCTCGCGACGAGGAGCACGGCCCAGCGGAGACGGTCCGGCGCGGCGAGAAAGGCCGCGTACGCCGCCGCGAGGAAGAGCAGGAACTGGACCGAGCCGAGGCTCACCTTGCGACCGTCTTCGCGTCGATGCTCCGGACCAGGTCACCGACGCAGCGGAACGTCAGGAGGTCCTTCGGCAAGAAGGAGATCCCGAAGTGCATCTCCACGGCGAGGATGACGTTGACGTGCGAGAGCGAGTCCCAACCGTCCACGTCACTCGCGGTGGTGGACGGGGTGACCCGCAGGTCAGGGTCCTCGAACACCTCGCGTAGAACGTCGTTCAGCTTCTCGAGCGTCGTCACGGAGAATCCTCGAGAGTGGAGAGATCGCCGGGGTCTTGCCCCGTGTACCGCGCGCGCAGCAGACGGCGCAAGATCTTGCCGCTCTTGTTCTTGGGAACCGAGTCGACGGCCACGATGTCCTTCGGCGAGGCGATCGAGGACACGCGATTGCCGACGTGGAGGCGAATCTTGAGATCCAGCTCGCGCGTGAGGCGATGGGGCGGCTTGAGGTGCACGAACGCGACCACCTTCTCGTATAGCAGATCGTCGGGGACGCCGACGACACCCGACTCGGCGACCTCGGGCAGCTCCAGCAACGCGCTCTCCACCTCGAACGGGCTGACGAGATGGCCCGCGGTGTTGATGACGTCGTCGCTCCGGCCCAGGAACCAGAAGTAGCCGTCGTCGTCCTGCCGTGCGGTGTCGCCGGTGTAGTACCAGCCGCCGCGAAACTTCGACTCGTAGGCGGAGGCGTGCCCGAGATACGTCCGGAACATCGAGGGCCACCCGGCCTCGAGACAGAGGTTCCCGGGCTGTCCCTGGGGCGCCGGGGTCCCGTCGTCGCCGAGGATCGAGGCACGGATCCCTCGCACCGGCTTTCCCATCGACCCGGGTCGCATCGGCAGGCCGGGCCGGTTCGAGATCATGATCGCGCCGGTCTCCGTCTGGAACCAGGTGTCGTGCACCGGACGCCCAAGGACCCGCTCCGCCCACCTGATCACCTCGGGGCTGAGCGGCTCGCCGACGCTGAAGACGGCCCGCAACCTCGAGCGATCGAACCGCCGGAAGCGCTCGGGATCCTCGCGCATGAGCATCCGGAGCGCGGTCGGCGCCGTGTACCAAACGGTGACGCCGCCTTGCAGGATCTCGAACCAGGCCTCCGGGTCGTACGGGCCGGCGTAGTGCACCTGGGTGACGCCGAGCGACCATGGTCCGATGATCCCGTACGACGTCCCGGTCACCCACGCTTGATCGGCGGTGCACCAGAACACGTCGTCCGCTCGCAGCCCGAGCACCTCCTCCGCGGTCTCCTGCTGCGTCACGATGCTTCCGTGTGCGTGAAGCGCTCCCTTCGGCTTCCCCGTCGAGCCGGACGTGAAGTGGAGGATGGAAGGCGTGTCGGGCCCGGTGAGCGGGGTCTCGAAGACGTCCGAGGCCTCGTCGAGGAGCCGCGCGAAGCTGAGGGATCCGTCCGCGCCGTGCGCGTCCTCGTCGACGAGGAGAACGTGCGCGAGCGACGGGAGCCGGTCGCGGATGCGCGCGAGCCGCTTCGAGAGCGACCGCTTGGTGACGATCACCACCGGGCTCGCGCCCTCGAGCCGATCGAGGAGGGCCTCCTCGCCGAAGTTCGCGAAGAGCGGCGCCACGACGAGCCGCTGCTTCAACGCCCCGAGGACGGCGACGAAGACCTCCGGGAGCTTCGGGAGCCAGACGCAGAGGAGCTGGCCCGGCTCGCACCCCAGGGTCCGAAGCGCGTTCGCGAACCGGTTCGTCGCCCGGTCCAGCATCTCGAAGGAGTGGTCGGTCCGCTGCCCGTCCGGCCCGAGCCAGCGCATGGCGATGCCGGACGGCCGCGCCGACCGGTGCGTCGTGGTGCACGCGTGGCCGATGTTGTACTGCGAGCTCCAATGTCGCCGGGAGAGCGTCATCGTGAAGGGATTCCCCGTGCGGGCGGGCGCGGGCCGGCCGCCGCGTACGCCGGTGATCCGTCCGGCCCCCGCCAAGTATACCGCCTGGGCGTGTCCCGCCGAGATGGGTGCGGCACCCTCACGGACGTTCGATGCCAGCCGTCGTTCGGCAGGCGCCCGCGTCCCCGATGCGCTAGGGATGTCGAGGCCATGTGCACCCTCGCGCTCGCCTGGCGAACCGACCGCCGCTGGCCGATCGTCGTCGCGGCGAATCGCGACGAGCGCCTCGGCCGCGCCGCCGAGGGGTGGGCGCTCCGCGACGGAGAGGGCGGGATCCGCTTCGCCGCACCGCGCGACGCGGTGGCCGGCGGGACGTGGATGGGGGTCTCGGCGCGCGGGGTGTTCGCGGGCGTCACGAACTACCACTCGCCGCTCGCCTGGTACCCCGATCCGTCCCGCCGCTCGCGCGGCGAGCTCGTCGGCCTCGCCTTGGCGGCGCCGACCGCCGCCGCCGCGCGCGAGGCACTCCGCGCCTTCCCGGCGGAGCGCTGGAACCCGTTTCACCTCGCCGTCGCGGACGACGCCGCCGCGTTCCTCTGGTGGTACGACGGCGAGCGGGCGGCGCTCGTCGATCTCTCTCCCGGCCTGCACGTCGTGACCGAGCGCTCGCCGGACGGGCGTTGCCCGCGGGGCGACCTCGTGCGTTCGCGCTGGCCGCTCGAGCCGTCCGTCCCGCACCTCCGCGAGCTCCTCACCCTCCACGGCGGCGATCCCGCGACCGCGACCTGCATCCACGGCGATCCCGCCTACGGCACCCGCTCCTCCGCCGTGCTCCGGCTCGCCGCGGAGCTCTCCGCCTCCGAGCTGTACGCGGCCGACGCCCGGCCGTGCGCCGCTCCGCTCGAGGACCGCTCGACGCTCCTCGCGGCCCTCGCCCGGACCGCTTGACTGGGGCGGCGCGGCGCGACAAGAGAAGGCGCCATGGGACTCCTCGACCGCGTCTCGTTCAGGAAGCAGGACGTCCATCCGCCCGAGGCGATCGACGTGACGGCGGAGGGCGAGCTCCGGATCCTCTGGCCGGGCGGCGCCGAGGTCACGATCCCGCCCGCGCGGCTCCGCGATCTCTGCCCGTGCGCGGGGTGCGTCGAGGAAGGCACCGGCCGCAAGATCCTCGATCCCACCACGATCCCCGTGGACATCCGGCCGCTCCAGATCCTCCCGGTGGGGAACTACGCCGTCCAGATCCACTGGTCGGACGGCCACTCCACCGGCATCTACACGTGGCAGACGCTCCGCGACGCGTCGGTACTGGGCGCGGAACATCCCGGCGCGTGACGAAGGCGGCGCACCGTCACACGGTGCTGCGCGAGGGCGCGGCGACGTGCCGGTACGGGTTCACCTCGGGGCCGTGCCCCGTGCGCTCCCGGCCGAAGCGGACGCTGCGGGGATCGCCTCGTCCCCCGCGCAGCGCGTGGACGAGGAGCTTCACGGTGTTCGCGTCGGCGAAGCCGCCCATCGCCTCCGAGGCGAGCACGTCGCAGGCGCCGCGCGCGTCGTAGGGATCCGGCCGGAAGGAGCGGGACTGGGTGAGCGCCGCGAACGCGCTCGCGACGGAGATCACCTCGACCGACCGGCTCGGCGATCGACCCAGCACGGGGTATCCCTGCCCGCAGCGCCAGTGATGCGACTGCGCCGCGGTGACGGCCGGGTGCGGGCCGAGCACGGACGCGAGGTGGTAGGCGCCGACGAACGGGTGGGCGGCGATGCGGAGCGCGTCCTCGTGCCCGAGCCGCTCTCGCTGGCGCAGGAGGCGCGGGGGGAGGTGGCGCATCCCCAGATCGTGGACGAGCGCCGCGGCGGCGAGATCGGGGACGCCGCGCGCGCCTCGCACCGCGCAGAGCAGCATGCGCACCGCCACCGCCGCCGTCGCGAACGCATGTGCGTGGAGCTGTGATCCGGCCCGCCGGATGGCGAGCAGCTCCTCGAAGACGATGTCCGGGAAGCGGACGGAGAGGAGCGCGCGTCGGAGGGCGTCGCGGACCGCGTCGCCACCGAACAGGTGGCGGTAGACCCGCTCACCGAGGGTCGCCTCGACGTCCTCCGCGAGCGGCGTCTCCTCGAGCGCCCGGCGCGGCAGCGCGGGAGCGCGCCGGGCCGCCTCCGCGATGGCCTCGAGCGACAAGACCGCTCCCCGCGCGGCGACGGGCGCGCCGCGGCAGTCGATGATCTCCTCGCTGAGGATCAACCGGTCGAACATCCCGCGTTCGCAACGGTAGCAGAACCGCCTTCGCGCCGGGAGAGCCGACCCATCGAAGGGCGAGCGGGCGGAGGGGGCGCCCGCCTGCCGGCGCGGAGTGCTGAGCGTAGCGCCCGCATCAGCGGGCGCGGAGTCGAAGCACGCGCCTTGGAACGCTGGCGCCCTTCGACTTCGCCTGCCCTGAGCGTAGGGGCCGCACCGCGGCCCCGAAGTCGAAGGGCTCAGGGCGAACGGAACCTTCCCGGTGTTTCCGAATCGCGCTCGGTCGTTTAGCGGCGGCGGGCCCGGGCGACGGCGCGGTCCATCTCGCGCCGGGATTCGCGCTCCTCGATCGCCCCGCGCCGGTCCTCGTGGGTTCGCCCCTTGCCGAGGCCGAGCTCGACCTTCGCCCAGCCGTCCTTGAAGTACAGCCGCAGCGGCACGAGCGTGTACCCGCGCTGCTCCACCTTCCCGCGGATCCGGTCGATCTCTCCACGCCTCATCAGGAGCTTGCGGTCACGCAGGGGCGGGTGGCCGAACTGGGCCGCCTGCTTGTACTCGCCGATCCGGAGGTTCACGAGGAACAGCTCGGCCCCGCGGGGCATGGCATACGCGTCCGAGAGGTTGACGTTCGCCTCCCGGAGGGACTTCACCTCGCTCCCGGTGAGGACGAGCCCCGCCTCCCACGTGTCCTCGATCTCGTAATCGAAGCGCGCCCGCCGGTTCGTGGCGACCACCTTCTCGCCGTCGCCAGCCTTCCCGCCGCCCCTGCCCTTCATGGAAACCGCACGTTATCGATGAGCCGCGTCGTGCCGACGAACGCGGCGATGAGCATCACGCTCCGCGGCTCGGCGCGCGCGACCGGCGCGAGCGTCTCCGGGTGGACGATCTCGAGGTAGTCCACGCGCACGCCCGCCGTGGCGAGCAGGTCCCGGGCCCGGCCGCGCAGCCGCTCCGCGTCGCGCTCGCCCGCGAGGGCGGCGTCCCGCGCCTCGAACAGCGCGCGGGAGAGGGAGCGCGCGCGCTGGCGATCCTCCGGCGAGAGGTAGGCGTTGCGGGACGAGAGGGCGAGGCCGTCCGGCTCGCGCACGGTGGGCATCCCCACGATCTCGATCCCGAAGGAGAGGTCGCGCACCATCGCGCGGATCACGGCGAGCTGCTGGAAGTCCTTCTCGCCGAACAGCGCGACGTGCGGGACCGTGAGGTTGAAGAGCTTCGCGACGACCGTCGCGACGCCGCGGAAGTGGCCGGGGCGGGATCCTCCGCAGAGTCCCTGCGAGACGCGCTCCACCCCGACCCAGGTCTCGTGCCCGGCGGCGAAGACCTGCGCGGGGTCGGCTGGCGCGAGCACCCGGTCGATGCCCGCGGCGGCGCACTTCGCGAGGTCGCCCTCGAGGTCGCGCGGGTAGCGCGAGAGGTCCTCGGTCGGACCGAACTGGGTGGGGTTCACGAAGATGCTCGCCAGGGCGACGCCAGAGGTCCCCGCGAGACGGCGCGCCTCGCGCAGGAGGGAGAGGTGGCCGTCGTGCAGGAAGCCCATCGTCGGAACGAGGACGACGCGGGCGCCCGCCGCACGATCGGTGCGGCAGCGCACCTGCCAGGCGGCCGGGTCGGTGACGAGCTCGGGTCGGTTCACGGAAATGGGCTCCGCGCCACGGTGGCGCTCGGGCGTCCGCTGGGTGGGGATCGGCCGCATCAGACCGGCGCGCCCATCACGCCGCCCTGCGGCTCCTCGCGGTCGTCCTCCTCCGCGACGGGCACGAGCCGCACAGTCGAGGAGTGGAAGCTGTGCTCGTCGTCCGGGAACGCGCTCGCCTTCACCTCGCCGACGTAGGCGGCGACCGCACCCTGGATCGCCGCGCCGACCTCGGCGAAGCGCTTCACGAACTTCGGGGTGAAGGTCGGGTCGATGGCGAGGAGGTCGTGATAGACGAGCACCTGCCCGTCGACGTGCGGCCCGGCGCCGATTCCGATGGTGGGGATGCGGAGCTGGCCGGTGATGATCCGCGCGAGCTCGGCGGGGATGCACTCGAGCACGACGGCGTAGCACCCCGCCCCCTCGAGCGCGCGCGCGTCCTTGAGGAGCTGCTGCGCCTTGTCCGAGTCCTTCCCCTGGACGACGTAGCCACCCATCCGGTGCACCGACTGCGGCGTGAGTCCGATGTGGCCCATCACCGGCACGCCGGCGCGGACGATGCGGCGGATCACCTCGACGAAGTCGGCCCCGCCCTCGAGCTTCACCGCCTGGACGCCGCCCTCGGCCACGAACCGCATCGCGGCCTTGACGCCATCGTCCGCGCTCGCCTGGTAGCTGCCGAACGGCATGTCGCCGACGAGGTGGGCGCGCGCGCCGTCGCGGTCGAGGCCGCGGCGGACGGAGGCGGAGTGGTAGATCATCTGCTCCAGGGTGACGGGGAGCGTGGAGTCGTGCCCCTGGACGACCATCCCGAGGGAGTCGCCGACGAGCACCGCGTCGACCCCCGCGGCGGCGACGAGGCGCGCCGCGGTGGCATCGTAGGCGGTGACCATGGCGATCTTCTCGCCGGAGTCCTTCATCCGGCGCAACTCGTGGATCGTCACGCGCTTCTTCGGCCCGCTCTGGGTCGACATGCTCGGATCCTCCGGTGTAGGCCCCGCCCGCGGGGTCCTGCCCTTTGGCGAGAGTGAGACTCTAATACGTTCTCGTGCCGAGTGGCACGTAGTGCTGCGTCCCCTTGCGATGCTTCCGGACGACGGCGAGGAGCGACTCGACGTCCTCCGCGCTGCCCTCGAGGTCGAGGTCGCTCACGTTCACCACGAGGAGGGGGGTCTCGTCGTAGTGGAAGAAGAAGTCGTTGTAGGCCTTGGCGAGCGCCTCGAGCCACGTGCCGTCGATCGAGCGCTCGTAGTCCCGCCCCCGGCGGCGCACCCGCGCGAGCAGCACGTCCGTGCGCGCCTGCAGGTAGACGACGAGGTCCGGCTTCACCACCCGCGGGCCGAGGAGCTCGTAGACGCGATCATAGAGGGCGAGCTCGTCCGACCCGAGCGTCAGCGAAGCGAAGACGCGGTCGCGGGCGAACAGGTACTCGGCGACCGTCGAGCGGCTGAAGAGATCCTGCTGGAAGAGCGCCTGCTGCTGCCGGAAGCGCGAGAGCAGGAAGAAGAGCTGCGCCTGGAATGCGTGCTTCCTGCGGTCCTGGTAGTAGGGGCGCAGGAAGGGGTTCTCCTCCGGGAGCTCCTCGACAAGGCGAGCCCCCAGGCTCTCGGCAAGCAGGTGGGCGAGCGTCGACTTGCCGACGCCCACGGGACCTTCCACGGCGATGTACCGAGGCCTCTCCATGCGGAATCGCGGGCGAGCGCGGGAGCTTGCCATGCGGCCGCGCGCGTCGCAAGCCGCCCTCCGAGCTCGCCTCGCCCGGAGGCCCACCGCGCCCTGCTCCGCCGCGATCGCGACATCGGGATCGGGGATCACCTGATCCGCCGATCAGGGTCCGCTTGACGGGCGATGCAACGTCACGTATCGTCGCTCCGCTTTCGGAGGTGATGCGGTCCGGCGGGGAGGCAGTGGACGATGAGCCGAGTCGCGACGACGACGGAGCGGACCAGGGCGGCCGAGGACGTGGCGGGCATCGATCCCGCGTTCCACCGCGCGATCCTGAAGATCGCGCTCGAGCTGAAGAAGCCGAACGCGCCGTCGTACGACGCGATCGTCCAAGCGACGATCCGCTCCATGCGGCTCGATCCGGTGAGGTTCCGGCGGTACCTGGGCGAGAACGGGGCGAGGAACATGAGCCTGCTCCTCGCCACCGCCCGCGGTTTCGGCCCCTGATCGCGCCTCTCCACTCGACGGTGGCGAGGAGGTCGGGGTGAGGGTTCGGAGGGTTTCACGGGCGCCCGCTCGACCGATGGGCGTGTGGGCGGGCAGAGCTAGCGGGTGGGCGCCCGTGAAGATTCCCCTTCGCCGTCCCCCAGGGCATGCTCGAGGGCGGTCCACTCGGCGACGGTGAGGGTCTCGCCGCGCCTCCCCGGATCGACGCCGGCCCGCCCGAGAGCCGCCGCGAGCCGCTCCGGGTCGGCGACCCGCGCGGCGCGGAGCGCGTTCGCGAGGGTCTTGCGGCGCTGCGCGAACCCGGCCTTCACGAGCTTCCGGAAGCGGGCCGCGTCACGCACCTCCTCCGCCGGCGGGCGGAACAGCGCGCACAGCACCGCGCTCTCCACCTTCGGCGGGGGCAGGAACGCGCCGGGGCGCACGATCCGCTCGATCGAGACGTCCGCCTCACGCTGAAGCAGGACGGAGAGGATTCCCCACTCGTGCGTCCCGGGCGCGGCCGAGAGGCGCTCCGCCACCTCGCGCTGCACGAGGAGCACGGCGCGCGAGACGCACGCGGCCTGGTCGAGGAGCGAGAAGAGGATGGGCGAGGTGAGGTGGTACGGGAGGTTGCCGACCACGGACAGCTTGTCGCCATGTCCCGTGCCCGCGCCCGTGCCCGTGCCCGAAGCTGTGCCGCGGGTCGCGGTCGTGGCCCTTCGACTCCGCGCCGACGCTTCCGCGTCGGCGCTACGCTCAGGGTGAACGGCCGTGGCGTCGGCCGGCATCGCGGTCGGGGTCGGGGTCGCGTACTTTGCGAGGATCCGCCCGTAATCGAGCCTCGCCGCGTCCGCCTCGAGGAGCGCGATCCGTTCCCCGAGCTCACCTCGCAGCACCGCCGCCATGTCTCGGTCGCGCTCGACCGCGACGACCCGCGCGCCGCGGGCGGCGAGCCGCGCCGTGAGGTGTCCGAGCCCGGCGCCGAGCTCGACGACGAGCTCGCCGGGGCATGGCGCGGCGAGCCGCGCGATCTCGGCCAGGATCGTCTCGTCGCCGAGGAAGTTCTGGCCCCAGCTCTTCTTCGCGCGGAGCCCGTACTTCTCGAGCAGCGCCCGCGGGCTCGGGTAGCGGGCCTCCGCCGTCGTCGTGGTCACAGCCGCCATCCGGGATCGGCATTGAGGTCGAGGCCGGCGCGCTCGCCGCGGAGGAGCGCGTGGGTCCCGGCGACCGCGATCATCGCGGCGTTGTCGGTGCAGAGCTGGACGGCCGGCACGAACACCTGCATCCCCTCGTACTCGCCCGCCCGCGCGGCGACCGCGGCACGAAGCCGGCTGTTCGCGGCGACTCCGCCCGAGAGCACGATGCGCTCGAACTGGAGCCGGCGCGCGGCGCGGAACGCCTTCTCCACGAGCGCGCGCACGATCGCCTCCTGGTAGCTCGCGCACACGTCGGCGAGCGCCCCTCCCTCGGGGACTCCGTGGCGCCTGACGTGGTGGAGGAGCGCGGTCTTGAGCCCCGAGAAGCTGAAGTCGAGGTCCGCTCCCTTCACGATCGCCTTCGGGAAGCGATGCGCGCTCGGGTCGCCCTCGCGGGCGAGCCGGTCGATGGCGACGCCCCCCGGGTACGGGAGACCGAGGAGCTTCGCGCCCTTGTCGAAGGCCTCGCCCGCGGCGTCGTCGCGCGTCTGCCCGAGGAGGCGGTAGTCGCCGAAGCCGTGGGCGGCGTACAGCGACGTGTGTCCGCCGGAGACGACGAGCCCGAGATACGGAAACGTCGGGGGCGGCTCCGCGAGGAACGCGGCGACGAGGTGCCCCTCGAGGTGGTTCACGCGGACGAGCGGCTTCTCCCACGCGAGCGCGAGCGCCTTCGCCGCCTGCACGCCGACGAGGAGCGCGCCGACGAGCCCCGGCCCGCTCGTCACCGCCACCGCATCGAGCCCGTCCGGCCCGACCGCGGCGCGCGTGAGCGCCTCGTCGATGACCGGCATCACCTGCACGATGTGGTTGCGGCTCGCGAGCTCGGGGACGACCCCGCCCCAGCGCCGGTGCACCTCGATCTGCGTCGCGACCACATCCGAGAGCACGCGCCGCCCGTCCTCGACCACGGAGGCAGCCGTCTCGTCGCAGGATGTTTCGATCGCCAGAACTTTCACGGTTTTTCAGAGGTGGACGTGGACCTCGACTCGACCTGGGTCTCGACCTGAACGAGGTCGAGCTGCAACTCGTGAGTCGATACCCGGGTCCGCCACAGCGCGGGAACTTAACTCGCCGCTACTGCAGCTGCTTCGCGACGATCTCGCGCACCGCCTTCGCCTGCTCGCTCCTGGGCTCGAGCCGCAGGTACCGCTCGTATGCGGCCCTCGCCTGCTTCTTCCGCCCGTCGCCCTGGTGGATCTCGCCGAGGAGCAGCCAGCCGGGAGCGTAGTTGCCGTCGGCCGCGATCCCCTGCTCGAGCGAGACGAGCGCATCGCGCGCCCTGTTCGAGTCGTAGAGCGCTCGGGCGAGCCCCACGAGCGCGGGGGCGGTCGCGCGCAGCGCCACGGCGCGGCGGTAGTCCGCGATCGCGCCGGCGAAGTTACCCCCCTCGTACTTTCGTTCCGCGATGGCGAGAAGCTTCTTCTGGTCGGCGTCGACTCCGGGGAGCTGCGCGGCGGCGCGAAGGGGCGCCTCGCCGGCGGCGGCCGTTCGCTCGCGCCGGGGCGCCTGCTTGCGCGAAGGAGCGCGTCGCTCCGGCGCGGCCACGGCGGGAGGCGCCGCGGGCGTTGGCGTGGGTGCGGGCGGCGGCGACTTGGCCTCGGGCGCGACCTCGGGAGCGGCCGCCGCAGGCGGAGGCGAAGGGGGCGTCGGCGGCGGGCTCGCCCGGGCGGCGGCAGGCGGCGCGAGCGGCGGCGAATGCGCGGGAG
>WNGF01002562.1_pt1 | contig 27010 bp, 23 predicted proteins | sample 5400641 | NCBI WGS metagenome assembly WNGF01 (sample SAMN13153371, study PRJNA577476) | soil metagenome | isolation source: 80 cm soil or saprolite under grassland replicate 2 | place: USA:California | collected 2016-06-15 | reverse complement strand
CATCAGCTGTTTTTGCAACAACGTCGGTCTCGGGTTGCAGTTCGCCGCAGTCGGCAGCGAAGTGTTGGCGCGGGCGCGGGAAGCGCGAGTGGGGCGAGAAATTCCGACGGATTGGTTTTTGGAGTCGGAGCATCCGTGAACGGAAGGAATTGGAGTACTGGAGTGATGGAGTATTGGAGTGACGTGAACACCGAGGATAACGTGACATTCGTAGTCTTGCGCGCTTGTGCTACTTGCCCTCGCGTGGCCCGCGCTGCTTTTCGCTCAGATGAACAGGCTCAAAGTCGGATACCCGACTACGGTCGGGTCGATGGCGGTTATTTCCTTGCTCCGTCCCGTGTTGAGGCGTTTAGCCAATCTGTAGTACGCTGCTGTATCGCACGGGGGGGAATCGCTTTTATGCCTTTAAGCGTTCGATTGGATCAAAAGACAGAGTCGTTGGTGGGGCGGCTGGCGCGAAAGAGACGGCAGACCAAGTCTGAAGTCATGCGCGACGCGATCGGTCGTCGGTCGGTGCTTCAAGTCAAAGTCGTTAATCCGGTGGAATTTATACGAAACGAGGGCAGTCGTTATGGCGAAGGTTAGGAGCGAACGAGATCTTGTAGATAACGGTATTCGGGCATTGGTCGACGCCTTGGGCTATAGCGGAGCGGCTCGCTTCCTTCGTCACTTTTCGAAGGGCAATGGTGATTACCTCCAGACTCAGGAAAAGCTCTTCAAAGGAATGCGTCTGGACCGGATATATAAAAAGGCCCGCGAGCATTATTCCAGCAAGTAGATTTGATTCATCCTCGCGAAATCTACCCGACAGCCCAGATAATCTGACTCATTTCGACGTTTCGAGAATTCTCGAAACGTAGAAGTTCCCATCCGGTGTATCTTTCCTTGAACTTTTAAACCTCGAACGTCTGAAAACCTCGAACGTCTGAACGGGCGTTAGGCTGAAACGTTTTGAACGTAGCGCATCCTTCGACACTCTCAGGACGAGCGGAAGATCGAGCCGGTCATGGTGAGCCTGCCGAACCATTGAACGTTTTGAACGTCTGGAACGGACCGATCCCCATGATGAACGGAGCGTAGCGGCTGAACGTTTTAAACGAGTTGAACCGGCCACCGCATTAATTAGCAATGGAACGATTGGAACGGGCGGCAGTGTTAGATAGCGGCTGCGTAGATTCAATTGAAGGGATTATGTGACAGTGATAATCTAGGTCTGCCGTCGAGGTGTAAACGAATGAAAGCAAGACGAAATCGAAAAGAACCAGAAATAGTGATGCGGGGAGGAAAGCCGACCGCTGTCATCTTGAGCATCGATGAGTATCGAAAGCTGCTCGAACGAGTAGAAGATGCCGAAGACCTCAAGACGCTCAGGGCGATGAGGAAGAGACCGCTCAGATTCCGCAAACTCGAAGAATTCCTAAAGGACTCCGCTGGTGTATGAGGTTCTGATAGAACGGACCGCCGAGCGTGATCTAAAATCTCTCCCCACCAATCTCTTTGATCGTATCGTTCCTCGTATTAAAGCCCTCGTCAAGACACTGGGCGGAATTCCTTCTCGAATCCGGTAAACGTTTTGAACGGAGCGTAGCGGTTGAACGGCTTGAACGTTTGGAACGGGCTGCAGCATTCGTTAGCGGCGAATTCGGATTGGGGATTATCGAGTCCTCTATGAAATCGATGATGCACGTAAACGCGTAAGAATCTTTCGCGTCAGGCCACGTAAACGCGTAAGAATCTTTCGCGTCAGGCACCGCAGAGAAGTGTATCGCTAAGCTTGGACGGTCAAAACGTGCAAGCTCCCCCTTCAGGTTCATCTTCCGTTGAACTTTTGAACTATTGAACCTTGAACCGCCGTCAGGCATTGAACGGAGCGTAGCGGTTGAACGGCTTGAACGTCTGGAACGGACCGATCCCCATGATCACGAATCACGAACACGCGTCTTCCCCCGCCACGATCATGGGCTTTTAGCCCTCATCCCTCTGCCCTTATTCTCACTACGATCGACGCATCTTTTTTATGCTATAATAAACGCGATTGTGATTCCGAGGTTTTGATGACACGCCATATCCGAGCCGTCTTGTCCTCGGTTGGAACGGCAGCCGACCCATTCACGTTGTCGTGGCCGACAATATCGATGATGAGGAAAAGATCGTGACTACAGTCTACGAGCCGGATCCGCTAGAATGGGAGCCGGATTTTAAGAGGAGAAAGAGTGCATGAAATGCGTGATTTGCAAAAGGGGTGAAACAAAGACTGGCAAGGCCACGGTGACTTTGGACAAGGACGGAGCCACTTTGGTCTTCAAGGGTGTTCCGGCTCGAGTCTGCACCAATTGTGGCGAAGAATACGTTGATGAAAATATTGTTGCCGCGCTGCTCCAATCCGCCGCCGAGGCCGCCCGCTCGGGGATTCAGGTTGAAGTCCGTCAATACATCGGACCGTGATTGTCGCCAATTTATTCTTGAACTCATTTTTGACGTTTTGACAATCATCAAAACGTTCAAGTTTCCCTCTCTCCTAGTCTTTGGGATTTAAACGTTTGGAACAGAGCGTAGCGATTGAACCCTTCGATAGGACTCAGGGCAGGCTATTGGAACAATTGGAACGGACCGATCCCCGTGAGCACGATCCACGAACACGGCACTTCTCCCCCCACGCCCACGACCACGAGTATCCCCCCACCACGATCACGCCTTCATCCTTTATCCTTTTGCCTTTATCTAATAAATATCCCTGTCTTCTTCGCCCCGAATCCAGTAGACTACGGCCAGATTTGGCCGATTTAGACCTGACATCAACCCAGAGCACCGCATCACCGCGCCAGAGATTTTTCCGAACACATTATTCGTTGTGAATAGAGTAGGAAGGGCAATTCATAGCCGGGATGAAGTGTACGAACGGATTGTTGAAATACCGGCATTCCTGAAAAGCGAAAAATAATGAAGCTCGAAGACTTGCAACCCAACGCCGCCGTCCGGGGAATTCTTCCTGATTGTCTGGTCACAGTTGTGGCGACCCAATGGTATGGGTCTGAAGCGCTCGATCTCACCTACAAGGACCCAACGGGTCGACTGGGCAATACGCTTCTTTACCGTCACGACGAGCTTAGGCTAGAACTCGTTGAGCAAGGTCGGCCATGGAGCTTCGACGGCGATGGCAGCCTCTTTCGACTCGTATCCGAAGCACACCGAATTAGGCTCGCTCATCTGTTCGACCCGGTTCTAGCGGTTCATACATCTCAAGTTGATCCGCTACCGCATCAGATCACCGCTGTGTACGATTCGATGCTGCCACGGCAACCGTTGAGATTCCTGCTCGCGGACGATCCGGGTGCCGGTAAAACTATCATGGCGGGGCTCCTGATGAAGGAGTTAATCGTGCGGGGCGATCTTCAGCGATGCCTCGTAGTTTGCCCTGGCAGTTTGGCTGAACAATGGCAGGATGAACTCTACCAGCGCTTCCAACTTCCGTTTGAGATTCTTACCAACGACAAGCTCGAAGCTGCTCGTACTGGTAACTGGTTTGTCGAAAATAACCTGGTCATTGCCCGGCTCGATAAACTATCGCGAGATGAAAACGTTCAGGAAAAACTGAAAGCGCCCGACTGTCGCTGGGATCTGATCGTTTGCGATGAAGCCCACAAAATGTCCGCCACTTTCTTCGGCGGGGAAGTCAAATACACAAAGCGTCACAGACTCGGCCAGCTGCTTTCGACTCTAACTCGACACTTCCTTCTAATGACGGCAACACCGCACAATGGCAAGGAGGCTGACTTCCAGCTCTTCATGGCGCTCCTCGACGGTGACCGTTTCGAAGGACGTTTCCGTGATGGAGCCCATGCGGCAGATGTTTCCGACCTCATGCGCCGGATGGTGAAAGAGAACCTGCTTAAATTTGACGGAACACATCTTTTTCCAGAGCGGATTGCCTACACCGTTTCCTACAAGCTGTCCGACGCTGAGGCGCGACTTTACAAAGAGGTTACCGACTACGTGCGCGAGGAGTTTAACCGAGCCGAGGCGTTACAGAATGACAAGCGCGCCGGAACCGTCGGCTTTGCGCTTACGATACTGCAGCGCCGCCTTGCTTCATCTCCCGAGGCTATCTACCAGTCTTTACGTCGTCGCCGTGAGAGACTTGATAAAAAGCTGCGCGAATTGGAGCTTCTCCAACGTGGCGCTGTCGCAGCGGCCATCGTTGCTGATGTTCCAGTACTCGATGAGGAAGACGTTGACGATCTGGAGGATGCCCCTGATGACGAGGTTAAGGACGCCGAAGAACAGATTCTAGACCAGGCTACTGCCGCTCGCACTATCGATGAGCTTAAGGCTGAGATCGCAACGCTCCAGCGCCTGGAAGTGTTGGCAAATACTGTCCGGCGTAGCGGGGAGGACCGCAAGTGGCGCGAACTGGCGAACCTCTTGAGCCATATTTTTACACGCGCTTCTATTGGGGACCGTGTGGCCGAAGAGTCAGCGCCGTATGGAGCGGGGGATGTGCCCAAGCCGGTGCCGTCTCCGCGACAAAAACTTGTGGTCTTTACCGAACATCGAGACACCTTGAATTATTTAGAGCAACAGATCGCCACTGTGCTCGGTCGTAAAGAATCCGTAGTGGTTATCCATGGCGGGCTGGGACGTGAAGAGCGCAAGAAAGCGCAAGAAGCTTTTCTTCACGATCCTGAAGTCCAGGTCCTCGCCGCCACCGATGCCGCCGGAGAGGGTATCAACCTTCAGCGCGCCCATTTAATGGTTAATTATGATTTGCCGTGGAATCCAAACCGGATCGAGCAGCGCTTTGGACGCATCCACCGCATCGGCCAAACAGAGGTCTGCCATCTTTGGAATCTGGTGGCGGATGAAACCCGCGAGGGCGACGTTTATCGGACTCTGCTCGATAAGCTCGACGAAGCCCGCAAGGCGCTCGGGGGTCAAGTATTCGACGTGCTCGGTAAGTTACAGTTCGATGGTAAGCCACTGCGCGAACTATTGATCGACGCCATCCGCTATGGGGAGCGGCCCGAAGTTAGAGCCCGGCTCACCGAAGCGATAGCGCATGCAGTTGACCGTAAACAGCTCGAGGATTTGCTGGAAGAACGGGCGCTTGCGCATGACGCGATGGACGCCAGCCGTGTTAGACGCGTACGCGAGGACATGGAGCGTGCTGAAGCCCGGCGCTTACAGCCACATTACGTCGAATCGTTCTTCCTGGAAGCTTTTCAGCAGCTCGGCGGATCGGCCAAACAACGAGAGCAGCGCCGCTACGAAGTGACTCATGTTCCAGCACCTGTCCGCAATCGGGATCGCGTCGTTGGCTTAGGCGCGCCTGTGCAAATGCGATACGAGCGCATCGCATTCGAAAAGCCACTCATTGCGCCACAAGGGCAAACTCTCGCAGCCTTTATATGCCCGGGGCACCCACTCCTCGACGCAGTTCTCGACCTCACGTTGGAACGTCACCGCGATTTGCTACGCCGCGGCTCGGTTCTCGTTGACGAGCAAGATTTGAGCGAAACGCCGCGCGTAGTGTTTTATTTGGAACACCCTATTCAGGACGCAAGTCTTACTCGCACGGGTGATAGACGCGTGATTTCTCGTCGAATGCTGTACGTCGAGTTGGACGCGGCTGGGAATGCGCGGCACTTGCAGTATGCGCCTTATCTTGACTACCACCCGTTGAAACCTGAAGACCCTTCTATAGACGCAATATTCAATAGAGCTGAATGCTCTTGGATCACGAAAGAGTTGGAGCAAAGGGCTCAAACCCATGCAATCACTCACGTTGTTCCAGAGCATCTCCAGGAAGTACGCGATCGGCGCGTTGATTGGATCAATAAGACAAGGGCGGCAGTTAAGGATCGGCTGACAAAGGAGATCAATTTTTGGGATCATCGAGCGGAAACGCTCAAACTCCAGGAGCAGGCTGGCAAGGTCAATGCTCGTCTCAACTCGCAGGAAGCGCGCAGGCGGGCCGACGAACTACAGGGCCGGCTTCAGAAAAGAATGGAGCAGCTCGACTTGGAAGGGCAAATCTCCGCTTCGCCTCCTGTAGTTTTGGGCGGGTTCGTCGTTCTGCCAGTTGGGCTTCTTCATAGAATGGCAGGTCGCAGTCAGGCTAAACCAGGAAGCGCTGTTGATCGTCAAGCAGTAGCGGCGCGCGCCCGCGCCATTATCATGAAGATTGAACGTGGTCTCGGATTTGAACCGACGGATCGCGAATTGGAGAAACTTGGTTACGATATAGAAAGCAAAAACCCGGACCAAGGGACGCTTCGCTTCATCGAAGTAAAAGGACGAGCGTCGGGCGAAGACGTATTGACGGTAACCAAGAACGAAATACTTTATTCTCTTAACGTGCCCGATGACTTCATTTTGGGAATGGTCGAATTCAAAAGCGACGGGACGCATCAAGTTCATTATCTACGCCGACCTTTTCAACGGGAGCCGGATTTCGGCGTAACGAGTGTAAATTACAATTTTCCGGAGCTGCTAGCGCGGGCGGAGCCGCCGCGATGATCTTTGGCATTTCACGCCATGAATGGATATCATTCGCGACGTGAATACAAAGACCTTGCCTCTTTTGGCCTCTTAGACGCAGTTGAAGAGAATCGCAGAGGGTAAATGTGGCCAAAAAAATCGTTTACGGTACACATGCTGAAGACAAGTTCGAGATTTTGAAGAGGCATGGCTTCGTAGTATCCAAACGGCAGGTCAGGGAGACGTTGCGGAAGCCAGAAAAGATCGAGGAAGGATTTAGAGGGAGAAAAATCGCGCAACGGAGAATCTCCGAGACGCATGTTCTACGGGTGGTCTATGAGGAAAAGCAGAAGGAGATCCGGGTCGTGACCTTTTATCCCGGGAGAAGGAGTCGCTATGAAGGTTCGGTATAATCGGAAGGAAGATATTCTTGTCTTAGAGGTGTCGAAGGGCTCGATTGACCATGCAGAGGAGTCAGGGCCCATCATCGCGCACTTTTCTGCGGACGACAAACTTGTCTTGTTGGAGATTCTAGAGGCAAGTGATTTTCTTGCTGATTTGACAAAGGCGACTGTAAAAGCCGAGGGCCGGGGTTCAGTCGAGCTGTAGGGGGCTGGTAGTTGTGGAGCGCTGCGCGCAGCGAACACCAAGGCATCGATCGTCCGTTGTCCTCCCCTTTGGATCTCCCAGGCCGTTGATCGAATCGTAAAGTAAGCGTCAACCGATTTACCCTAATCGTAAAGTCCTCCGCCTTGAATCCATCAACAATCCATCACCAAAACGCCGAAATCTATCACCAAGAGACCACGCCTCCTGCGATTCGATTGCCGGAATCATCCGATAATCATCCGACGAAACGGAGAAATCATCCGACGGAGTCTACGAATCTACCGATAATCTACCGACGAATTCTCAGAATCTACCGATCCAGTATGGCAACGAATAGCACGCGCGATGGGTCAAGGATGCAATCCCGCGTCAATTTTGCTACGGAGGCCTCTGATGCTAAAGAACATAGAATTAATCAAGACGCAGCTATCGGAGCTGGCCGGCGTGATCAATCTTTACAAGTCCGAAGCCGTCCAACTGAAAATAGTAGAACTCGTTTTCAAGCATGCGACAACCGGAGATTCTCCCGATATTGTTGAGAAAGAAGAATCTCCAGCCAAACGCCGCGGGAAACGAACACGGAAATCGATTAAAACCGCGGGCAGTAGGCAGAAAACACAACAACCTGCCGCTGCCGCTAAGAAAAAATCATCAAGGCTCGGCGCAGCAGCTGCTTTGGAACGACTGTTAGGCACAGGTTTCTTCAAATCCAAGCGAAAGATGGCGGACATTGTTAATCAATGCAGAACAAAGTTGGCCTCGCCTCTAAAAAACACCGCTCTCTCGGGACCTCTCGCACGGTTTGTACACGACGGTAAGCTAGATCGCGACAAGAACAAAGAAGATGGCCAATACGAATATATCCAAAAGTAAATCGCCGCTGGATGAGGCGCTTGGAGGGATTCCGACTCAATTCAGAACACGAATCATCCAAGCTTATCTGGAAATAAAGAGAAGATTTTCAGAGTCAGCTTACAACTCGTCAGTGGACAGCGCTGGGCTAAGCGTTGGGAAATTCTCTGAAACCGTTCTTCGTTTTTTGCAGCAGCATCTCACATCGACTCATATACAATTTGGCAAACATATCCCGAACTTTCCGGACGAATGCAGAAAACTTATTCAATTGCCTGTCGCAGCAGGGTTAGAGTCTTTAAGAGTAATTATCCCAAGGGCCTTGGGTTTTCTTTACACGCTTCGCGGTAAACGCGGAATTGGCCACGTCGGCGGAGACGTCGAGGCGAATTCGATTGACCTCGCCACGATTGTCAGAATCTCGGACTGGGTCATTTGCGAACTTATTCGCATCTTTCACGGATTATCTATCGAAGAAGCACAAGGTATCGTTGATGCTCTATCGACGCGCGCGGTGCCTGATATCTGGGAGGTGGCGGGGAAAAAGCGGGTATTAAAGCAGGGGCTCGATTTCAAACAGCAAGTTCTTTTACTCGCGTATTCGGATGTCCAAGGCGGTGTACTCTCAGACGATCTCTTCTCATGGACTGAATACAGCAATTTTGCGATGTTTAAGAAGAACGTACTGGTTCCCTTACACCAGAAAAAATTAATTGAGTACGACAGGGAATCAGAAATAATCTACCTTTCGCCAATTGGTGTGAAGGAAGTGGAACAGAAGCTACTCGCAAAATGACTTACAAGAAAAAACTCATTGAAGTTGCACTTCCTCTAGAAGCGATCAACAAAGCTTCGACGCGGGAGAAGTCGATTCGGCATGGGCATCCGTCGACGTTGCATTTGTGGTGGGCGCGGCGGCCGTTGGCGGCGGCACGGGCGGTGATTTTTGCGCAGATGGTGGACGATCCGTCGGCGCATCCCGACATTTTCAAGACGGAGAAAGCGCAGGAGAAAGAACGTCAACGGCTTTTCAAGATCATCGAGGATCTCGTGCTGTGGGAGAACACGACTAACGAAGAAGTCCTTCAGCGTGCGCGCGACGAGATCTGGCAGAGCTGGCGCGCGACCTGCGCGGAGAACGCGGATCATCCGCGCGCCAAAGAGTTATTTGACCGGCACAAGCTCCCTGCATTCCACGATCCGTTTGCGGGTGGCGGAGCGCTGCCGTTGGAAGCGCAACGGTTGGGGCTTGAAAGTTACGCCAGCGATCTGAATCCTGTCGCAGTGCTAATCAACAAGGCGATGATCGAGATTCCGCCGAAGTTTGCCGGCAAGCCGCCGGTAAATCCCGAGTCGAACCCTCGCGTCCGTCATTCCGGTGAAAACCGGAATCCATCCGCCCAAAGGCTAGACCCCGGCCTTCGCGGGGGTGACGATCTCTTCGATCGGAAGTGGAAAGGCGCGCAAGGTCTCGCCGAAGACGTGCGCTATTACGGCGAACGGATGCGCGACGAGGCCGAGAAACGCATCGGTCATCTTTATCCGAAGATCGATGTAACAGCAGAGATGGCAAAGGACCGTCCAGACCTCAAACCCTACGTCGGTAAAAAGCTCACCGTCATCGCCTGGCTTTGGGCACGCACGGTGAAGAGCCCGAATCCCGCCTTCACGCAGGTGGACGTCCCGCTCGTCTCAACCTTCATGCTCTCCACCAAGGCGGGCAAGGAGGTATACGTCGAACCCGTGATCGAAGGCGGGGGTTACCGATTCAGGGTAAAGGTGGGCAAGCCGAAAGACGTTGAGGCGGCGAAGCGCGGCACCAAGCTCTCGCGTGGCAGCTTTCGATGTCTTTTTTCGGATGTGCCGATCCCGTACGAATACATCGATGACGAAGCCAACGCGGATCACATGAGCGCGCGGCTGATGGCAATCGTCGCTGAGGGCGAGCGAGGTCGTATCTACCTTTCCCCAACCGAGGCAATGGAGGTAATCGCGCGCCGGGCGAGGCCAACGTGGAAACCAGATGCTCCAAGCCGAGGAACGTGGGCAAGCAACGCGCAGGGCCGACACTATGGTTTTCGGACCTTCGGCGACTATTTCACCCCCCGGCAGCTTGTGGCGCTGACGACCTTCTCCGACCTGGTGAAGGAAGCGCGCGAGTGGGTGAAGCACGACGCGCTCTCTGCTGGCCTGCCCGATGACGGCAAGGGCATCGACGCTAGTGGCACCGCTACCACCGCCTACGCCGACGCTATAGGTGTCTATCTTGGGTTTGCAATTTCTAAGCTCGCCGATCGGGGCTCTACGATTTGCACATGGTTCACAGAAAGAGACTCGACGCGAAACACGTTTGCTCGGCAGAGCATTTCGATGACGTGGGACTACGCCGAGTTAAACACGCTGTTGGACGGAACAGGTAGTTTTGTTGGAGCAGTCGATTGGACAGCTGAAAGTATTGACGGAGTCGCCGCTGGTTACGGGTCGAAGTTCGGTTTGAGCACACAGGTTGATGCTATGCGTCAATCTCTTTCGGAGGGCAAGATCGTTTCCACCGATCCACCGTATTACGATAACATTGGTTATGCCGACCTATCGGATTTCTTTTATGTTTGGCTGCGCCGCTCGCTGCGACCCGTTTTCCCAGACCTCTTCGCTACGCTCGCAGTTCCTAAAGCCGAAGAGCTGGTCGCCTGCTCCTATCGCCACGCCAGCAAGCAGAAGGCGGAGGTCTTTTTTCTCGATGGCATGACGCAGGCGATGCACCGTCTCGCGGAGCAAGCTCACCCAGCGTTTCCGGTCACCATCTACTACGCCTTCAAGCAGGCCGAGAGCGACGGCGCTGACGGCACGACGAATACTGGCTGGGATACTTGTTTGGCCGCCGTCATTGAGGCCGGCCTCACCATCAGTGTCACTTGGCCGATGCGGACCGAACTGAGCAATCGCATGATCGGCTCCGGTACCAACGCCCTCGCCTCCAGCATTGTCCTCGTCTGCCGTCCGCGCGCAGTTCATGCGCCCACCGCCACGCGCCGTGACTTCGTGAATGCACTCAAGACTGAATTACCCGTAGCGCTCCTCCACCTCCAACGCGGCAACATCGCTCCGGTGGATTTGGCGCAGGCAGCGATCGGCCCCGGTATGGCGATCTTTACGCGATGCGAAAAGGTACTCGACGCCGAGGGAAAATCGCTTTCTGTGCGCGAGGCGCTCGCGCTGATCAACCAGACCTTGGACGACGCACTCGCTGAACAGGAGGGCGACTTTGACGCCGACAGCCGCTGGGCACTAACCTGGTTCGAGCAGTCGGGTTTTGCTGAGGGCGAGTACGGTGTGGCCGAACAGTTATCCAAGTCCAAGAACACGAGCGTCGGTGGCATGTTAGAGGCCGGCATTCTCACGTCGAAGAGCGGGAAAGTGCGACTGTTAAAACCGGCAGAGCTCCCGAAGAATTGGGACCCGGAAGATGATGAGCGCTTGACGGTTTGGGAAATGGTTCATCAATTGGTGCGTTCGCTGGAGCAAGGGGAGAGCGTCGCCGCCGAATTGGTGTCGAAACTTGGTGGCAAGGCTGAAACCGCTCGTGAGCTTGCCTACCGGCTCTATGTAATCTGCGAGCGTAAGAAGCGCACACAGGAAGCGCTCAGCTACAACGGCCTCGTGCAAAGCTGGCCCGAGATCGTTCGACTCGCCGGCGAAGTCGGCAAGCGCAAGACCGAGCAGGGGACACTTTTTACCGCGGAGGACGCAGAGTGACGCGGAGGAAAAGAGGCCATGGCAACGGGGACTGTCTTGTTCGCATTTATCTGCGATCCTCTGCGCTCTCTGCGGTGAGGTTCGGCAGGTTTATCGTCAAACTGAACGAAGCCAGCGTGGCGACTCGCTACCCGGAAGAAATCCGCACGCTTCAGAAAGACTTCACGCAGAAGATCGTAAGAGACATTCTCGCCGAGGGAAGGAAAACCCTGGAATGGAAAAAAAAGCAGCTCTAACAATTTTAGCGCGCTTTCGAGACGCCATCGAGGCGCAGCATGTGACAGTCGATAAGCTCATTCTTTACGGTTCGTATGCTGTGGGGGCGAACCGGGAGGGGAGCGACATCGACGTTGTCGTCATATCAAAGGACTTTACCGGCAAGGATTATTGGGAGCGGACGGACATATTGTCGCAGGCGATTTATGAAGTTTTTGAGCCGATAGAGGCCGTCGCCCTGACTCCCGTAGAATGGGACAAGGGAGAATCCACGATCGTGGATTACGGGACTCTGTTTACCGCAGAGGGCGCAGAGTGGCGCATGAAAAGCAGAAGTTTTACGGCAGAGGACGCAGAGTTACGCGGAGGGGAAGAGGCTATGAAATCTGGGACTGTCTTGTTCGCATGTCTCTGCGATCCTCTGCGCCCTCTGCGGTGAGACAAGTGTAATGAACGTCAACGAAGTAAGCGGCACTGTCATCGACGCGGCGATGAAGGTACACACGGCGATTGGCCCCGGTTTGCTGGAAAGCGCTTATGAGGCGTGCCTTCTCCATGAGCTGGGCAAGCGCGGGCTGAAAGTCTTATCGCAAGGGGTCCTGCCTGTTATTTACGATGGCGTTAAGATAGATGCCGGCTACAGGATCGACCTCCTTGTGGAGGACGTGGTGGTTGTCGAACTGAAGGCCGTAGAAAAGTTGATGCCGATTCATGAGGGCCAGCTTCTCTCGTACCTCCGGCTTGGAGGCTACAAACTGGGATTGCTTATCAACTTCAACGTCCTTCACCTGAAGGACGGTATCAAGCGCATGGTGAACAATTTATGAAATTCCTTCGGATTTTACCGCCGAGGACGCGGAGTTGCGCAGAGGCGAACAGATCTCGGCCGCTTATTCCTGAGTCTCTGCGATCCTCTGCGGCCTCTGCGATGAGATAAGGAGCCAGATGCATGGCGATTACAAACCACGAACGCGTCGGCAAAGCGTTGGAACTTCTCAAAGATGGGGTGGCGCCATTTCTCGAACGTGAGCTTAAGTCTGAGTATCAGCAGCGCTGGTTCGATGAAGTGAAAAGCACACTCTCGCCGCAGCAGCTTACGTTCGCGGGTTCGGAGAAAAATCCGAAATGGGATATCGCCACGGTTCTCGCGGTGATGTGGAATCAATGGAATCAAGTATTTCGAAAGACACTGGGGCAGGCGGAACGGACACTGGTCAGCGAATTGCGCGACATGCGTAACAAGTGGGCCCATCAGCAGCCGTTTACCTCTGACGATGCTTATCGCGCTCTCGACAGCGCAGCGCGACTGCTCACGGCAGTGTCGGCGCCAGAAGGCGGCGAGATCGAAAAGATGAAAATGGAGCTGCTGCGTGTGCGCTTTGACGAGCAGGTAAGGACCGAGAAACGCAAAACCGCCAGTCCCGCGGTGGAGAGTCAGGTAACGGGGCAACTCAAGCCGTGGCGCGAGGTCGTCAACCCGCACAAAGACGTCGCCAGCGGAAAATATCAACAGGCCGAGTTTGCCGCCGACCTGTGGCAGGTGCATTTAGGCGAAGGGACGGACGAGTATCGTCATCCGGCTGAGTTTTTCCGCCGCACATATCTCACTGAGAGTTTGAAACAGCTTCTTGTCGGTGCGGTTCGGCGGCTTACCGGCGCAGGCGGCGATCCGGTCGTGCAACTTCAGACCAACTTCGGCGGCGGCAAGACGCATTCGATGCTGGCGCTCTACCATTTATTTTCCGGCGGCAAACCCGGTGATTTGCTTGGCATCGACGCCGTTGTGAAAGACGCTGAAGTTTCCAACCTGCCGAAGGTCAAGCGGGTTGTCTTGGTCGGCAATAAAATCTCACCGGGCAATCCCGTGACGAAAGGCGACGGCACCGTCGTACGGACGCTCTGGGGCGAGCTCGCTTGGCAACTGGGATTTGCGGGGGGCGGAGTTAAAGAAGCGAAGAAGTCTTTTAGCCGAGTCCGCGCTGACGACGAGAAGGCGACAAATCCTGGCGATAGGCTGCGTGAACTGTTTAATGAATACGGGCCGTGTCTTGTTCTGGTCGATGAATGGGTGGCGTATGCGCGGCAGTTGCACGACCAAGGCGAGCTGCCGGCGGGGAGTTTTGAGACCCAATTCTCTTTTGCTCAAGCACTCACCGAGTCGGCGCGGCTCGCGAAGCAGTGTTTGCTGGTCATCAGTTTGCCGGCGTCTGATACCACCGGCTCGCCTCACGCCCAAGCGGACGATACCGAAGTAGGCGGGCAGCGCGGGCGGGAATCCTTAGAACGTCTGCGTAACGTCGTGGGGCGGCTGGAGTCGTCATGGCGGCCAGCCAGCGCCGAAGAAGGATTCGAGATCGTTCGCCGAAGATTGTTCGAGCCATTGGTGGAGCGCGAGCAGTTCGTTGCGCGCGATACCGTGGCGAGGGCGTTTTTCGATTTGTACCGGACACAGCAACAGGAGTTTCCTCCCGACTGTCGCAACGCAGAATATGAAGAACGCTTAAAGGCGGCCTATCCGATTCATCCGGAGGTGTTCGACCGGCTCTATAATGACTGGTCTACGCTGGTGAAGTTCCAACGCACACGCGGCGTGCTCCGTTTAATGGCCGCGGTCATTCATAGTCTATGGGAAAAAGGCGATCGCAATCCGATGATTTTGCCTTCTAACATTCCCATCGACGATCGACGCGTCGAGTTTGAGTTGACGCGTTACCTTTCGGACAACTGGATTCCGGTTATCGAGAAAGATGTGGACGGCGCGAACTCACTGCCGCTGAGGCTCGACAGCGAAGTGCCGAACCTCGGCAAATATGCTGCGACGCGACGGGTGGCGCGCGCCGTGTATCTCGGGTCTGCGCCGACGACTACGGCTGCTAATCGCGGCCTGGAGGATCGCTGGATCAAACTTGGCTGTGTTATGCCGGGAGAATCGCCTGCGATATTCGGGGACGCGCTGCGCCGGCTCGCGGGAGTGGCAACTTACTTGTACCAAGACGGCCCACGCTACTGGTACTCCACGCAGCCGACGGTTACCAAGCTGGCTGACGATCGCGCCGAACAGTTGAAGCGCGATTCCGACAAAGTAGTTCAAGAACTCGACAAACGGCTGCGTGCTGATTTACGCAAAACGGGCGACTTCAGCCGCGTGCATCCGCTGCCCGCTTCCGGGCAGGAAGTTCCGGACGATTTAGATGCGCGGTTGGTGGTAATCGGCACTAGCGATCCCTATAGCAAGGAAACGGGAAGTCCCGCCGAAATATTTGCCAAGAAAGTTTTGGAATCACGCGGCAACTCGCCGCGTCTGTACAAGAATACGTTGGCCTTTCTCGCCGTCGACCAGACTAGACTGCAAGATCTCGACGAGGCGGTTCGCAAATATCTAGCTTGGGAGTCTATCGTCGCAGAGAAGGACACGCTTAATTTAGATCCACACCAGGTGAAACAGGCAGAAATGCAGAGAGGTACGGCGGACAGTGTCGTAACTGCTCGCATCCCCGAAGCCTATCAGTGGCTGCTCGTTCCGGTGCAAGATAAGCCGCAATCCTCGGTTGGGTGGCAAGCCTTCCGGCTGACCGGTTCCGACTCACTCGCGGCGCGCGCTAGCAAAAAGCTGCGCAACGATGAGCTGCTCTTGACGGGCTTTGCTCCTTCGCGCCTGCGAATGGAACTAGACGGCGTGCCACTCTGGCGTGGGGACAGCGTAGCTATCAAACAGCTCGTCGAGGACTTTGCGCGCTATCTCTACTTGCCGAGATTGAAAGACTCGTCTGTCTTGCTGGGCGCCATACGTGAAGGACTGGGATTACTCACGTGGGAGAAGGATTCGTTTGCGTACGCTGACAGCTACGACGAGAGTGCTGGACGCTATCGAGGGTTGCGCGGGGGGCAACAGGTATTTAGCGTCGATACCGATTCACCTGGATTGCTGGTGAAGTCTGAGATCGCGCGTAAGCAAATAGATGCGGAGACAACGCCAGAACCGCCCCCCGTCGATGGTCCTGCGCCTATTCCACCCGGACCCGGACCAGAGCCGCTGTCGCCAACAATTCCTGAAGCTGCCAAGCCAAAACGTTTCCACGGAAGCGTCGAGCTCGACGCAACGCGAGTAGGACGCGACGCTGGTCGCATCGCCGACGAAGTGATCTCACATCTCTCCGGCCTCGTCGGCGCAAACGTCACGGTGACGCTAGAAATCGACGCAGAGATTCCCAAGGGCGCGTCGGAAAACGTAGTGCGGACGGTAACGGAAAACGCCCGGACGCTGAAATTTAAAAATCAGGGGTTTGAGAAGGAATAGGCAGCCAGTCGCAGGCTAAGCATATGATAATAAGCGGGCCGCTTAAAAAAGGAGCGATCGTTGATTGCAGCCCTGCAGTGCGGCAGCCTATCTTCGGGTCGGACCAGTGCAAGGTATTGATTCGCCAATATAAGTTTGCAGAATAGGCGCGGTTTAGGGGCTTAGCAGCAGCTTTTTGAGTTTGAAACGCTTAGTCCAAGAGACAAGCGAACGTCGCTCGCCAACCGCGCACTTCCTCCCTGGGTCACGTTGGCACATCACCCACGTTTTTTTCTCTTTACGATTTCCCCCACTCGCCTCATAATTGTCATTTAATACTCGCTAAGTGGACCGGTTGGTAGTTCTCGGAAGCAGCGTGCGAGCAGTTACCTACTTTTCTTTGATTTTTAGCTGCGCGGGCGCTCACAGATAACGAAGTTGATCGAGGCCGCAGAAGTCTAGCGTTTTGTTATACGCCCGCAGCTGGATGAGTAGAGCAAATGAAAGACGGTTCAAGAGACATTCGCTTATCCGCAAGCGACCTGAGTAATCACCTGGCATGCAACCAGCTCACGTCTCTGGACCTGAGAGGCGAACGTTCCTGAAAAGGTGCCGAGCCGACCATAGGTAAATGCGAAATATCTCAGACCAGATCATTCTTTCGGCGACGGACCTTTCCAACTTCCTGAACTGCCGACACCGTACGGCACTGGAGCTCGGGGAGGCGTATGGGAAACGGACCCGTCCCCATTTCCACGATCCTGTCCTTGAAGCGCTGTTCGCGCGCGGCCTGGAGCACGAGCGCCAGTACGTCGAGGCTCTCGAAGGCGCCGGTCGGCGCATCGTTAATCTTGAAGAGATCTGGGACAGAACCGAGGCGGTTGCGCACACGGTGAATGCCATGCGCGCAGGAGCTGACGCTATCGTCCAGGGCGCGCTTGAGGATGGGAATTGGTACGGCCGTCCAGACGTTTTGTTGAAGACTAATGTGTCCAGTGCCTTCGGCGCCTGGACATACGAGGTCGCCGATACGAAGCTCGCGCGCGAGACGCGTGGTGGGACCATTCTTCAACTGGGGCTCTACTGCGAGATGCTGGCGCGCGTTCAGAACAGCCGGCCCGAGCGTTTCTATGTGGTCACGCCCGGCACAGCCGCGCACGTTCACGAGTATCGGGTGGACGACTACGCCGCTTACTTTCGCCTGATCCGCGGGCGGCTTGAGGAAACGGTCGGTGAGGACGACGAAGTCCTTGCGTCGGCGAATTACCCAGAGCCGGTGGACCACTGCGACGTCTGCCCATGGTCGAGCGTCTGCAGTCAGAAGCGGCGAACGGACGACCACCTGTCTCTGGTGGCCGGTATCTCTCGTCTTCAGCGGCGCGAATTGGAGGCGCGCGACGTCCCGACGCTCGCCGCACTTGCAGAGATGGCCTTGCCGCTGGCGTTCAAGCCTAAGCGCGGCGCCGCAGCGACGTTCGAACGCGTGCGCGAGCAAGCTCGCTTACAGCTCGTCGCCCGAGAGACGCAACACCCGGTCTTCGAGGTAATCCAGCCAGTCGAGCCGGAGAAAGGCCTGTGCCGGCTGCCAGAGCCGTCACCTCGCGACCTGTTTCTGGATCTCGAAGGGGACCCATTCGCGGGCGAAGGCGGACGAGAGTACCTCTTTGGCATCGTGAGCCTCGGCGAGGGGGGCGAGCCGGTCTATCGAGCATTCTGGGCGGAGACCCAGCAAGAGGAACGCGCGGCATTTGAGTCGATCATGTCTCTCATTGTGGAAGCGTGGGACCGCGATCCTGGCACGCACGTGTATCACTACGCGCCATACGAGCCGTCAGCGTTCAAGCGGCTGTCATGCCGTTACGCGGTTCGCGAACAGGACGTTGATCGTCTTCTACGTGCCGGGCGGTTCGTGGATCTCTATCACGTCGTCCGACAGAGCTTGCGGGCCGGGGTGGAGCGCTACTCCATCAAGAACATGGAGCAGTTCTACGCCTTTACCCGCTCCGTCCCGTTGCTCGACGCAAGCCGGAGCCTTCGCGTTATGGAGCAGGCACTGGAACTTGGTCGCTTCGACATCGTAACGCCGCAGGTGCGGTCAGCGGTCGAGGGCTACAACGCCGACGACTGTTTATCGACCCTGCGACTGCGCGATTGGCTGGAAACGCAGCGCACGGGTTTGACTTGCGATGGCATCGACGTTCCCAGGCCGGCTCCGAGAGAAGCGGAAGCCTCGGAATCCCTGAACGAGCGAGAACAGCGAGTGGCGGCCCTGCGAGAGCGATTGCTCGCTGATGTGCCAGCGGAGGCATCGGAACGCACGTCGGAGCAGTGGTCGCGTTGGCGGCTCGCATACTTACTCGACTGGCATCGCCGAGAAGCGAAGGCTGCCTGGTGGGATTACTACCGCCTCGTCGAGATGTGGGAGGAAGATCTCTTCGACGAGCCGAGCGCGGTTGCCGGCCTCGAGTTTGTCGAACGCGTGGAATTCGTGCTCAACAAGAAGACCGGCAAACCCACGGGTTCCGTCGTCGATCGCTACCGATACCCGCCTCAGGAAATGGAGATTCGAGGCCGCGACGAAGTGAAGCTGACAGACGGTGTCAAGTTTGGTGACGTCGTTCAGGCAGACCGGATCGCGCGGACGGTGGATGTGCGTAAAGGAAAGAAGCAAGCTGAGACGCATCCGACAGCGCTCTTTGTGCATAGTCACGTGTCAACCGAGGTCCTCGAGGACGCGATCTTTCGGACTGGCGAGGCTGTTGCCATCGGTGCCGACGCGACGCTCGTGCAGCGGCTGCTGCGTGCCGATCCTCCGATGCTTCGCACTGTTCCATTCGCCGCCCGCGATACGGAGTCGGCGGTGGAATTCGCGGTCCGTATCGCAAGCGAACTCGACAACACGGTGTTGGCTATTCAAGGTCCACCGGGTGCTGGCAAAACCTTCACGGGCGCTCGAATGATTTGTGCGCTCGTTGAGCAGGGAAAGCGTGTGGGCGTCACCGCAACGAGCCATAAGGTCATTCGGAAGCTACTGGACGATATCGCCAAGATGTCTGTGACGACTGGCATCGCTACAAGATTGGCGCAGAAGGTCGGTGAGAGGGAAGAAGAAGAACGCAATACCGGCGGCGCGGTAGCCGAGGTCGAAGACAACGCGGACGCTCTGAGGCTGCTCCACGATGGCACTGCCAATGTCCTTGGTGGAACTGCTTGGCTTTGGGCCAGGGAGGACTTTGCTCAGGCGGTGGATGTGTTGTTCGTTGATGAAGCGGGACAGATGTCGCTGGCCAACGTGCTCGCCGTCGCCCAAGCCGCGGGAAGCATCGTGCTGCTCGGCGATCCGCAACAGCTTGAGCAGCCGAAGAAGGGGAGCCATCCTGAAGGCGTAAACGCCTCCGCCCTCCAGCACATTCTTGGCAAACACCAGACCATGCCGACCGATCGCGGAATCTTTCTGCCGGTCACTTGGCGCCTCGCGCCGAGTATCTGTGAGTTCACGTCAGAGGTGTTCTACGAACGCCGCCTGACATCAAAGCCTGGCCTGGATCAGCAGCAGCTCACTGGCGGCCCATTCACAGGGAGCGGCTTGTGGGTCCACGAGGTGGACCATGACGGGAATCGCAACGCTTCTGACGAAGAGGTAGAGGCAGTCGCGGAGCTGGTCGCGACGTTGACGGCTCCGGGGGCACAGTGGATCGATGAGCACGGCGTCGCAAAGCAGATGACTGGCGACGCGATTCTCGTCGTCGCACCATACAACGCGCAGGTGAGCCGTCTCTCTGACCGGCTGAAGGACACCGGCGTTCACGTCGGCACAGTAGACAAGTTTCAAGGCCAGCAGGCCCCGGTCGTGATCTACTCGATGGCGACATCGCGCCCAGAAGAAGCACCGCGTGGTCTCGAGTTTCTCTACAGCCTGAACCGCCTCAACGTCGCAACCTCGCGCGCTCAATGCGCGGTGATTCTTGTGGCGAGCCCACACCTGTTCGTGCCCGACTGTTCCACTCCGCGACAGATGAAATTGGCCAACGCATTGTGCCGGTACCGTGAGCTGGCGAAAGTTGTCGCATAGCCCGTGGAAACATCTATGCCGGAGGACTGAATGCCGAAAGAATTGTCTGCTCGACTTCAAAAGGTGATCTCCGAGCGACCCATTCGTTTGGTTGTCGACGAAGTGGATAGATTAGCGATGCCGTTGTCAGTGGTCAAAATATAGACGAGTTTTTAAAATCCGTATATGGCATTCGCCACTACGATTCATGGGATGAATAGAACGAACAGAAGAAAGCTCTCAGCGCGGAGATCGGTCTGAATAATTTTTTGAAAAAGCTATATGTGAAATATCAGAAACTATCTGAGACGTGGATCGCAACTAACAAGAAGCTTGGATATAGTCCGATCGTGTCAAGTATATCCTGCGACCAAGATGGACGTTGTTTAGGAAACGACGCGTTGTCGTTATCGCAGCGGAACTATCAGACGAGCGACATCGAGAGGTGGCATTAATGGAAGAGTCTTTGTTATCGAATGGTGTGCCCAATCTGGACACTGTAGTGTCACAGTATAAAGCTAACGAAAATATGCGGCATTTTGCCAGGTCGAATATTACGATCTGGCGTGACATCAACGGCGCGGCTAAACTTGCGTCCGAGTACCGTCTCGATTTCGACCCGCGCGCCGACTATTGGTATCAGACTGAGCGGCGGTTTCTGGTTGCCTACTTTGCGCACCGTTTTGCCAGGTCCTATGCTCCAGCAGATGCTCTGCGGAATCTTGCCACCCGTTCCTTCCTCCACTTTGACCGGGCACGACAAGACAATCGGCTAGGAGAGCCTATCCTGGCCACTCGCTTTAAGGGGGGTTGGCCAGCTTTGGCGTCTCTCATTCGGGATATAGGCCAGGAGCTGCCCGAGATGGAACAATACAGCGAGTTGAAACGAGAATGGAGCCGCTTGAAAGCAAAGAACAATCGAGAAGATCTTCTAGCCTATTTGGAGGAAACTGAGGGCCAGGAGCGTCCAGATGACTTTGAGCCGGCTTTTTTTAAACGATTGCCATGGTTCCCTTACCTAAAGCTAACAAATGTAACACATCTAGAAAAAAGGCAGTTGTTTTTTGCCGCTTTCTATACGTTATTCACTAGCACTAACTCATATGCCGTAGGCGGCGGTATCAGCTTTGCCCCTATATTGCAGAATAATCCTACAGGGATCCTTCTTGATTACGTAAATAAGTGGGTGGGGGGCTCTGCGCCTGACGAGACAGGATTTGAAGTATTTGGGAAAACTGGTGACAAGAAAGACTGCAGTCACTACGCGGCGGCGATTGAACTTTACGGGTTCCTCAATCTGCATCGTCAGCCCTTCTATAATAGTGCTGCCTCTGCCTATGACTCTCTCTCACACCCCGATGACACAAGCGTGCTTCCGCGGGTAAGACGGCTCGGCGATCAGACCCGTGCATTTCTTTATGCGCAGCCCCGTCTGATACAAGAACTCGCTGCCGAGTTTCGCAACGCAATTCGGGCACTGGACCCGACGGGCGAGATTCCCATGGAAGGTATCGGCAGTTCCAAAGTTGCGGAAGAGTACCCCGAAGAAAAAGAGGGACAGGTAGACATTAAGTTCTCACGTCTGATCTCAGAGGTTGCGATCTCCAAGGCGGATCTCCTAGACGACAAAGACGCGGCGGCGATTTTGTATCACATCATGCTAGATGCCGTGGTTTATCAGTCGTACAGAGAAGGAATATCAGTTGGTGAAAAATCGCCCGAAAAAACCCCGGAGGTAGGTCCAAAACATGAGCCACCCACGGGCCTTCCTGATTTCGCCGACATCGAACTTCCCTTTGCGCTAGTGGGTACGGCCAATGACGCGTTGGCATATGTCCGCGGTGGGTTTCACGTCCTTCTCGCTGGAGCGCCCGGAACGGGAAAGACAAGCGTGGCCCAGCTAGTGGCGCACGCGTGGAATGCAGGTCTAACACTGGTTAAACCTAAAATAGCGATAACTGATGTTCCATTGACCACTGTTGCCAACTCGGCCTGGTCTCCCTTCCATACCATTGGGGGTATCTTACCGGACGAAAAAGGCATCTTCAGATCCCACCGGGGAATCTTTATTGATCCGGATTGGGAACATGAAAGGGGTTGGCGTCTGCGAGGAGAGTGCGTAGTTCTCGATGAGATGAATCGGGCTGACCTAGACCGTTGTATCGGCGAACTTTACCCGCTGTTGACTCACAGCGTACCTTATGTGGCACCAGCAGGCATCCCGGGAGCTAAGAAGATCTGGGACAATCCAAAGTTTCGTATCGTCGCGACCGTAAATGACTCGACGATCGATGATATCGTGTTCCCAATCAGCGAGGGGCTTGCACGGCGTTTCGTGCGCATCGATTTGCCTGGAGCCCGGGTTGATGATGTCCTCAAGTTTCTAGACCACGGACCACAAGCCGGCGGCAAGGAGCGCTTCGAGATCGCCTCAGGACTCATTTCAGAGCTGTTTGTTCGTTGCGAAACTGCCGGCAAGCTCACTGAGTCAGAGATTGGTGACCACCTACCATTTGGCGTCGGATATTTTGTTCTATTGAGGGCATGGGTTCGTGATGAGTTGCCTATGCCGAAGGAGTTCTTGGACCGCGAGCATATAGATCAAGCTCTCCAACTATTGATCACCGGATTACGACCTCCGACCAAAGGTAAGGCTTATGAAGCTATCTTCGCCCAGCTGTATAAGGGAGCGACAACTGGATGAGTGAGAATGTTAGGGCGCACTACGAGCAGGAAATACGCGATTATTTGCTGGGCCGATTGGGCAAAGAGCACACCACGCGAAAATCAATACCGGTTCCTGCCGATTTGCCTATACCTCGAATCTTGTCATGGTGGATATTTGAGGGACACCACTATCAGGGACTAGAACATTGCCTCGCACTCGAGTTACAGCGAGTGCATAGGCAAGCGATCCAACTGGGCGCCACATACAACCCCCATTGGCGCTACGTGCAGGCGCCGGAGGGCGATGTTGATTGGGTGGCGACCGCCTTCGCCTCGGCGATCTCTAGTTTCCCTGAATATGTTTGTAAAACGTCTAAAGCCGGCCTATTGCCGGAAGAGCGAGCAGCTCTCGACGGGTGGCTTCTCTGGCTGGGTCAGTTGTGGGCGAGCTATGTTCAGGAAATTAACCCACCGGCAGGAGCACCACAGTCGGTTCCTTGGAAAAGCGTAGACGCTGCCCCACCCACATCTAGGCAGCTGCAGCGATGGGCTTACGTGGCAAAGCGCTCACGCTGGCCATTATTACGCAATGTCATCGCAGAGACGCTTCGGTGCCTGTTTGAGCCGCGAGTGCTAGACGCTCTGCCGTTGCCGTCAGATTATTCCACTCTCTTTGAGCTAGTCTGCATCGTCAGGATCCTCCGTGTTCTTGACCCGGCGCCGACGGAGATTCGTTGGCTAGACCGTAGTGTTGGTAAGAACACGATTGTCACCCGGTTAGGCACCGTCAACTTTCAGTATACCGTCGAACACAGCCAGATTCTCGCCGGATCGCCCTTCGACCAAGCATCTGCTGAGGCCGTGAAGCGGTTCGGCGTACCTGTACCAGAGAGAATCGACGGTCTTTTCCGCTTTAACAAGCCGAGGGATGGGTTGTCGGGTATCCTCCTCGAAGCCAAGAGCGGGTCGCAGGGTCCAGATTCGACCTTATTCCAACTGCTCTGCTACAGGAGAGCCCTTTCTAGTACTGGATTGACGCCTCTCCTAGTTTTGGGAGTTACTGAAACCGACTTTGATGGACCCGTAGATTGTGGACTTCCCGAAAAGGGTCTTGGTGGAAGCGACATATGGGCCTTCTCGAGCCTGCGAAATCTCGAGCAGACGATTGCAATGTGGAGTGATCTGTTCGGGGATGGTCTACCATCGATGCGCGGGCGGGCTCCTCCACTGAAGCGGGGAAAGATTGACGTTAAAGCCGCTTAGTTCTTACCCTCGTTAGATTCTTGCGAAAGAGGTACCCCGTCACCGATAGATGGTGAATGGATTGTAAAGAACCGCCGCTAATTAATACCGCAGCCCGTTCCAATAGTTCCAATCGTTCCAGCTGTTCAATCGCTTTGCTCCGACTTCGCTTAGCTGCTCGGCCGGTCGCTCCGTGCGAATCGTTGTAGACGAGGTCCTATTAAGATGCTGGCGAGAACGTATGGAGTTTAGGCTACTATGCTATCGAAACGTAACTCGCCGGTTGATTTTGCAACTCAAAACTGTAGAACCGCCAGTTGAACTAGTAGCATCATTACTTGTGCAGAATCAGGTAGCGGGACAGGGTTGTGAGTATTCTGTCAGTCGACTTGGCTTATAAAACTTACCGGGACATCGGAGCCGTTGTCATGGAAAGGGACGGGAAAGAGGTCACGGTGGAGCTACTCCCTATCCCGCTTGATGGTGCTCCGTCCCCAGGTCAGCTCGCCGGCTTTCTTGCGGATTACTGCTGTCAACGGAGAATTAGGCTACTACTGCTTGATGGCCCTCAAGCGTGGAAGGCTGTAGACAATGGCTTGGTTCACTCGCGGCTATGCGAACGGCAATTGAACACACCGGCAAAGACCGGTCTGCCTGGATCGGTCAAGCCAGCGAACTATCGTCCATTCGTAGAGTTTTCAATTGCCGTATTCGACGCGCTCGCGGGCTTAGATTGGCGTCGGCTATCTGCGGCGCACGCGCCACTTGCTGGTTTCACGAGCATCGAGTCATTCCCGCTTTCGGCGTGGCGAGTTCTGGGCTTGAAAGGGTTGTCCGCAAAGAGCAAAGCAACGCTGGTGCATATAGAAGGGTGTCGCCATGAACTGGCGCGACTACTGCCGCTCCGTTTCTACGGCATTCCTAGCCATGACGAATTTCAAGCGACGGTGGCGGGCTTGGCTGGACTCGCACTGGAAGCGGCCGATTGGGGAAAAAACTTGGGGTCAGACTTTCTATTCTAGCCAATCTTAACAATTTCCACCCCGTGATTGTGCGCGGGAATCCCGCGCCCATATTCCCACGTTTCAAATCGATGGCAGTCTGGTAGGGTGGGCTATCTCTTTGGCACGGGAGACGGCCTATGCGATTTAAAGAGGATGCGTTAAAAAAATATTCCGCGACCGTTCAATTCCTCAATACCGGTATATGGCGTTTGCAGACCCATAAACTGCCGCCGCGCCGCTCGTTCTGGATCACGCAGCTGAGGATCCTGCTCTTGGCCGTGCGGCGCTTCAATTTGGACCGGTGCGAGCTGCGCGCTTCGGCGCTGACGTTTTATTCCCTGCTCTCGATCGTGCCCGTCGTCGCCATGGCGTTTGCCGTCGCCAAGGGGTTCGGCGTCGAAAGGATGCTCGGCGAACAGCTTATGACCAAACTCGAAGGCCAGAAGGAAGTCGCGGAAAAAATCATCGGCTTCGCTCAAACCATGTTGGAGAATACCAAAGGAGGCGCCATCGCCGGCGTCGGCATCGTGGTTTTGTTTTGGGCGGTGATCAAGGTCTTGGGCAACATCGAAAGGTCCTTTAACGATATCTGGGGGGTAAAAACTGCGCGGGTGATGGGTCGCAAGCTCGCCGACTATTTGTCGGTCATGTTGATATTTCCGGTCTTGATGATCCTCGCCAGCAGCATCACGGTGTTGTTCACGACCCAGGTTTCGCTGATGCTCGAACGGCTGTCTTTTTTGGGTTATCTCGCGGACGCGCTGATCTTTCTCCTCAAAATCCTGCCCTACGCCGTCCTCTGGCTCGCCTTTACGTTTATCTACGTTTTCATGCCGAACACCAAAGTCGAGCGGAAATCAGCGCTCTGGGGCGGCATCCTCGCGGGCACCGTCTATCAGCTCGTCCAACTGGCTTATATCAAGTTCCAGATCGGTGTTTCCAATTACGGCGCGATTTACGGCAGCTTCGCCGCGCTGCCGTTGTTCCTGGTGTGGCTGCAACTGAGCTGGATGATCCTGCTTCTCGGCGCGGAGATTTCTTTCGCGCATCAAAACGTCGCGACCTACGAATTCGAACAGGACTGCCTCGCTGTCAGCCACTCATTCAAAAGAATGACCGCCCTCATGGTGACTTCTCTCTGCGTGAAAAATTTCGCCAACGCGGAAAAACCCCCCACGGCGACGGACATTTCTCGCAAACTGGAAGCGCCGGTGCGCCTGGTTCGCGCGGTGCTCGACGAATTGACGGCGGCGCGAATCCTTTCCGAGGTTTGTTCCGACCCGCGCGAAAATATCGCCTACCAGCCGGCGTGCGATATTCATGGTCTGACCGTGGCCGGCGTCATCGACCGATTGGACCGACAGGGCGTCACCACCGTGCCGATGGCGGAGTCGCCCCAAGTCGACAAGCTCCTGGAAACGGCCAAGCGATTTCACGAAATGAACCAGCAATCGCCGGCTAACCTAAAGCTTCAAGATCTGTAAGACAGAAGACGAGACTCGGGTCGGACCGGCGCAAATTATTGATTCACGTATGCGGCCAAACAGGCATGAGGCTTGAGGCAACAGCATAAATCGAACCGTTCAAGCTGTTCAAATCGTTCAAGCAGTTAATCCTTCCGGGTCGGACCGGCGCAAGATATCGATGAAAGGATGAAGGCGGAAGGATAAAGGATAAGCGCCGTGTCCGTGCTCGTGGAGATGTCATTGGGGTCGTGGGATGTAATTGGGGTCGCGTCTCTTAAATCTTATTTTTCTATTTACTCTCGATGACGCACGCGAACGGTGTAGTGACGAACTACACCTATGATGCGGCATCGCGGTGATTGCGGTTACAATCCGAGCTCGACCGTCTGGGAGT
>WNGF01009220.1_pt1 | contig 27024 bp, 27 predicted proteins | sample 5400641 | NCBI WGS metagenome assembly WNGF01 (sample SAMN13153371, study PRJNA577476) | soil metagenome | isolation source: 80 cm soil or saprolite under grassland replicate 2 | place: USA:California | collected 2016-06-15 | reverse complement strand
ATGCCTTCGAGCGCGAGCTGCGCGCGCTCCTCGAGGACGGCGTCGCCGCGGGCACGTTCGTCGCCTGCGACCCGAAGCTGATCGGCCTCGCGATCCTCGGCGCGATCAACTGGATCCCGAAGTGGTTCGATCCCGACGGGCCGCGCTCGGGCGCCGAAGTCGCGGACGTGTTCGCCGACTATCTCGTCCGGGGGCTGCTCCACGAGCCGGCGCGGGCCAACGGCGCCGGTGCCGGCGCCTTCGCATCCCCGGCGGAGACCCTCGCATGAATTTCCGTCTCGACGACGACCACGCCCGGATCCGCGACACGGTCCGGCGCTTCGCCGAGCGCGACGTGGCGCCGCGCGGCGCCGAGCTTGACGCCAGCGGCGAATTCCCCTACGACCTCGTGCGCGGCGCGGCCGAGCTCGGCGTGATGGGGTTGCCCTTCCCGGTCGAGACGGGCGGCGCCGGCGCGGGCATGCTCGGCTTCTGCGTCGCGCTCGAGGAGCTGGCGCGCGCCGACATGTCGCTCGCGGCGACCGTGATGGTCTCGGTCGCCACGGGCCTCGTGATCCACGAGTACGGCACGGCGGCGCAGCGAGCGCGGTTCATGCCGCGGCTCATGGCCGGCGACGGGCTCGGCGCCACCGCTGGCACGGAGCCGTCGGCCGGATCGGACACCGAGGCGTTCCGGACGAGCGCGCGCCGGGAGGGGACCGACTGGGTCCTGAACGGCCAGAAGGCCTTCATCACCAACGCGGGGACGAAGGTCACCGACGTCATCCTCACCGTCGCGGTCACCGGCGCGCGGCCGGACGGCCGGAAGGAGTTCAGCATCTTCGCGGTGCCCGCCGGCAGCCCGGGCGTCGTCGTTGGCCTACCCTACCGCAAGATGGGCTGGCGCTCGTCCGACACGCGCCCCGTCTTCTTCGAGGACTGTCGGGTGGCCGGCGACAGCCTGATAGGCCGGGCGGGCCAGGGCCGCTTCCTGCTGCACAAGGGCTACGCGCGCGGGCGCGTGTGCCTGGCGGCCATGTCGGTCGGCCTCGGGCAGGCCTGCCTCGACAGTTCGCTGCGCTATGCCACCGAGCGGCAGGCATTCGGCCGGCCGCTCGGCCGCCTTCAGATGATCCAGGACATGGTCGCCGAGATGTCCGTCCAGCTCGACGCCGCGCGCCTGCTCACGTACCGCGCGGCGTGGTACGTCGACCAGGGCGAGCCGTCCCTCCGGGCGACCGCGACCGCCAAGTACTTCGCCACGGAGGCGGCGAAGCGCATCGCCGACCTCGCCGTCCAGCTCCACGGCGGCATGGGGTACATGGACGAGTGCGCCGTGTCGCGCTACTACCGCGACATCCGCGTGGCGACGATCGCCGACGGCTCGTCCCAGATCCAGAAGCTCATCATCGGGCGCGAGCTCGGGCTCGGCGCGGCATTCTCGGGATGACGGACGGCGCGGCCGCGCTCCGCGTCGAACATATCTCCCTCGGCTTCGGCGGCGTCCGCGCGCTCATCGACGTGAGCCTCACGCTCGGGCCGCACGAGATCCTCGCGATGATCGGCCCGAACGGCGCCGGCAAGACCTCGCTGCTCAACTCGATCAGCGGGTTCTACCGGCCCCAGCGCGGGCGCATCGTGTTCGGGGAGCGCGACATCACCGCTCTGCGCGCGCACCGGCGCGCGGAGCTCGGCATCTCGCGCACGTTCCAGCAGATCGAGCTCTACTCCGGGCTCACCGCGCTCGAGAACCTGCTCGCCGGGCGCCACGTCCACGTGCGGTACCCCGCGCTGCTCGGCGCGGCGTGGCTCGGCCCGCCGCGCGCCGAGGAGGTCGCCCACCGGCGCGTGGTGGAGGAGATCATCGACCTCCTCGAGATGCGTCATATCCGCCACACGCCGGTGGCGATTCTGCCCTACGGCCTGCGCAAGCGTGTCGAGCTCGGGCGCGCGCTCGCGATGGAGCCGAAGCTCCTGCTGCTCGACGAGCCGGTGGCCGGCATGAACGTGGAGGAGAAGGAGGAGATGATCCGCTTCGTCCTCGACGTGCACGCGCTGAAGCGCATCCCGATGATCCTCGTCGAGCACGACATCGGGATCGTCGGCGACATCGCCGAGCGCGTGGTGGTCCTCGACTTCGGCCGGGTCCTGGCCGAGGGCGCGCCGGCCGACGTCCGCCGCGACCCGGCCGTCGTACGCGCCTACCTCGGCCAGGAGGCGACGGTCGATGCCGGCTGAGACGCTCCCCCAGCTCCTGATCGACCGCGCCGCGCGCCACGGCGACGCCCGCGTGGCGATGCGCCGGAAGGAGTTCGGCGTCTGGAAGCGCTTCACCTGGAGGGACTACCTCCGGCACGTCGAGGACGTGGCGCTCGGCCTCATGGCGGTCGGCCTCGAGCGGGGCGAGCGCGTCGCCATCGTGGGCGAGAACGATCCCGAGTGGTACTGGGCGGAGCTCGGCGCGCAGGCCGCGGGCGGCGCCGCCTTCGGGATCTTCGCGGACTGCACGGCCCCGGAGATCCTCTACTACCTCGAGCATTCCGGCGCGATGGTGGTCTTCGCCCACGACCAGGAGCAGACGGACAAGGTCCTGTCCATCGTCGACCGTCTGCCGCACGTGCGGCGGATCGTCTACTGGGACCCCAAAGGGCTCTGGTCCTACGACCATCCGCTGCTCATCGGCTTCGAGCAGCTGCTCGCCGAGGGGCGGCGCTTCGGCGGCGAACATCGCGGGCTGTTCGAGTCGAGCGTCGCGCAGGGGAAGGGCACCGACGTCGCCGTCTTCTGCTACACGTCCGGGACGACCGGCAAGCCGAAGGCGGCGATGTTGAACCACCAGGGGCTGGTGCGGAGCATCCGGTCCGTCGCCGCCGTGCACCCGATGCACGAGCAGGACGAGTACGTCTCGTTCATCCCGCCCGCGTGGTCCACGGAGCAGTACATCGGCATCACGGGGCAGCTCGTCCACGGCTTCACCGTCAACTTTCCAGAGGAGCCGGAGACGGTCCGCGAGGACGTCCGCGAGATCGCGCCGCACTTCCTCGTGTACACGACGCGGCTGTGGGAGGCGATCTGCTCCGAGATCCAGGCGGAGATGGAGGATGCGCGGGGGCTCAAGCGCCTGGCGTATGGCGCGTGCCGGCGTCTCGCGGACCGGGTCGTCGAGCGGGAGCTCGCCGGGGAGCGCCTGGGTTCCGGCGCCCGCGCGGCCCGCGGCCTCGCCGACTGGCTCTGCTTCCGCGGAATCCGCGACCGGCTCGGGCTCACGCGGGCGCGTCACGCGCTGACGGGCGGCGCGCCGCTCGGTCCCGACAACTTCAAGCTGCTTCGCGCCCACGGGATCAACCTCAAGCAGCTCTACGGGCTCACCGAGACCGGGCTGCTCACCTCGCACGCAGACGGCGACGTGCGGCCGGACACGCTCGGACGGCCGCTCCCCGGGGTCGAGGTCAAGATCTCCGACGACGGGGAGATCCTCGTCCGCACGGCGTCGATGTTCTCCGGCTACTTCCGTCAGCCGGAGGACACGGCGAGCCGCTGGGTCGACGGCTGGTACCGGACCGGTGACGGCGGGATGTTCGACGAGCACGGCCACCTCGTGTACCTCGACCGTATCGAGGAGTTCCGGCCGCTCGCGGGCGGCCGGCGCTTCTCGCCGAGCTACATCGAGACGCGCCTGCGCTTCAGCCAGTACGTGCGCGACTGCTGCGTCGCGGGAGGCGAGGCCGCGCCGGCGCCCGTCGCGCTCGTGACCATCGACTACGACAATGTCGGCCGCTGGGCCGACGGCCGGCGCCTCGGCTACACGACCTTCACCGACCTCTCGCAGAAGCCGCCGGTGTACGAACTGATCGCGGCCGCCATCGAGGCGGTGAACCGGCGCCTGCCGGAGTGGATGCGCGTGGGCGCGTTCGCCCTCATGCCGAAGGAGCTCGATCCCGACGAAGGCGAGCTCACGCGGACGCGGAAGCTGCGCCGCGGCTTCGTGGAGCAGCGGCACGGCGGGCTGATCGCCGCCATTCACGCGGGCGCGGCCGACTTCTCCGTCGAGACCGAGATCGTCTACCGCGACGGCCGCCGCGGCCGCGTCACCACCAGGATCCCCATCCGGAGCGTGAGCCGATGAGCTATCTGCTCGAGAACCTCGTGGCCGGCACGCTGACCGGCACCATCTACGGGCTGATCGCGATGGGCTTCGTGCTCGTGTACAAGGCGACCGGCGTGCTCAACATCGCGCACGGCGCCCTCGTGACCCTGGGGGCGTTCCTGACCTACTCGCTCGCGACGACCGCCGGGCTGCCGTTCGCCGTCGCCGTGCCGGCCGCCCTCGTGCTCGCCTTCGGCCTCGGCTGGGTCACCGACTTCCTCTTCATGCGCCCGCTCATCGGGCAGCCGATCCTGGCCGGCGTGATGATGACGTTCGCGCTCCTGACCATCGTGCAGGGCGTCGTCATTGCCCTCTGGGGCACCGACTACTACAGCTATCCCAAGGTCTTGCCGGAGCGCCCGATCCGCCTGGCCGGGATGGTGCTCTCCTTCGAGCTCGTCGGGGGCGCGCTGGTATCGATGGCCCTGATGGTGCTCCTCGGGCTCTTCTTCAAGACGACGAGCAGCGGCATCCAGATGCGTGCGGTCGCGGACGACCCGCGGGCGGCCCAGGCGTCGGGCATCAGCGCGCGGCGCATCTCGGGTCTCGCGTGGGGGATGGGCACGGTGCTGGCCTCCGTGGGCGGCGTCATCCTCGGGCTCATCTCGATGGTCTTCTACGGTCTCGACGCCTACGGGTTGAAGGTGCTGCCCGTGGTCATCCTGGGCGGGCTCGAGTCGTTCACCGGCGCGCTCGTCGGCGGCATCCTCATCGGCGTGATCGAGGCCGCCGCGGAGGCGTACCTCGGCGTCCACCTCAAGGGCGTCAAGGAGGTCGCGCCCTTCGTCATCCTGATGGTGATCCTCCTGCTCCGGCCGCACGGGCTCTTCGGCCAGCACCGGATCGAGAGGATCTGACCGTGTACCTGCCCGCCGGCACGTTCAGCGAGACGTACCTCGACGACATGGCGGTGGTGCGGACGCGCGAGCACCGCTGGCTGCTCGTCATCGGGGCCGTCGCGGCCCTCCTCGTCCTCGCCCTGCTCAACAACTACGTCGTGAGCATCCTCAACCTCATCGCGATCAGCGTGATCGCCGCGCTCGGGCTGCAGATCCTCACCGGGTACACGGGGCAGTTCTCGACCGCGCACGCGGCGTTCATGGCCGTCGGCGCCTACACGTCCGCCATCCTCGCCGTCCGGGGCGTGCCGTTCTGGCTGTCCCTGCCGATCGCCGCGCTGGTGGCCGGACTGGTCGGCGTGCTGTTCGGGCTGCCGGCCGTCCGCATCAAGGGCTTCTACCTCCTGATGGCGACGTTCGCCGCGCAGTTCCTCGTGATGTACGTGATCCGCCAGTGGGAGAGCGTGACCAAGGGCGACTACGGGCTCGAGGCGCCGTCGCCCTCGCTCTGGGGGTTCGTGTTCAACACCGAGCGCAGCTACTTCGTGCTCGTCCTCGCGGTGCTCGTGCTCGCGACCTGCGCAACCAAGAACCTCCTGCGCACCAAGGCGGGGCGCGCCTTCATCGCCATCCGCGACAACGACCTCGCGGCGGAGGTGATGGGCATCGACGTCTTCCGCTACAAGCTGCTCGCGTTCTTCATCGCCTGCGCCTACGCCGGCGCCGCCGGCGCGCTCTACGGGCACTGGAACCGGACCGTCACCCCGGAGTCGTTCGGGCTGGTGGCGTCGGTGTGGTTCCTCGGCTACCTGCTCGTCGGCGGGCTCGGCACCATTCCGGGGACCTTCTTCGGCGTGACCTTCATCGTCGGGCTCACCGAAGGGCTCGCGTACGCCTTCTCGTGGCTCGGCACCGTGTTTCCCCGGGCCGACGCCCTCACGGCGCCGACGCGCCAGATCCTGTTCGGTCTCGTCGTCGCGGCGTTCCTGATCTTCGAGCCCCGCGGCCTCGACCACTGGTGGGAGCGGGTCAAGATGTACTACCGCAGCTGGCCGCTGCCGCACTACCGCGCGTGATGGGCGCGTGGTCACCCGTCCCTTCGACCGTCCTATCCCCGAGCGATCCGTGCAGAGGAGGACTCACATGCGCATGACCACGAAACGGTTCATGGCCTTCGGACTGGGCCCGGCGCTGATCGGCGCGAGCGCCGTGCTCACCGCCGTCGCGCTCCCGCAGACGGCGGCGGCCCAGGGCAAGGAAGTGGTGATCCTCGAGGCGTCGGACCTCACCGGTCCGTTCGCGCCGAGCGGCCGGCCGAAGACCGACGGCGCCCGGGCCTACGTCCGCTACGTCAACGAGAAGCTCGGCGGCATCGACGGCGTGAAGATCAAGCACATCGTGGTCGACACGAGCTACGTCGTCGACCGCGAGGTCGCGGCCTACAAGCGCGCGCGCGACGTCGAGAACGCGCTCTTCTTCGTGTCGATCAACAGCTCGTCGATCGCCACGATCGCGCCGATCGCGGCGGAGGACGGGATGCCGTTCGGCAGCCACAACGCGGAGCCGATCGCGACGTTCCGGCCCGGGACGTGGTTCTTCCCCGCCATCCCGCTCTGGCTCGAAGGCGGCGCCGCCGCCTTCGACTGGTGGATGAAGACGGGCTGGAAGAAGAGCGAGCCGCCGAAGGTGGCGATGGTGCTCATGGACGCCCACCCCGGCAAGACCGCCTCGAGGCTCTACGGGGCGCAGTTCAAGAAGCGCGGGATCCCGATCGCGTTCGAGCTGTTCACGCCGCTCGTCGCGCCCGACATGAAGGGCGTCGTGCTCCAGATGCGCAACAGCCAGGCCGACATCGTGATCAGCCACACCACCGACGTCAACTGGACCACGATGGCGAAGGAGATGGCGCGCCAGGGCGTCGACATCCCGAAGCTGGCGCCGTACTTCGGACCGATCGGCCAGGACGTCATCAAGGCGATGGGCGACGCGGGCGTCGGCCTGATGTCGTTCCTGCCGTACGCGGTGTGGGACGACGCGACCGTCCCCGGCATCCAGAAGATCCGCGGTCTCTACAAGGAGTGGTACGGCGCGGACCGCGTCGAGGACCGCCAGCACTTCTACTGGGGCTGGGTCGGGATGTGCCAGGTCGCCGAGTCGATCAAGCGGACGATGGCGAAGACCGGCTACGACGGGCTCACCAAGGACATCAAGGCCGGCCGCAAGGCGCTCAAGACCGTCATGGAGAACGACATGCGCGGCTTCACGTGCGACGGCATCACGCCGCCGCTCAAGTGGTCGCCGGCCGATCACCGCCCGTTCGACATGGTGAAGGTCGCGCGGATCGAGAAGGGACCGGTGCTGAAGGCGGTGAGCGACTGGGTGCCGATCCCGCCGCTCACCGACGAGCAGCGCACGGTGGAGTGGTGGACCGGGAAGTAGGGATGCTGCGTCTGGAGGGCGTGGAGGTCAAGTACCAGGGGGCCATCCTCGTCCTCAAGGGCGTGTCGCTGACGGTTCCCCGGGGAGCGATCGTGACGCTCCTCGGGGCCAACGGCGCCGGCAAGACGACCACGCTCAAGGCGATCTCCGGCCTGCTCCAGACCGAGGACGGCCGCGTCACGGAAGGACGCATCGAGCTCGCCGGCACGCCGATCGAGCGCCGCAACCCGGAAGCGATCGTCGGCATGGGCGTCGTGCAGGTGATGGAAGGCCGCCGCATCTTCGAGAACATGACCGTCGAGGAGAACCTGCTCGCGGGGTTCCGGCGCAACGGGGGCGGCGCCTCGCGGCAGGCGCTCGACGGCGTGTACCGGTACTTCCCGATCCTCGCGACGCTGCGGCACCGCGTGTCGGGATACTGCTCGGGCGGCGAGCAGCAGATGCTCGTCATCGGGCGCGCGCTCATGGCGCGTCCGTCGGTGATGCTGCTCGACGAGCCGTCGCTCGGGCTGTCGCCCCTCCTCGTCAACGAGATCTTCGCGACCGTCCGCGCGATCAACGCCAACGAAGGGATGTCGATCCTCCTCGTCGAGCAGAACGCGCTCGTCGCCCTCGACCTCGCGAGCTTCGGATACGTGATGGAGAACGGCCGCGTGGTGCTGGAGGGACCGTCGGCGCAGCTCCGCGAGAACGAGGACATCAAGGAGTTCTACTTCGGCCTGAGCGAGCTCGGGATCCGCCGCGACTACCGGCAGCTCAAGCACTACAAGCGCCGCAAGCGCTGGCTCGGGTAGCGACCGACGGCGCACGGCGGGCACGGAGGCACGGCATGAACCGGACGCAGCTCTTCGTCGACACCCCGGAGGGTGGCACGCTCGCGGGACTCCGCTGTCACGCCTGCGGGCGTGTCTCGTTCCCCGCCCGCGCGCACTGTCCCCACTGTCTCGAGGAGACGCGCGTCGAACGGACTCCGCTCAGCCGGCGCGGGCGTCTCTTCGCGCTCACGACAGCGGAGGTCGGCGTGCCGTCGATCGAGACGCCGTACTCGTTCGGGTTCGTCGACCTGCCGGAGGGCGTGCGCGTCTTCGCGCTGCTCGGTCCCAACGCGGCGTCGCCCGAGCTCACCGAGGGCGCCGAGATGGAGATCGTCGTGCCGGCCGACGGCGAGCTCTATCGCTTCGTTCCGGCGGGAACCTAGCCCGGACTATGCGTGAACAGAGCCCACCCTCACCCCGACCCTCTCCCTTTCCGAGGGAGAGGGAGCCGTTTCGATCCCCTCGCCCCCGCAGGGGGAGAGGGACAGGGTGAGGGGGCGCCTACGACGCGGAGCGCACGTTCGTGAATAATGGCCGCTAGGAGGTTCGCATGCGAGACGTATTCGTCGCGGGAGCGGCAATGACCCGGTTCGGCGTGTTCAAGGACGCCAGCGTGAAGACGCTCGGCGCCCGGGCGGCGATGGACGCGATGAAGGACGCGGGCGTCGATGCGGCCGCGATCGAGATGGTCGTGTGCAGCACGGCGGCGGCAGGCACGCTCGCGCCGCAGGGCACGACGGTACCCCATGTGGTCATGCGCGAAGTCGGCGTGGTCGGCATCCCGATGCTGCGGGTCGAGAACGCCTGTGCCAGCGGCACGACGGCGCTCCACCAGGCGTGGCTCGCCATCGGCGCCGGCGTGGCGGACGTCGTCCTCGTGCTCGGGGTCGAGAAGATGACGGGCGCGCCCCGCGCGAAGGTGTTCGAGTACATGGCCTCGGCCAGCGACGTCGAGCTCGAAGGCGCGCTCGGCCTGACCATGCCCGGCGTGTTCGCGATGATCGCGCGGCGGCACATGCGGGAGTTCGGCACCACCCGCGAGCAGATCGCGGCGGTGGCGGTGAAGAACCACGCGCACGGCGGACGCAACCCGCGCGCGCACTTCCGCAGTCCCATCACGGTGAGCGACGTCCTGGCCGCGCCGATGATCGCGCGGCCGCTCACGCTGCTCGACTGCTGCCCGGTGACGGACGGCGCGGCCGCGCTCGTCCTCGCGTCGGGGCCGGTCGCGGAGCGGCTGGGGCGCCGCCAGGTGAAGCTGGCCGCGGTCGCGCTCCGGTCCGGCACGTACGCCGAGGATCTGCCGCTCACCGGCTTCGACGCCACCGTGCGCGCGGCATCCGACGCCTACACGAGGGCCGGCATCGGTCCGGAGGACGTCGACGTCGCCGAGGTGCACGACTGCTTCACGATCGCCGAGATCCTCCACTACGAGGACCTCGGGTTCGTGAAGAAGGGCGAGGGCGGCCTCGTGATCGAGCGCGGCGACAGCGCGCTCGGCGGCCGGCGCCCGGTCAACCCGAGCGGCGGGCTCAAGGCCAAGGGACATCCGGTGGGCGCGACGGGCGTCGCGCAGGTCGTCGAGATCACCGAGCAGCTCCGCGGACAGGCGGGCGACCGTCAGGTGCCCGGGGCGAAGGTCGGTCTCACGCACTGCCTCGGCGGCTTCATGCACGGCGACGCCTGCGCGGTCGGCGTGAGCGTTCTCACGCGCTGAGGAGGAAGGAATGGACATCCGACGCATCGCCGTGGTTGGCGCGGGCACGATGGGCGCCGGCATCGCGCAGGTCGCGGCGCAGGCCGGCATCGACACCAGGCTCTACGACACGTCGGTCGCGTCGCTGACGCGCGCGGCCGAGACCATTCGCCGCAGCCTCGGGATCTTCGTGGACAAGGGCCGGATGACGGCCGGCGAACGCGATGGCGTCGTGGCCCGCATCGAGAGCGTGGACGAACTCGGCAAGGCCGTCGACGCCGCCGACCTCGTGATCGAGGCGATCCCCGAGGACATGGGCCTCAAGAAGCAGACGTTCGCGGAGCTGGACCGCCTGGCGCCGGCGCACGCCATCCTGGCGACCAACACGTCGTCGCTCAGCATCGACGAGATCGCGTCGGCCACCCGGCGCGGCGGGCAGGTGATCGGCCTGCACTTCTCGAACCCGGTTCCCGTCATGCAGGTCGTCGAGATCATCCGCGGCATCCGGACGTCGGACGACACGGTGGCGGCGTCGCTCGCCCTGGCCCGCCGTCTCGGCAAGGAGCCGGTGATGGCGCGCGACTTCCCCGGATTCATCGGCAACCGCATGCTGCCGCTCTTCCTCAACGAGGCGTTCCAGGTCCTGATGGACGGCGTCGGCACGGCGGAGGACATCGACAAGATGGTGAAGCTGGCGCTGCGGCACCCGATGGGACCGCTGGAGCTCGCCGACTTCATCGGGCTCGACACCCTGCTGTTCATCCTCGACTACCTGCACCGCGAGATGGGAGAGCGTTATCGCCCCTCGCCCCTCTTGCGGCAGCTGGTCCGGGCCAACCGTCTCGGCCGGAAGACCGGCCAGGGCGTCTTCACCTACAGCGCGCGATAGCTCACGGAGGACAATCCATGGCGCTCGAAAGCAAGGCATACCGCACGTTCAAGCAGGAGATGGTCGAGTTCATCTGGAAGGAGCTCGACCCCTACGAGCCCGAGATCGAGCGCACCGGCCAGATCCCGCTCGACGACCTCTTCCCGAAGCTCCGGCGGATGCGCTGCTTCGGGCTCATGGTGCCGGAGGCGTACGGCGGCGTCGGACTGTCGGTGTCGCAGTACGTGCAGATCCTCGCCGAATTCGCGAAGATCCACGGCGGGATCCGCGTGATCGTGCACGTGCACAACACGACCGCGAAGGCGATCGCCCAGCTCGGCAGCGAGGCGCAGAAGCGGGCGCTCCTGCCGAAGGTCGCCACCGGCGAGTGGTCGGTCGCCTTCGGGCTCACCGAGCCGGACGCCGGCACCGGCCGCGATCTGAAGACGCAGATGGTCCGCGACGGCGATCACTTCGTGGTCAACGGCCGCAAGCACCTGATCACGAACTCGGAGTTCGCCAGCCACTTCATGGTGTTCGGCCACACGGACCTTCACGATCAGCGACATGCCCGAGACCATGGGCTGCCGCGGCGGCCAGCACGGCCACCTGACGTTCACGGACTGCCGGGTGCCGGTCACGAACATCCTCGGTCAGGAGGGCGAGGGCCTGCTCCAGATGACGGTCGCCCTCGAGGTCAGCCGGCTCTTCATCGCCGCGACGTCGCTGGGCACCGCGGAGCGGTCGCTCGAGCTGTCGCTCGACTTCGCGAAGAAGCGGGTCACCTTCGGCAAGCCGATCGCCGAGCGCCAGGCGGTGCAGGGCTACCTCGCCGACATGGCGACGGACCTCTACGCGCTTCGCACCATGGTCGCCGACGCCGCGAAGAAGGCCGACCGCGGCGAGCGCATCCCGGCCGAAGCCTCGATGTGCAAGCTCTTCGGGCTCGAGGCCGTCGGGCGCATCACCGACCGGGCGCTGCTCGTGCACGGCGGCGTCGGGTACACGCGCAAGTACCCCATCGAACGGCTCTACCGCGACGCGCGGCTGAACTGGGTGGAGGAGGGCACGCCCACCATCCAGCGCCTCGTGATCGCCCGCGAGTTCCTCGACGGCTACCGCTGGAACGACGAGCGTGACCTCGGCTGAGTCGATCGCCTCGCGCGCGTCGATCGGCGCGACGCTGGCCGAGCGTGCCGGGCGGGATCCGGACCGGCCGTATCTCGCGTGCGACGACGTCGTCCTCACGTACGGCGCCGTCGACGACAGCGCCGCGCGTATCGGAGCGGGTCTCGCGGCACTCGGGATCGCGCCCGGCGATCGCGTCTGTCTCATGGTACCGAACGGGCTCGAGTTCGTGCTCGCCTGGCTCGGGGTCGTGCGCGCGGGCATGGTCGCCGTGCCGATCAACACGGCGTATCGCGGCGACCTCCTCGCGTACGTGCTGAATCACTCCGGGGCGTCGATGGCGATCGTCAGCGAGGAGTGGCTCGATCGGTTCGCGTTCCTGGAGCCGCAGCTCCAGCACCTCCGCCACGTCGTCACGGTCCCTGCCGCGCAGCCGGGAGCCGTGACGCAGGCGCTGCGCGTGCCGGCGTCACCGTTCTCCGCGCTGCTCCGTTCCGCGCCGGCCCCCCTGCCCCAGGTGGACGACATCACGGCCGCCAGCATCATGTACACCTCTGGCACCACCGGCCCCTCGAAGGGCGCCACGCTCTGTCACCGCGGCCTGCTCGCGTTCTCGGCGAACCACGTCAGGCACTGCGGGGTCACCCGCGACGACGTCTGCTTCACCTGCCTGCCGCTCTTCCACGCGATCGCGCTCGCGCTCACCACGGTGGGCGCGCTCCTCGTCGGGGCGCGCGTGGCGATCGGGCGCCGCTTCAGCGCGTCCACGTTCTGGGACGAGATCCGGGCCTCGGGCGCGACGTACGCCTCGATCACCGGCTCGATCGCCCAGATCCTCCACAAGCAGCCGCTGGCGCCGGGCGACCGCGATCACCGGCTGCGCGTGGTCTACGCGATCCCCGCGCCGGCCGCGATCTACGAGGACTTCGAGCGGCGCTTCGGTACCCGGTTCATCGAGGCGTACGGCGCGACCGACGGACAGATCCCGATCTACATGCCGCTCGACGCGCCGCGGATCGGCGCCTGCGGCACGGTGATTCCCGGCTTCGATCTCCGCATCGTCGACGATCGCGACGACCCGCTGCCGGCAGGATCGGTGGGCGAGATCGTCTACCGCGGCCACGACCCGTACACGATGATGCTCGGCTACTACCGGAATCCCGAAGCGACCCTCGAGGCCTGGCGCAACTTCTGGTTCCACTCGGGCGATCTCGGGTTCCTCGACGAGGACGGCTACCTCCACTTCGTCGACCGCAAGAAGGACTCGATCCGGCGGCGCGGCGAGAACATCTCGTCGTACGAGGTCGAGAAGATCGTGAACGACCATCCGGCCGTCCTCGAGTCCGCTGCCGTGGCGGTGCCGGCCGAGCTCGGCGAGGACGAGCTGAAGATCGTCGTCGTCGTGCGGCCCGGCGAGACGCTCGCTCCGGAGGCGCTGCTCGGCTGGTGCGAGCCGCGCCTGCCGTACTTCATGGTCCCGCGCTACGTCGAGTTCACCGACGCGCTGCCGAAGACGCCGAACGAGAAGGTGCAGAAGTACCGGCTGCGGGAGACCGGCGTCGCGAAGGCGTGGGACCGCGAGCGCGCGGGATACCGCGTGAGCCGGTAGGAGCGCCGGTGATGGACGCCTCGCTCAAGTCGCAGGACCTGGCCGGCCAGGTCGCCGTCGTGATCGGCGGCACGCGCGGGATCGGCCGCGCGCTCTCGCTCGGTCTCGGGCGCGCGGGCGCCAGCGTCGTCGTGTCGAGCCGGTCGGCCGAGAGCGTGGCGGCCGTGGTGTCGGAGCTGGACGCGCTCGGCACGCCGGCCCTCGGCGTCCCCGCCGACGTGAGCCGCCTCGACGACGTCCAGGCGCTCGTGCGGGAGGCCGTGGGGCGCTTCGGCCGGATCGACGTCCTCGTGAACAACGCGGCGATCAACCCGCTGTGGAAGCGCGCGGAGCACCTGACGCCCGAGGACTGGGACTCCATCATGGCGGTCGACCTGCGCGGCGCCTTCTTCGCGTGCCGCGAGGCCGGCAAGGTCATGATCGACCAGCGGAGCGGCCGGATCGTCAACATCGCCTCCGTCACCGCGCTGCGCGGCACCGCCCGCGGGCTGCCGTACACGGCGGCGAAAGCCGGCCTCATCGCGGTGACGCAGACGCTCGCGGCCGAGTGGTGTCCGTACGGTATCCGGGTGAACGCGGTCGCGCCCGGCTTCGTCGCCACCGATCTCACCCGCGGCCTCATGGCGAACGACGAGCTCTATCGGGACATGGTCGCCAAGGTGCCGATGCAGCGCTTCGCGGAGCCGGAAGAGATGGTCGGGCTGGTGGTCTATCTCGCCTCGGAGGCGTCGAGCTACGTCACCGGGCAGGTGTTCGTCGTCGACGGCGGCTACTCCGCCATCCGCTAGCCCGCATTATGCGCACACAGGCGCCCACCCTCACCCCGGCCCTCTCCCTCTCCGAGGGAGAGGGAGCCCTTTTTGAAACCCTCGCCCCCAGAGGGGGAGAGGGCAGGGTGAGGGGGCGCCCACGAGGCAGAAGACGTCTTCGCGAATAGAGCCCGCTAGGAGGATCCATGGAATTCACGGCGATCGAGGTGGACCGGCCGGAGCCGGCGCTGCTCTGCGTGACGATGACGCGCGAGAAGGAGATGAACACGCTCTCCCTCGAGCTGGTGAGCGAGGTCGGGCGGGTGCTGGCGGAGGCCGGCGCCGATCCGACGGTGCGCGCGGTCATCGTGACCGGCCGGGGCCGCGCCTTCTGCTGCGGCGCGGAGCTCAGCTACTATACGACGAACCGCGAGGCGGTCGGCATGGGCCCGATCGGCGCGCGCAACAACTACCTCCGCCACGTGATCCGGCTCTTCACCGACATCGAGACGTTCGACAAGCCGGTGATCGCGGCCATCAACGGCTTCGCGCTCGGCGGCGGCGCGGAGCTGGCCCTCGCGTGCGACTTCCGGATCATGTCCGAGAGCGCGAAGTTCGGCTTGCCGGAAGTGAAGCTCGGCTCGATCCCGGGCGGCGGCGGCGTGCAGAAGCTGCACCGGTTCGTCGGCCGCGGCCGCGCGCTCGAGCTCGTCTTGCTCGGACAGCACCTCACCGCCGAGCAGGTCGAGCGCTACGGGCTGCTCTATCGCCGCGTCCCCCCGGACCGCCTGCGCGACGAGGCGCTCGAGCTCGGGCGCGCGCTCGCCGCGATGAGCCCGGTGGCGCTCGCGTGGGCGAAGGCGGCGGTGAACATGGCGACCGACGTCGACGTGCAGAGCGCGAATCTCTACGCCCTCGACGCGATGACGCTGCTCGCGTCGGCGAGCGAAGACCAGCGCGAGGGCATGCAGGCCTTCTTCGAGAAGCGCCCGCCGCGCTTTCCGGGCTTCGCTCCCTACGCGCCCGGCCGGCCGCGCGCGTGATGGGCGCGCTCGACGGCCTCCGCGTCCTCGACCTCACGCGCCTCCTGCCCGGCGGCTTCTGCTCGTGGCTCCTCGGCGATCTCGGCGCCGAGGTCATCAAGGTCGAGGAGCCGGGTCGCGGCGACTACCTCCGCTGGTTCCCGCCGCTCAAGGTGCGCGAGAGCGGCATGTTCCTCGTGCTCAACCGCAACAAGAAGAGCCTCACGCTCAATCTCAAGGCCGACGCGGGCAAGGCCGTGTTCCGCCGCCTCGCGGAGGGCGCCGACGTCGTCCTCGAGGGCTATCGCCCCGGCGTGATGGACCGCCTCGGCCTCGGATGGAAGGCGCTGCGCGAGCTGAACCCCCGGCTCGTCTACTGCGCCATCACGGGCTACGGCCAGGACGGTCCGTACCGTGACCTGGTCGGTCACGACCTCAACTACCTCGGCATCGCGGGCGCGCTCGAGCTGATGGGCGAGCGGGGACGGCCGCCGATCGTTCCCGGCCTCTCCATCGCCGACCTCGGGGGCGGCGCGCAGATGGCGGCCGTCGGCATCCTCGGCGCGCTGCTCGCGCGCGCGCGCACCGGCCTGGGCCAGCTCGTCGACATCTCGATGACCGACGGCGTCGTCGCGTGGTTGTCGGTCCACGCCGGCCGCTATTTCACCGACGGGGTGACGCCGCGGCGCGGTGAGATGGCGCTCGCCGGCGCGAGCCCGTGCTACCAGGTGTACGAGTGCGCGGACGGGCGCTTCCTCACCGTCGGCTGCATCGAGCCCCACTTCTGGAAGAACCTCTGCGTCGCGCTCGGCGTCGAGGAGTACGTCGATCACCAGTGGTCCGAGGAGCGGCGCGAGGAGATCTTCGCGCGGCTGCGCGCCGTGTTCCGGACGCGAGCGCGCGACGACTGGTTCGCCGCCCTCCGCGGGCGCGACATCTGCGTCGGCCCGTCCTCGACGTTCGACGAGGCGTTCGCCGATCCGCAGCTCGTCCACCGCGGCATGGTCGTCGAGTCGGAGCACCCGGTCGAGGGTCGCCTCCGCGAGCTCGGTGCGCCGATCAAGCTGAGCGAGACGCCGGCGGAGTACCGGAGGCCGGCGCCCCAACTCGGCGAGCACAACGACGAGATCCTCCGCGCCCTCGGCTACGAGCCGGCGGACATCGCCGAGATGGCGAGCGCCGGCGTGATCTGATGGGCGACGCGATCCCTCCGGCGGAGTTCGGGTACCTGCCGCTCCAGCGGGTCGTCCACGGGGCGGGGGCGACGGCGCAGCTTGCGCGCGAAGCGGAGCGGCTCGGCGCGCGGCGCATCCTGCTCGTCACCGGCACGACGCTGGCGACGAAGACCGAGCTGCCGGCGCGCGTGCGCGAGATCCTCGGCGGCCGCGTGGCCGGCACCTTCACGGCGACCGCGCAGCACGTGCCGCGCGAGGCGGTGCGCGCGGGCGCGGCGGCCGCGCGGGAGATCGGCGCCGACGCCCTCGTCAGCCTCGGCGGCGGCAGCGCGATCGACTGCGCCAAGGCCATCGCGCTCGTCCTCGCGGAGGGCGAGCGCTGGGACGAGTGTAGGGTCGTGTTCGAGCTGCCGGACACGCTCCGCGTCCCGGCGCTCGCGGCACCGAAGCTGCCGCACCTCGCCGTGCCGACAACGCTGTCCGGCGCCGAGTTCACGCACATTGCCGGCGTCACCCGAGCCGAGGCCGGCGTGAAGGAGATCTTCCTCGATCCGCAGCTGGTGCCGCGCGTGGTGTTCCTCGACCCGGTGTTCACGCTCGCGACCGGGCCCGCGCTGTGGGCGTCGACCGGGATCAAGGCGCTCGATCACGCGGTGGAGAGCGTGTACTCGGTGAAGCACAACCCGTTCACCGACGCGCTCTGCCTCGAGGCGGTGCGCCTGCTCTTCGCGCATCTCGGGCCCTCGATCACGGCCCCGGAGGACCTCGACGCGCGGCTCGCGTTGCAGCACGCGGCATGGCTCGCGTGCTTCGGCATCACGAACACGTGGGTCGGGCTCGGCCACGCCCTCTGTCACCAGGTCGGCGCGCGCTGCGGCGTCCCGCACGGCATCGCCGCTGGCATCCTGCTGCCGCACGCGATGGCATTCAACCGTCCCGCGACGCTCGAGCGCCAGGCGCTCCTCGCGCGCGCGATGGGAGCCACGTGCGCGACGACCGTGCAGGCCGCCGACGCGGCGGGCACGCGCGTCGGCAGCCTCGTGCAGAGCCTCGGCCTGCCGTCGCGGCTGCGCGACGTCGGCGTCGGCCCGGAGGCGCTGCCCGTCATCGCGGCGCACACGGCTCGCGACTTCGTCGTCCGCACGAACCCGCGAACGATCCGGGGCGAGGCGGAGATCCGCGAGCTCCTCGAAGCGGCGTGGTAATGAGCGTCGACGCGGTCGGCCCCGGCATCTTCAGGATCACGGTCCCGATTCCGTTCGACCTCCGCGACGTCAACCTGTACCTCGTCGACACCGGAAACGGCTTCCTGCTGATCGATACCGGCGTCGCGACCGCCGAGGCGCGCGAGGTCATCGAGTCCTCGGTGGCGCGGCTCGGGATCGCGTTCCGCGACATCCACACGATCCTGGTCACGCATTTCCACGCGGACCATGCGGGCCTCGCCGGGCCCCTCAGGGAGCTCGCCGACGCGCCGGTCATCATGAGCGGTCTCGACGCGGCCTTCCTGCACCGGTTCTTCACGGAGGGACCGCCGCGGGAGCCCGCCGATTTCTTCACGGCGCACGGGGCCCCACGCGAGTTCGACGCCGTCGCCCGCGACATGTTCCCCTCGCTCAAGGGACTGATGGTGCCGTTCGCCGCCGACCGGCTGGTCGACACGGGCGACGCCGTGGTCACGGACCGCCCGGCCGTCGGGTTGCTGACGCCCGGGCACACGCCGGGGCATCTCACCGTGTTCCTGCCCGAGGAGGGCGTGCTCTTCGCCGGCGACCACGTGCTGCCGCACATCAGCCCGAACATCGGGCTCTACGACTTCGGCGACCCAAACCCGCTCGGCAGCTATCTCGCGTCGCTCGACCGCGTCCGCCGCGTCGCCCCGCGCCGGATCTTGCCGGCCCACGGCGCCGTGCTCGACGAGCCGGAAGCGCGCATCGACGAGCTGCTCGCCCACCATCGCCGCCGCCTGGATCGCGTCGCGTCGGTCACCGGCGCCACGGGCGCGAGCGCCTGGTCCGTCTCCAAGCATCTCTTCGGCGACGGGCTCACGCCGATGCAGGCATGGCTCGCGTTCTTCGAGAGCCTGGCGCACCTCGAGTACCTGGTGCTGGCCGGGACGCTCCGGCGCGACGCCCACCCCGAGTCGGTCGTCTACTTGCCCTGCTGATTCACCGAGGAGGCTCTCCATGCCCATCGCCTACATCCAGCGCACCCGCGAGCGATACGCGGCCTATCCGCCGTACCACTGGGCGCTGAACCACGAGGCCCCGTGGACGCCGCTGCCGAAGCCGATCAAGGACTGCCGCCTCGCGCTGCTGAGCTCCGGTGGTCTCTACCTGCCGGACCAGCCGCCGTTCCACGACAACGATGCCTCGTACCGGCGGATCCCGCGCGACGCGGAGGTCGGCACGCTGCGGGTGTACCACCACGCCTATCGCGACGCCGACGTCGACCGGGACCCGAACTGCGTCTTCCCACTGGACCGGCTGCGCGACCTCGCCGCCGCGGGCGTGATCGGCGAGCTGGCGGAGTTCGCGCTGACGTTCCTGACGCTCTACTCCGAACGGCGCGAGGTCGGCGAACGGGCGCCGAAGCTCGTGGCCGAGCTTCAGGAGATGGCGGTGGACGCGGCGCTGCTGGTGCCCGTCTGACCCGTCTGCCATCAGTCCGTGGGACTGATCGCGCGGGAGATCGAGCGCGCCGGGATCCCGACGCTCTGCATGAGCTCGGCGTGGGACGTGACGTTCTCGGTCCGTCCCCCGCGGGCGGTGTTCGTCAACTTCCCGCTGAACCACGAGACGGGCAAGGCGAATCCTCACCCTGCCGTACGTGTGGGACCGCGACGACCGTACGTGGGAGGACATCGACTACGGGCCAAAGGCCACCGGCTACGGAGTCGGCACCTCGGTCCAGGACGGCTTCGCGGAGCGCAAGCTCGGCCGCGCCGGGGGCCAGCCGGAGGGCGTGGATCCGTAGCGCGACACCGACAGAGAGCGGCCCTTCAGTCCTGCTCGCGCCGGCGCAACTCCTCCGTCGGCGCCGTGAACACGCCAGTTCGCATCACGCGGCCCCATGCAGCGGGAAACGGCCCTACCCCCGGTCCCGCGCCGCTTACTTCAGGGCGTCGATGCCCGCCTGCGCGATCTGCGCGTCCTGCGGCGACGTCCTCAATACTCATCGTCATCGGTCAAGCCCGCCCCGGCTGATCACGAGCGCGCACGAAGGGACCACCACTCTACGATTTACCATCGGGCCAACCACGTCATCGAGGGCCTCGCCGGCCTCATCGACACGGATGTGACCGGGCGGCGCGGTTCAGGCGAGGATCACCCGGCGCCTTCGCTCAGGAGCGCTATCACTAGGCCCAGAACTCCGTTGACGTCGGCGACGGGAAGACGGTCGACGAACTCTGCATGCCGGGCTCGCCAATCCAGGCTCTTCACCTGATCGGCTAAGACGACGCCGACCACCGCCAGGCCCTTGGGAACTGTTACCTCGAAGGGATATCCCTTGACGCGGCTCGTTATGGGGCAGCACAGGGCCAGACCGACCTTACTGTTGTACGCCGAGGGGGACAACACAAGCGCGAGCCGGCGGCCGGCCTGCTCATGGCCGGCCTGCGGAGTGAACGAGAGCCAGACAATGTCGCCACGGGGTGGCACGTAGCGGCGCGGCACTACCAGGACTCACGGCCGACGGCGGGCCCGGTCCCCACCTCGCCGTGCAGGTTGCGCTTCGTAACGCGCCGAAGTAGTTCCTCCAGGCGAGCGCGCCGCGGCGCGACGGGTGACGCGATCAACCGTCCCTTCGAGATGGACACATCGACGACCGTGCCTTCGCTGACGCCGACGTCCTCGGCGAACGGCTTCGGGATTCGCAGGGCAAGGCTGTTGCCCCACTTCTGAATCGGCACGCGCATGTTCGCGACCTCCTAAGCGGGTTCGGTATCCACAAAGAAGATACGCAATTGGCGCCGCAAATACAAAGGGATCATCGCCCGATGCCGCGCCCGACCGCGGCCTGGACCCCTCGGCGGGCGGCAACGCCCGCTGCGGTGGAGGAGCGTCATTGCGCCAGATGAATCAGAAGACGGGTCCGGTGCGTGATGATGGTTGGCACCAATCGAGGTTATAGTGGCGCTGCCACTCTCGCTAGCCGTGGCACGGGATGCATTCCCTATCGCCTGAGAGGAGAGCCTCATGAGTGATGAGCTCGTGCTCATCGAGCGGCGTGATCGCATCGCGACGCTCACGCTGAACCGTCCCCCGATGAACCCCATGTCCAACCGCATGTTCGACGCCATCCACGCCGCTCTCGCCGACATCGAGCAGGACCGCGCCATCCGCTGCATCATCCTGACCGGCTCGGGCGACCGGGCTTTCTGCGCCGGCGCCGACATTCGCGAGGAGTCCTCCTTCACCACGGAGGCGGACTCCGCGGCATTCCGGAGCTACGGCCGGCGCACCCTCGAGCGCTTCGAGACGTGCGCGAAGCCCATCGTCGCGGCGATCCAGGGCTACTGCATCGGTGGGGGCACCGCCATCGCGTGGAGCTGCGACATCCGTATCGCCGCCGAGAACGCGGTGTTCCGCGCCGGCGACGCGTACCTGGGCCTCGTTCCGAGCTGGGGCATGGGCCTGACCAGGCTGCCGCGGCTGGTCGGCCGCAATCGGGCGCTCGACATCCTGCTCCTCGGCGAGAACTTCAGCGCCGCCACCGCGCTCGACCTGGGCCTGGTGACCCGCGTGGTCCCGACCGAGCGCCTGCGTGCCGAGGCCACGGCGGTGGCCGAGCGCATCGCCAAGGCCTCGCCCCGGGCGATCCTCGCCACGCGGCGGGCCGTCAACTTCAATATCCGCCACGGCTGGGACGAGATGGTGCGCTATGAGGAAGAGCTCTGCCGCGAGGTCTTCGCGCATCCGGACGCGGCGGAGGGTCCCCGGGCCTTCATGGAGAAGCGCGACCCTCGCTTCGCCGACCTGTGAGTGTCGCCCGGCTGCTGCGCCCCGCGTCGATCGCGATCGTCGGCGCATCCGACAAGGTCGGCCCAGGCCTCAACGCCTGGCTGGCGCTCCAGCGGGTCGGCTATGCCGGACGCGTCTACCTCGTCAACCCGAGCCGAGCCGAGCTGCTGGGTCAGCGGACCTATCCGGCGCTCGACGCGATCGCGGAGCCGATCGACGCCGTGTTCATCGCGGTCCCGCAGGGCGCGGTGCTCGACGCGGTCCGGGCAGCCGCGGCACGAGGCGCGGGTGGGGCCGTCGTGCTCTCCAGTGGCTTCGGCGAAGCGGGCGCCGAGGGCGTGCGCGCCCAGCGCGAGCTCGCGTCGATCGCGGAGACGCACGGGATGGCCGTCTGCGGCCCGAACTGCCTCGGCTTCCTGAACTTCGCCGGGCGTGCCGCGGCGTGGGGAACGACCGTGCCGGACGACCTGCCCCAGGGCCAGGTGGCGGCCGTCGTGCAGAGCGGCTCGATCGGGATCGCCCTCCTGAACGCCGGCCGCCAGATCGGGCTCAGCTACCTCATCACCTCGGGCAACGAGGCGGCAACCGCGGCGGCCGACTACATCGACTACCTGGTGGACGATGCCGACGTGAAGGTCGTCATCGGCTTCTTCGAGCAGCTCCGCCATCCCCGGCGCTTCCTGCGGGCGGCGCGACGGGCGGCCATCCTCGGCAAGCCCGTGATCGTGGTCAAGACCGGGCGGTCGGAGCGCGGCCGCCAAGCGGTGATGGCCCACACGGGAGCCGTGGCGGGCAGCGATCGGGCGTGCGATGCCGCCTTCCGCGCGGCCGGCGTCATCCGCGTCGGCTCTCTCGACGAGCTGATCGAGATGGCGGCGCTCTGCTCGGGGCTGCGCGCGCGGCCCCGCTCACGAGGCGTGGCGCTGCTGAGCCCCTCGGGCGGCGAGATCGCCCTCGCGCTCGACATCGCGGAGGCCGCGGGGCTCGAGCTGCCTCCGGTGGGCGACGGCGCGCCCGAGCTGGCGGCGCTGCTGCCCGGCTTCGCGCACATCGCCAATCCGCTCGATCTCACCTGGGCGGGTCTCTACGATCCCGCCATCGCGCGGCAGTGCGCCCGAATCCTCGCCGCGGAACCCCAGGTCGGCACGCTGGTGCTGCTGCAGGACGCGCCGCGCGGTCTGGCCGCCCAGCAGGCCCAGCGCTACACGAGCCTCGTGCGCGCGGTGGGACAGGGCGCTCGGGCCGCCGAGGTGCCGTTGGTTGTCGTCTCCAATCTCGCCGTGGACTTCCATCCGGCCTTCGAGGCGGCTGCCCGGGAGGCTGGGGCGCCATGCCTTCGAGGGACGACCGAGGGGCTCCTCGCGGTCGCCCGCTTCGCGCGCTGGGCGACATCGACCCTCGCGGGAGCGGGGCCCGATCCCGCTCGGACCCCGGTTAGCCCCGCTCGCGCGACGGCGTTTGCCTGCGCCTCCCGGCAATGGGCCGCGCGGGAGAAAGGTCGAGCGCCGGCCGAGCACGAAGCGCGGGCCCTGCTGGCTCTCTACGGCGTGGAGGGACCGCGCGAGCGGCTGGTCCAGGACGCCGACCACGCCGTCGCCGCTGCGCTCGAGATCGGGTACCCGATCGCCCTCAAGGCCATGGTCGGTGGCGTGCTGCACAAGACGGAGGCGGGACTCGTGCGCGTGGGTCTCGGATCGAACGAGGAGGTCCAAGCCGAGGCGCGCGCCATGCTCGACCGCGCTCGAGCGACGGGAGAACGGCTCCTGGGACTCCTCGTCCAGCAGTCGGTCCAGCCCATCGCCGAGCTCTTGGTCGGCGGGCGCGTCGATCCCGACTTCGGACCCGTCGTCGTGGTCGGCGGCGGCGGCATGCTGGTCGAGCTCTACGAGGACGTGTCCCTGCGGCTGGCGCCCGTCTCCGACGAGACGGCGCGCGAGATGATCCAGGAGACCCGCGCCGCTCGACTCCTCGGCGGGTGGCGCGGCCGGCCGGCCGGCGACCTCGACGCCGCCTCGCGCGCCGTCGCCCGCCTCTCGGAGTTCCTCACCGACTTCAGCGACGAGATCGGGGAGGTCGAGATCAACCCCTTGGCCGTCCTCGAGCGCGGCGCCACCGCCCTTGACTGCCTGATCGTCCCCGCGCTTGCTCCCTGAGCGCGGCTCGTCCACACTCGATGCAGCTCTCGAGCTTCCTCCCCGGCTCCCATGACAGGAGGCGCATTCATGTACATGTTCATCGTGGTCTTGCTGGCATCCATCCTGGTGGCGCCGGCTCACGCCCAGGTGCAGGTCGACATTGGCATCCATTTCCCGGCGCCCCCCCGGCTGGTCGTCGTCCCGGAGGTCCGAACGGTCCAGTACGTGCCGGCCGTCCCCACCAACATCTTCTTCTACAACGGCCAGTACTGGGCCCTGGCCAATGGCGGCTGGCACGTGAGCTCCGGATACAACGGCCCGTGGATCGTCGTGGCCCCGCAGTTCGTGCCCCGGCCCGTTCTGCTCGTGCCCGTCAAGTACTACCGCGTGCCCCCCGGACACTGGAAGCAGTGGCAGAAGAACCAGCCTCCGCGGTGGGGTGAGGAGTGGGGACGGGAGTGGTCGACGCAGCGCGGATGGAAGGCCCGGGAACGCGAGCGGGAAGACGAAGGGGAAGGCGGGCGCGGCAAGGGTCACGGACGCGGCCACGGGCGAGGCAAGTAGGGCCGGTCGCGAGCGGGAGCTCGGAGCGGCGGAGCGCAGCTCAGAGGCGGTAGAACGTCCGCGCGTTGGCCGCCAGGACCTTGCGCTTGTCCTCGTCGCTCAGGTCGGGCCGGTCGGCGAGCTCCTTGACCGACTTGGGATAGCTGTGGTCCCAGTGGGGGAAATCGGACGCGTACATGATCCGGTCCGCGCCCACGTAGGCGAGCGCCTGCGGCAGCAGCGGCTCATCGGCCTCGCACGAGAAATAGATCGAGCGGGCGCGCACGATCTCGGTGGGTGACTGCGTCAGCAGCCTGGCCTCCGCAGATCCGCGCTTCTCGTATTCCTCGTCCATCCGCTGGAGGAAATAGGGGATCCAGCCTGCCCCCGCCTCGAGATATGCCAAGCTCAGCTCGGGGAAGCGGACCGGGACGCCGTCGAACATCATCGAGGTGATCTGGCGGAGCTGGGCGAAGACGTGCGAGACGGTGTGGGCCTGGATGAACTTGGGAAACGGCTCGTGGCCCACGGCGTTCATGTCCGTCCCCGCGGCGTGCACCGCGATCGGCACCCGCAGGCGCTCTGCCGTGGCATAGATCGGGTCGAAGCGCGTGTGGCCGAGGAGGTAGTAGCTGTCGGCCGACACCATGCCCCCCACGAAGCCGAACTCGCCCACGCACCGCTCGAGCTCCCGCGCCGCGGCGGCCGGATCCTGCTGGGGCAGGAGGGCCACGCCCCGCAGGCGCGGACCCTGGCTCGTCACGTCCTTGTGGAGCATGGTGTTGTACGCGCGGCAGAGCGCCACCGCCCACTCGGCGTCGCGCAGGAACGGCATGAAGAGACCCAGGGTGGGGTAGAGCACCGCCATGGCCATGCCGCCGGCCTCGAGCGCGTCCTCCCAGGACTTGGCGTCACCTGCCCAGTTGCCCTTGGTCCCGAGGAGCCGGCGGTCCCATCCGTCCTGCGGGAAGAAGGGCGTGAGGAGCGGGCGCCTGCGGTACGGCTCCTCGAGGTGCCGCGCGATCTGCTCCCACGTCTCCGTCACGTGCCCGTCAGCGTCGATGATCTCGAAGCTCATGCTCGCGCTCTCCCTTGCATTACCCTGGACGAGCCCCCTCACCCGGCCCTCTCCCCCGCGGCGGGGGAGAGGGCAGAGAACACTCTCGCCACGCTGCTCTCTTCATTCTGATCCCTCTCGCCCGTCTCGCGGAAGAGGGCAGCGGTGAGGGGTCAAGTGTTCGCGCATAATCCGGGTCAGAGGCGGCCGCGGCCGTCGATGAACGCGCGCGCCCGCGCCCTGGCCTCGGCCGGCAGCGTGTGGCGCCGCGGAAACGCGCCCAGCGGCCGGGTGGCATCGATCGCCATCTTGGCCGTGGTCCCGGCCCGCGTGGAGGGATCGAGGATCGCCCCCATCGCCTCCGGCACGATGAAGACGTCACGGTCCGCCTGCATGCGGGTGGCCATCGCCCACAGCACCTCTTCCTCGTCGAACACGTCCACATCGTCATCGACCACCACGACGAGCTTGAGCGCCAGGTCCTCGCCGAAGGCAGTCATGGCCGCGTTCCTGGCCTGGCCCTCGGCGGAGGGCTTCATCGAGATGTAGCAGTGAAGGCGGCAGGCGCCGGAGTGTGGATAGGACACGCCGCGGACGCTCGGGTAATGGCCGCGCATCACCTGCAGCATCCGCGCTTCCTGCGGGACGGCCAGCAGCTGGGTGTGCTCCGCCGAGATCCCACCCACGATGTCCTGGTAGAGCGCGTCCCGGCGGTGCGTGATGGCGCTCACCTCGATCACGTGCTGGGTCGAGCGCTCCGAGGCGTAGCCGGTGAACTCCGCGAACGGCCCCTCGGGCTCGCGCACGCCCCGGAGAATATGCCCCTCCAGCACGAACTCCGCCTCGCAGGGCGCCTCCACCGGCACCGTCACGCCCGCGACCACCTCGAGGGGCTCGCCGAGAAAGCCTCCGGCCACCTCGTACTCGTCCGCATCGATCGGCCCCTTCCAGAGTCCGCTCCCGAAGTGGAAGAGCGGGTGGGCGCCCAGCACCACCGCCACCGCCAGCGCCTCGCCTCGCTCCTCGGCGCGCCGCTGGTAATCCCACAGGTGCCGGCGGCTGTGCAGGCTGGTGCCGAGCCGGTTCCGCCCGCGCAGCTCCATGCGATGGAAGCTGGCGTTGCGCACGCCCGTGTCGGGGTCCTTGGCCACCACGATGCCGTTGGTGATGTACGGGCCCGCGTCTTCCGGGAAGTGATTGATGATGGGTAGCTCGGTGAGATCGACGGCGTCGCCGGTCCTGACGACCTCCCGCACGGGGCCGCTCTGGCGCAGGACCGGAGCCAGGCGGCGATCGCCTCGCCGCACCCACTCGTCGTGCAGGCCCTCGAGCGGGACGCCGAGCGCCCGCGCGTAGCGGCGCCGGTGGGCGAACACGTTCGTCACCACCGGGAAGCGCGAGCCCCGAACACGCTCGAACCACAGCACGGGATACTCGCCCCGGCGCTCCAGCTCGAAGACCAGCGCCGTGATGTCGGAGTCCGGGTCCACCTCGGTGGGGATCCGCCAGATCTCCTCGGGGGACTTCGACTCCAGGTCCTGCAGGAATCCGCGAAGGTTCATGCGTCGGGTCCAAACCTCAGCATGCTGCCTACCCCCTTGGCGAGAGCCTGCTCGTGGATCCGTGCGCGGACGATATCACTGATGGCAACGCCTCCGCGCCGGAAGATGATGCGCCCGCGCCTAGCCCCCCCTCACCCTGCCCTTATATGATGGACCGAGGTTCATGGAGCTCGTTGGTTGAGGACCGACCCTGCCCGATCCCTCGGAGGATCAGGGAGAGACTGTCCCATCCAACGAGAGAACGGCCTGAAGGTTCAATAGGAAGTGGTCCCCGTGAGGACCGATATAAGGCGAACC
>WNGF01006786.1_pt1 | contig 27031 bp, 27 predicted proteins | sample 5400641 | NCBI WGS metagenome assembly WNGF01 (sample SAMN13153371, study PRJNA577476) | soil metagenome | isolation source: 80 cm soil or saprolite under grassland replicate 2 | place: USA:California | collected 2016-06-15 | reverse complement strand
CCGATGATGCCGATCTCCGAAGCGGACGGCGCTGGCGGCGGCGCGCCGCCCATGCCGTGCAGCGGCACGCCCGGGGTTGCCATCGCATGCACCGAGAACAAGCCGCCCATGCTCATGAAGCCCAGGGCAATCAGCGCCACGCTGTACTGCTCCATCTGCAGCGCGACCAGCAGCGCTACCCCGAGCGCAAGCAGCGAAACGACCGTGACGATCAAAAAGTGCTCGATCGGCAGCGCGAACACCTGGTTGTGCCGGACGTCCGCGATCAGCCACACGAATGCGACCACCGGAACGGCGACCACCAGGGCTCCGAGTGCTGCCTGACGCGTCTGCTCGCGCCGGCGCGACCTGCTCGGCCTGATCGCAGCTAGCCGCCCATGCATGGCCGCGGAGATACTACTGCGGGCGCGGTGCTCGACTAGAGCGCGAGCTCATGCGCCGGGCGGACCTGCGAGAGCGCATTGATCCGGAGCGTTACTTGTCAAAGCGTGTCGGATTGCCCACGTTGGGTGACATTCTCGCGGAGCTCGCCAGACCCGGTCGTAACCGCGTGCCGTTTCGAAGTCTTTCATTTCGCCGAAGGCATCAACTCCATCGCCGATGTCCAACCGGGAGTGCCACTGCCGGGCATCGTCACCAACGTCACGGCGTTCGGTGCGTTCGTCGATGTTGGGGTGCATCAGGACGGCCTCGTGCACATAAGTCAGCTCGCGGACCGCTTCGTCAGAGATCCGAAGGAAGTCGTCCGCGTGCAGCAGCAGGTGCGCGTGAGAGTGCTCGAAGTCGACGGCGCCCGCAAACGCATCAGCTTGTCGATGCGCGAGCGGTGCCGCCGACGGCCAGCCAGTCTGATAGACACGGCGTTACGTTGCCTGGCTGCGGTCGTTCAGGGCAAAGCCGGCGTGGACGTGCGCGCCGCAGGATGCGCGAATCTTGAGCCGCGGTGGCAGCAACACGGTTGCGGTGGGTCGCAGCGGATCGGCCAGGCGGCGCTCGAGCAACTCGGCGGCCATGCGGCCGAGGTCGTGGGTTGGGTGGGCGACCGTGGTCATGGGCGGGGCGATGAATGGCGCCCACTCCGTGTCGTCGAAGGCGATCAGCGCGAGATCCTCGGGCAGGCGGACGGCGAGCTCGGCCGCGGCGCGAATCGTGCCGAGCGCCATCAGGTTGTTGGCCACCAGCACCGCGCTGGGCGGCTCGGCCAGCCCGAGCAGCGCCCGCGCGGCGTCGAAGCCGCCCTGTTCGCGAAAGTCGCCGGACACCTCCCAGTCGAGCCGAGACTCGAGCCCGTGCGCGCGTAGCGCGGTTCGATACGCATCGCGGCGCTGTACAGCCGAGGCCAGGCCGCTCGGTCCATTCAGCAGCCCGATGCGCTGGTGGCCGTGCGTGCACAGATGCTCGATCGCCAGGTGCACACCGCGCGGTCGATCAGGCTGGACGGTGTCGAGCTCGATGCCTTCGAGCGGCCGATCGAGCGCGACGACCGGAATCCCGGCGCGGAGCAGGGCATGCACCGCGTCGAGCTCGGTCCCGCCCGCAGCGACCAGGATGACCCCGGCCACCCGCTCGGCGAGCAGCATCCGCAGATACTCGGCCTGGCGCTTGGGCTGCTCGTCGGTGTTGGCGAGCAAGACGAAAAAGCCGCTGGCGCGGGCGACGTCCTCGACCCCGCGATGCAGCGCGGTATAGACCGGATTCCGGATGTCCGGAATGACGAGGCCGAAGACGCGCAGCGCACGCGCGCGCAGGTTGCGGGCCAGGTTGTTGGGCGCATAGCCGAGCTCATCGAGCGCGCGCATGACGCGCCGGCGGGTGGCTGGGGCCGCGCAGCGGTCGGCGGACGGCGTCGAACTGGGCCTGCGCCGCGCGCGCCGCGGCCTGGTCGCCGCGCCACCACGCGTCGAACACGGCCACGGCGAGTTCCGGGAACACATTGGCGTTGCCCGAGACGGTTGCCTGGATGCCCATCGCCAGCCCGGCGACCAGCAACCCGTCGGCGCCCTGGGCGACTTGAAAGTCGGTTCGCAGCGCGCAGTACTCGATGGTTTGGCTGAGGTTGCCGCTCGAGTCTTTGATGCCGATCACGTTCGGGCAGCGGCGGGCGATGTCCGCCGCTAAACGCGGCGGCAGCGCGTTCACTGTGCGCTGCGGAATGTTGTACAGGAGCACCGGCAGTTGCGGCACGGCGGCCGCCACCGCCACGTAGTGCGCCATGAGGGCCTCGTCGGACAACGAAAAGAAATAGGGTGCGACGACGGCGACTGCCGGCGCGCCGATGTTCTGGGCATGCTGGGCAAGCTGGATCGCCTCGCGCGTGCTGGGCGCGCCGGCGTGAACCACGACCGGTACTGTGCTGCCCGCCGCGGCGACGACCGTCTCGGCCACGCGCTGCCGCTCGGCCGTGCTGAGGAGCGGGAATTCGCCGGTCGTGCCGCCGACGAACAGACCGTGCACGCCGGCCGCCAGCACATAGTCGACCAGCCGGTCGATGGCGGGCAGGTCGAGCGCACCGTTCGGTTGGAAGGGCGTCAGGAGCGGGACGAAGACCCCGCGCAACTGGAACGGATCGACGGGCATGCTGGCGACTCCACGGCGAGGGGATTGACAGGCCGTAGTGTAACCCATTACATTCGCATTGCAAGGCTGGATGTTGACCAGCCCGGGGGTGACGCCATGGCCTTTGACTCATTCGCATCCAACGACCAGCGCCTGTCGCGGCGCGGCCTGCTCCGTCTGGGCGGCCTTGCCCTGGGTGGTCTGGCGGTCGGCGTCGTTGCCGCGTGCTCAGCGCCGGCGTCGACGCCGGCTCAGCCGACGGGCGCCAAGCCGGTGACCAGCGGCACGCCTTCCGCCAGCGCGGGCTTCGACTGGCAGCGCTACAAGGGCCAGTCGATCACGGTGCTCAACGTCCAGAACTCGCGTACCGACTTGATGACCAGGTACCAGCCCGAGTTCGAGGAGTTGACCGGCATCAAAGTCAACGCCGACGTGTTGCCCGAACAGCAGCAGCGCCAGAAGTTGTTGATCGAATTCTCGTCCGGCAATCCCAGTTTCGACGTGACCACGCTATCGTGGCACGTGCTCAAGGGCGTCTCGGCCAAGGGCAAGTGGTTCACCGACGTGCGCGACTGGCTCAAGGACCCGACCATGACCGCGCCGGACTACGACGCGGCGGACTTCGCGCCGGCCGCGATGAACTTCGCCACCCAGAAGGACGGTAGCCTGGACACGCTGCCACTGCAGATCGACTACTGGATCCTGTACTGGAATAAAGAACTGTTCGAGAAGAAGGGCCTGCAGTTCCCGAACACGCTCGACGAGGTGCTGAAGGCCGCCGAGGCGCTGCACGATCCAGCCAACCGCGTCTATGGCTTCGTTGGTCGCGGACTGAAAAACGCCAATGTGCCGGTCTGGACCGCCTTTCTGCAGGGCTGGGACGTCGATCCGATCGACAAATCCGGCCAGATGCGCACCAACACTGAGGAGGCGGTCGCCGCGGCCAAGGTGTACCAGCAGTTGCTGGCGAAGTTCGCCCCGCCAGGCGTGAGTGGCTTCAACTGGAACGAGAGTCAGACGACCTTCTCGCAAGGTGGCGCGGGCATGTGGTTCGACGGCATCGGTTTCGCCGCGCCGCTCGAAGATCCCGCCAAGTCGAAAGTCAAAGGGAAAGTCGGCTATGGACTGCAGCCGGGTGGGCCCAAAGGTCGTTTCGCGGCGACGTTCGGCGACGGAATCGGCGTGGTGCGCGCCTCCAAGAAGCAGGGCCCGGCGTACCTGTACGCGCAGTGGGCGACCAACAAGAAGAACCAGGCGCGCATGCTCGCGGCCGGCGCCGCCTCGCCCGCCCGTGCCTCGGCCTACTCGGATCCGGAGGCGAAGGCCAATATGGTCGTACCCCAGGACTGGGTCGACACACTGATCGCCTCGGGCAAGATCGGTCGCCCCGGCCTGCCCGAGATCGAGCCGGTCACCGAGTTTCGGGATACGTTCGGCATCGCGCTGACCAACATGATCGGCGGAGCGGATCCCAAGGCCGAGCTCGACAAAGCCACCAGCGATTTCAAGCCGGTGCTCGACAAGAGCTTGCAAGGGTAGGTACCGCTATGGCCGTCCAGGCGACGGGTTCGTACCGGGTCAGTCGCGGTACCTACCTGTGGTTCGTCGTCCCGGCGCTCGCGGCGACGTTCACGATTATCGTCTTCCCGTGGCTGTTCACCGTCTATGTCAGCTTCCAGGACTGGGACGCGGCGGGTCCGAGCGGCTTCGTCGGGCTGGGCAATTACGCGCGCCTGGTGACCGACGAACGCTTCCTGCTGTCGGTGGTGCGCACGCTGTATTACACGGTCCTGACCGTGGTGGCCCCGCTGGTGCTGGGCACCATCGCCGCGGTGCTGCTGCATCGCGAGTTCCGTTTCCGCGGCCTGGTGCGGGGCATCTTCTTGCTGCCGATGATGGCCACCCCGGTAGCGATCGCGCTGGTCTGGGCGATGATGTTCCATCCACAGTTCGGCGTGCTCAACTATCTGCTCGAGCGTGTCGGCCTGCCGGCCTCGCTGTGGGTGTATGCGCCCGAAACCGTAATTCCCGCCCTGGCGCTGGTCGAGACGTGGCAGTGGACTCCTTTCACCATGCTCATCGTGCTCGGTGGCCTGGCGGCCATCCCGACCGATCCGTACGAGTCGGCGACGATTGACGGCGCCAACACCTGGCAGTTGTTCCGCCACATCACCCTGCCGCTGATCATGCCCTTCATCATGATCGCGGCGGTGCTGCGCACGATCGACGCCTTCAAAGCGTTCGACACCATCTATCCGATTACCCAGGGCGGCCCGGGCACCGCCTCGGAAACGATCAACGTCTACCTGTATCTCCAGGCATTCTCGTACACGCACATCGGCAGTTCGTCGGCGGTGGTCGTGGTCTTCTTCGCGATGATCCTGGTCCTGGCGTACGTCATGATGTATCTGCGGCAGCGCGCGGCATGGGAGTAGCCGCCAGCGTCGCGCGCGTGCCAACCACGCGTGCGAGCACCGTCCGTTGGAACAAGCTGCTGCGCACCCTTGGCTTTTATGCCGCGCTGCTGCTGCTGCTGGCGCCAGTGCTGTTCGTCTTCTACTGGATGATCTCGCTCGCGCTGAAACCCGACGTGGAGAACGTCACCTATCCACCGGTGTTCGTGCCCGAGCACCCGACGCTCGACAATTTCGTTCAGGTCTTCCAGAAGAGTCCCTTCGGTCTGTACACGCTTAACAGCTTTATCGTCGCGCTCGCGTCGACGGCCATCTCGCTCGTGCTGGGCGTGCCGGCAGCCTACGGGATCATCAAAGGCAACTGGAAGACGCCGGCGCTGTTCGTGTTGATCGCGCGCATGACGCCCGCGCTGAGCTACCTGATCCCGTGGTTCATTCTGTTTCGCTTCCTGGAGCTCAACAACACGCTGGCGGCTCTGATCATCACGCACCTGGTGATCGGTCTGCCGCTCACGGTGTGGGTCATGATGGGCTTCTTCGAAGGGCTCCATCCGGAGATCGAGGAGGCCGCGCGGGTCGACGGATGCAGCGTGTGGCAGGTCTTTCAGCTTGTGTCGTTGCCTCTCGCGCGACCGGGCATCGTCGTTGCGGCAATCCTGTCGTTCATCTTTTCCTGGAACAATTTCATCTTCGCCGTTGTCCTGGCCGGCCGAGAAACCCGGACGTTGCCGGTCGCGGTGTTCAGCGTGCTCACATTCGAACAACTTGCGTGGGGCAATCTCGCTGCCGCGGCGCTGATCGTGACCGTGCCAGTGTTGCTCATCACCATCTTCGTCCAGCGCCAGATCGTGGTTGGGATGACCGCAGGCGCAGTCAAGGGCTGAGGCTCTGGCCCGCTGCTTGCGGCGAGGTCTGCGAGGCGACTGCGTGACGTTCGAGCAACGCCACGTGTCGGCCACGCTTCGCTAGATGGAAGGCGATGCTGGCGCCGAAGGCTCCGGCGCCAATGACTACGGCCTCGGCTTCGCGGATCACGTGAGCACCGTATTAGCTTTACGCCGGGCGCTCCATACCGCTCAGCCGCGCTCGGGCTTAGAATGCGGCTGGGCTAGCGCATGGCGAAGGTTTTGCTCGAGTCGGTGGTCAAGAAATTCGGGTCGGTCACCGCCGTCGATAACCTGAGTATCGAGATCGCAGACCGCGAGTTCGTCACGCTGGTCGGGCCTTCTGGCTGCGGCAAGACCACGACCCTGCGCATGATCGCCGGCCTGGAAAAGGCTACGGCTGGACGCATCTACTTCGACGATCAGTCGGTCGGACACCTGCCGGCCGACCACCGCGATATCGCGATGGTCTTCCAGTCGTACGCGCTCTACCCGCACATGAACGTCTATGACAACATCGCGTTCGCGCTGCGCATGATGCGCATGCCACGCCCGGAGATCCAGCGGCGCGTCAAGTGGGCCGCGGAGATGCTGGGCATCTCTGAGCTACTTCAACGCAAGCCACGCGAGCTTTCGGGCGGCCAGCGCCAACGCGTGGCACTGGGCCGGTCGGTGGTGCGTGAGCCGGCGTGTTTCCTACTCGATGAGCCGCTGTCGAACCTTGACGCCAAGCTTCGCGTCACGATGCGTGGCGAGTTGAAGCGGCTGCACCTCGAGCTCACGCGCACGTTCATTTACGTGACCCACGATCAGGCCGAGGCGCTGACGATGTCCGACCGCATCGCAGTCATGCACGATGGACGACTTCAGCAGTACGGCATACCTGACGACATCTACAACCGTCCGCGCAACGTCTTCGTGGCTGGGTTCATGGGCTCGCCACCGATGAACTTACTGCCCGGCGAGATCTCCGTGAACGGCTCGATGGCCCGCTTCACAGCGCCGGGCTTCGATCACGTACTTCCGCCGCGCCTCGTCGCGGCGGCTCAGCGCGCGCAGACCCCTGGCACTCTGCTCGGCGTGCGACCGGAGGCGATTGCCGTCCGCGGCGACGGCGGCGACACTGCGCCGCGTGGCACGAGTTGGTTCAGCGCGCCCGTCTACATCCAGGAACCACTTGGCTCGGACCAGTTTCTGACGCTCGATATCGGCGGTACGCATGTCAAGGCGCGCACGACTCCCGATCTTATGGTGCGCCCGGGCGACATCGTCGAGGTCGCCTTTGATCCTGCCAAGCTGCACCTGTTCGACAGCGAAACCGGGGTTTCCCTCACAAGCTGAGTGGATCGCCGCAAACGTGCACCGGTTTCCCGTCGGCCGCCGAGCCCGTCAGGCGGACGCCTGCGCAGCACTCAATCAAACGTTGGGGTCGAGTGGGGAGGGTGCCTTCCGCCTTCGGCGGGTAAACAGGGATACAGGTCAGTAGTTACGTGACGGTCCGCTCAGCGGGACGGTTGTGAGACAAAGACCTCGACGTTCTCGCTGTTGTGCAAGGTGAGTTTGTCGCCCTTCTCCCAGGCCGGATTCACGCGGTAGGCCCAGTGCAGGTCCGCCGCGGAGTCGGTTCCAGCGGCGGTGTGCACGCGCACGGTCTGCCCGGGCGCGAGGGTGAACCCGGGCGGGAAGCTGAACGAGCGCCCCAACACATTGCGCACCACCCACGAGCTCATATCGGCTGGCACCGGATCCTGGTTGGTCAAGCACACATATTCATCCGCGGGATCGCCCAGTTTCGAGCATTCCCGATCGATGATCACCTTCTGTACGCCCGCCTCAGTCACCCGCGCGCTCGATGCGAGCTGCGGCGGCGGCGTCATCTCGGCGCGGGAGTTGACGAATCCGCGACAGCCTGAGAGGACGACCACCAGGAGCAGCGCGAAGTGGACTCGAGCCATCAGCCTTTGACCGCGCCGGCCGTGATGCCGGAGACGATCAGGCGCTGGAAGATCAACGCCAGCACGAGTGGTGGCAGCACGGCTAGCACGCCACCGGCGTTCATGAGCGTTGGCGATGCAGTCACGTCCGTCACAAAACTGGCGATGACGATCGGCATCGTCCTCGAGTTCAACGTCGAGGTGAACAGCAACGCATAGAGAAACTCACCCCACGATGACATAAAGGCAAACATCGCGCACGCGACCAGACCGGGGCTGGCGACGGGCAGGAAGACGCGCAGCATCATGTTGATCCAGTTGCAGCGATCCACGCGCGCCGCGTCCTCCAGATCGCGCGGGATCGTCCGGAAGTAGCTGGCCATGATCCACACGGAGTAGGGCACGGTAAATGTCAGGTACGACAAGATGAGCGCGAGCAGTGTGTCCAACAGCCCGAACGTCTGGAAGATGAGATAGAGCGAGACCATGATGGCCAGCGCCGGGACCATGCGCGTAGCCAGGTAGACGAGGAGCAGTGTCGCCGACCCGCGGAAGTTGAGCCGCGCGAATGCGTACCCCGCGAGCGAGCCGATGATCATGTTCAGCACCGCAACGGACAGTGCCACAATCGTGCTGTTGAGCATCGCCCGCGCAGCCCCCTGCGCCGCGCCGCCGCCAGCCAGGCGTTGACTACCCAGTATCGTTGGATCCACGAACGCGACGTAGTTGTCGAACGTGATGTAATCTGGAATCCAGTGTGGCGGAACCGACAACGACTCCACTTCGGTCATCAGACTGGTCAGGACGACCCAACCGAAGGGCAGGACGATCCACAGGATGAAAACGATCGAGGCGCCATGGATCAGTAACCCGCGCCACGGCACACCGTAGCGCAGCGCGCTCGACGTACCCCGCCTACGAACGGACGTCGCCGCGGCCATACAACAGCTTCATATAGAAGATCGCAATCACAAGCGTCAGGATTGCCACGGTGTACGACCAGGCATTGCCCCGTCCGATGTCGGTCGAGATGAATGACGTGACATACGCTGCGAAACCGAGCGTTGTGGTCTGGTAGCCAGGACCGCCGCCCGTGAGCAGGTAGATGATGTCGAAGATGCGGATACCACCCAGCGCTTGGACGATCAGTACGATCAGAATCGGCTGTGACAGCCACGGCAGGGTGACGTGGCGAAAGCGTGCCCAGAGAGAAGCCCGATCGACTTTCGCAGCGTCGTACAGCTCGCTGGGAATCGCCTGCAGGCCGGCCAGCAGGACGAGCGCGGAGAAAGGCAGCGTGTTCCACACGTTGGCTGTCACAATCGCCAGATAACTGGTGTCCGGTGACATCAACCATGAGCGGTAGTTCGAGATCACGCCGAGTGAGTAGAGCAGCCCGTTGAGCGCACCGGAGTTCGGATTGAATATCCACTTCCACATCAGCGCCGTCACGACTCCGGACATCGCCCACGGCAGTAGAATGAGCGCGCGTAAGATCGCCCGCTGGGGGATGTGCTCGTTGGCGACCAGCGCCATGCCGAGCGCCAGAACGAGCACGCCGGCGGTCGACCAGAAAGTGAAGAAGAGGGTGACGCTGAGCGACGGCAAGAACTGCTCGCTCGTGAACACGTCGACATAGTTCTGGAGGCCGACGAAGGCATACGATTCGGGCCGGCGCAGGTTGTACCGATGCAAGCTGAGCCAGAACGCGTCGACGATCGGATACGCGACCAGCAGCAGGATGGTGAGGATCGCCGGCAGATTCAGCAGGTACGCGAACGCTCGTTCGCTCAGTTCGAATCGCGCGCCGCGTGCGCTCCTTGCGCCGGCGAGTGTTTGAGCAGCAGCCATATGCTGTGCGAGCGGAGTCCTACCTGCCCTCCTCCTTCTTGAGCGCGCGCGCTTTATCAGCTGAGGCCTGGAGTGCATCCCTGGGCGACTTCTGCTTCAGGAGCGCCTGCTGCACATTGGCCTGTAGGTCCATGTACCAGTCCGTCCACCACGGAAATTCCAACCCATCTCGTGCCTGGCCGAGGCTGTTCGCCTTCTGCATGAGCGCCGAATCGGCGATGAACTTGCCGGTCCTGTCCACTACTTCGGCGTCGGTCCACGGCGACTTGTAGGCCATTCCCAGCGCGCGCAACAGCCACCAGCGCTTGGCGGTGTAGTACTCGCCGGACTTGTCTTTTCCGCCCAGGTACGAGATGAGATCCATCGACGCCTTCTTGTTTGGGGCAGTCGAGGGGATGCCGTAGTAGCGATTCCAGGCGGGCACGTTGTGCGGTGCGTTAGCGTCGAGCCCGGGAAACAGCACAAACTTGATGTTGATCTTGCCGGGCAGCGCGGATTTCGAGCGCTCCGGCGCATTGTCAGCCTCGAGGTCATAGCGCGAGTGCGCCGCGAAGGCCACGCCGCCGTAGCCCGGCTGGCTGCCCTGCGTCCGCAGTGGCGTTAGCGCTCCGGCGGTCGGCACTTCCATGTTGGCCTGCGCATTCATGATCTTCCAGTCATTCGCTGCCGCCACCCACCACTCGAGGATTGCCAGTGGCACCTTGTCCTTGTCGGGGTAGGTCGGTTCGCCGGCCTGGTCAAGCAGGTGGCCGCCCGAGGCGAACGTGTACATCCAGAAGTCCCACATCTGGTCCGAGCCCCTGGAGACGTCCATGTACAGCGGGTAGTCGCTAATGCCCTTCTGCTTGATGGTCTCCGCTTGTTTGCGCAGCTCGTCCAGAGTGGCCGGCGGGTTGCTGAACCCCGCGTCGTTGATCATTTTCTCGTTGTACGCAAAGACATCGAAATCGGTGTAGTAGGGCAGACCGTATTTCTTGCCCTTCCACTGCATTTGGTTCGCGTTATACGGGAACATGTCGGCGTACAGCGCATTAATCTCGTCCGTCTCGTCGAGCGGTTGCAAGAAGCCACTTTCGACCCATGATGCGTGGTACTGATCGCGCACATAGATCACATCCATGGGCGTCTTAGCGCGGAAGCGTGTTAACAGGTCGACCAGGTAATCGCCAGCGATTGGCTCATACTCGACCTTGTAGTTGGGATTCTGCTGCACAAATCGGTCGAGATTCTCCTGGACGAGCGGCGGCTCATAATTCCAGCCGAGCAACTTGAGCGTCGTGGTCTGCGCCGCGCCAGCGGCCGCCGACACGGTGGTCGGCACGGGTGTCGGCACGGGTGTCGGCGCCGCGGCAGCAGCGGGCTTCGGCGCCTCGGTTGGCTTTGCCGCGGCAGGCGGCGCGGTCGCCGCGGGCGCCGAGACTGGTGCGGGCGCGCACGCGGCCAACAGACCGAGCCCTCCCGCTGCCACTCCCCAACGTACGAATACCCGCCGCCCAAACATACGCTTGGCGAGATTGGCCATGTCCAGACCTCCCTGGCTCCCCGATGCCGCATTATAGGCGCGCGCAGACCCTTTCACACTGCCGGGTCGAGCCGCTGTGCCAGGTGTACGCAAGTGGGCCGCGTGATCGACGTCGAAGGCGGCGTCGACGTGATCGTGAACAATGCCGGCGCCAGCGCGGCTGGCCCGCTGCCCGCGCCTGAAAGGGTGCCGGTCTGGCGTTCAGTGGAGTACCTCTTGTCCGCCGACCGTCCATTCAGCGCCTGAACCAGGAGACACTGCGATGATGCCCTTCGAATACATGCGACTCGCGCAGATGATTCACGACGAGCGGGTTGCGGACGCGCTCGCACGGCGTCGCCACCAGTCCTACATCGTGCGCGAGCGGCGCCCTGCCAGACCATCGATTGTCCATGCCCTACGACGCAACCTCGCCGAGGCACTGCGCGCGTGTGCGGCGCGATTCGAACCCGTTGAATCACAACTGAGCGGGTAGACTACCCGCACCGTCCTAGCCGTGGCGCCGACCGACCAGCAGCTCGCCCAGGTGGCGACCGAACTATCTTTGCCGCCGTCGCAGGTTCGCGCCACCGCCGACCTGCTGGCGGCTGGCGCGACCGTGCCGTTCATCGCGCGCTATCGTAAGGAAGCTACTGGCTCACTCGACGAGGTCGGCGTCGCCGCGATTCGCGATCGGCTGGCTCAACTGGCGGCCCTGGACGCGCGACGCGAGGCCATCGTCAGCTCACTCCGTGAACGCGAATTGCTGACGCCCGACCTGGCCGCTGCGCTCGAAGCGGCGCAGACGATGGTCGCGCTCGAGGACCTCTATCTGCCGTTCCGACCCAAGCGCCGCACCCGCGGCAGCGCTGCCCGCGAGCATGGTCTCGAGCCACTCGCCGACATCATCCAACGTCAACGACCGGACGTCGACCCCGTTGGCGAAGCCAAACGCTACGTCACTCCGGACGTTCCTGACGTCGACGCCGCGCTCCAGGGCGCGCGCGACATCATTGCCGAGCGCGTAAGTGACGATGGCGCGGCGCGCGCTCGGATGCGCCAGTTGTTCTGGGCGCGAGGCCTGCTGCGCGCTGAAGTCCGCCGCGGGAAATCCGGGGACGGTGCCAAATACCGTGACTATTTCGACTGGTCGGAGCCGATCCGCTCGGCGCCGTCACATCGCGTGCTGGCCATCCTACGCGGCGAGTCCGAAGACATCCTGTCATGTTCGATCCAGCCTCCGGAGGAGGACGCCCTGGCGATCCTGGATGGTCTGTTCGTGAAGCGCCCGAACGCCTGCGCCGACCAGGTGCGGCTGGCGGTCCACGACGGCTTCAAGCGGCTGCTGGCGCGAGCAATGGAGACCGAGACGCGAGCTGAAGCCAAGCGGCACGCCGATGCCGCGGCGATCGGGGTGTTCGCCGACAATCTGCGCCAGCTCTTGCTCGCGCCCCCACTTGGACAGCAACGCGTGCTGGCGATCGATCCGGGTTTCCGCACCGGCTGTAAGTGTGTTGTCCTGGACGCCCAGGGCGCGCTGCGTCATGACGATGTCATCTATATCGATCAGGGCCAGGCGCGAAATCGGCATGCGGAGGAGACGCTGCGGCGTTTGGTCGGCTCGTTTGAGGTTGAAGCGATCGCGATTGGGAACGGCACCGCCGGGCGTGAGACAGAGGCGTTCGTGCGTGGGCTTGGCCTGCCAGGCTCGATTGCAATCGTGATGGTCAACGAGGCTGGTGCGTCGATCTACTCCGCGTCGGATGTCGCACGCGAGGAATTCCCCGATCGCGACATCACCGTTCGCGGCGCCGTGTCCATCGGGCGACGGACTTGAAGCGCTCGCTCGACGATGTCATCGTCTCTTGTGTCAACGGCGTCGGCGTCGATGTGAACACAGCATCGAAGCAATTACTGGCGTACGTCTCCGGGCTGAACGCCGGCGTTGCCGACAATATCGTGCGCTATCGTGCGACGCATGGTCCGTTCCAGCGGCGCCGCGACCTGATGCAGGTTCCGCGCCTGGGGGCGCGCGCGTTCGAGCAAGCCGCAGGGTTCCTGCGCATTCGCGGCGGCGCCGATCCGCTGGACGAATCAGCCGTCCATCCGGAGTCGTACGCGATCGTCGATCGCATGGCCGCCGACCTGGGGGTCGCGCTGCGCGAGCTCATGCGTCGTGCGGACCTCAGAGCGCGCATCGATCCGCAGCGCTACGTCTCCGAGCTCGTCGGATTGCCGACCTTACGCGACATTCTCGCGGAGCTCGCCAGACCCGGTCGCGATCCGCGCGCCAACTTCGAAGTCTTTCACTTCGCTGAAGGCATCAATTCCATCGGCGACGTCCAGCCGGGGATGACATTGCCGGGCATCGTGACCAACGTCACCGCGTTCGGTGCGTTCGTCGACGTGGGCGTGCATCAGGACGGCCTCGTGCACATCAGCCAGCTCGCGGACCGCTTCGTGAGAGACCCGAAGGAAGTGGTCAGCGTGCAGCAGCAGGTGCGCGTGACCGTGCTCGAGGTTGACGTCGCCCGCAAACGGATCAGTCTGTCGATGCGCCAGCGCATGGCGCCCTCCGCCACCGGCGTCAACGTTCAGTCTTGAGCTTGCGCCAGCCGCCAGCGCGGTTGTTCGCGATGATCTGCTTGAACATCGCACTGAGGGCGCGCGCGTTGATCGTCTCGCCCTGGCGGACGGCGACCGTGCGGGCTGTTTTGTTGTCGTGGCCGGCGGTGATGATGCCCTCCGGATCGGGAACGATCGCGCCGTCGTACAGGAAGATGTTGACGTGGTCCTTCGCCGCGAGGAGAGCGCAGATGTTGCCCTGCAGCACGAAGTAGGGCTGCGTGGTGCGTTTGATGGTTTCGACGACGTCCGGGTCGGCCGCGTGGACCAATGCGCGGACCTCGCGGCAGACGGCTTGCTGCCATTCGGGCAGGCGATCGATGTAGGCGTCAACGCGGGGGTCCACGGGGTACGTCATGAGGGTCGTCTGTCTTTACCTTAACCGTAGCGGCGCCAGCACGTGGCGAGACGCTCCGAGCGACTAGGCTTGCACGGTGACTGCTCGCCTCGTGCGTATCCCGCGCCACCTCCTCCATGTTGAACTCGACGACCTGGTCGACCTGGGGGTGCCCGCGTCTGCGCGGGCCGCGCTGCGCGGGCTGCTGGCCGATCTGCCGTTGGTGCCGGATGCGACGCACAGCGCCCAGTTGATCGGATCGCCCGAAGTGACCCTGCCGAGTCTGGCGGTCCTGGCCCGCCACGTTGGTCAGGGCCTGCGCGACCACAACCTGACTCTGGCGCACGACCGCGACGCATTGCGCACGGAGCGGCGCAAGCTCGCATTTCTTGACGCCGAGTCGCTGCTCTCCGCGCTCGACCACGGCGATCAGCGTCCGGCGCACGAGGCGGTGCTCTTGGTTGCCAACGCGACACCCGCCGTGCTGCCCGTGCTGCTCGAGCGCAGCGCAGCCAACCGGGCCTCCTTCATCGCCTGCCAGACCGTGCTCGGCGGACTCGCGCAGTGGCGCACTTTGTTATTGGAGCAGGGGCTGACAGAGATACCGTAGTGTGCGGTCGTGCAGGAACAGTCAGTGCTCGGATTGATCGCGTGCGAGTGCGTGCTCGTGGATCGGGATGCTGGTCACCACGAAGCCCGGTGTAAAGAGCAGAGCGAGTTTGAGGAACTGCGCGGATTGTCCGTGCAGCACGTGCTCCCACCAGTGATCGGGCACGTACTCCGGCAGCACGACGGTCACTAGATCGGCATTCTCGTTGCGCTTGAGCTCGAGCAGGAACTGCATCAGCGGACCCGTCAAGCTGCGATATGGCGACTCGAGCACGACCAGCGGGATGCCCTGGCTCCAGGTCTTCCAGTGCTCCTCGAGCTCTCGTGCGCTGTCGGCATCGGACGCCAGGTAGACCGCCGTGACATCGGCGCTGAGGGAGGCCGCGTATTGCAGCGCCCGAACCGCTGGCAGATTCAGACGTGCGACCAGGACGACGATGTGCTGACGAATTGGGCTGACTGCGCTGGGATCCGCGGGCAAAGCGGACAGCACCCGCGCTTCTGCGTAGTGCGTATGGACGAGACGAAACAGCCAGATGAAGAAGGGGATGATCAACAAGACGACCCATGACCCCCAGCCGATCGGCAGACCGGGAATGATGGGCAGGTCAGGATTCATCAAGTTCGTTATTGCCGCGATCAGGGCGACGATGCCCGTGGCTGTTGCGCCCAAGCCATTGACGACCGTTTTGAACCGCCACCGAGGCCCGCGCTCGCGCCACCAGTGTTTCACCATGCCGGCCTGCGAGAACGTGAACGCGGCAAACACACTCAATGCGTAGAGGGGCAGCAGAGCGCCGGTCGAACCACCAAATACGACGATCAAGACGCCCGCCAGTATGCCGAGCAGGATGATGCCGTTGGAAAACGCCAGCCGGTCGCCACGGTACGCGAGTTGATGGGGCGCGTAATCGTCGCGGGCCAGGAGCGACGCCAGCCGCGGAAAGTCCGCGTAGGCGGTGTTCGCGGCCAGAACGAGGATGAGCACCGCCGAGCTCTGGACCACGAAGTAGAGCAGCCCTTCGCCGAACACGCTCCGCGTTAGCTGCGAAATCACGGTGTCCTCGTGGCTGGGAATCACCCCGGCGCCCACGATCAGAATGGAGAGGCCCAGGAACATCGTGCCCAGGATGGCCGCCATCGACAATAGGGTGCGCGCCGCGTTGCGGGGCTCGGGCGGTTTGAACGCGGGAATGCCATTCGAAATGGCTTCCGTGCCAGTCATAACCGCTGACGCCACGGCAAACGCACGCAGAATCAAGAAGAGCGATAGTGGCTCATGTCCGATCTCCGCCTGCACTGGCGGTGGCACAACCAGCGTCCCGCTCGCGAGCTTGATCAATCCAAACCCAATAAGTCCGAACATTGCCGCCAGAAAGAGATAGGTCGGAGCCGCGAAGATCGTGCCTGACTCGCGGATGCCGCGCAGATTCGCGACCGTCACCAGCGCAATTGCCGCGACGCCAAGCAGCACCCGCTCATCGACCAGGCCTGGCGCAGCCGAAACCATCTGGTCCACGGCAGACGCAATGGACACCGAGACAGTGAGGACATAGCCAACGATGAGCGCGGCGGCAGCGACGAGACCAGGGATTTCGCCAAGGTTCGCATGGGCGACGATGTAGCTGCCGCCGCCGGAGGGATAGGTGTAGATGGTTTGCCGATAGCTGGTCACCACGGTCGCCAGCAGCAGTACGACGCCGATCGCGAGCGGCAACATCCACCATGTCGCAGCAGTACCAGCAACGAGCAGGATGACCAGCGTTTCTTGCGGCGTATAGGCGACTGACGACAGCGCGTCACTCGAAAAGACGGCGAGTGCTTTCTTTTTCGTCAGGCGCTCGTGGCTTTCGAGGGCCGCGTGAATCGGCTCGCCGACGAGCCAGCGTTTGAGGACGCCAGCCAGGTCGCGTGGTTTCTCGAGCTCCGCGCGCGCCTCGAGGTGTGCCTCAGCGGTGCGCGAAAAGCCCTGAAATCGCGCGCGCCGGACGCGCACGACCGCGTCGCCGGGCCGCTGCTGGCGCACGCGCTCGACGGTGCGCCGCTCCGTGGGCGAGATTCGCTTCTTGCCAGCGCCTATGTCGACGGGCGGGATGTCATTGGCACCATTCGACGGCGGGCCCCCGTGGCTCATTCAGACCAAGTGGCTCCTGCGTAGGGTCGCCTCTCGCGCGGCACGATTGTTGGTCTAATGCGAAAAGCGTACCCGGACGGTCTTGGCCAGCAGGTCGGCCTCGACCGTTAGCCCACCCTGTTCGGCTAGCTGGCGGGCACGATCGATCAAGCCGGGTCCGCGCGGCGCGATGACATGCACAACCAGGCCTGTCTCGCGCGCTAGCATCGCCATGGCGTCCAGCACATCGGGATCTGTACCGATGCTTGGAAATGACGCAACAGCCTGACTCTGCATGTCGTACAACCATGCGTAGCCGAGCGCATAGGCCTTGTTAAGATGCCGCCCATCTTCGTTAAGAATTCGTTCGGGCCGTATCTGGTCGCGTTCGCGCTCGTGGTGGCAACGTTCGCCGTAGTCGGTCTGCTGCAGTCGGTGCTGATCGACCTCCCGTCAGCACTCCTACTCTATCTGGTACCGATTGTGCTCGCCGCGAGCAGATGGGGGCGTGGTCCGGCCATCACCACCGCCCTGCTGTCGTTGCTCGGACACGACTTGCTGTTCATCGAGCCACGCGGCACGTTCACCGTCGCGCGCGCTGATGAGGCGCTTGGCCTGGTGCTGCTGCTGTTTACCGCGTTGGTCACCGCGCAGCTGGCCGACGGCGCACGGCGCGGCGCCGAAACTGCCCGCGAGGCGGCCGTGGTGCGCCGCTCGGACGAGCTCAAGACGGCGATCCTTCGGGCCGTCACGCACAACTTGCGGACGCCCCTCGCGTCGATCAAAGCAAGTGTGTCTGGGTTGCGCCAGCCGGGAGCCGCGTACTCGGAAGCCGACCGTGAGGACCTGCTGGCAGAAATCGAGGAGGAAGCAGACCGGCTCGATCGACTGGTGAGCAATCTGCTCGACGCATCGCGGCTCGAAGCTGGCGGTTTGCGCCCGTCGACGCACCCGCAGGATTTGCGCGAGCTCGTGTCCGCGGTGGTTACTCGGCTGGAGCCGCGGATGCCCGATCGGACGGTGCGGATCGATATGCCAGATGATCTGCCGTCCGTGGCGTGCGACTACGCGCAGATCGACCAGGTGGTGACGAACCTGATTGAGAATGCGTACGTACACACGCCGCCCGGCACGCTCATCACCCTTCAAGCCACCGTCGAAGACGGAGTTGTGCATGTGGCTGTGGCCGACAAGGGCCCAGGCATACCTGAATTGGACCGCGAACGACTGTTCAGGGCGTTCGAGCGCGGCCAGACCCGCGCACCTGGGACCGGCCTTGGTCTGACGATCGCGCGTGGCTTCGTGGAAGCACACGGCGGCCGGCTGTGGCTGGAAGACGCGCCCGAGCCGGGCGCGCGGTTCGTGTTCACGCTGCCGGCGGCATGAGCGGCGAGCGGGTGCTGGTCGTTGACGACGAGCCGCAGATCAGACGCGCCTTGCGAGTGGTCTTGCGCGCCAACGGCTACGCGGTGACCGAGGTCGCCTCAGGCGAGGCGGCGCTCGATGCCGCGGCAACGCACGTCTTCGACCTGATGATCCTCGACCTGATGCTGCCGGACGTCGAAGGCGTGGAGGTGTGTCGTCGCCTACGTGAGTGGAGCCGGCTGCCGGTGATCGTGCTCTCGGCGCATGACGAGGAAGACGTCAAAGTGCGCGCATTGGACGAAGGCGCAGACGACTACGTCTCCAAGCCGTTCAGCGCGCCGGAGCTCCTGGCCCGGATGCGCAGTGCGGTCCGCCGCTCGTCATTCGAAACGATGCCCGACGAACCGGTCGTGCGCGCCGCCGACGGCGAGGTCGAAATGGACCTCGCGCGCCGCGTTGTATCGCGTGGCGGCGAGGAAGTCCACTTGACGCCGACCGAGTACGAGCTGCTGCGCTTTATGGCCCGCCAGGCGGGCCGCGTCATTACCCATGGACACCTGCTGCGCGAGGTATTTGGCCACGGCTACGCCGATGCCAATGCAGTGCTCCGGGTGCACATCGCGAGTCTGCGAAAGAAGATTGAGCCGGATCCCGCGCGACCGAGGATCATCATCACCGAGCCAGGCATTGGCTACCGGCTACGGGCGGACTGATTCGAGCGCAGCCGGTCAGCCGCTGACGCGCACGGTCATGCGACACAAGGGGCTGCCGCCATGTATGAGCTATCGGCAGGCTGGCCGCCGAGACGTACCTGGCGCGGCTTGAAGCGCGCCCGACGCTCGCGCCTGAGCCGTCCTCGGCAGGCGGCTTGAAGGTCAGTCAGCGCTAAAGCGCGGCTCCTCTGCTGCCGACGACGAGAGCGTGATTCATGGCTAGGAGCACGTCTAGCGCGCCACAGGGCGCGGTCCGCGCTTGCCTCGCTACCGACCGCGTGAGAGACTGAGGTGGAAGTGGGTCGTGGAGGTGAGCACATGTTGGACAGGGAAGAGCAGCAGCCGGTACGACAAATAGCCCCGGGCATGGACGTGTGCGATGTGTCCGGCGAGAAGGTTGGGACGGTCGCGCGAGTTCACCATCCGGCCGCCACGGGCGAGGTCATCGAGGTCAAAACTGGGTTGCTAGGCCTGGGAGCGCACCTGTACGTACAAACCGACGACGTCGACGCAGTCACCGAGGCCGGGCTCATTCTGAAGCGCGCCAAACAGGAGTTTCACGAGGCCGGTTTGGATGCCCGGCCTGACAATTTGACCGACTGAGGACCGGTGGCGGCCGCCGACTCTTAGAAGGCACCCCACACACCCGAACGGCGATAGCCGCGCAGCATCAGCAGGCCTATCGCGAACTGCACGACGCCAAGTGTGGCTTGGTACATTGCGTACCAGGTCGGCGTCTGCGATGGCAATACCCCGGCGATCTCCAGGCCCGACGAAATCAACCGCGTGATGCCGGCGAGGAAGGCGACCAGGATCAACCAGAACAGCCAGCGCCACTGAAGCGCCACGCCGAAGCCGAAGAACGCCACGATCAAGCTGATTCCGCCCAGCGCCGCGAGACCAATGGCGCCGTCGCTCGAGGGCGGCAGGCGCAGTGCCTGCAGAAACACGACCGGCGCCCCCAAGAACAGTGCCAGGATGCTCAGCCAGGCTACGGTGACAAACGCGATCACCAGTGCCTGGGTCCTATTAGGGAGCCTGCGCTCAGGTCTTGGTTCGCCTGTCAACTTAAAATGCGCTTCTCGTAGCACAGGCTGACGGGGTCTTCCCTGTACGCACCAAAAGCCGGGATGCGCTGAAAGCCTTCCTGCTCGTACAGCCGAATGGCGGCGTGCTGATGGACGCATGTCTCTAGACGGAGAAGCCCGATGCCGTGCGACCTGGCATAGTCGGCCAGATGGTCGAGCAGCAGCTTGCCCAAGCCCAGACCGCGAAAGCCTGGTCGGACGTACATCCGCTTGATCTCGGAGTACTCGGTGCCAAACAACTTGATGCCCGCACAGCCGGCAGGCGCGCCACTCTCGCGGATGACGAAGAACGCAACAGCGTCGGCAATCAATTTCTGCACGCTGAAGCCGTGCCGGCTCTCGCTCGGATAGATCGGCTCCAGAAGCGCGTCGAGCTCCGCAATCAAGGCCGTCGCGTCTGGAGTCGCAGGATGCTCAGCGGTTATGACGATGGGCACGATGTCTGGGAGCAAATCCTTAGACGTACGTTGTCACCTTGTCAAGCGCGGCCGGCCCTGTAGCCTGACGGGGACATGGCAGGCACATCACGACTGGGCGCGCCAGCGGCGCCGACGCCGTTGAGCCGCGCGGCCGGCCCGGGCTTCGGCACGCCGCCCGCCGACACCGGCAATCCTGTGCTGAACTGGATCAGCGACGCACTGACGGCGCTGGTCCGCCTCGAACGTCGCGTAGATCCGTTCTTCCGCCCGGCGTTTGATGCCCTCTTGCGCGACAAGCTCACGCAGGTCGTGACCGACCTGATCAACAAGCAGCGCCGCGACGAGGGCTATGCGCTTGCCGAGGAGCGCCTGCAACCCGGCGAAGAGGCTCAACTCGAGGCCATCATCAGCGCCTTCAATGCCCAGATGCGACGCTTGTGGAACCCGCGCTACTTCGAACGAGGCGGCAATACGAAGACGCACGCAATGGTGCGCGCGGAGTTTGTCGTGCGCAATGATGTGCCGGAGCGCCTGCGGCACGGCATCTTCGCCGAACCGAAGACGTACAAGGCATGGGTGCGCTACTCCGGTCCCGGTCCGATCTGGTGTCCGGATATCGACGACATCGGGTTTCTCAGCATGGCCATCAAGCTGATGGGCGTACCCGGACCAAAGCTGATGGATGACGAGAAGTTCACCCAGGATCTCTTTGCCACGTCGGCGCCGACGTTCGTCACGCCCGATACACGTGCCAACGCGCAACTCCAGAAATGGAGTTACGTGAATGCGCCGGTGTTTTACTTCTTCAACTTCCAGGCGCCGCACATTCTGGATTCGTTGATGAATTCGTTGTGGACCAAAACGCAAACGAGTCCACTCGAGACGGAGTACTTCAGTACAGTGCCGTACCTGCTGGGCGAGGACCAGGCGATGAAGTACTCGTTTCATTCACGACTGCGATCGCGGACTCCCGTGCCAAATCTCCCAGGCCGACCACCCGACGACTATTTGCGTGACGCCATGGTGAAGACGCTCGCCCGACAGGATGTCGAGTTCGACGTGTGTGTCCAGGTGCAGACCGACCCGTTCTTGATGCCAATTGAAAACGCGGCTGTCAACTGGCCCACCAGGCTCTCGCCGCGTGTACCCGTGGCCAGTGTGCGCATTCCCCGCCAGACCTTCGACTCACCGGAGCAGATCGCCTTTGCGCGGGTGCTCACGTACAACCCGTGGCACTCGATTCCCGAGCATCAGCCGCTGGGCAATGTCAGTCGTGCGCGACGGCGACTGTACTGGGAGATGTCGCAACTGCGAATCCAGATGAATCAGCTGCGGCAGTACGAGCCGACGGGCGACGAGGTGTTTCCTGGCTGGACGCTGCCCTGAGGCGCGCTTCGACCTCGGCGAGCGAGAGGACATCGGCGTACTTCTGGTGCATGTCGAACAGGTTCATCGCATGCGCGGCCTCGTGCCGATCGAACACGCACTCTTCGACGACGATGACCTTAAAGCGATAGCTGCAGCCGTCCACGACTGAGGCGCGCACACAGCCGCTGGTGCTTTCTCCGCCGATGATCAGCGTGTCGACCCCAAGATAGTTGAGGTGCGCCAGCAGCGGCGTGCCGTTGAATGCGCTCGGGCTGGTCTTACGCAGGACGACCTCGCCGGCGATCGGCGCAAGCTGGGGAATGATGTCGTAGCGCCCGCGGCGCTGTTGCGGCGTGCTCGGGCCACGACCAGCGCCGCCGTGCGCGGCTTCGCCCCAGCCCAGCATGCCAGAGTCCTCGAGACCAGTGATGTGCACGACCGGCAGGCCCAGCTCGCGCGCCACGCCGAGCAGGTGCTGCAGATGCGGCAGCGCCGTCCAGGCCGCCATGCCGCAGCTGCCCGGCCAGGTCTTGACGGCCTCGAGGAGCGGGCGCGGCTCGTTCCCGAACACCCAGCGGTACAGGTCGATCAGCACCAGCGCTGGCTTCTGGCCAAACCCAACGCGACGGTCGCCTGAAAGTGCGAGATGCGCGCGATCCTGCGGCGTGAGAAACGAGTCCCAGACGCGGTCGGTCGGGCTGTCCACTGCGCTGCTCCTCCTGATTCGGGTCGATTGTGTCATCGTGCGGCCCAGCGGCGCCACGCCTGAGGGTCGGGGTCGCTATGCTAGCCAGCAACACGAGATGACGGCTCATTGGGATGAACCCGACGCGTTGATTATCGGCGCCGGCGCTTCGGGCGGCGCGGTTGCCTGGGGTCTCGCGGAAGCCGGCTTCAAGGTGGTCTGCCTCGAGCAGGGCCACTGGATCCGGCCGGAGTCACTGCCGCACGGTCGCGCCGATTGGGAGCTCCATCGCCTGACCGACTTCAACCCCGATCCGAATGTTCGACAACTCATTGCTGACTACCCGGTGAACAACACGGAGTCCACATTCACGCCGCTCATGTTCAACGCCGTGGGTGGCAGCACGATCCACTGGAGTGCGCACTTTCCGCGCTATCACCCGTCGGATTTTCGCGTCCGGTCGCTCGATGGCGTTGGCGATGACTGGCCGCTGACATACGAAGAGCTCGAGCCGTTCTACGATGTGAGTGACCGGATCACCGGCGTGGCTGGCGTCACGGGCGATCCGTCGCAGCCGCCGCGGTCAGAGCGCGGCACGCCGCCGGTGCCAATCGGTATCCTGGGCGAAACCATTGCGCGCGGCTTCGACAAGCTCGGCTGGCATTGGTGGGTGAGTGATGGCGCGATTCTGTCGCAGCCATACGAGGGCCGGCCAGCGTGCAACCTGTGCGGTCCGTGCGACATTGGCTGCCCGACCGGCGCCCGCGCCAGCGCGGACGTGACATTCTGGCCGCGTGCGGTGGCCCGCGGCGCCGAGGTGCGCACGGGCTGCCGGGTGCGCGAGATCACGCTCGATGCGGAGGGTCGAGCCAGCGGTGCTGTGTACTACGCTCACGACGGCGCGCTCCACGAACAGCGTGCGCCGCTGGTGATCGTGGCCACCAATGGCATTGGCACACCGCGTTTGCTGCTCAACTCGCGTTCAGCGCGCTTTCCGGATGGCCTGGCCAATCGCAGTGGCCTGGTCGGCAAGAACCTGATGTTCCATCCGTTTGCGTCAGTCGGCGGCGTATTTCCGTTTGATCTCGATAGCTCGCTTGGGCCGATTGGCTCGATTATTTTCAGCCACGAGTTCTACGAGACCGATCCGCGGCGCGACTTCGTGCGCGGGTTCATGATGCAGGTCGTGCGCCAATCCGGTCCGCTCCATGCTGCGCTCGGCGGTTTTACGATGAAGCGCGTGCCATGGGGCGATGCGCACCACGCTGTCTTTGGCGAGCGATTCGGACGCATGATCAACATCGGAGTGATGGGTGAAGACCTGCCCGAGACGATCAACGAGGTAGTGCTCGATCCGGACCTTACGGACGCGCACGGCATTCCGGCCCCCCTGGTGCGCTATCAATTGAGCGACAACAGTGTGCGCATGATGGAGTTCGGCGTGGCGCGCGCGGGTGACGCGTTGCGCGCTGCGGGCGCAGTTGACGTCCTGACCAACAATCCGCTGCGACCGTCGGGTTGGCACCTGCTGGGCACGTGTCGCATGGGCGACGATCCGAGCGGATCGGTCGTCGATCGGTGGGGCCGCGCGCATGACGTCGACAATCTGTTCCTGGTCGACGGCAGCCTGTTCGTCACCAGCGCCGCGGTCAATCCGACTACGACCATTCAAGCGCTGGCGCTGCGCACCGCCGACTACATCATTCGTACGCGCGGCCGCTCGACATGACCCTCGAACCATCGGCGGCTGGGCCGCAGGCGGCGTCAGCCGTTACTCCGCAGCCCACGCCGGATGCCGCGCCGCCGATCTTCGATGACGCCCAACGTGGCTTACTCCGGAGTGTGTTGAACCGCATCGTGCCCGCTCATAGCTCACTCGCCGCGGCGGGCGACCTGGGGGTGGAGGCCAGTATCGAGCGCACTCTGGCCGAGTCGCCTCGCCTGCGGCGGTTGTTCCTGGATGGGCTGGTGCAGATCGCGATCATGAGCCGCCAGTTGATGCACTCGGAATTTGTCGCGCTGGACTCCGCGCGCCAGACGTCGATCCTCGAGGCCGTGGAGAAGGCGTCGCCCGCGTTTTTCACCGCGCTGGTCGAGCATTCGTATCGCGGCTATTACACGTTACCCGACGTACAACGCCGCATCGGCGTGCGGCCGCCGCAGCCACTGGGCTATGAGTTGCCTCCGTTCGACCCGACAATTCTGGATCAGCAGCGCCAGCGCAGCCCGTTCTGGCGCAAGACGAGCTAGATAGGGCACGCGCCAGGCATCAGATGGCGACGCTTTGGGTTGTGCGCGTCGCGTAGCGGCTAGCGGGACGCGGGACGCCGTAGTTTTCGCGGAGCGTTCTGCCTTCGTAACTGGTCTGGAACACGCCTCGGCGTTGGAGGATCGGGATGACCTGGTCGACGAACGTCTCGAGATACTGGTGCAGCGGCGGCATCACATTGAATCCGTCTGCAGCGCCGTGCGTGAACCACGTCTCGATCAGATCGGCGACCTGCTCGGGCGTGCCGGCGAACGTGAAGTGCCCACGCGCGCCGACCACCTTGCGCAACAGTTGGCGGATCGTCAGTCGGTCGCGACGCGCCAGCGCGAGCAACAGGCCCCAGCGACTGCGCGAACCCTGGAACTCGGACTCGCTCGGGAGCAAGTGAAATGGCAGTGGCTCGTCCAGCGGGAATCCGGACAAGTCGACACCAATGAACTGCAGGGCGCCCAGATTCACTGGCCCGTCGGCGGGCACCGCCAGGTCGTCGAGCTCCGCCTGGAGGCGCTTCGCTTCGGCCTCTGTGGAGCCGATAAAAAAGCACAGTCCGGGCAGGATCTTGACCATCGCCGGATCGCGACCAAACGACGCCGCGCGGGCCTTGACATCGGCATAGAACCGCTCCGCCTCCTCCACTGTCTGCTGCACGGTGAAGATCGCCTCGGCGAAGCGCGCCGCGAAGTCCCTGCCATCCTCCGACGATCCAGCCTGGACCAGAAGCGGCCAGCCCTGTGGCGAACGCGGCGAATTGAGTGGTCCGCGCACGCGATAGGCCGCGCCAACGTGATCGATCGCGTGCACCTTGTCGAAGTCGACCTGGCGATTCCCGGCCTGATCGTAAATCTGGGCATCGTCTTCCCAGCTATCCCAGAGCGCCGTCACGACTTCGACGAATTCGGTGGCGCGCACGTAGCGCTCGGCGTGGCCCGCCGGCTCGCTCGAAAAGTTGTACGCGGCCTCCAGATTCGACGAGGTCACGATGTTCCAGGCTGCGCGACCGGCGCTGAGATGGTCGAGTGACGCAAACTCGCGCGCCAGCGCGTAGGGCTCCGAGAACGTGGTCGAGGACGTGCCGATGAGGCCAATGTGCTCGGTCCGCGCGGCCAGCGCTGCGAGCAGGGTCAGCGGTTCGACGCCACCGTTCCAACTGATAATGTCGCGCCCGCCGCCGGGACTGTCGGCCACGAACAGCGAATGCATGGCGCCTCGTTCGGCGGTCTGCGCGAACTTGATATATGTGGGCAGATCGGTCCCGTCCGGGGCTTTGGACGACGGGTGGCGCCAGGCGGCGGCATGATGGCCGGGCACACGGACGAAGGCGTTGAGGATGAGTTGACCAGCCATGAGGGGCTACAGGTTAGCGGAGCGGCGCGGGTGCTAGCGTAAGCCAGCACGTTAACGGGAGGTGCAATGGCTGAGAATCGACTTCGGACCCTACTGCGCGAGGGCAAGCCAACCTTTGGCACGCGCCTGCAGAGCTCGTGGCCCACACTGACCGAGATCGTCGGACGCAGTCAGAACTTCGACTACGTGGAGTTCCTGGCCGAGTATGCGCCGTACGACCTGTATGCGCTCGACAACATCGCGCGCGCCATCGAGCTCAATCCGAACTTCACCGGGCTGATCAAGATGGAGCGTTCGGCGCAGGCCCATCTGGCCGTGCGCGCGATGGCGGCCGGCATTCAGAACTTGCTGTTCACCGACGTGCGCACCGCGGCCGACGCAGAGGATTGCGTGCGCATCGCCAAGCCCGAGGTCCCTGGCAGCCCGGGTACGCACGGCAACGACGCTGGCCGCGCCGCGATCGGCGGGCCGCTCGAGCTGATCCAGCGTTATCAGGACAGCGTCATCGTGCTGATGATCGAAAAGAAGGCTGCCGTCGAGAATCTCGAAGCGATCCTGCGCGTGCCCGGCGTGGACATGGTCCAGTTCGGGCCGTCGGACTACGGCATAAGTATTGGCCTCGCCGGACAGCGCGACCATCCGGCTGTGGTCGAGGCGCGCGAGCACACCATCAAGACCGCGCTCGAGATGGGCGTCCGGCCGCGGGCCGAGATCGGCTCTCCGGCCGAGGCCGAGTACTACATGGGCCTGGGCGTCAAGGACTTCAACCTGAGCACCGACACGGCTATCCTGGCCGCTTTCTATCGCGACCAGGGCAGCGCGCTGAAGAAGATCGTCAGCGGGGCCGCGGCAGCGGCCTAGAAAGGAGCGCTTCGGCGAGAAGACTCAAGCCGTCCAGGTCGTCCAGATCGAGCCATTGCAGGATGACTCGATCGGCGCCGGCTTGTTCGAAGTCG
>WNGF01002688.1_pt1 | contig 27078 bp, 22 predicted proteins | sample 5400641 | NCBI WGS metagenome assembly WNGF01 (sample SAMN13153371, study PRJNA577476) | soil metagenome | isolation source: 80 cm soil or saprolite under grassland replicate 2 | place: USA:California | collected 2016-06-15 | reverse complement strand
TGTTGGACCTCGAATGCCTTGACCGGGTGTACCTCAATGGGTACGTCCCCAAGCTCCAGGTGGGCGGCCAAGTAGTTACGTTCTTGACCGAGCACCTTGGTAATCCGATCCCCTCTCCAGCACTGTTCAAGCGCATCGGTGACGGCTTCCGTGAGGCGGTGCGTACGTTTGCAGAAACGAATGGCATCCCGGTGCTGCATCTGAACACGCCGGATCGTTCGCGCTGGGATGACCGCAAGGTCGATCACGTGCGCGAATACATCGACCACGCCTCGCAACCCGGAGTCGTGGTCATTGTTGTCGCCCAAGAGGTCCAGAAGGTCTTCATGGGCTACACGCGACGGTGCAAAACCGGCTCGCCTCAGTTCGGCTTCGACAAAGCCGACCGCCGAGTCACGGTGTACTACTTCTATTGCGCCGCGAGGCGCCTTGTCGTATCCCCGGCGCAGCCGGGAGGAACTCGAAGGGAGGTTCCTGGGTCCAATGGCTAACCCGGATCCGAAAGGTGAACGGGACAATCGCATGCCAGAAAAGCGACGGTCAGGTCCAGGTGCTGAGACTGACGCGTCTGCGGGACCCGCGTGATATGGCGAAAGCTGAATTTGCTTGAACCCCAATCTCCAGGCGACGAAAAGTAACGTCCGTCGGCATGGCACCTGACGCCGACGTCACACCCGGCGCTGGCTTTGTGGAATGGCCAGTGCAACCTTCGGGGTGCAGAGCGATGCCCAATGAGGGCATTCAAGGAGATGAGTGGAACGCCTACGTCACGCTCGGACGTACGACGAGGACGATGTCAATGGTCAGCAGGTGGTGGACGCGCTTTCCGTCACGGCCAACACCCGCATTTTCGGCTTCGCTCGGCGAAGACTATCGACGCTGATCTGAAAGTTCGCGCTCACCTACAGCGAGAGCGCTTCTGTTCACCGCCGCTAACGCGACTCCATTACTGCCAGCGCGGTCGGAGCCCGTCCCTGTGCCCCAACACCTCTCCGGCTGACTCTTCTACGTTAATTCCGCAGTGTCGAAAAAGGCTGTTCGTTTTCGCCCGCTTTACACACCCTGGAGACCATCGTTGAGGTGCGGCGCACCACCGCGCGTTCCCCGCTGCCGGGAGACGAGAGCACTCGGCAATGAACAAATCGACGCCACCTCCGATTCAAGGTTCGTTGCCGTGCCGGCAAGCTGAGCCTTGAACAAGGCAGGGGATCGCCCACCTGCTCGGCCAGGAGTCGCTGATCCGCTAGACTTCACGCGACGCGAGGACACGGCACAAGGCGAGCCATGTATCTCACCCAGGGGTTGAGGCGTGCCCGGCAGATCCGCCCCGAGGGAATCTCGACGGTGTTCCGCGACCGACAGCGGACCTGGACTGAGACCGTCGAGCGCGTGGCCCGCGTCGCCGGGGGGCTGAAAGCGCTGGGCGTGAGGCCCTGAGATCGCGTGGCGATCCTCGCCCTCAACAGCGATCGCTATTACGAGCTGCTATATGCCATCCCGTGGCTGGGCGCCGTGATGGTGCCGGTCAACACACGGCTGGCCCCGTCGGAGATCGCCTATATCCTCGAGGACTCCGGGGCACGCGTGCTGTTCGTGGATGGGGCCACGAAGGGCCATGCCGCGGCGCTAGCCGGCACGATCCCGTCGGTCGAGGCGATCCTCTATCTCGACGACGACGAGCCGCCCGCCGGCCTTCGCCGCTACGAGGATCTCGCCGCGGCGCCCGCGGCCGAGGACGCCGGCGCCGGCGGCGATACGCTGGCCGGCCTCTTCTACACGGGCGGCACGACGGGCAAGTCCAAGGGCGTGATGCTCAGCCACAACAACCTCGTGTGGAACGCCATGAACGCGGTGGCCGGGCTGTTCCTCGACGGTGACACCGTCTACATCCATTCCGGGCCCATGTTCCATCTCGCCGACGGCGCCTCGACTTTCGGGGTCACCGCCTGCGCCGGCCGGCACGCCTTTGTCCCGCGCTTCGACCCGGTCGACTGCTTCGAGACCATCCAACGGGAGAGGGTCACCCACGGTCAGTACGTGCCCACGATGATCAACATGCTGGCCAATCACCCCGGTGTGAAGGACTACGACCTCTCCAGCCTGAAGTACATTCTCTACGGCGCCTCGCCGATGCCCGAAGGCGTGCTGCGCAAGGCACTGGACGTCCTTCCCGTCTGCGCATTCATCCACGCCTACGGGATGACCGAAGCGGCGCCGATCCTGACGATCCTGCCGCCGCGCTACACGACCCTGTCGGGCCCGTACGCCGGGCGCATCAAGTCATGTGGGCTCGCGGCCCACACGGTCGAGTTGAAGATCGTCGACGCAAACCGCAAGGAAGTGCCGCGAGGGGCCACCGGCGAGGTCGCGGCCCGGGGGCCGATGATCATGCTGGGCTACTGGAACAAGCCGAAGGAGACGGCGGCCGTTTTGGAAAACGGCTGGTACTACAGCGGGGATGCCGCCTATATGGACGACGAAGGGTTCCTGTTCATCGTCGACCGGCTCAAGGACATGATCATCAGCGGCGGCGAGAATGTGTATTCGGCCGAGGTCGAGAACACCATCTCGCTGCTCCCCGGCGTCGCCGAAGTCGCAGTGATCGGGATCCCGGATGCGAAATGGGGCGAGACTATCCACGCCATCATCGTGCCGCGGGCTGGCATCGATCTGACCGCCGAAGCGGTCACCGCCCATTGCCGCAAGCAGATCGCCGGCTACAAGTGCCCGCGGTCGGTCGAGTTCCGCGACACGCCGCTGCCCGTCTCAGGCGCCGGCAAGATCCTCAAGCGCGAGCTGCGCGAGCTTTTCTGGAGGGGCTACGAGAAGCGAGTGAACTGACCCCCCAAGGCCTGTTCGACGTGCGGGGTTGTCGGCTATCGAGCTTATCGAGCCGCCGCTGCTTCTGGTGCGGCAAAACCGAGCACGCCGGCGACAAGCGTAGGGGACCGGTAAGAATAAAGTTTCCGATTCGGGATCAAGCAGGATGTCGAGAAAGGCATCACGAAAGAGGACCATCCGCGCGTGGTGGCCGAGCGCCTGGGAGGCTATTTCCGAAAACGACCGGAGGGTCCGGGGAAGGCGAAATCCTGGTCGGGTCAGCGTCCGCCGATATCCGGCGCTCGGCATCGGTCCACATCGACGATGCGCAGAGTCTGCTCGGCGGCGGGGACCCAGTGCGGACGGTCGCCAACCGCGGCCTGGTCCTGGTGATCGCCTTGGGCGGCTTCAACTTGATCGCGGCCGACGGCGGCGACGGGACGGCGGGGCGAGCGGCTGGTACGATCCGCGTCGCCCTGCCCGGATCGGGTGACCCGCGGGGCCAGCACGAGGAGGGAGGGCGGCGTGCCGACGAGCGACTACGACCGCTTCTCGATCGTCGCGTTCGCCTCCGAGCCGGTGCGCTCGCTGATCGAGGAGCTGCGCGCCAGCCTCCCGCCATCCGGGAGACCGATCCTCGCCCCGCACGTCACCGTCGCCCGGCCTTTCGTGCAGCCGTCCAATCTCGACGCGATCGCGGCGCGCGTGCGGGCCGGCGCGGCCCGTGCACCGGTCATGACGCTCCGCCCGGGCGATCCTTACCACTACACCTACGGCGCGTTCGCCAGCGTCGGCATCGCCGTCGCGTTCCCGCCCGAGCTCGCCGAGCTGCACGCCAGCCTGGCGGAGGCGCTAGCGAGCCTGTGCTCGCCGCTCGGCGCGCGAGCCGACCCGGCCGCTTACCACCCGCACCTCACGATCGTGCAGCAGGTCGACGCGACGCTGGTGCCGACTATCCGGGCGTGGGTCGACGCGTTCGGGCCGGTGCCCGACTTCGAGCTCCGGGAAGCCGCCCTGGTCGGTCGGCACAACGGCGCCGAGTGGCAGACGCTCTCGACCGCGCCCTTCGGGACCCGACGCGGTTCCGGCGGCTGATCGGCCCGAGCCCCCAAACCCGGACACATCGCCGATCGCCGCAGCCACCCGATGCGGCGGCCTATCGGCGGGGATCGGCCAACTCCGAGCCGAGGACGAAAGTGGTACACGCCGTTGACGGCGACAGCCTCAAGCCTCATGACTGACGCGCGCGACGAGGCGCATCAGTTCGGCCTCGCCGTATTCTGCTCTCGGCGTCGCGGTTCTTCAGCTCTGGAGATTGGCTCGTAAGAACGTGAGGATTCTGGTCCAGGATGCGGCGCGAGCTCGCGCGTCGGCTCCGCGGGTGCCGCCGAGATGCGCAGTTCGACGGGTGACGGAATGCTGCATCACTGTTCCGCCGGACGGCAGTGGGGCACGCCAAAGAACACGTGGCCCGCGCCATCAAAGACCACGTGCTCGTCGGCAAAGCCATGTTCGCGGGACCTGAGGCGCGCAAGCTCGATCAGCCATCCACTGCGATTGCCACTGCTTTTCATCGGTCCCGGACAGCAGCAGCACCGGTCCCATGATGCGTTCGGCAGGGATCGCGGCGCGCTCGACAATCTCCGGATCCGCCTTGGGAAATGCGCGCTCCATTTGCGGCCACAGTGGTCCCTCGGTATCCGTTGTGGATAGCGCGCGCACGGACACGCTCGGCACCGCAGTACCACCCACGGTCCAGGGCGGACCGCCGTCGGGACCAGCGGTCGGCATTGAAGGTTCAATGGGACGAAGCGGACGGAAGTCGCACCAGACTGCCCGTCGCCGGATCGAGTTGCCAGATTCCGGTCTGCCCGGCGTTCTGAGTGGCGTTCGATCCAGCGGGACCGTGCACCGTCAGTCCAAGCACGCCATTGGCTCCGAATCGAGCGTCTATCAAGCCGGCGCCGGGAAGCACCGGGCGAACTGGAGTGATGTCGGGCTCGCGCCGCCAGAGGCGGATGGAGAGAGACGCTCCCTCCGCGGCAACCTCGAGCGGCTGCACGTGATCGAGTGAATCGCTTCTCCGGATGACCAGGCTGTGCGATCCAGATGAGAGCGAAAGCAGCGTTGGCGTCTGACCGCGACGCGCATGAGCAGGCCGTCGCCTTGGGCTTCACGCATGTGAAGGGGCACATGGTAGCTGCACACCCGCGGCTGTCCGTCCGACCCGAGTCCCGCTGATGCGCTGCCCGGCGCCGAGTCGGCCCGGAGGGGACTTCCAAATGGGTGGTCAGAGGCCAACCTGTGTGGCGGCCCCGGCAATGCTCCCGCCCCGTGAGGCATGGCAAGTACTGGCGCATATCCAGCACGTCGTGTGGACACGGCCGGATGTGGCGTACGCCGTCCGCCACCTGACGCGGCTCGATCAACTCGAATTGACGGTCGAGCTGCTGAGTGACTGGCGCGAAACGGAACCGGAATTGCCAGCGAATGTCATTCCGTTCCGTTCGCGCCGGAGTCGCTCGCGACCTGAAAGAGTGGAGCGTCGCTCGATCGGTCACTCGCGGAAGTGACAGCAAGCCGACCAACGCGGTCCTGACCGGGAGTCGCCGCGTAACAACATTCCGGGCACATTACGACGTCGCCTTGCGGCAGCTCCGCGCTCGGCGTTTCTTACAGGCAACCGAGCAGCCGGGTACTTGACACCACACGCCGCGCAACCGCAAACACGCGACGGCGCTCGTCGATCTCCGCCAGGCTCTGGCGAGCAATGTGCATCATGGTGTCCGCGGATCCATCGCCGAGCTCGATTCTCAGTTCTGATCTCGCCGCAATGATGTGTTCGTGAAAGGCCCGGTTGCGATCCTTCCAGTCACGACTTTCTTCGTAGACTTCGATCTCCAGGCCCGCGTGTTCAATCAATGGCCGGTAGTCCGCCACAGCCTCGCGCGACGGCTGAACAACGCGGCTCGGTTTATCGTGCTCCCAGGTCGTAAGGACGAGTCGGGCAGCCGGCTTGAGCACCCGCGCCGCTTCGCGCAAAGCCACGCTCCGGTCCTGGGCACGTGGGATGGTGTCGAACAACACCGGGAGCTTGCGCAGAAGCTGCGGGGCCACTACGGGTATTACGGGATCACCGAAAACTCGTACGCCCTGAGCAGCTTTCTGCACGAGGTCAAGCGGCGCTGGTGCTACTGGCTCAATCGGCGATCTGATCGTCGGCGTTGGACGTGGGAACGGTTTGCGCAGTACATGGGTGTACACCCGCTGCCGCCACCGATCTCCGTTCATTCAGTGCTCCGCCACGCAGCGAAGCCGTGATCTGAGGAGCCGGATGCCCGAATTGGGCACGTCGGGATCTGACGGGGGGCCTGGGAGGGCAACCGCCCAGGTCTACCCAACCAGAGGCCAGCTTCGCGCTGAGCGGCATGGAAACATGCGAGCAAGGGGCCGGCGCACGTCGCTCCCTCACCCCGGCGGCGCGGCATTCATGCTTGCAAGGCCGGGGCTAAACGCGGAGCGAATCTCAATAACCGGCCCCGCGGCGCGGTCTCGGATCCTGCTAGATGGTTCAGAAGCGGGTAAGCACCTTACCCAGTGGCGCGCTGGCGCCACTGCGCCGGCGGGCTGCCCATTGCTCGCTTGAATGCGCGGTTGAATGCCTCCTCTGACTCATAACCAATGCGATATGCGACAGCCGCCACGCCGAGCGTCGTGTCGCGTAAGAGTCCAGCGGCAAGTTGGAGGCGCCAGTCATTGAGGTATTGCATCGGAGCCCGCCCCAGAAGCCGGCCGAACCGGTCGTTGAGTGTGGATCGTGAGCAGGCTGCCTGCGCCGCTAATTCGGCCAGTGTCCACGTGCGGTCCGGGTCGGCATGCAGCGCGGCCAAGGCCCGGCCCGCGACAGGATCATGAACAGCCGCCAGCCAACCACTCAGCCGCGGCGACGCGCTGTCGATGTACAGCTTCAATACTTCGAGGAATAGAAGCTCAGCCAGCCTGACCGGCATCCCAGCTTCGCGCGGGTCGCGGCCGTCCGATGCGTCGAGCGCATATTGGATGCTGGCCGCAACCCAGGCGGCTTTCGGTCCGGCCGGCGGTCGGACGCTGAAGAGCGGCGGCAGCGCGCGTACGACCGGGTCGAAGATCGGATCGTCACAATGCAGGTAGCCGCACACGACGCTCGTGCGGCCCCCGCCACCGCCGTAGCGGATCACCGGAAACTGTTGCCACGGCGGGACCGGCAGTAGGGATGCGATTGGCACCGGCGGCACCAGTTCGGTGCTGCCCATGAGGTGTTGCTCGCCATACGGGAGCACAACCAGGTCCCCTTCGCTAACCTCCAGCCGCTCGTCCTGGTTCACGCTAATCCAGCAGTTTCCTTCAGCAATGATGTGGAACAGAATCAGCCGCTTGGCACCGGGCCTGAGGATATTGGTCAGCGCGGCGGACGGCGGAGACTCATACGCCCACGGCGACGTGTACTCGGCGCGCAGGAAGATCGCCCCGGCCAGGCGCACCGCGGCCAGCACGTCGGTAAGCAGATCGACGGGCGCAGGGCGTGCCGCACGGTCTGGAAGATCGGTCAACTCGTTCGGTATTCGCGTCATGGTGCGGTCAAGTTGTGAAGCTGATACTGCGGCTATGGCGAGAGCCAGGGTACAGCCGAACCGGCCGCAGGACGAGGTGCGGCGATGACGCTGCTTTCAACGCCGGGGTCTGGCCCGAGTTTGCACACTACCGTGAACGACTCGTCTGGACTGGAGCCCGGACCATTTCTGTACCCAAAGGAGCTGCAGCTTGCCCTGCGCAACCGGGCGCTACCCCTCGAGGCGCTGCGCTACGAGCGCACGCCGACCGGCTTGCACTACACATTGACGCACTACGACATTCCATTCGTCGCATCGACGTACCCCAAGCGGACCCGAGCGCTGGTCATGATCGGCGGCTTCCCGAGGCGCGTCTGGGCCGCCGATTATCCCTGGGGTGGCCGCCGTCGGCGAGCGCCGCTGGCGCGAGGTCGAGGCCGCCCGCGCGGTGGTGGTGCAGAGCGAGATTGAGCGCTATCCCGGCCGGGCGGCCGGAACGGTGGGCGGCACCTTCCTGGCCACCTTTGACGGACCGGCCCGCGCGATCCGCTGCGCGTCGGCCATAGTGGACGGAGCGCGGCTGCTCGGGATCGAGTTACGGGCAGGGCTGCACACCGGCGAATGCAATGTGGTGGATGGGGAACTTACCGGCCTCCCGATCGGCGCCGCCGCCTGGGCGATGGGCCAAGCGGCGCCAGGTGAGATCCTCGCCTCGCGCACGGTGCGGGACCTTGTCGGCGGCTCGAGTATCGAATTCGAGGAGCGAGATCCTCATCTCGTCGATGCCGCACCGGGACCATGGCGTGTTTTTCGCGTCGGGCGCCTTCCACGACTGCCAGGATCGCTGGTACCGGCCCGTGCGCCGGCGCCGGCAGCACGGGGAGGCAGCGTTCATCCACTGACGCGTCGCGAACGTGAAGTGGAGTGCGGCTCGCCCGCGGACTCACCAATCGCCAGATCGCGGACGACCTGGTCGCGGAGCGGACACGGGCGCAGAACCGGCTGCGTTGGCACCTGCACGAGCTTGAACCCGGCTGGGAGATCAGGCCACGATATCTGGATCGCCGGTCGGTGCTGGCGAACATCGAGCAGCGGCTAGATTGCCAGCGTGGCACCGTCGCCCGCATCGCTCGCGAGATCGTCGGCCGCATTCGGGAGCTCAGCACTGTGATTGGCGACTTGCAGCGCGAGATCGCCCGCCTCGTTGCGCCCCTCGCGCCTAGTCTCCTGGCAATGAAAGGTTGCGGTGCGCTCACAGCCGCCAAGCTCATCGGTGAAACAGCTGGAGTGCGTCGCCGCTCGCGGGCCGCATTCGCCAAACATACGGGCACCGCACCGATTCCGGTTTGGTCGGGCAATACTCGCCGCCACCGTCTCAATCGAGGCGGTAACCGGCAGCTAAACCTGGCCCTGCATCGAATCGCGATCACTCAACTGCGGCAGGAGGGAACATCGCGCGGTTACGTCCAGCGCCGCATGGCATGCGGCGACACAAAGACTGAGGCTGTGCGTGCGCTCCGACGGCGCCTGTCGGATGAGGTGTACCGTCGCCTGCGAGCCGACGAGCTGGCTCGCTCCGGACATACACCTCTAAATACAGGCACCCATGTCGATGACCGTCCCTACGCGCATAGGTCGCGTGAGCTGATTGAGCCTGTTTGCCCGTGAGAGTAGCCGTTCAGAGGGTTCGTACGAGCGGAGCGGCGCGGCCCCCATTACAAGCGTTGATTACTCCAGCGTTCCAAACAGGCTGGGACTCGAGCCACTCCATGTAACGGCCGTGGGCTCGACGCGGCTGGCGAGTTGGTGCAGGGTCGCGGCCAGCCGCATGCGCAGCAGCGGGGCGAACCTCAACCACATAACAGACCGACCTGACCGCGCGCGCGCCCGGATCAGGCCTGTACGAAGTTGTGGATCGTGGAGCAGGACGGCGTAGTGGCTTCCGAGGGGTTCCATGGTGTTGGACATCCTTGTTCAGGCTTTGGTGGTAGCCAGCGTGCACCTGGGCCGTACTCGGCGAAACCCCCGGGCCGCCTGCTTACCTGCCTGCTTGAGAACAAGCCGCAAGCAGGTGCCCAAGCTGCCCGCCGCCGTGGCGCTTGGCCACGCGAACGCTGTGGTACGCTGCGCGCCCTGGCGGCAAGTTGCCGATCCTTGAACAAAGGCCTGCGGATGCCGCGTAGCTCAACTGCAACATTTGGGGCCCTCCTACGCCAGTACCGCCTGGCAGCCGGCCTGACCCAGGAGGGCCTCGCCGAGCGGGCGGGGCTGAGTGTGCACGGCATCCAGAAGCTGGAGCGCGGAGCAACCCACCCCTTCCGCGACACTGCCCAGCGCCTGGAGGTCGCGCTTCAGCTCGAGCCAGACGACCGGGCCCTCTTCCTCGCGGCGGTCCGGCCCGTTCGGCGCCATGGGGTCCTTTCGCCTCGAACGTCAGGCGGCGCGGCGCACCACAACCTGCCAATTCCCACCACGACTTTCGTTCCCCGCCAAGGTGAGATCGAACGAGTCATTCAGCGTGTGGATGAGGCACGGCTGCTGACGATCACGGGCTCTGGTGGGTGCGGCAAGACGCGCCTCGCTGTGGAGGTTGGCCGCCAGTTGGTCAGCGAATTTGACGATGGCGTTTGGCTAGTCGACCTGGCACCCCTGGCCGACGCCTCACTGCTCGCTCGGACGATCGCCAACACCATAGACCTGCATGAGACGCCGGGGCCTCCGCCCCTCGATGCACTGACCGAGCACCTGCGGAGCCGCCGCGTGCTGCTCATTCTCGACAACTGCGAACACGTGATCGACGCGTCGGCCGAGGTCGTCGACACCCTATTGCGCGTGTGTGCGAACCTGCAGGTTATCGCGACGAGCCGTGAGCTGCTCGGAGTAGGCGGTGAAGCAGCATGGCCCGTCAGGTCGCTGTCGATGGTCAGGCGTGACGACGTCGTCGCCGCCGGCGCGAGCGTCTCGGCTGCGACGGTGCTGGCGACTGAGGCGGGTCGTCTGTTCACGGACCGCGCGCAACTGGTGTTGCCGTCGTTCACGATTACCGATCGCAACGCGCTGGCCGTAGCGCTTCTGTGTCAACGGCTCGACGGAATTCCGCTGGCGATCGAACTGGCCGCGGCACGCCTCACCACGTTGAGCGTCGACCAGATCGCGGCACGCCTCGACCGCCGCTTCCGCCTGCTGACCGGCGGCAATCGAACCGCCGTGCGGCGGCAGCAGACGCTCGGGGCCGCAATCGACTGGAGTTACGAGCTGTTGTCCGACCTGGAGCAGAGGCTCCTTCGCAGGCTGTCGGTTTTCGCGGGTGGCTGGTCGCTCGAGGCAGCTGAGGCGGTGGGCGCCGACTCCATATCCGGCGGTGAAGATGTGCTCGAGCTCTTGAGCCAGCTAGTCGCAAAGTCGATGGTCCTGGTCGAGGAGCCGCGCCAGGACGAGACTGCTGTACTCCGGTATCGATTCCTGGAAACGATCCGCCAGTACGCCGAGCAGAAGCTCCTCGAGGCGGGCGAGGCCGATCGGGTCCGGACGCAGCACCGTGACTGGTATCTGAGCCTGGCCGAGCAAGGGATGGACGGCATGGAGGGGCCAGATCAGAAGCAGTGGTGGGAGCGCCTGGAGCTCGAGCACGACAACCTGCGCGCGGCGCTCGCCTGGAGCGCATCCGAGCCCAGTGGTGCGCCAGAGCTGCTGCGTATCGCCGCGTGCCTGGGCAGGTTCTGGCAGTGGCGAGGGCACGCTCGGGAGGGGCTCGGTTGGCTCGACATCGCATTGGCCCGAAGTGAAGCAATCCCTAGCTCTGATCGCGCGCGGGCGCTGAACTGGCGTGGCCAGCTCGAACGGGCCAACGGCAATAGCACCGCCGGCCGACCATTCCTTGAAGAGAGCATTGCGCAGGCGCGCGCGGCGGGCGACGGGCGCGTGTTGTCGATCGCGCTGCGCCATCTTGCCATGCTGGCTCGCTCGGCCGAAGAGCACGCGCACGCCCGCGGTCTTATCGAGGAAGCCCTCGCCGTGAGCCGCCAGACAGGCTGGAAACGCGAAATTGCCTGGAATCTGAGCGTGCTCGGCGAAAACCTCGCGGTCGCGGGCAAGCACGACGCTGCTGAGCCGCTGCTCGAGGAGAGTATCGTCGTCGGTCGTAAGTCAGGTGACCTCACGCCCGTGCTGCGATCAATGCTAATCCTGGGCGCGATCTGCGGCATACGGGGCGATTTCGTGCGTGCGCGACGCATCGTGGAGGATGGGCTGTCCCTTGGACGTGAGCTCGATATCCAATTCATGACGACGGGCATGGCTATCTCCCTGGGCGACCTGGCCGCGGCCGAGCGTCATTGGGACGCGGCCGAGCGTGCGTATCGCGAGACGCTCGAGTCGCCTGACCGCGGCGGAACGCGCGCACAGATAGCCACCGCGGCGCGACGTTTTGCGGCGATCTGCGGTGCCCGCGGCGAGCATCGCCGAGCCGTGCGGCTGTTGAGCGCTACCGCATCGATCGGAGACGCCTGGTATCCCTTGATCTTGTTTGACAACACTCCCGACCACCAGGCAGCGATCGCGAACGCACGCGACGCGCTGGGTGAAGACGAGTTTGCACGCGAATGGGCTGCAGGCCAGTTGCTCACGCTCGAGCAAGCCATCGCGCAGGCGCTCACCTCGCAGACGGTCCGACGTGATCTTGTCCTGGGATCAACTGAGTCCCGCGGGGGACGACGGTCGGGACCCGTCAAGCTTTCAAGCGCACGCTTGACATAGGAGCCTCCCGTGTTGACCAGCCCACCAGGGCCCATGTTGGCCCAACTCGACTCGCGCCTTCCGCGTGGGGATCGGTGGGCGTACGAGCCGAAGCTGGACGGTTTTCGTGGCCGGCTGTGGCGGCGAGAGGGTACGGCGCAGCTGCTGAGTCGTAGTGGCCGTGACCTTGGGGCCCTGGTTTCCTGAGCCGCGGCAGCCGAAGTTCTGCCATGCAACACGCAGCTCGATGGTGAGATCGTCATCGCCGATGAGGATGGGCAGGCTGACTTCGGCGCGTTGCAGCAGCGCTTGACGCTCGCACGAAAGTTCATCGCAGAGGCCGTCGCAGCGTGCGCCGCGATCTTGCTCGTCTTACGTGCTCGAGTTGCCAACCTAACAGCCCTAAGCCGCTCTTCGACGATGGATCCGAATCAGGGCCGCGCGGCCACAACCGCCAATTGGCGGAGCAAGTACCGCTGGACCTTGCCGCTTGGTGTCTTTGGCAGCTGGTCGACGAACTCGACAGCGCGCGGATAGGCGTGGGCGGACAGCCTCGACTTCACCCACTCACCGAGCTCCGCCGCCAGCGCCGCAGAGCGCGCGTGGCCTGGCTTGAGCACGACAAACGCCTTGACCACCTCACCGCGTAGCTCATCGGGGATGCCGATCACGCCGGCTTCGGCGACAGCCGGATGCGCGATGAGGCTGCTTTCGATCTCGAACGGGCCGATGCGGTGGCCGGCGGAGTTGATAACGTCGTCCGCTCGCGAAGAAAAGAAGACGTATCCCTCCGCGTCCATACTCGCGGCGTCACCGGTTAGATAGAGCTTGCCGTCGTCGATGAAGCGGCGGGCTGACCACTCTGGCGCATGCCAATAGCCGCGGAACCAATACAAGAGTGACCGCGGTACGTCGATCGCCAGCTCGCCGGTCGCTCCGGGGGCTAACTCCCGACCCTCCGCATCCACAACCATGACCCGGAAACCTGGCATTGCCGGGCCCATTGAGCCTGGCTTTATGACTCTGGTGAGGTCCGCTCGCTGTGGATTGACGGCAACCATGCCAAGCTCCGTCTGTCCGTACTGGTCATGAATGGACACACCCAGCGCACGCTCGCCCCAGGCGATCACGTCAGGATTGAGCGGCTCACCCGCGCTTGAGCACGCACGCAGCCGCAACTCGACCGATGGTGACCCGGCCGCACGCAGAGCGCGATAGACCGTCGGCGCCGCAGTGAGGTTCGTGACACGGTATTTGGCCATGAAGCGGTATGCCGTCTCGGCATCGAACGGTCCGTTGTAGTAAAGGACGGTCTGTCCAATCAGCAGACTGCCCACCAGCCCGTAGAACAAGCCATAGGCCCAACCTGGATCACCGACATTCCAATGCACGTCGCTCTCGCGGACGTCGAGGCCGAGGCGGAGGTAGGCCAGGAATGAGGCTAGGGCGCGAACCGGCACCTCGACACCCTTCGGGTGACCGGTCGTGCCCGAGGTGTAAATCAGGATCAGCAGCTCGTCAGGACCCAATGTGGTCGCCGTGGCCCATGGCACCAGGCCCGCGAGTTGCTCACGGAGGTCGTCGATCAGCAGCACATCGGCTCCTGTCGCCTCAGGGAGTTTTCCGCTGTTACGGGCGTCGGTAATCACAACGCGGGCGCTTGCATCGTCCAATCGGAAGCCGATCGCGTCAGGTCCGAATGCGGTGAAGAGAGGAACGTGGACCGCCCCGAGACGCCACAGGCCCACCGCAGCGATCAGGAGCTCAGGGCATTTCGGCAGGAGCGTTGCGACGCGATCGCCTCGGCCCACGCCAGCCGCCGCCAGGCGGCTCGCAAAGCGGGCTGACAGGTCTGCCAGTTCGCGGTAGGTGAGTTGCTCCTCGTGTCCGTCGGCGTCTTCGTAGCGCAGGGCAAGGCGCCTGGGGTCCTCAGCATGACGCTCGCATAGCAGATTGGCGATGTCGTGGTCACCCGTAGCGAACCGCGTGATGCAGGTACGAAGGTCGGCTTGCACGTCTACCATCGATCGCTCCTTCCGAGGATCAACTCCTCAGCGATGGATCGCACGAGCCTATGGCCCGTCGCGGCGGCAGACCATGCAGAACGTCCGCTGCAACCCACGCAATCGCCGCGAGTGAGTGCTATGCTCGACCCGCTCAAGGGACAGGAAGCGTGACAAAGAACGCGCCCGGTTTCGGCGAACTGCTGCGCCGGTACCGAGTCTCGGCCGGGCTAACGCAGGAAGCCCTGGCCGAAAAGGCTGGCCTGAGTGTGCGCGGGTTGTCCGACCTCGAGCGCGGCCTTCGGCAATCACCGCATCCCGAAACGGTCCAAAGGCTCGCCGACGCGCTCAGGCTTAGACGCGAGGATCGGTTAGCGCTCGCCGCATCGACAGTCCCCGTCGTCGTGTCAGAGGCAGCCGAGTCGACGACACAGCCAGCAGCCTTTCGAGACTGTGGTCGCTGCGAGCGCCGCAATACGGCGGATGCCCGGTTCTGCGTCGGCTGCGGGCAGGCATTGTTGGAGCCCATGCAAGTCGGGCTCAATACACCGTCGATCGTTCGACCCGCGCCAAGTTCGTCGATCGGCGTGGAGGGCGAGCACAAATTGGCAACGCTGCTCTGCTGCCAGGTCACCGACACCGCCGTGCTCGCCGAGCACCTCGGTGCCGAGGGCCTGCTCGCGTTGATGGACCACTTCTTCCAGGAAGCCGAGGCCGAGATCGAGCGTTTCGAGGGCACCATCGGTAGCTTCCTGAACGATGGCTTCGTGGCTCTGTTCGGGGCGCCGGTCGCGCACGAAGACCACGCTCGGCGAGCCGTTCTCGCCGCGCTCGGCATCCAGCGTCGGCTCAGAGAACCGTGGGCTCCCAGCGGTCCGCCGGCTGGAGATGCCCCCACGGCATGGAGAGCACTGCTGCGCATGGCTCTGCACACGGGCCCGGTAGCGGTCGGGCGACTCGGGAGCGGATCGTCCAGTAGACCGACAGCTGTTGGCGAGGCGGCCAGCCTGGCCACGTTGCTGCAGCAGCGCACGGAACCGGGCATGATCGTCATCAGCGGCGCCACGGCACGCTTGGTGACGGGCTACGTCCGGCTGGAAGAACTCGGACCTGTGACCCTCTCGGGCGCGGCCCGTGCTGTTGAGGCATTTCGGATAACTGGTGTTGGGCCACGCCGCTCGCCGATCGAAGGGCTGGGCACGCGGCCACTGAGTCGGTTCGTTGGGCGCGAACGCGAGATGAGCACCCTCCACGACCTGGTGGAACAGATCGCCGGCGCTTCCGAAATGGATGCTCGACCGACACTCAATCAGTTCATCGGGCGGGACGAGCTGTTGGCGGCGCTACGGGCGCCGCTGGCCAAGGTCGAGGCTGGCCACGGCCAGGTTGTAGGTGTGGTCGGCGAGCCTGGCATCGGTAAGTCGCGACTGGTCTACGAGTTTCGACGCAGTTTGGCTGCCAAACCGCTGACATACCTCGAAGGCCGATGCCTTTCGTATGCAAGAAACGTCCCGTACGTGCCAGTCTTGGATCTCGTGCGCGCCAACTGTGGCATCCAGGACAGCGATGAGCCGGAGCTGGTCGCTGAGAAGGTGCGTTTCGGCCTTCAGGAGGTCGGGCTGGAGTCGGACGCGTATGCTCCGTATCTCTTGCACCTGCTCGGCGTGCGTGACGACGCGTCCCTTGCACAGCTCAGCGCTGAGGCGATCAAGATGCGGACGTTCGATGCGCTCCGCACATGGAGCCTGCGCGGCTGTCAGCAACGCCCGATCATCTTCGTGGTCGAGGATCTGCATTGGGTCGATCGGTCGTCCGAGGAGTACCTGGCTTCGCTCGTCGAGACTCTGGCCGGTGCGCACATCCTTCTTTTGTGCACGTGGCGACCTGGTTACCGTCCGCCCTGGGGAGATCATTCTTACGTGACGCAGCTCGCGTTACGGCGCCTGAACGCTCACGAGAGTCTGAGCATCATTCGCTCAGCACTCGGAACGGACCGGGTGCCTGAGGGGCTGGCGCGGTTGATTCTGGAACGGGCGGAGGGGAATCCCTTCTTCCTCGAGGAGTTGACCCGCGCGGCGCTCGAGCATGGCGAGGTCGCCGCTGGCACGCGCGTCCCGGAAACCATCCAGGGCGTGCTGATGGCGCGCATGGATCGGCTGCCGGACACACCGCGGCGGGTGTTGCAGACCGCCTCCGTACTGGGCCGTGCGGTACCGCTCCGCTTATTGGGGGCAATCTGGCAGGACGCGACACCGCTTGCCCCGCAGCTCGAGGAGCTGCAGCGCTTGGAGTTCCTGTACGCGCAGGCTGGCCAGGAGCCTGGGTATGTCTTCAAGCACGCGCTGACCCAGGACGTGGCCTACGAATCTCTGCTGGCAGGGCGGCGCCGTCTGCTCCACGCGGCCGCCGGCCGGGCCTTCGAGCATCTGTACGCCGACCGGCTGGAGGAGGTCTACGATCGGCTGGCGTACCACTACGGTCGAACGGACGAACACGACAAGGCGTTTACCTATCTGGTGCGCTTCGCCGAGCAGGCAGCCCGGAAGTATGCCCACCAGGACGCAGTCAGCTCGCTGCGAGAGGCACTGCGGCACCTCGAAAGCGTTTCATCGGACCACCAGGACCACGCGTGGATCGACACAGCGATGCGACTGGCGCACTCGCTGTACTTTCTGGGGCGATTTCCGGATACGCTCGGGCTGCTCGATGGCGGTCGAGAGCGCCTCGAACGCGTGGCCGACGCGCGCCTGACCGGGCCATATCATTTCTGGCTCAGCCACACGTACAGCCACGTTGGCGACCGAAAGCGGACGATCGAGCACGCCGAGCAGGCGATTGTGGAGGGGGAACGGTGCGGCGATGCCGCTACTGTGGGTCGGGCGCACTACGTTCTCGCCCGTTCGGCCTGGTGGTCGGGCAAAAACGTATGGGGTGTCGAACATGGCCGTCAGGCTGTTGCGGTCCTCGAGCAGTCCAAGGAGCAATGGTGGCTGGCGCAGTCGTACTGTGCGACCGGCAACAACTACTGTTGGATGGGCGAGTTCGAGTCGGCGATCGAGATGGCCACTCGGGGTTATGCGATCGGCGAATCCATCGGCGACGCGCGGATTCAAAGCTACGCCCTCTGGAACAGGGGGTGGTATCAGGCAGCTAGCGGCGCTGCGGCTGCCGGCATCGCCGCGTGTCAGCAAAGTCTTCAGCAGTCGCCGGATCCGTTCAACACGACGGCGGCAACGGGCTGGTTGGGTTACGCGTATCTCGAGGCCCGCCAGCCTGCCTTGGCAGTGGCGTGCCTGGAGCAGTCGCTCTCGAGCTGGACTCAATACGAGTATGGACCATTGATCGGCCTCTTCACCGGATGGCTGGCCGATGCGCTCCGCGGTTTGGGTGATCTGGAGCGAAGCGCGCAGCTCGCGCAACGCGCGCTTGATCTCAGCCGGCGGCTGGAGTTCTGGTGGGCGGCCGGCTGGGCCGAGCGCGTTCTCGGCCACATTGCGCGGCAGCGCGGCGACCCGCATGCGGCCCGTGATCGTTTGGGTAGTGCGCTGCGGACCTACCAGTCGATCCATTCACGTTTTGAGATGGCGCGGACGCTCCTTGCGCTGACCGAGTTGGCCCGCGACGTCGGCGACGAACCGCAAGCGGAACGGCTGTTGCTTGAAGCGCACGAACTATTCATGGCAGTTGGTGCTGACCAGTATTTAGCTACGTTTTCGGCAGGCAACCGAGGAACAGGTGAAGCAGCCCCGAACTGATGGCCAGCTCCTGGACGATGCGCTTTGGGTAAGGCCTATGGAGGAAGGCTCCCATGCTCTACCGGCTCGCCGAGTTCTGCGAGTAGCTGTTCAATCCGCTGTACGCTGCCTTGGTGGCGTTCGACTTCGCGCTGCCAGTTGTGTGACTTCGCATCCGCAATCAACTCCATCTCACGCTCGCGCCGGGCACGTAGGCGTGGAGCGTACGCCGTCGTCGTGACAAACTTGCGCAGTTCAGGTACAGGTCGCACTCGCAGGGTCCCAGGGCACTGCCGTGAACGCGCCTCGACCCGTACCGTCCTATCCTCAGTTGATCAGACGCTCGCGGCCTACCCAGTACGGCCGTAGCGCGCGTTTCAGCAGCTTTCCGGATGCGTTGCGTGGCAGCGACTCGACGAAGTCGACTGACCTGGGTGCCTTGTAATGCGCGATGCGTTCGCGGCAATAGGCGATCAGTTCCTCGGCGGTAACAGCACAACCTGGCTTCACCACGACAATTGCCTTCACCGCCTCCCCCCAGCGCTCATCCGGGACCCCGATCACCGCGACGTCCGCCATTGCCGGATGTCCAAAGAGCGCGCTCTCGACCTCAGCCGGATAGATGTTCTCGCCGCCCGAGATGATCATGTCCTTCACGCGATCGTGCACGTAGAGATAACCGTCCGGGTCGAAGTAGCCGGCGTCACCGGTATGTAGCCACCCGTCGCGGATGGTGCTGGCCGTGGCCTCCGGCAGATTCCAGTACCCCGTTATGACTTGTCGGGAGCGCACCACAATTTCTCCGACCTGTCCGGGGGTAACTGCGCCCCGAGACTGTCTACCACTTTGATCTCCGCGTTGCTGAGCGCCTTGCCGCACGATCGCATCCGTGGGCCGCCGGCCGGATCATGGTCTTCAGGCGGCAGCACCGTGACAACCCCAGTCGTCTCGGTGAGGCCGTACAGGTGCGCGAACTCACACCTGAACGTCGCCATTGCATCGCGCAGCAGGTCGAGGGGGATGGGTGAGGCGCCATAGCAGACGCGTTTGAGACTCGAGAAGTCCACCTCCTGGCAGCCCGGCGTCTGCAGCAGGGAGAGCATGAAGGCTGGCACGAAGAACGCCAGCGTGACTCGCTCGGTCGGGATCAGATGCAGGATCTCGCCAGCTACAGGCTCTCGCGCAATTACGTCACGCGCGCCGACATACAGCGGGATCAGGCTCATGAGGCTACCGCCGATGTGGAACTGCGGCATACACGCCAGGTTCACATCCTCGACTGTGCACGGATACCACTCGCGGGCCGCCTGCAACGCCGCAAAGAGGTTGCCGTGCGTGATCTGGGCACCTTTTGGGTGGCCGGTGGTGCCGCTGGTGTAGAGCTGGAGTATCACGTCGCCGCCCGAGCTCGCGAGCAGTGGATCAGCACTATCCTGGCGATGGCACCACGCCATATACGAGTCCCATTCAAGCCCCTCGCCGCCGAGTGCGATGACCGTCTGGACAGTGTGGAGCTCGGGGCGAATGTGCGCGATCAACGGCACGGACTCCTCTCCGACGAATAGCACCTCCGCCCCTGCGTCGTTGATGATGTAAACAATCTCCGCCGGGGCGAGTCGCCAATTCACGGCGACCACGACGTCGCGTGCCTTTGCAGCTCCAAACAGCACCTCATAAAAGAAGTCTGAGTTCTTTGCGACCAGTGCCACCCGCGTCTGGGAGGCTGTGCTGATCGCCCGCAATCCATTGGCAACCCGGGTGGCCCGACGATCCAACTGGCCGTAGGTCGTCTCGCGCCCCTCGAATGTCAGCGCCACCTTTTCTGCTCGGATGGCGGCCTGGTAGCGGATCACCTCGCCGATGTCCTGAAGTGCCATGTGAACGGCCATTGGGTCTACTCCTTCCATGCCGAATGCACCGTATGGCCTGTACTCGAGACATGGCATCCGTCAAATCGCGTATCGCGATGAGTATTGCGCCTGTGTTGGCGTACGTACGGGGCAGACAGTGTCCCTGTCCTATCGAACAGTCAGGCCATGCTCTATTGCCCACGCCGCGATTTGGGTACGCGTAGAGAAACTCAGCTTGTTCAGGATGTGGGCGACGTGGGTACTTGCCGTCCTCTCGGCGATCACCAGCTCCGTTGCGATCTGCCGGTTGGTTAGTCCGCGAGCAAGTAAGGCCGCAACTTCGCGCTCACGGGAGCTGAGCGGCGATACAGGTGAGTAATTCAGTGAGCGAGGCTCCCGAGACAGGCCCATGGCGGGCCGCGGCCGTTGGCTGGTCAGCGCGTAGTCGGTTGCCGCCGCCAGCGACATTGCACGGCCTTCGTCCCAGGCAGCCGCGAACTGTTCCTCCCCTACCGCGTCGCGGACAACGGCGAGGTCGTGCTCCTCTGTTGCCCAGTCTAGCGGCGACACGCTCGCGCCGGCCGCAGCTCGGATTGCCGCGGCGGCACTGAAGAGGCGCGCCGCCCGAATGGGTTGCCCCTGGTCGTTCGCTACTACCCCCAGGTAGTGCAGCACGTAGGCGACGGCGCGCCTTCGCCCGGTAAGTCCGCGGCACACGACGAGGCTCTCCTCGAACAATGCCTCCGCCCGCTGATAGTCGTGTTCATCATGAGCCAGGCGCCCCAGATTGCCCAGGGTCCAACTAACGCCCCAGCGGTCTCCCGCGGCACGGAAGTGAGTCAGGGCCTCGCCGAGCAGGCGACTAGCCTTGGCCTGCTCACCGTGCAGTCTGGCGAGACGCCCGAGATGGCCGAGCGCCCAGGCCGCACCCACTGCATCACCTGCGGCCCGCGAGGCAGTCAGCCCTTCCTGGTACAGGTCGACTGCGCGTTCGAGATGGCCCAGGTGCGTGCAAACGCGTCCGAGGTACTGCAGCGACCAGCTAACCCCCTGCTCATCCCCGCGTTGCGGAGCAACTCCAGACTCTCCTCGAGGAGCGTCGCCGCCTGCTCATATTCACCTTGCGCGGCTGCCGCACGACCGAGGTGGCCAAGCTGCCAGCCGACACGGACATTCCCCACGCGGGCCAGCGCAAGGCTCTGCTCAAAGTTCGCCGTGGCCTCGTCATAGTGACCGCGGGCTTCAGCGGCGATGCCGCGAACAGTGAAGGCCATGCTGGCATGCAGGGGATCTTCTGAAGGTTCAAGAAGCGCCAGGCCCTCCTCGCACAGGGCCACCGCTTGCTCGTACTCTCTCTGTGCACCAGCTAGCACACCAGCGCCGACGAGCGCCTGCGCGCGTGTATGGCGCCCTGCGTCAGTGGGGCACCCGACAATTGAAATGGCATCCTGAAGCCAGCGCCGCCCTTCGCTCAGGTGGCTGTGGATCCACCAGAATTCCCACAACGCCGCGGCAAGGCGCAGTCCGGCGAGTCCGGCGGACTCTGAGGCTTCTGCCTTGAGGCTCCACCCCAGCGCCACGCGCAGATTGTCGTGTTCTGCCTCGAGGCGGGTGACGCGCAGAACGTCAATTGGTCCCCGCACGTGCGATGCGTCCACCTTGTGAGCGCCGACGAAAAACTGGGCCAGGTGTCGGGATAAAAGCAGGCCAGTAGATCGGCGTCGTAACCGCTTTACCGTGGCCCAGCCGAGGAGAGCTGGGAGAAGGGTGTTACGACGTATGGAACGAAGCACGATCCACTTGCTGCACAAGCGTGGCAAGAGCCAGCGTGAGATCGCGTCCGAACTGGGCCGCAGCCGAACGGCGGTGGCGCGCGCACTGAGCGAGGCTGTCGATCGGCAGACGTCCGGGCGGCGGCGAAAGTCGAGCGTCGATCCGTTCCGCGAGCAGATCGCGGAGTGGCTGAAGCAGGGACTGACTGGCGTGCGCATGATGGAGCTGGCGCGTGAGGACCCCGAGCATCCGTATCGCGGCTGCGGTTCGGTGTGGCGGGCGGCGGTGCGCCGCGAGCGGCTGAGTCTGCTGCACGAACAGGCCGTCGCCGACGTGCCGATTCGCTTCGAGGGTTTGCCGGGCGAGTACCTGCAGGTCGACTGGGGTGAGATTCGGCACTTCCCGTTCACGCAGCAGAAACCCGTCACACGCTACTTCCTGGCGTGTCGGCTGAAGTACAGCCGCTGGACGTGGGTGATGTTCACCGACGAGATGCGTCAGGAGACGCTGTTCCGCGGGCTGGTGGCGTGCTTCTGCGCCCTGGGCTTCGTGCCCTGGGTGCTGGTGTTCGACAACATGAAGACCGTCACCACTGGCCGTGATGACCAGGCGCAGCCGATCAGGCACCGTTCGCTGCTGCAGCTGGCGGCCGAGTTCGACTTCCATCCGGAGGCGTGTTGGCCAGCGTCGGGAAATCAGAAGGGTTCGGTCGAGTCATTGGTCAAGTTCGTGAAAATCAACTTCCTGGCGGGTCGGTCGTTCCTGAACGATGCCGACCTGCATGCTCAGTGCGCCGAGTGGCAGGACTCCGACAACGCCACTCGGCCGTCACAGGCGACGGACGTGACGCCCGTGTCGCGGCTGGCCGAGGAGGTAGCCAAAGGCTATCCGCTGCCGATGACGGCGACCGACTACGGCTTCGCCCAACCTGGCCAGGTCACGAGTGGCGCGCTGGTAGCCGTGCTAGGCAACAGCTATTCGGTGCCCGTCGAACAGGTCGGCGCGCAGGTCACCGTGCGCGTACATCGCCAGCGCATCGTCATCTGGCATGACGCGGAGTTGCTGGCTGAACATGCGCGTGCACCAGACGGAGCACATCGCCGCGTGGTCGACCCGGCCCACTTTGCCCCGTTGTTCGGGCGGAAGCCGCGTGGCCAGGTCATGCTGTACCGCGAGGCGCTCCTGGGCCTGGGTGGCGTAGCTCAGCAGTACGTGAGCGAGCTCAGTCGGCGTCAGCGCGCACGCCTCGGCACCGAAGTGCTGGCGGTGTATGCGCTGTACGAGCGCTGCGGCGCAGCCGAATTGCTGGCGGCCATGGAGCTCGCACAAGCTCAGGGAGCCTTTGGCGCGGCCTACCTGGGCGCGCTGGTCAGTGCGCCCGTGGCTGAGCCACCACCGCAAGCTGCATGGCTGGAGCTAGCCGACGTGCCATCTCAGATCGAGATCGATCGCGAGTTGAGCGCGTACGAAGCGTACGCCTGGGCGCCTGACGTCCAGTCGGATCTCGACCATGCGCATGAGCTGGTGCTGAACGGAGAGGTGCGCTGATGATCGCCAGACCGGAGGCCGCGACGCTCGAACCGCTGCTGGAACAGCTGGGCTTGCGCCAGGCGGCGGCCGTGCTGCCAGATTGGCTCGACCGTGCGGCGAGCCAGGAGCTCAGCTACGCCGACTTCCTGCACGGTTTGCTCGAGGAGGAGAGCGTCGCGCGGGCCAATGCTGCCACTCAGAAGCGGCTGCGTCAGGCTGGCTTTCCGTATGCGGCCACCATCGAGCAGTTCGACTTCCGCTTCCGCCCCGAGCTCAAGCGGCAGGTCGTGCTGCGCTACCTGGACCCCACGTTCGTCGAGCAAGCTCGGACGCTGGCGCTGATCGGGCCACCGGGCCTGGGCAAGACGATGCTGGCGATCTGCGTCGCGACCAAGCATATTCAGCTTGGCGCCACGGCTCGCTTTATCACCGCTCAGCAGCTGGCCAACCAGCTCGGTCGCGCCCTGACCAGCGCCGGGCGACAACGGGTCCTGCGGCCGCTGCTGGCGTGCGACGTGCTCGTGCTCGATGAGCTTGGCTATCTCCCGACGCTGCCAGGCTTCGGACCTGCCCTGTATGAGTTGATCGCCGGCCGCTACGAACGTCGTCCAACCCTGCTCACCTCCAACAAGAGCCTGACCGAATGGGCGGCCATCGTCCAGGATGCGAGTCTGGCCGCCGCCCTGGTCGATCGGATCTTGCACCACGGCGAGGTGTTCTACCTCAAGGGACCTTCATGGCGACTCAAAGGTCGGTCACTGGAAAGCGAGTTGGTCGCCGCGGCAGCTGCGTCCACCAACGGCACCGACGGTGGACTCGAGGCTGAGCACCGCACTGGTGGACCAGCGGACGCAGTGCGTTGAGCACCTCGGCAATCGGTGTTGCTCCGAGCACGGTCCAGCACGACGCGCAGTTCGTCGTCGACACGGCCGAGCTGCTGCCCGACGAACACTTGGCCATGCCGCCGTCCAGCGCCATGCCCAGTCGTGAGGGTTCGCGTGATGGTCCGGGTGGCTGCCTGATGTGCGGCGGACCACGGCCCTCGACACGCGCGCGGTACTGCACGCGCGCTTGCCAGCAACGCAGTTATCGACTCCGTCATCAAACTCCCACGGCCGATTTGAGCGGTGTGCGCACGGCTCTCCAGCGTCGCAAAACACTGGTCGCGCACACGATCTACGAGTGCGGCGGGTGCGGTGAGCGCTTCCTCGGCGAGCGTCGATGCGGCGACTGCAACGTGTTCGCTCGGGCGGTCGGTTTGGGCGGCTTGTGCCCGGAGTGCGACACCCCAGTGCTCCTTGAAGACTTGCTCGGAGAGGGGGTGGTTCCCACCACTTGAATCCACAGCGTCGCGCGAATCGGCGTGGACATGCCGTTCTGCTCGCGCAGAACTTGGAAAACCCCTGCGGGGTTTACCACATGGCCCACACCGGGCTGCTACGACGACGGCGTCGTCCTGCCACGCTTCAAACCAGATACCCAGACCGAAAACGGCGGGTGTTTATCATGACAACCATCCAGACACAGCGGCCGACGCTGGTCTACGTGGCCCACTTTTATCCCGACTTAACCGGGTAAACCAGATACCCAGACCGAAAACGGCGGGTGTTTATCATGACAACCATCCAGACACAGCGGCCGACGCTGGTCTACGTGGCCCACTTTTATCCCGACTTAACCGGGTTCACTGGCCTACTTTTATCCCGGCACTCACACACCTCTGCCAGCCCCAGGCACCACGCCAGGTGGCGCTCGTGCACCGCCGCGTCTTCGCGCATTCCGCGGAGCTTGTCTGCGCCGTATTGCCGCAGTGATTCCATGAGCCGATATCGCACCACGGATACAGCGTTGCCCCGTGTTGTCTGGTCGTCCGCGACGACGAGCGATTTATCGACCAGGTGCAGCAGGAGCCTCAACACCGACTCCGGTTCGATGCCGTCCCCGGCGCAGACAGTCTCCGCCGCCTCCAGCGACCATCCGCCGGAGAATACGGACAGCCGGCGGAACAATAAGCGTTCCTGATCGGTGAGCAGGTCGTAGCTCCAATCGATTGCGCCAAGCAGCGTCTGGTGCCGGCGCGACGCTGTCCGACTTCCGTCCGTCAGGAGCCGGAAGCGGTCGTCCAGACGGGCGATGATCTGCTCCGGCGAGAGCCCGCGCACCAGTGGGGCGGCTAACTCGATCGCTAACGGAATCCCGTCAAGCTTGCGACAGATCTGGGCCACCGGGGGAGCGTTCTGCTCGGTCAAGCCAAAGGTGGGGGATACCGATCGGGCGCGTTCGACAAACAGCCGTACGGCCTCATGCTGAGAGTTCAGCGAGGTGCTGCGGAAGAGCAGCTGGGAGGTCTGCACGTCCGCCGTGGTTGGCACGGACAGCGGGGGCACTCGCCAAACCGTCTCACCCGAGAAGCCCAGCGGTTCCCGGCTGGTCGTAAGCAAGCTGAGGCCTGGGCAGCCGTGCAGCAGACGCTCGGCGACGAGGGCGCACGCGTTGACCAGGTGTTCGCAATTGTCGAGCACCAGGAGACACCTTCGCGGTCGAAGCACGTCAACGAGGGTGTCCAGGACCGGAAGGCCGGGCTGCTCACGGACGTCGAAGGCCGAAGCGACCGCATGTGGAACGAGGGCCGGCTCGCTGAGCGCCGCCAGCTCGACGAACCAGGCGCCCTCTGCCGACGCCGCGAGCTGAGCTGCCTGAATGGCCAGCCTTGTCTTGCCGATACCTGCCGCGCCGACCAGAGTGACGATACGGGTAGTCCCCAGCAAACGCTTCAGTTCTGCCAACTCCTGCTCACGGCCAATGAAACTGGTGAGCTGACCCGGGAGGTTATGCCCAGCGCGGGCGACTCGCCCTCGCGGTCTCTCCATCATCGCCGATCACCAACCATCCCGAGCCGTAGGCGCCACAAGATTGCCCGTAATGACAGGGTATGCCGTGTCCAACCGGTGGTGCATCGTCAATCGACCACCCGTGCGAAACGTTAGGGAACTGCCGACTAACAAGTCCCATTCGGCACTGGCTGCAGCAAAGTTCCCACCTTCCTCGGACTGCGGCAGCGCGGATTGGCGGTACGAGTGACCTTTCAGGTCGAGTGCGCCTGGAGCGATGCGCATCGCGCGGAGTGCTTCTGGTTGTGCACCGCCGATCTATACACAGTGCCTCCGGTTCGGCAACGCCCGCGTGTTAGTGATCGCCAGAACGCCTTGGTCGTAGCCGGGTGGTACGGGCAGCCAGCGTTGCCCAACGTAAGCCACTCATCACCGGACGTGTAGGCCAGTAACGGGCTGGCAGCTGAGCCAGTACCCATTTGAGGAGAGCTTTCATGGATAGCCACCGCCGCGCTGTGGTTTTTTCATGCCGCGGTGGTACCCCGCCGGCGATGGGCAGGTTATTTGGAACTTGGGATGGAGCCGGGGAGAAGCCGTCTTAGGAGTTGCTCTCTGAGGAGGAGGCGCACTGGGTGCGCCGGAAAGGCGGCGCGGTGTAGCGAATGCAAGTTTCGTACGGTGAAGGAATAGCGATCCACGCCGGCCCCGAGCTATGCGTGGTCAGGCCTGTTTGACGTCAAGCATTTCTGCCGCTGCATGTCAAAACAGTCTTGCCGCTTGAAGGCTGTGGGAGTGAGGCCTCGGAGTGAATGAGCGAGCACAGTTCTGAGGAACAGACCTGCTGTGGAAGGAGTGGAAAGCCGCCGGAGTAGCCTCTCTTGGGAAGGGAGGTCCGGAGGGAAACCCTTCTCTGGGGACGACTGGGGATTAGTGGATTACGGCAGCACCTCCACATTCAGGAGATCGGCGAGCAAGATGGGCTGGTCGCATTCAGCGCAGGAGCCGCCCAGCCCTACGGCGTGGCCGAAGACGTTGTCCTGTGCACAACGCTGTTGGCCAACCGACCGTTCGCCGCACACGCCGCACTCGTAGATGGTGTGGGCCACCAGGGTCGTACGTCGGCGGAGCTCGGCGCGCAGTTGAGCCTCGTCGACGACGGCGGTCTGGACGTGGCGCAGTCGGAACGAACGCTGACGGCAGGCGGCTGAGCAATA
>WNGF01002901.1_pt1 | contig 27081 bp, 21 predicted proteins | sample 5400641 | NCBI WGS metagenome assembly WNGF01 (sample SAMN13153371, study PRJNA577476) | soil metagenome | isolation source: 80 cm soil or saprolite under grassland replicate 2 | place: USA:California | collected 2016-06-15 | reverse complement strand
AGCGTTCGAGCGCAGTTCGGGCTCGATCCGCGCACCACGAACTTCGCCACCTTCCTGCTCGCGCCCCATCCGCGACCGGTCCGGGCTGCGATCGAGCGTCACGCCCGCCTGCTCGATCGCGACGCCAAGCGCTACCTCGACCAACAGGAGGCGAGCAACTCGGCCGAGCAGCGTGTGCGTGCGGCCGCCGCCCGGTATCTCGGGGTCGACGCGGACGAGATCGCGCTGACGGACAGCACGACGATGGGCCTTGCGCTCCTCTACGGCGGCCTACGACTGCCGTCTGGAACCGAAGTCCTGACGACGAGTCACGACTTCTACTCCACGCACGAGTCGCTTCGCCTCCGTGCGCTGAGAACCGGTGCAACCGTTCGCAAGATCCGCCTCTACCAGGAAGCGCGACGCGTGTCGGTCGACGAGGTTGTGTCGGCAATTCGGCGCGCCGTGACTCCGGAGACGCGAGCTCTCGCGGTGACCTGGGTTCATTCGAGCACCGGTGTGAAGCTTCCGATTCGCGCGATTGCCGACGCCCTCCGGTCCGTCGACGGCGATCGCCCGCCGGACGAGCGTGTCCTCCTCTGCGTCGACGGCGTCCACGGCTTCGGAGTCGAGTCTGCGACGCCGGCCGATCTCGGCTGCGACTTCCTCGTCTCCGGCTGCCACAAGTGGCTCTTGGGGCCGCGCGGCACCGGAGTGATCTGGGGTCGGCGCGATGCCTGGGGTTCGGTCACCCCGACTATCCCTACCTTCGACAACCGCGCTTTTCCGCCGTGGCTTGCGGATCAGGCACCACCGCTCAGCGGCATACCCGACCTCCCGCGTGCAGCGGCGATGACACCCGGCGGCTTTCATTCCTTCGAACACCGATGGGCACTTCGTGAGGCCTTCGAGTTTCGAAGGAAGATCGGCCGCACGCGAGCGGCGGCTCGGACGCACGAACTCACGCGCCGGCTGAAGGCTGGGCTCGCGGAGACCACTCGCGTCCGTGTCGGCACACCGGAGAGCGACGATCTCTCGGCCGGCCTCGTGTGCTTCGAAGTGGCCGATCGGGATCCCGCCGAGATCGTCGAATCGCTCTACGAGCGGGCAAGGATCGTCACGAGCGTGACCCCCTACTCGGTCAGGTACGTCCGGTTTGGCCCGAGCATCCTCAACACGCCGCGCGAGGTCGATCGGGCCCTACGCGCGATCCGTCAAATCGCGTGACGACTCCGGCGTATCGCCGCTGAGCTCCCAGAACATGATCCCGCCGAGGTGGTTTCGGGTGGCGTACTCGGCCTTGGCGGCCATGATCGGCGGGTCGTCGAACGTCCAGAACGTCAGCCCGTCGAACAGCCACGCGGCGCCGGCGGCCGTGTCCTGGTGACGGGTAAAGCCGCTCGCGAGGCGTTGCTTCACGACCTCGTAGTCGTCGACCCCGGTCTCCCACATCCCGGGAGCGGCGCCCGCCGCCGGCTGGTACAGGCCGTCGTTGGCGGCTGCCACGCCCGTCCAGCCGCGTGAGTAGAACGGCACGCCGAGCACGAGCTCCTTGGAAGGCGCCCCCCGGCGCAGATACTCGTTCACCACTGCGTCGTCCGAATAGCGCGGACTCGATGGATCGTCTGGCGACGTGTACAGGTTCGATTGATGATTCGTCGTCGATTCCCATGTGCCGTGGAAGTCGTATCCCTGCACGGTCCCGAAGCTCAGGAAGCCGAAGATGTCCGGGACCTCGAAGCCCGCATCGATCTTTGCAGCGCTGGCGGGGAGAAATCCGGTAAGCAGGTAATCCCGGCCGGTCTGCTTGCCGTACGCGTGGAGTTGCTTGCGGAATTCCGCGAGCAGCCGGGTGTAGTTCTGCCTGTCCTGCGGGCGGATGATGTTGCCGGCGTTCCCTTCGGAACCCGGCCACTCCCAATCGACGTCGATGCCGTCGAAGACGCCGGCGGCGGCGCCGGGGCCGCCCATCCCTCCCCAGCCGGGAGAGGGAATGTCGCCCTTGATGAAGAGGTCGATGCAGGAGGACACAAACCGCTCGCGGGACTGCTTCGTCAGCGCGGCGTCCGAAAAGTATCTCGACCACGTCCAGCCGCCGAGCGAGATCAAGACCTTCAGCTGCGGGTGCTGCAGTTTGAGCGCCCGAAGCTGTTGGAAGTTGCCGAGGATCGGGCTGGGCCAATCGACCGCTTCCCCCGTCACGGACTCCGCGGCGGTCCACGGCCTCTGGTAGTCGGCCCACTCGTCGCCGAGCTTGCAGACGACACTCCCGCTGCTGTCCGGCGCGACGTTGCCGAACGCGTAGTTGATGACGCTCAGCCGGTCGGCCGAACCGCTGGTCTCGACGTCCTTGACCTTGTACTGCCGGTCGTAGATGCCCCATTCGATGAAGTACCCCACGACCTGGCTGCCACGCGCACGGGCGCCGGCCGTTGAGTTCGAGGCGCCGGCCGCCGCCAGCGGTGCGGCGACGGCAAGCGTCGCCAGGGTTGCCAGGGCTGTGACGAGGTGTCTCCGTGGCTTCATGTTCTCCCTCCGGGCGTGGCGAGGTGTGGGCGAGTGGTTCGTACCAATTCCAAGCCGCACCCTCCCATGCTTTCACCCGTTCTGTCAAATAACGGTCTACCCAGGCGATGCGGTCGCCAAAGTGGTCTGTTCTGACGCCGGATGATTCCCCTGCATTTGAGGGTGCTCCGCCGAGATTGGTATTGTCCACCGCCCGGCGCTTAGGGCAAGGAGGTTTCTCAAGTGGGGCAGGAACTGCTACGAGGACAGTTGCCGAATGTTGCTTGTGAAAGTCGGCACGAGAGAGAATCGTCCTATCTCCGACCTGATGGCCATCTGCCGGACCTGCGGCTCCGAGCTTCCCGAAGCCGCTAGATACTGCCCTGCCTGCGGCGCCGCCGTCGAGGGCCGCATGGGCGAGGAGCGCAAGATCGTGACCGTGCTCTTCGCAGACGTGGTCGACTCAACCGCAACCGCCGACGAGCGCGACCCCGAGGACGTGCGCGCGGCCCTACGCCCTCAGGTCGCGCGGATGCGCGAGGAGCTCGAGCGCTTCGGCGGCACCTTCGAGAAGTACATCGGCGACGCGGTCATGGCCGTCTTCGGCGCCCCGGTGGCGCACGAGGATGACCCGGAGCGCGCCGTGCGTGCGGCGTTGGCCATCCGCGATGCGCTCCCGGGCGTCCGCGGGGCAGTGCACACGGGCGAGGCGGTCGTGTCATTGGCTGCGGCGTCGGGCACAGGCGAGGGGATTGCGACCGGCGACGTCGTAAACACTGCGTTCCGGATCGAGGAGGCGGCGGCAGGGGGCACAGTTCTTGTCGGCGAACCGACGTATCGGGCTACGCAGACGGCGATCGAGTACGGCAAGCGCCAGTTGCTCCAAGCGAAAGGGAAAGCGGAACCGATCGCGGTTTACGAGGCCCTGCACACGCGGACCGGGTTGCGCCCGACTTACATGGGCCCGTCGCTCGCCCCACTTGTCGGCAGGAAGGAGGAGCTGAGCCTGATCCTGGACACGCTCGCGCGGGCGCGGCGCGACCGCACGGTCCAGCTGATCACCCTCGTCGGCGTACCCGGAATCGGCAAGAGTCGTCTCGTCTGGGAGCTCCAGCGCGCGCTCGAAGACGAGTCCGGCCTCGTCATCTGGCGGCGCGGCCGCTGCCTGCCATACGGCGACGGAGTCACGTACTGGGCGCTGGGGGAGATGGTGAAGGCGCAGGCGGGGATATTGGATACGGACGGCGCGACGATCGTGGAGGCGAAGCTCCGGCGAGCTGTTCGCGATCTCGTGCCCGATCAGGCGGAGGCCGACTGGGTCGAGAGTCATCTGCGTCCGCTGTTGGCCCTCGAGGCGGCCACCGGCGGGGGACGCGACGAGGCATTCGCCGCCTGGCGCCGGTTCTTTGAGGCGCTTGCGGAGCCGGGACCGCTCGTGCTGGTCGTGGAGGACCTCCACTGGGCCGACGAGGGGTTGCTCGACTTCATCGACCACCTCGCCGACTGGGCGGTGGGATGGCCGATCGTCCTGCTCTGTACAGCTCGGCCCGAGTTCCATGAGCGCCGCCGCGGCTGGGGTGCACGCCCCAACGCGGCGACCATCCTTCTCCCGCCGCTCAGCGCCGCTGAGACAGGGACGCTCGTTGGCCTTCTTCTGCACCAGACGCAGGTCCCAGCAGAGCTCCAGCAGGCACTCCTCCTGCGCGCCGCGGGAAACCCTCTGTACGCCGAGGAGTTCGTGCGGATGCTGGTCGAACGCGGTCTGCTCTATCAAGACGGCGGTGGCTGGCAGTTGCGCGACGCACCGCTGCCGTTACCGGAATCGGTTCAGGCGATCATCGCCGCTCGGCTCGATGGGCTGGCCCCAAACGAGAAGGCGGCGCTGCGCGACGCAGCTGTCGTCGGGCGCGGCTTCTGGCCCGGCGCCGTCGTCGCCGTGTCGGGACTCGATCGACACACCGTCGATGACGTCCTGCGTTCGCTCGCGCGAAAGGAACTCGTCCGCCGCCTCGGGGCAAGCGCGGTCGCCGGTGAGCTGCAGTATTCGTTCCATCACGCGCTCGTACGCGACGTTGCCTATTCGCAGATTCCCCGGGCCGAGCGCGCGCACAAGCATCGCCTCGCAGCCGAGTGGATCGAGGCGCTCGGCCGACCTGAAGACCACTCCGAAACGATCGCGCACCACTACCTCAGGGCGCTCGACTTCGCAACCGCTTCGGGTCAACCGGACTACGACTTCCACGTCAGTGCGCGTGCTGCCCTCCGCGAGGCCGGAGACCGGGCGCTCGCTCTTAGCTCGTTCGCGACCGCGGAACGGTTCTACGCGGCGGCGCTCGATCTGTGGTCGGGCGGCACGCCGGCCGAACTTCTCTTCCGGCTCGGGAGCGCACGTTTTCGTGCAGCCGGAACGGGCAGTGAGCTGCTTGCGCAAAGCGCGGAGCTGCTGCTCGCCGCAGGCGATGCCGAACGGGCGGCCGAGGCGGAGGTCATGCTGGGCGAGGAAATCTGGATGCAGGGCCGCCGTCGGGTCGGTTTCGGGCATCTCGAGCGAGCGGTGGCATTGCTGCACGACGCGCCTCCGTCGCGCTCGAAGGCATATGTGCTCTGCAGCCTCGCACGCTTCCTGCGCAACGACGGGCGCTACGAGGAGGCGATCCGCGCCGGCCGCGAGGCGCTCGCGATGGCGGAGGAGTTGGGCCTCGACGAGTTGTGCGCGAATGCGCTCGACACGATCGGCGTGGCGCGGGCCGAGACGGGCGATCTCGGGGGTGTCCACGATCTGGAGCGAAGCCTGGCCCTCGCGCGCACAGGGATCTTCCCCGAGTCGGTCCGGTCCTTCCTGAATCTCGGCAGCATCCTCGCCCGCCTCGGTGACCTCCCGCGCGCGTTCGAGCTCCACGCCGAGGGGCGGCGGGCTGCGGAGCGGTTCGGCGATCTCGGGGGGATCCGCTGGCTTGCGGCCGAGCGTCTCTACGAGGACTACTGGTCGGGGCGCTACGAGGACGCGCTCCGTCATGCGGAGGAGATCCTCGCGGAGGTCGAGACGGGAACTGCGCACCGGATGGAGCTTGCCGCCCGGCTGATCCGCGGTTGGCTTCGGCTCGCGCGTGGAGACGTGGCCGGAGCGGCCGACGACGCCCGGCGCGGTCTCGAGTTCGCCCGCAGCGCCGGCGATCCGCAGGCGCTCTTCCCGGCACTCGCCTTCGCGGCTCGCGCCGCGCTCGCCGATGGTCGCCGAGACGAAGCCGCCGAGCTCGCCAACGAGCTTCTCCGCTCGTGGGCCGAGTGGGCGCTTGCGCTTCCGTCGAGCGGCCTGACGGATCTGGGGCTCGTCGTCGGCGAGCTCGGCCTTGCGGAGGACTTTGCCCGTGTCGCGGCACGCAAGACCCCGACACGCTGGCTCGAGGCGGCTCTCGCCGCCGCCCGCGGTGATTTCACCCGCGCTGCGGAACTGTACGCAACGATCGGCGCAGTCCCGGATGAGGCGCTGGCCCGCAGCCGGGCCTCGACGGGGCGGGGCTAGGTGGCTACCGGGTCCGGGGATCCGGGTCGTCGCGCGTTCCGACGACCGCGAATTCGAGGAAGTCGAGGGTTGTCTTCAGCCCTCCGATGAGGGTGAGGAGTTGTGCTCCGTCCTGGAATGGCACGAAGACGTGCGCCTTTTCACTCACATAGTCGAAGTAGATCGGAGCCTCCTCGGGCGCCACGCCCACCGCGTCCAAAACGCTGTTGACGCTCGCGGTGATGTCATCGCGCGACTTCGGGTTCATGCTGATTACGAAATAACAGTCCGGCATGGTCGGCGGATCATCTCCCTGCCGCCCCGAGAGGTCAAGACCCAAGTTCGCCGGCCGCCGTGAGCACATGAAGAAGCGGGCCCACCGGGCCCGCTTCTTCATCCGTCCGAATCGACGATCTAGGCGCTCGTGAGGCCGGTCTGATCGAACCGCGACCGTGTCCGCCGGCCGACGACCACCGAGGCCAGGAGCACGAGTACGGCTCCGAACCCGATCGAGGCGCCGATGCCTGCGTCCGCCCAGTCGAAACCGCCGGGGGACGAGACCGCGAGCACCGGTGCTTGCGTCGGGCTCGGCTTCGACGCTCCATAGCTGTTCTCCGTAGTGATCAGGGTCGGCTCCCGATAGGCATCCGCCGTCGCCTGCGTCTGGCCATTCTCCGAGACCACTTCGATGCCTTGGGACCCATTCGAGGTCAGGGCCGACTCAAGCGCGGGGTCGTGTGGTGCGCTGCGGTTCGTTGTCGCCTGCGCCACCGGGACCGCCGTGAGGGCGGCGAGGGCGAGGCCGACTACGAGACGTCGCCTCAACCGGAAATACTTGCGGATCATTGTGGCTCCTCCTTCTCGATTGCTCCTGGGCGAGACAATCGCGCAGGCCGGTCACGGCGCCGTCATGGCGCGCACATGCCCGCCCATAGCCGGGTAACGGAGCCCTTGTTGGTGGTAGGTTCACCTGGAGCCGCGGATGGACTATCGAATCCTCGGTCCGCTTCAAGCGCTCGATGGCGATCGGGCGCTCGCGCTCGGCGGCCCGAGGCAGCGTGCTGTGCTCGCGTTGCTGCTCCTACACGCGAACGAGGCGGTCAGCAGCGAAGTGATCGTCCACGAACTCTGGGGGGCGGAACCGCCGCGGACGGCCGCGAAGGCACTTCAAAACTGCGTCTCGGCGCTCCGAAAGGCTCTTCCCGTAGGCGTCGAGACGCTGCGGTCCGTTCGAGGCGGCTACGCGCTCCGCGTGTCACCGGGCGAGCTCGACCGCGACCGCTTCGAGGCGCTACTTGCGGAGGGCCGCGCGCTGCAGGCCGAGGGAGACGCCGGCGCTGCGGTCGAGCGCCTCCGCGCTGCGCTCGCGCTCTGGCACGGGCGTCCACTAGCCGACTTCGCCTTCGACGAGTTCGCGCAGGACGAGATCGTGCGCCTGGAAGAGCTCCACCTGGCAGCGGTCGAGGAGAAGCTCGAGGCCGAGCTCGCGCTGGGCCTTCACGCCCACCTCGTGCCCGAGCTGGAGGCGCTCGCAAGCCGGCATCCCCTACGCGAGCGACTTCGCGGGCAGCTCATGCTCGCTCTCTACCGTTCGGGAAGGCAGGCAGAGGCGCTCGCCGTCTATCGCAACGCCCGGAGTGCACTCCTCGGCGAGCTCGGGATCGAGCCCGGCCGCGACCTCCAGGATCTCGAACGCGGGATCCTCGCGCAGGACCCGGCGCTCGACTCGGCTCCGACCGCGGCGGCGGCCCCGGCGAGACGCGGCGCGAGCCGCGCGGGCCGGCGCGCCACGCCGCCGTTGGTCGGCCGCGACGATGAGCTCGAATTGCTCGAGGCGGGGTTGGAAGATGCACTCGCCGGACGTGGCCGGCTCTTCGTCGTCGTCGGTGGTCCCGGCACCGGCAAGACCAGCCTCGCCGACGCGATCGCGAGCCGTGCAAAGGACCGCGGCGCAGCGATTCTCTGGGGCCGCGGCTGGCACGGCGGCGGTGCCCCGGCGTACTGGCCCTGGCGCCAGGCGATCCGCGACGCGGGGCAGAAGCTCCCCCAGCCCCCGCCGGAGGACGACGACGCGGCTCGCTTCCGGTTCTTCGAGGTCGTGACAGAACTCATCCGATCCGAGGCAACACAACGGCCGCAGTTGCTCGTGCTCGACGATCTCCAGTCCGCGGACGAGGGCTCGCTCCTCCTCCTCGAGTTTTTCGCGTCGGAGCTGCCGGAGATGGCGGCCCTCGTTGTCGCGCTCGCCCGCGACGACACGCCGCGACTCGACGAGCTGGCGCGCTACGCGACAAGAACGCTGCGCCTATCGCGGCAGTCCTAGCCGCTGTCTGCTGACAGGCGGCACGTCTTCTTCGGACGGCGGAAGCATTTGCCTCCGTACCCCGTCTGGGTGAGTGAGTCGGGAGTGAAGGAGGGGGACGGTGACGAAGCGGGACGGGCCTCATACGGCACAGCAACGGCGACGGCGGCGCCTCGCCAGGGTGTCGGCGCTGATCGCGGCGGCCGCAGCTGGGCTCGCGCTCGGGCTGCCATCCGGCACGGCGGGCTGGGGCCCGAACGACACAGGCCTGCGCGAGCAGAAAGGGGTCGCGGATCTCGCGGTCGACAAGTTCGACTCCGCCGATCCGGTCCGACCGGGGACGGACTTTCACTACAACGTCAGGATCAGCAACTTCGGTCCGGACGACGCGACCGGCGTCCGCCTCCGGGACACGCTCCCGGAGAGCCTCGAGCTCGTTTCGCAGACCGGCGCGAAGTCGTGCGTGCGCGACGGCGACGTGTACTGCGAGCTCAACGACATCCCGCGCGATGGAAGCCTGATGGTCGTCCTGCACGTGCGTTCAACGACGACGGGATCCCTCTCGGACACCGCGACGGTCTCGTCGGCGACCACCGACCCCGACGAGGCGAACAACAGCGACAGCGAATCGACGAATGTCGTGGGGGAGGCGGGGACAGGGCCGAAGTCGCAGCTGATCGTCGTCGAGCGCGTCGTCAACGACGACGGCGGCACTGCCACTGCGGACGACTTTGCGATCGGGGTCGACGGCGCGAATGCAAGTCCGGCCTCCTTCGCCGGCAGCGAGCAGGGGACGATCGTCACGCTCGAGCCTGGCGCATACGCCGCCGGCGCGGCGAGCGGCCCCGGAGGATACGCGGAGAGTTCCTCACCCGACTGCGCCGGCACGATCGTTAGCGGCGAGACGAAGACCTGCACGATCACGAACGATGACTTGCCGGCGCGCCTGATCGTCCTTGAGCAAATCATCAACGACGACGGCGGGACGGCTGTAGCCGCTGACTTCACGGTGTCCGTGAGGGGCGGTTCGCCCAGGCCGGAGAGGTTCGCCGGCGCGGAGGCACCGGGAACCGATGTCGCGCTCGATGCCGGGCCCTATGCCGTGAGCGTCGACGCTACCCTGGGTTACCGGACGACTCTTGCCTCCGCGTGCGCCGGGACGATCGCGGTCGGTGAGGCGAAGACATGCACGGTGACGAGCGACGACGTCGTTCCGCTCACGCTCGCGCTCGTGGCAGACGCCCCGAGCGTGCCCGCCGACGGGAACACCGGCTACACGGCGACCCTGACGAACCCGAACGCGGAAGCCGTTGTCGTCTCGAACATTGCGGTGACGCTCCCCGACGGCTTCTCGTACCAGGAGGGCTCCACGACGGGCGCGACCACAACCGACCCCGAGCTCTCAGAGCAGAGGCTTTCATGGGAGGGTCCGCTTGAGATCACCGGCAATGGAAGCGCATCGCTCCACTTCGCCGTGACGGCTCCGACAACGCCTGGCGAGTATCTCGCCGGTGTGAGCGGAAGCGTTGAGTCGCCGTTCACACTCGAAGCCGCGGGGGATGTGTCTCCGATCACGGTCGTGGCCTCAGAGGCGACGTCGAGTCAACCGTCGGCAGGGACGCCGTCCGCAGGCCCGCAGGAGACGCCGAGCAGCCCGACCAGCAACGGATCCGGAGAGCAGAGTTCGACCACAACGACTATCGGCGCGTCCCAGCTGCCTCCGCCTGAGTTTCAGAAGAACGCCGACGTCGAACCGGTCGCCGGCGACGTGTTCATCCGCCTCCCGGGGACGACGGACTTCGTCGCGCTAAAGGACGGCGTCCAGGTCCCGTTCGGGACCGAGGTGGACGCGAGCGGCGGTCGCGTTGGCCTCTCGACCGTCGACGCGAACGGCACGATGTTCCACGCTGAGTTCTACGAGGGTCGCTTCCTGATCGCGAAGCAGCTCGGCAACGGCATCTCGGAGCTCCGGCTCAGTGGCGGCAACTTTCGGTCCTGCAAGACGGCCGTGCGCACCCTGGCCGCCCTGGACAAGAAGAAGCCCAAGAAGGCCAAGGCCAAGAAGCGCTTGCGCAAGGTCGTACGTCACCTGTGGGGAAGCGGGAAGGGCCGTTTTCGCACCACGGGCCGATTCATCGCTGCGACTGTCCACGGGACTACGTGGCTGACCCAGGACCGCTGCGACGGGTCGAGGACGTTTGTGCAGGAAGGCGTGGTGGACGTCCGTGATCTCGTCCGTCGCAAGACGATCCAGCTCCACGCAGGCCAGAGCTACGTCGCGAGGCCTCGGTGACGAGGGGCCTCAGACGTTCGGGCGGACGCGATCGGCGGCGGTTCCGCACGCTCCTGTTCCTCGGAGTCGGGCTCGCCGCCGCCGCGCTGGCCCTTACGGCTTACCGGGTCCACCTAATGCAAGGCCTCGAGCTCGCCTCCGTCGACCTTCGTTTCGACATGCGCGGTGGGCAGACGCCGCCGTCGAAGGTGGTGCTCGTCCAGGTCGACGACCAGACGCTGAACGACCTGAGGATGCGCTGGCCGTTCCGGCGGTCGGTGCACGCCAGGTTGATCGACCGGTTGCGCACCGCCGGTGCCAAGGTGATCGCGTTCGACATCGAGTTCCGCGCCGCGACGCGGGCAGAAGACGACGACAAGCTCGTTCGGGCAGTTGACCGCGCGCACAACGTAGTGCTCTCCGCGACCGCGACCAACGGGCACGGTCGGACGCCGGTCTTTGGCGGCGCCGATCTCGGCCGATTCGGCGCTCGTGCAGGCATTACGCTGTTCCCCCCAGACCGCGGAGCCATCATCCGCCGCCTCCCGTACGAGGTCGGGGGCGTCAAGTCGTTTTCGATCGCCGCCGCGGAGCGATTCCTCGGACACGAGATCGCGCCGTCGAAGCTAGGCGCCAAGACGGCGTCGATCGACTACGCCGGACCCGAGGGGACGATTCCGGCCGTCTCCTACTCGGACGCCTTGCGTGGTGAGGTGAGACCGGACTTCTTCCGCGGGAAGATCGTCGTCGTCGGCACTGCGGTGTCAGTGCTGCAGGACGTGCACGCGACGCCGACGACTCCGACCATGCCCGGCGCGGAGATCCAGGCGAACGCGATCGCGACGGCGTTGGCGGGCTTTCCGCTCCGGCCGGCCTCCGGCTGGTCGAACGCCTTGCTCATCCTCGGACTCGGGCTGCTCCCGGCGATCGTCGCGATGCGCGCGCGGCCTTTGCCGACAGTTGGCGCGGCGATCGCGGGCGGCGCGGCCTTCGCGGTGGGGGCCCAGGCCGCGTTCAACCACGGGCGAATCCTCGCCGTCGTCTATCCGCTCGGCGCCCTCGGGCTGGCGTCGGTCGGTTCGCTCGGCGCGCACTACCTGATCGAGACGATGGAGCGCCAGCGGACGCGCGACCTCTTCTCGCGCTTCGTCCCCGAGCAGGTCGTGAACCAGGTCCTCAGCAGGGCGGACGCGACGCTGCGCCTCGGCGGCATTCGCGTCACGGGGACATGCATGTTCACCGACCTCCGCGACTCGACGAAGTTCGCGGAATCGCTTCCGCCCGAGGAGGTGGTCGACGTCGTGAACCATTACCTGGGCGAGCTCACGGAGGCGATCCTTGGCCACGGCGGCACGCTCATCTCGTATCTGGGCGACGGCTTCATGGCGATCTTCGGCGCACCGATCGAGCAGGACGACCACGCCGAACGCGCCCTCGACGCAGCGCGGGAGATCCTCGAAGAGCGGCTCCCGCGGTTCAACGAGTGGTTCCGCGCCCGTGGCTTCGGCGAGGGTTTCCGGATGGGGATCGGGATCAATACCGGCGTCTTCTTGGCGGGCAATGTCGGCTCCGAAAGGCGGCTCGAGTACACGGCGATGGGCGACACGATCAACAGCGCGTCACGGCTCGAGGAGCTGACGAAGGGCTCCTGCCACTCGGTCTTCATTGCGGAGTCGACCCGCGAGGCGCTGACGCGGCCCACCAACGACCTCGTGTTCGTGGGCGAGCACGAGGTGCGAGGGCGAGCCGAGAAGATCAGGGTGTGGTCCCTGCCCGAGCCCGCGTGCCAGACCGCACCCGCCGTCGTGCCGACCGAACCCGCGCGTGCGCCCGCCTTCGCCGTGCCAGCGACGGCCGGATAGACCGGATTCTCACGCCGGCCAGAGAACTTGGGTCGGCCGGTATGGGCAGGCGACACGCCTCACGTTGTCTCCTCGCCGACGCCGCTTCGATCGGCTACTCGAAGTCCCACGGTGCATTCACATGCGTGTTCCCGACGCAGAATGGTTGTTCGAGCGCGTTCGCCTGGGGACGCCGGTCATCGTCGTCCTGGGCTGAGCTTCGCCGCTCCGGCCGGCGGCCACACCAAGAGCTGGCGTTGACTCTCTCTCAGCTCGGGTTGTAGCTTCGCGAACGTGCGGTTGCTGTGGGAAGCGTTCAAGGCCCTCGTTCTCTGGATCATCCATGCTCCGCTCCGCTTCTTCCGTTGGCTTGCAGGCGTCCCGCGGCTCATCGCCTGGTTCAGAAACGACGACAACCACAAGGAGGCGTGGGGGTATGGGTGGTGGGGCGCAGCCGGCATCGTGATCGGCGTACCGGAGCTTTGGGCTGCGTTCGGAGGGAAAGACGTTCTCTGGCCGACAATCTCCGGGACCCTCGGCAACCTTGAGGTTTCCCACGTCTGGGTGGCGCTGATCGTCGCGGGTGTCCTCGTTTGGGCGGGCTTCCACGCGTTACGCGTGACCAGAGAAAAGCTGCGGGCAGCAGCCGTAGAGGCGGGCTCCACCGCTGAGGCGCTGGCGCCGACGCGGGTAGGGGCCGGAGAAGCGCTCGTGGAGGGCGTCGACCGATTCACGCAGGCCGACAAGACCGAGGGAGTCAACGCGCTCACATACCTTTTCTTCGCCGTGGTCGCGGTCGCCGCCCCGAGCGCGGCGTTTCGGATCTTCTACGAGGCTGCCGACCGGCGCTACGTCTTCGGCGAGGTCCTGTACGCGTCGATCGCGTTCTGGTGGTTGATCGTCCCGGGCTGGTTGGCGTACAAGCGCGGTTACCTCGTCCCCTATCCCACGCTCTTCCGCACGCTGAAAGACCTAGCCGGGCGGGCACCCAAGTTCACGGTCGTGCTCGTCTCGGGCCTGCTCATTCTTCTGGTCCATCTCATCCTGTATCCGTGGCCGTCAACGATTCCGGACACCAACCGGCTACATCTGCAGTACAAGTGCCATCCGCTCAAGGCTCGGAGCAAGCCGCTGGACGACGAGCAGAAGGAGGCCTGCAAGAAGCTCGACGAGGCAAACCTTCGTCCGCCGCTCGATACTCCGTGAACTCGCGCCGCGGCCTTCGTCCGGCTGCCGGGACAAGTGTCGCCAGGTTCTCGCGGCAGGCGAGGAGCGTCGGATGGTCCGGCTCGACGCATCGCTCGAGGATCGCTATTGCGCGGCGATAGAGCGCGGCGGCCGCCCTCGGCTTGCCCCGCTCCGCGAGCAGGAAGGCGAGGTTGTTCAGCGGCGGCGCGAGGTCGGGGTGGTCGGTTCCGAGCAGCTTCTCGAGCAGCAAGAGTCCTTGGCGATACAGCCCCTCCGCTTCGTCGAGCCGGCCGCGCCGGAACAGCAGCGCGGCGAGCTGGCCGACGTTGAACGCGACCTCGTAGTGCTCCGGGCCGAGAGCCTGCTCGAAGACGACGATCGCCTCGCGGAGGAGCGTCTCGGCTTCCTCGTCCTGTCCGCGCGCGTCGAGCACGGCCGCGAGCGCGGCGGCGTCGGCGGCGACGGCCGGATGGTCGTTGCCCAACGCGCGGCGGCGAAGTTCGACGGAGCGGCGCGCCAGCGGTTCGGCGGCAGCGTAATCGCCGCGTGCGTGGGCGAGGCCGCCGAGGTTGTGGAAGAGCGTTGCCAGGTCCGGATGGTCGGGCTCGAGCTCGCGCTCCATGATCGCGAGCGAGCGGCGGTAGAGCCGCTCGGCCTCGTCCAGCTTGCCGACGAACTTGAGGGTGACCGCGAGATCGTTGGCGACCGTGGCCTCGTCGAGGGAGTCCGGCTGAGCCTGCGCGAGCGCGTGGCGGTACCGCTCTTCGGCCTCCTCGTACCGGCCGAGTGTCCGCGCCAGCGCGGCACGGTCGGCGAGCGCGAGCACGCGGAGCGTCGCAGCCGCTTCGCCTGCCAGCAGCTCGGCAAGCGCGACCGCTTGCTCGAGAACCTCTTCGGCCGCGTCATAGGCGCAGAGGTCGATGCTCGTGCGGCCGAGCAGGAGCAGCGCCTCGACTGCGCGCGAGTCCTCACCTGCGGACGCCCGCAGCGCCCTGGCCGCAAGCGCGTGCGCGTCGGCCGGGTGTCCCTCCTCATGTCGGGCCACGGCCTCGAGGAGCAGCTCGGCGGCGGTCATGCGAGCGCCGGCTCCGGAACCGACACGTCGGCCACCTCGCCGTCGATGACATCGATGTCCGGCGGCAGGTGACGCGCGAGGCGCAGGGAACCGGCGGCTCCGATAGCACACGCGGCGATCAGGCCGAGCATGAGCGCGTTCGCCTCCCCGGCCGCGAGGGCCGCACCCGCGAGTGCGGGCCCGGCCGCGAAGCCGGTCGTCCAGGCGAGGGTGTAGACGCCGTTGTAGCGGCCGCGAAGGGCGTCGGAGGCGAGGTCGTTCGCCAGTGCCGGCGCCGAGGGCGAGAGCGCGGTCTCGCCGACCGCGAGCGCGACCATCGCCACCGAGAACAAGGCCGCGGCCGCGGCCGGGGACGGCGCGCCGCCTCCCAAGAGCACGATCGCCCAGGCGATCCCGGTGGCAGCGAAGGCCAAGGCGAGCGCGCTTGTCCGGCGGTGACCCCGTAGCGAGCGCAAGACCGGCAGCTGCGCGACGACGACTGCGATCGTGTTGGCTGCGAAGCAGAGCGCCAGCTGATGCACGTCGAGACCGGCCTCTCCGGTGGCGAATGCGGGAAAAGCAGCCGGGTACTGCGCATAACCGAAGCCGACGATCAGCGCCGTCAGCACCCACAGCCGCCGGAAGGCGCGGTCGCGGAGAATCTCGCGGTAGCCGCCGGGCGTCCGCGTCTCGCGTGCACGTTCGCCCGCGGTCGCCGGCACCGACACCCGCATCAGGATCGGGACGAAGGCGACGAAGGAGGCGGCGTCGAGCAGGTAGATCGCCTGGAAAGTCCCGGCTGACGACGTATCGACGATCAGCGCCGCGAGCAGTGCCCCCGCGCCGAGCCCTATGTTCATCGCCGCGTGCGCGATCGCGTACGCGCTCGAACGCCGCTCGGCCGGGACGACCGCGGCCAGCAGCGCGGTTCGCGCCGGCCAGACGACCGCCAGGCCGAACCCGAGCGTCGCCGCGGCGGCGTACGCCTGCCACGGCTCGATCACGAACGCGAGGCAGGCGCTCCCGGCGGCGCTGAACGCGAGTCCGCTGGCCAGCGCCGCCCGCCCGCCAACCCGGTCGACGAGCGAGCCGCCGACCGGGTTGCCGGCGAAGCCGGCGAGCGCGACCATCGAGAGCGCGAGTCCGGCCTCGCCGAGGCCGAACCCGCGCACCTGATGCAGGTAGACGAGGAGGAACGGGAGCGTCAGCCCGCTCCCGATCCCCGAGACCGCGTCGCCGGCGACCAGCGTCCAGGCGCCGCGCGGGAGCTCGGGGACGAGAGCACGCATGCGGCTCACCGCTCCTCCTCTACGCGTCAGCTACCGGCCGATGACGACGGTTGCGCTGTGGTTCGAGGTGAGGGCGCGGCGGACGACCGTCGCGTTGTGGTTCGAGGTGAGGGAGCGGCGGACGACCGTCGCGTTGTGGTTGGCGGTGAGGCTGCCGCGGACAATTGTGGCGCTGTGGTTCGAGCTGAGGCCGCCGCGGACGACGGTCGCGGTGTGGTTCGCCCAGCCGGCGCGGATGCCGACGGTAACGATGAGCTTGCTGCGAGCGTTCATTCCTGTTTCCTCCCTGGTAGTTGGTTTCCGTAACGCTGCTCCGCAAGGATTCCGCGTCGGCCGGTACGACAGGGAGGGGGGATGCCGGTCGTCTGGCTGCGGAAATCCGCCAAGCTCGCGGGCGGTTGACCGCTCCCGCGCGCGTGCATCAATTCGACCCGGGCCCCGGCCCGATGGGCCGCCGCTCGCCTTCGACCGTCGGCCACTCCGGAACGGTCTAGCGCTGAAGAGCCGAGCGGGCGTCCGCGATCGCCGCAAGGAGCCGTGTGCACGCTGGCGTCTCTTCCCGCGCGAACGAGAGTGTCACCATCTCGTTCTCGAACGCGAGCGTACGGGCGCCGTCGGCGCTATCCACCGCCTCGGGAGCGCTGAGTTGCGCGATGTGGAAGCGGCGGCTCGGCTCTCGCTGGGCGAAGATCTCGACGACGCGACCGTCGAACGCAACCACCGTCCCGGAGCGCAGGCGCATTTCGAGCATCTGGTCCAATCGTCGTTGCGGGCGGCCCGCGGCGGTTGACGGTTTCCCGCCAAGGTTGTGGCGGAGATCCGTCGTCTGTCAGCTGTGAGGGATCGCCGCGCGCAGGCGAGTACCCGATCCGGAGGGGCTGTCGAGCGTGAGCCGGCCGCCGAGGGCTGCGACGCGGTCGGCGAGCCCGCGCAGGCCCCCTCCATGTTGGTCTGCTCCGCCGACACCGTCGTCGACGACCTCGACTACGAGGCCCTGATCGTCGGTGGTCGCCCTGACGACGACGCGTCGGGCGCCGGCGTGCTTGTGCACGTTGGCAAGCGCCTCGGCGACGACGTAGTAGGCGGCGGCCTCGACCTGCTCCGGGAGACGCCGGTCGGGCACGGCCAGAAGCTCGACAGGCACGGGTGCGCGCAACGCGAGTGCTTCCAGCGCCGGGACGAGTCCACGCTCCGAGAGCACGGACGGATGTAGGCCGCTCGCTAGCTCGCGGATCTCCTGCAATCCGGCGGCGAGATCGTCGATTACGACGTCGAGCAGCGCGTCGCGCTTCTCCGGGGACTTGCGCAGCACGCCGAGGGTCAGCAGCACTGCGGTCAGTCGCTGCTGTGCGCCGTCGTGGAGGTTGCGCTGGATCCGGCGGCGTTCCGCGTCCGCGACCTCGACCAGGCGCGCCCGTGACGCGCGAAGCTCAGCCTCTGCCTGCTTTCGGTCGGTGATGTCCCGGAGGTAACCCGTGAAGGTCGGCGGCCCAGGCAGACCGATCCTCGTGACGGTGAGCTCGACGGGGAACTCGGTCCCGTTCTTGTGCACGCCCGTCAGCTCGAGCCGTTGGTCGAGGATGACCGCATGCCCGGTCTCCAAGATGCGGGCGAGACCCCTCCGGTGTGCGGCCCGGAGGTCGGGAGGGACGATCAGGTCGGCCATGTCCTGGCCGACCGCCTCGTCGGCGCGGTAGCCGAAGGTCGTCTCGGCCGCGTGGTTCCAGCCGAGGACGCGGCCGGCGCCATCCATTGTCACGACCGCGTCGAGCGCAGCCTCCAGGATCGCGCGCAGGCGCGACTCGCTAGCGCGTACACCGTCCTCGGCGTGACGTCTGGCGACGAACTGGCCGACCTGGCCGCCGAGGGCGCGCATCGTCCAGAGCAGCCTTTCGTCCGGCTCGCGCAGCTCGCGCGAGAAGAACTCCATCACCCCGACCACTCCCCTCGGGCTATGGAGTGGGAAGCCGAAGGCCGCGTGGAGACCGCTGCCCCGGGCAGCCCTGGCGCGCGGGAAGTTCGCGTCGTCAGGGGCGTCCACGATCCAGGCGGGCTCCGCTGAGGCGAGCACGCGACCGGGCAGCCCTTCGCCAGGGGCGAGGGCGATTCTCTCGCTCAGCGCCTCGAATTCCGGCGCCCCCTCGCCGGCATGCCAGGTACACACACAGCGCAGGCGCTCGGCGTCGGGATCGACTTCCCACACTGCGCCGAGCTCCCAGCCGAGCGACCCGCCGATCGCTTCGAGGACGGCGGCGTACACCTCGACAGGCCGATCCGTTTCCGCAAGGATCCTGGCGACCGCGTGCTCCACACGCTGGAGATCGCGCGAGTCGGCGCGCTGTCCGCCCGTCCGCTGGATGTCCGTCATCGTCACAAATGACGCTACACCGATCGGAGCTCCGTGAACACTCCGCGACCCCTCCGCGTCGTCGTTGCCGACGACAGTGCGTTGCTGCGGGAAGGCATCGCGTCGCTGCTCGTGGACGCGGGGCACGAAGTGGTCGGTCGCTCCGGTAGCGCGGACGACCTCCTGCTCAAGGTCCGCTCGTACACGCCGGACATCGCGATCGTCGACGTGCGCATGCCCCCGGGGTACGCGGACGATGGTCTCGTCGCAGCCGTGGAGATCAGGCGCTCGCATCCAGACGTCGCGGTGCTCGTCCTCTCCCAGCACCTCGAGCCCGCCTACATGCTCGAGCTGGTCGGCGACGACGCCTCGGGGGTCGGGTACCTGCTCAAGGACCGTGTCCGCGACGTCACCGAGTTCGTCGACGCCGTCGAGCGCGTCGCAGCGGGCGGGACTGCCTTCGACCCGGACGTCGTCAAGAGCCTCGTCGGCGGTCACCGACGCTCTCTCCTCGACGAGCTCACGGACCGGGAGCAGACGGTGCTGGCACTGATCGCCGAGGGCCGTTCGAACCGTGCGATTGCGAAGCAGCTCTATCTCAGCCCGCGGGCTGTCGAGCGGCACGTGCAAGGGATCTTCCAGAAGCTCCACCTGGCGGAGACGGAGGACGACAACCGCCGGGTGCTTGCGGTCCTTGCACTGCTTGGCCGCTAGGCCTGGCGGAAAACCGTCAGCGTTCGTGCGTCTAACCGACGCGCGCCGTGTGGCTCGCTGCCTACCGTCGGCCCACCCTGGCGACGAGACTCCGTCTACTTTCCCTAGCGAGACAGGAGATCCCGTGAACCTCAATCTGGAAGCACTCGAGACGAGCTTCGACCTCGTCGCCCCCCGCGGCGACGAGCTGATGGACGTCTTCTACGCCCAGCTCTTCGCTGCGGCACCCGCGGTGAAGCCGCTCTTCGCCGCGACCGATCTGAAGCGGCAGAAGACGATGTTGTTGGGCACCCTGGTCCTCCTGCGCAAGTCGCTCCGCGACCTCGAGGCGATCGTTCCCAAGCTGCGCGACCTCGGCGCTCGCCACGTCGCCTACGGTGCTGAGCCGGAGCACTATCCGGTCGTCGGCGAGGTGCTGATCGCATCGATGGCAGAGATCGCAGGGCCGGCGTGGACCGCTGAGTACGAGCGGGCGTGGAGCGAGGCGTTCGGGATTGTCGCGGGCGCGATGATCGAGGGAGCCGAGGCCGCGAAGTTGGAGGCCGCCGCGTAGGCGGGCAGGTCTTTGCATTTCGTCAGCCGCGAACGTTTGAAGAGACCTGACGCGCGAGTGTCTGAGAGGCTCCTGATCCTCGTCCTCGTTCTTGCTGCCTCCGTCGCCGGGTGTGCCGGAGGCGGGAAGCCATCGGGCCTCCCGGTCAAGGACGACTTCTCGAACTGCTCGACGGGATGGTCGACGGACACGGACGAGTTCGTCTCCCTCAGCTGCACGGACGACGCCTACCGCGTCCTGATCAAGAATCCCCTGAAGCCGCAGAACGCGCGGATCTTCTTCAGCAAGGGCGTGACGGCGCTGAACGTCGAGGCCGACGCTACTCGCCGGGCCGGGCCGCAGAAGTCTGGCGACGATGAGCTCCTGGTCTTCGGTGTGGGCTGCTGGGCCTCGCTGGTACAGGGCTACGTCTTTCTGATCAGCCCGGACGGAGCTTGGGGGATCGAGAAGATCACCGCCGGCGCCTCCCTACCCACCCCGCTGGCCGAGAGCGAGACGTCCAATGCCATCCCTGGATTTGCGGACACGAACCACATTCGTGGTGTTTGCCTAGGCGGCGGACGAAAGCCGACGAGGCTTGCCCTCTCCGTGAACGGGAAGAAAGTCGCGGCCGCAGAAGATCGCGCCGGCTTCGATTCCTTTCCCGGCTTCGGCTTCTTCGTCTTCTCGAGCAAAGGCCAAACGGACATCCGGTTCGACAACCTCGTCGTCCGCGAACCGACCGCAGCCGAGCTGGAACGCACACAGTCCGCATCGAAACTCTGCAAACGAGACGGAATCCGCTACGTGGGCGCGACCGCCCAGGGTGCCGAGGTCTGCTTCACGCTGACCTCCGACGGCAAAGAGCTGGTGGAGACCGGCTTCAGCTTCGTCCCTGCAAGCGGCTGCCCGGACGGAGCGGTGGGGACGGTCTATAGCGATTACCGAGTCTCAGTCGATCCCGCCGGGCAGTTCGAGAACCCGGACGGACTCACGGCTACGATCCGCGGTCCAAGGGCAGCGGGCGTCTTCGAGGACTCGTCCATCTGCACGGGCAAGACGTTCAAATGGACCGCTCAGCGCGCACCCTAGCCCGAGCGTGACGCAGGAGCAGATCTCCGGCGCAGACGCCGTCCGCGAAGGAGTCATGAACCGGGAACCGTTCAAAAACCAGGGCCCACGCGAGCGGGCCCTGGTTTGTCAGCTTCTGCCTGCCGGCGGCTAACTACTCAGGTCGCCGCGGATTTGGCCGCCCGGGAAGGTCGTCGTATGGACGTTGACGTAGAACGCGCCCGGGTTCGCCAGGATCTCCTGCAAGAGCGCCTTCTCAACCGTGACGCAGCCGCTCGACGTGCCGCTCGTCGGCGCCGTCAGCGGGACGACGATCGCGCTGGACGAGCCACGGTGGATGTGCGCAGCCGTCACATCGGTGAGGCCGCTGACCGTGAGCGTGAAGCAGAGCTCCGCCTTACCCAGTCGGATCGTCACGGTCGCGGTGCCCGACCCGGTGGTCGCCGGGGCGGCCGGCTGCAGCGTCGCCGTCAGCTTCACGCCCTGGGTCTTTCCGGCTCCCGCTGGACACGCGGGTGCGCCGGGAAGGATCAGGTCACCCGGGTGGCGCATGTGGCCACGAAGGACCTTGCCCGAGGTCGAGTTCGGGTTGGTAACCGCGCGGCTCGAAACGGTGATCCGTCGGTACGGATTCGTGGCCGAGCCGGTCTTGTGACAGATCGTGATCTTGGCGGGCGGCGTGCTCGTCGGCGACGGCGTCGCGGACGCCGACGGGCAGGCTCCCGTTCCGACCACAATCGCATCACCGGTATGCCGCAGGTGCGCGCGCAAGAGCTGGCCCGAACTCGAATTCGGACTGGCGACCGTGCGACTGGAGACGGTGATCCGCCGCCACGGGTTGCTCTGCGAACCCGTCTTGTGGCAGATCGTCAGCTTCGCGGGCGCCGCCGTGGCTTCGGACGGACGCTGCTGGGCCTCGGCAATGACCGTGAGACCGCCTAGTCCAACCGTCGCCACAACGAGCGCAGTGAACAGACGCTTCATCGTAGAAATCCCCCCTCTGATTCGCTCACACGAGTTGATCCCTCGAAGCGGCGTCACTTGTGGTCTGCCCGGGTCACCGCAGATCCGGCCCCTGTTGGTCAACTCCCTTCAGAAGCGTCTTGACGATCAGCTGGTGCAAGTTGGAGTTCGCTAGGGCGAGTTAGGCCAGAGACAAGTGGCGACGAGTGTCTCGCGTGTCTCCGAGACCGCGGCAAGCGCCCAGGGCGCAAAGAGGCGCGGCAGAGTCATCTCGTCGACGATGCTCTGAAGCCAGACGTCGGGCGCGGAAGCGGGATCGCCTGCGAGCGCGTCGCGCAATGCGGACGCGTCGCCTTCTCCAATGACGTCAGCGCGCTCGAGCACGAGCAGGACGAATCGCGCAGTCGGAAGTGATACGACCACGAGATTGGCCGACGTCTCGAGGAACGTTCGTACTGCGAGCTCGAGCGCCGCGCGCCGAGGCGCGAAGGCTGCTGGAGAGCGGGCGAAACGCCGGCCCGGGTAGGGGCAGGTGGCGCGCACCGGACAGACTGCGAAGTAGATTCCGTTAGCCGCCGGCACGACCCGCGGCATCTCCATCCCGCTCCCAAAGAGCGTGAACGAATCGATGACGCCTGTCGTTGACGCTTCCGTGACGGCGAGCCTGAGGCCGCGTGGTCTGCGGTAACGGGCGTCGACCTCGGCGCGGATCTCGCGCGCATGCGCGAGTGCGGCGCGCTGCGAGTCGTAGCCCGGGGTGAGGCCGGCAAGGCTCGGGTCGTTGAGTCCCGCCCGACCGCCGGCACTCGAGGTAGCTGCCATCGTGAGCATGACAGCGGTGATGCAAAGGGCCGAGACAAGCCCTCTCTTCATCGGGGCGCCCTTTCTGTCGGCGGCGACCTCCTATAGATCGGGTCGCCAAGTGAGCTTCGCGCGTGCCGTCCGGGGAAATCCCCGGCTTTGGCAACCTCGAGGGCGGCAAGCTTGAGCGCGAGTTCGGTGCGCGAACGCAGGTGTAGCTTGCGGTAGACGTTCGTCAGCGTCCACTCGACCGTTTTCGTACGCAGGCTGAGGTGATCCGCGACCTCCTGGTTGGTCCACCCGCGGGCGACAAGGTCGACGATGCGCAACTCGCCCTTCGTCAGGCTCTCGAGCACTGGGACGAGGCTGTCAGTTCGGACCCAGAGATTTCCCTGGGATTGATGCGGGCTATCGCGAAGCCGTTTGCTTCACGAATTTGGCCGCGAGCTCTGCGCGCGAGCGCACATGCAGCTTCTTGTAGATCTTCGACAGATTCCACTCCACCGTCTTCGGACTCATGAAGAGCTCGCGTGCGACTTCGACGTTCGAATTGCCGGCGGCGACCAGTTCCGCGACGCTCTGCTCGGTCGCGGTCAAGGCGCCGGAACGGGAAGGTCGGCCGCTGATCTGGCGGAGCTCGGCGCGCGTCTTCTCCGCCCACAGGCGGGCACCGAGGCGCTCGAAAATCTCAAGCGCGCGCTCCAACGTCGTTCGGGCTGCCAATTTCTGGCGGGCACGCCGCTGTACGCCGCCGAGCGTGAGCAGCGTCCTGGCATGCTCGAACGGCCACGGCGATTGCAACCCCTCGTAGCATTCGACCGCACGTTCGAGGTGACGGATCGAAGCGGCGGAGTCGCCTGCGGCGGCTGCGACGAGTCCCTGCGCATGAGCGACACAGCCGGCGAGCGTGGGTATCCCAAGCGGATCCGTGAACTCGACAAGGCGTTCGAGCTGCTGCGCTGCGTCATCGAGCGCGCCCACCGCGACGAGGCAACCGACATCGGCGGCGAGCCACTGGGCAAGAACATGTACGTAGGCTCCTCCGAGTTGCTCAATGAGCTTGATGGCAGCCGTAGCCCACTTGTGTACCTCTGCGTGCCGTCCCGATACCTCGGCGATCTGGCCGAACACCGTTATGACCCACACCTCGACCGTCGCCCGCTCTGCGTCGGATGGAGCCAAGCCCTCGAGGAGCGCAGTCGCGTCCTCGACGTACTGGCGTGCCAGGTCGAGGTCACCGCGGGGGAGGGCGACCCGCGCCTTCGACACGAGGCACAAGGGCTCGAGCGACTCGCGTCCCGTCTGAACGACTAGGTCGTGTGCCTCCTCCGCGTAACGGTCAGCGGCCGCCCAGTCTCCGGATATGCGTGCAAATTCACTCAGTTGGACCAGTACGTCCGGGAGCATCGGGTCACGTGTGCGCCGCATTGAATCCGCGGCGCGAGGCGCAAGCTTCGACACCGTGTCGAAGTCTCCCCGCATGAATGCCATGAATGCGTACGCGAGTGAGGGGCCAAACCAGTGCAGCTCGCCCGCCGCCTCCTCGACCTCGAGGGCTCGCCGCCAATACGCGTCCGGCGGGGCCCGTCCGAGCAGCATGAGCTTCGTTCCGTGGAGGCCGAGCGCGCGGGCAAGGAGATCCGGCTTTCCGAGCTTCTCCGCGAGCGCGACTGCACGCTCGGAGGCGTCGGAATCCGTTCGGTCGTCGCGAAGGTCTATCTCCGCGAGCTCGGTCAGCACCATCGTCCGAAGCTCGACCTCGTCGGTGCCCTCGAGTTGCTGCAGGGCGCGTTCGAAGTCGGCGCGCGCCGCCGGAATGCCGCGTGTCGCGAGCCGGACCTTCCCGAGCTCGAACTCCACCTCTGCGCGCTGAGGTCCGGTCTGGGTCAGCTCGAGCTGCTGCTCCAGCAGCTTCTCGGCATGCGGCGGGTCGCCTGCCGCGTGAGAGTAGCGCGCCCAGGCCAGGCGTCGTCGATGACCTTCCACCTGACGGTCCGGCGGCGTCAGAACGACGGCCTGCTTTGCGAGCCTCGCACCGGCATCCGGCGCACCACGAGCTACGACGTTGGCGCCGGCAGCTTCGAGGGCGGACGCCACCTCTTCGTCGGGTCCATCCGTCGCTTCGGCGAGGTGACGCGCGCGCTCCTCCAGGTCTCCGACGATCTCCGCAAGACGTCCGTGGAGGTTCCTCCTTTGATCCAGCGGACTGTCTTCGTACAGCGTCGATGCGAGGAGCGGGTGAGTGAACCGCAGCGTCTCACCGTCACGGTCGAGAATGCCCGCGGCTATGGCGTCCGACACCGGTGTGAGACCTCCCCCCGCAAGACCTCACGGAGGACTGGCGGTATCGGCAGCGGTTCTCCCGGTTCAACGCGAACGCCCGATCGCAGCAGGCTGGCGGCGATCTCGAGCGCATAAAACGGATTTCCGCCTGACGCCTCTTCGAGCTGACGCAGCATCGGTCGGAGGAAACGTGCCCCAAGTCGCGTTTGAACGAGCTGATCCAGTGCGTGGAGGGGAAGCGGTCCGACTTCGATCCGCTCTGCGTTGTCGAAGCCCATGGTCGTCTTGTCTGCGCGCAGCCTTGAGGTCGCGAGAACACGTACCGACTCCTTGTCGAGCCTCCGAAAGGCGAACTCCAATGCGCCCGCCGACGGGGCATCCACCCACTGGATGTCGTCGAGTGCTATGACGAGCGGCTCTGCCGCCGTCAGCCGGCGCAGCAGGCCGAGCATCGCGGCGGCGACTGCGCGCTGCTCGGCGGGTTCTCCCTCGGCCTCCTCGAGCACGAGTGCGATGCGGAGTGCTCGACGCTGCGGCGCCGGCAGGCTGCCGATCTCGTCGTGCAACGCCGAAAGCAGATCGCCAAGCGCGGCGAACGACAGCTCGCGCTCGGGCGCCACGGGTCGTGACTCCAGGACGCGGAAACCGAGCTCGCGGGCGTGCTCGACACCAGCGCGCCAGAGCGTGGTCTTGCCGATCCCGGCCTCGCCCTCGAGCAGGAGCTTCGCCGACCCCTCGCGCGCGCCATTGACGAACGCCTGGAGTCGATCAAGCTCCTCCTCGCGACCGATGAGAGATGCCGATCCAGCTACGCCCATCTCGTGGACGATGCCACAAGGCCGCAGGCAACGGGCCGCAGGGAATGGCCGGCCTGTGGCTCTCCGTCGCTTTGGAGGTAATCCGCGTGAGTGAATGCAGGGCGTGACCCGCGAACTCCTGACATAGCATCGGCCTATGGAAACGAGGCCTTTCTGGCTGGAGGAGTCTGGGCCGTCGGTGGAACGGCAGCCGGTCGATGAGGTCGACGTCGCGATCATCGGCGCCGGCATCACCGGCTGTTCGTGTGCGCTCGCGCTCGCGCGCGGAGGCCTGCGCGTCCGGGTGCACGATGCGCGCGGAATCGCGGAGGGGGCCAGCGGGCGCAATGGCGGGTTCGCGCTGCGCGGGGGCGCCGCACCGTACGACGTTGCCCGCGAGACCTACGGTGCCGAAGCGGCCCGCGAGCTCTGGCGGCGCACCGAAGCCGCGCTCGACCGGCTCGAGTCGCTGGCCGGCGAGGCCTTACGCCGGCCGGGCAGCCTCCGTCTTGCCGCCGACGTCGAGGAACGGGTCGAGATCCGCGCGGAGTACGAAGCGCTACGAGAGGACGGTTTTGCGGCCGAATGGCACGACGAGCTACCTCACCTGCGACCCGACTTTCGCGGGGCGATCTTCCATCGGTGTGACGGAGCTCTCCAGCCCGCACGGTTCGTGCGTCACCTTGCCGAGCTTGCCGCGGAGGAAGGCGTCGCGTTTCACGAGCGGGATCACGTTGGGTCGCTGGACGACCTGGACGCAGAGCAGGTCGTCATCGCTACCGACGGATCTGGGCGCGGCCTGCTTCCAGAGCTAGACGACGCGCTCTGGCCTGCGCGCGGCCAGGTGCTCGCGACCGAGCCTCTTACAGAGTGTCTCTTCGAGTGTCCGCACTACGCGCGCCACGGCTTCGATTACTGGCAGCAGCTCCCGGACCGGCGCATCGTCCTGGGCGGCTTCCGCGACTTCTCGATCCTCACCGAGATGACCGACGACGAGACGACCACGGAGCCGATCCAGGAAACGCTCGACGCTTTCCTCGTCGAGCTGCTTGGCCACATGCCGAAGGTGACGCACCGATGGGCCGGCATCTTCGGCCTGACGCAGGATCTGCTTCCGCTCGTCGGTCGCGTCCCCGGCCATGATGGTGTCTGGATGGCGGCCGGGTACTCCGGCCACGGCAACGTGCTCGGGTTGATGTGCGGCGAGCTCGTCGCTGCCGCCATCCTGGGCGGCGACGATCCGCTCTTGGAGCTGTTCTCGCCGGCGCGGCTCCTCACTCCCGCATCAGGAGGTCAGATGTGATTGCAAATCGGTCCGTTCCGGCGGCGTCTGTGCTCCCCGTGCTCGCCTACGCTCACGTCGCTTTGGCAAGTGACTGGTTTTGCAACGCTTTCGGACTCCCGGTCAAGAGGAAGAACGCAGCGAGCGCCCGGATGAGGGCAAGGCTGCGCCGGGTATTTCTGTACCGGTAGCGCCGAGCGGCGACAAGGAGGGATACGCCCGTAGGGTGCAGAAACTCTGTCACGCGCTTCCGAGGCGCCGGGAAGTAGGCTCGCCTGTCCCGTCGTCGGAGGTTGCGCGTGTTGTCGTCGTTGGTTTACCTGACGCTGTGCCGGTTGTTCGCGTTGGTCGTGCTTCTC
>WNGF01000142.1_pt1 | contig 27081 bp, 29 predicted proteins | sample 5400641 | NCBI WGS metagenome assembly WNGF01 (sample SAMN13153371, study PRJNA577476) | soil metagenome | isolation source: 80 cm soil or saprolite under grassland replicate 2 | place: USA:California | collected 2016-06-15 | reverse complement strand
TAGCCGATCCCGCTCTGGCCGCTGTTCAGAAGTCGAAGCGCGGCGATCACGATGAGGACGTTCAGCGCGCCCGCGACGAGCATCTGCGCGCCGAACAGCGACACGACGATGCGCGTTCCCCGGTCGGACGCGATCGTCCTGAAGCCGCCGAGCACGGGAGCGCGTGCCGACTCCTCGCGCTGCCACCCAGTGACGCGGACGCCGGCGATCACGATCGCCGACAGCAGAAAACCGGCGGCCGCGACCAGGAACAGCTCGCGCGGCCCGGCGACGACGAGCAGCGCGGCGCAGATCACCGGCCCGACCAGCGCTCCGAGTCCCTCGATCGTGCCCGTGACGACGTTCGCCGCGGCGAGCTGCGCCGGCTCGTGCGTCAGCGACGGAAGCAGCGCGGCCTGCGCGGGCCAGAACGCCGTCGCAATCAGCGCGAGCACAGCGGCGAGGATGTAGACGACCCAGTCGGAATCGACCGCCGCCCCGACCGCCATTCCCGCGAGCGTTGCCGCGCGAAGGAGATCGGTCACCACCATCGTCCGCTCTCGTGGATAGCGGTCGGCGAGCGTGGCCGCGAAGGGAGAAACCGCTGCGGCGAGCGCGGGGCGGACGATCGCCAGGATCGCGACGGCCTTCGCGCCGCCGGTGTCGTAAGCGAACACGGCCACCGCGACGGCATAGATGCCTTCGGCGATGACGGAGGCAGTAAGCGCGACCGCGAGCCTGCGTAGCTTCGAGTTGTGCCAGAGGGCGACGAACGCCTGGACGCGGCGAGTCAGCCGCCGCCGCAGACCGCGCTGCCGTCCGCCTGCCGTTCCCACACGGCGATCATCTCGCGAAGCGGCTCCGGCCGCTGCACCGCAATCAAAAAGCGACTCGAATGCGGCGCGGCAAGAGCGGACGGAGGTGGTAAGCGATGACGACGACGGTCCTAGCGCAACCGACGCGACGCGGCCGGTTTGGCCGCTTCACGCTGCATTTCTTCGAGATGTGCGCACCGATGTGCGTCGGCTTCGCGATCGGCGACCTCATCTACTTCTGGGCTGCGGGCAAGTTGGGCTACTCGGAGCCCTTCAGGGAGCTGCCAGAGCTGTCGGTATTCGTTGTCACGTTCACGATGACGGCGCCGATGGTCGCATGGATGGTGTACCGCGGCATGCCCCAGCGACCGATTGCCGAGATGGCGGCGGTCATGCCGATACTCGCCGCGGCCCTGCTCGTTCTCGGATGGCTCTCGGTGCTGCCGCCGGGCGACCTCGCCCTCTGGGAGCACGGGCTGATGATGCCGGCGATGCTCGTTCCGATGTTCCTCCGGCTCGACCTCTACACCAGCAGGCACAGCCATCACCAGAGGCCGGGGCGTCGTGTGGGCATCCACTGAAGGAATGCGCATGGCCACTAAGCCGCGAGCTGCCGTCGATCTTTACTGGCTGCCGCTCGGCGCTGGTGGTCAGTTCGTGCGGATGAACGGGCGCATCTACGAGGCGCTCGCGGCCTGGCGCGGGAAGCGGCCACGGCGTGACCTCTACCACTCGGCCCTAATCGTGACCGTGCCTGCGGGCGACTTCGTGATCGAGCAGGCGTAGCCAATCCCGAGCGGCGACAGCGGGCAGCGCGGCGTCGTCGCCGAAGGTCCCGTTGGCACGCACCTCGCGCGCTCGCTGCGCTTCCTCCGCTACGAGATCCGCCGTTGGCGCGACGGCGTCATCGCCGACATAAACGAGTCCGTCGCCAGCCCGCAGCAGCTGACGGACGACGTCGTCGTCGCCGAGCGGCTCCTCGAGTTCGTCCCCGAAGTGCCGACGCCGGTCTGGGGCCGCGACGAGATCGGCGCCGGCGAGATGTGGAATTCGAACTCCCTGATCTCGTGGCTGATCGTGCGCGCCGGCCTCGACGTCGACACCGTCCATCCGCCGGCCGGCGGCCGCGCTCCCGGTTGGGACGCAGGTGTTATCGTCGCGCGGCGGCAGGAGACGCCGTCGCCGGAGCCCCGTCAGCCGACGATCGGGGCGACTCTCGACGCTCTACCGAGGGGAATCGCATGAGCGGCGTGGCGACGACGATCCGGCTGCCGTCGTCGCGGGTCGGCGGCGTGGCCTGGCTTGTGTTCATGCTGGGGATGTGGATCACGTTCTTCGTCGTGCTCGTCGGCGACCTGCTGGACAACGTCTGGCAGTGGGCGCGCGACCTGCCGCTCGTGCTCGAGCTCGGGCTTTGGCTGCTGACCTTTCCGTGGCTACTCGGCACCGCCGTGTGGCAGAGCTCGTGGACGTCATGGCTTCGAGTCGGCCTAGTCGCGTCATTTGCGATCGGCTGGACATTGATCTCGATCCCGCGCGAGAAGGAGCCAGCGGCTGAATCAGCGGACGATCACCCTTAGCTTGAGCACGTTGTCCTCGCCGACGGTCCTCACACCTTTCGCGTAATCGGCGCCAGCTTTCGTCACGAACCTGTAGACGCCGGTCTGCGGGAATCTGATCTCGATCATCGCTCCCAGGCTCTTCATAGTGGCGCCTTCCGGCAATGCGACGCGGAGGCCGGCGAGCTGGACGAGCCTGTGCGGCATGACGTCGTTGTCGCCGATGCCGAGGTGAACGCCGCGCTTGAGCCAGACCGTCTGTGACGCCCTCGCCGGGCCGCCGTTCAGCGACCAGGCGTGGCACCCGCGCATCTGGTGGCGGATGATGAGCACGGGACCGCTCTCGTGAGAGCTCGCGGGCGTGGCGAGCGTGAGCGCCGCGACTCCAGCGGCGAGCGCAAGTAGCAGGCGGACGTTCATGTCGATTGCCATGGACGAAGGATGGGCGCCGCTTCCCGCGTCGGCATCCGCATCGCCGCGCAAGGCGAATCCGTAATTGCTACTGAGTTACGCTCACGCTGCATGGCGCTCACGCCCGCGGAGGACCGGCTGCGCGCGCTCTTCGACGCGACGGTTGCGCTCACGTCGGAGCTGTCGCTCGACTCGTTGCTGAAGAAGCTCGTCGAGACCGCGTCTGCTTTGACCGGCGCTCGCTACGCGGCGCTCGGCGTCATCGACGAAGCGGGCGTCGGGCTGGAGCGGTTCGTCACCACCGGCCTCGAGCCGGAGGCTCATGCGGCGATCGGTGAGCTGCCGCGGGGCCGCGGGATCCTCGGCGTGCTGATTCGCGAGGCGAGGCCGTTGCGGTTGCGCGACTTGAACGAAGATCCTCGCTCGGTCGGCTTCCCGCCGAACCATCCGCCAATGCGCAGCTTCCTGGGCGTGCCGATCCTGCTGCGCGGCGTGGCGTACGGCAACCTCTACCTGACCGAGAAGGAGGGCGGCGGGGACTTCAGGGACGAGGACGAGGAGCTGGTGACGCTGCTCGCGAGCCAGGCGGCCGTCGCCGTCGAGAACGCGCGCCTGTACGAGTCGGCGACGCAGTGGTCGCGGCAGTTGGAGGCGCTGCACGAGGTCGTCCAGTCGCTCTCCGGCGAGACGGACCTCGAACGTCTCCTCGAGCTCGTCTGCCGGCACGTCCGCGAGCTGACCGGCGCCCGTCTGGCGCTCATCGCCCTCCCGGCCGCCGACGGCGACCTCCGCATCGCTGCTGCAGAAGGTGAGCGCGAGGCTGCCTACGGCCTGATCGGACACCGCCTGAGCACGCGCCAGTCGAAGAGCGGGCGCGTGCTCGAGCGCAGACAGAGCGCGCGCGTGGATTCCGTGCTCGACGATCCCGAGGTCGACCAGGAGGAAGCGCGGCGCTTCGGCATCCGCACGGGTCTCTACGTCCCGCTCGTCGCACGTGCGAGCGCCATCGGCATCGTGGCGGTGCACGACAAGCTCGGGCCTGATGCGCGCTTCAGGGAGAGCGATCTGCGTCTAACCGAGATCTTCGCCGCACGCGCCGCGGTGGCGGTCGAGCTGTCACAGCGCGTCGCGCGCGACACCGTGCGGCGCGTGATCGATGCACAGGAGCTCGAACGGCAGCGGCTCGCGCGCGAGCTGCACGACGAGACCGGCCAGGCATTGACGTCGATCCTGCTCGGCTTGAAGGGAGTTCGCGCGGCAGCGACTGACGAGGAAGCTGCGCGCGCGGAGGCGGACCTTCGTGAGTTGATCGTCCAGGCGCTGCAGGATGTGCGGGCGCTCGCAGTCGAGCTGCGACCCACTGCGCTCGACGACTTCGGCCTGGTGCCTGCGCTGGAGCGACTCGTGGGCACCTTCGAGGAGCGGAGCGGCGTCCGGACCGAGGTGCAGACGAGTCTTGTCGGCGGCGAGCGCCTGCCGTCCGAGATCGAGACGGCGCTCTACCGGCTGGTTCAGGAGGCGTTGACGAACGTCGTCAAGCATGCCGGCGCGGAGCACGTCAGCATCGTGCTCGGTCGCCGCGACGGCGGTGTCAGCGTCGTCGTCGAGGACGACGGCCGCGGCTTCACGCCGGCGGACGTGCGCGAGGATGCGCTCGGCCTCGTCGGGATGCGCGAACGGCTGGCCCTGTTGGGCGGCACGCTCACGGTCGAGTCGACACCGGCCGCCGGAACGAGCGTCGTCGCCTACGTGCCGCTCCCGGCGGACGCGGAGGATCTAGAAGGCGACGGCTAGACCCGCATGCTCGACGTGCCGCGCGAGCTCGTGCAGGACGCCGGCGCCCTCGAGACTGGCGATGCGGACCGGTGCGCCGACGATCCGTCGCAGGACGAGCACGGGAAGGCCGCGCAACCGGTCGCGTTGCCCACGCGCGATCGCCGCGCTGCTCAGCTCCGAGAACGTGATCGAGAAGCTCCGGTCGCGCCCGCAGAGGTGGAGACGATCGGAGTACGGATCGAGGCGGCCGGTCCTGATGTCGTCACCACTGCTCCAGAGGACGGCATAGCTCCGCCTGGCCGGAAGCAGCGCGGCCGACGCGGCCGCGCTGCTTCGCTCGGAAGGAGCCGAGGGTGCCATCAGTGGCTCATCGTCCCTTCGACGTGACCGACCTTCAGCAGACCGACCTGACCTTCGTCGACCGCCGCGAACGCGTGGCTGACGAACGGGTAGAGACCGGCCTTGTCGATCTGCACGTCGAAGACACCGCCGCCGCCGGCCGGAACGGTGGCGGTCTGAACGTTGTGCAACGCTCGCGCGGGATTCATGTCGCCGAACGGGTACGCCGTGTTCAGCACCGTGCCCACGATGTGGAAGTCCGTGTCGATCGACGGCCCGGCATCGACGACCCAGAAGCGGACAAGCTCACCGGGCTTCGCCGTCAGCGGGTGCTTGACGTACTGGCCCGCGTAGCCGTTGAAGGTCATCCAGTCCGGCATCCGGGCATGCGCCTTGTCCATGTCGAACTGCGCCGGCTTCGACAGGCCGTTCGAGTCCAGATACCACTCGCTCGCGACGAGCACGTAGTTCTTGTCGGCCTTCGGCAGGACCCCCGGGTTCGGCTCGACGACGATCGCACCGTACATGCCGTTCGCGATGTGCATCAGGACCGGCTTCGTGCCGCAGTGGTACATGAACACGCCGGGATCGCTGGCGCGGAACGTGTAGCTGACCGACTTGCCCGGCATGACATCGCCGAAGGCGACGTTTGGCGCGACACGGGCGGCGTGGAAGTCGACCGAGTGGGGAATCGCGCCGCGGTTCGTGAGCGTGATCTTCACGAGCTGCCCCTGGCGAACGTGAATCACCGGCCCGGGAGCGCCGCCCGCCCACGCCCACGCTGTGTACTTCACGCCGGGAGCGATTTGCACCGTCACGTCCTTCAGCACGAGATTGACATGCGCGACCGGACCGGCCGGGGCAGCAGGCAGCTCCGCCGCGAACGGTTTGTGCGACGACGCGAGCGCGTCCGCGTTCGCCGGGGCGGCACCGGCGTAGCTCGTCAGCGCGCCGGTGCTCGACATTGCAGCTGCGGGCGGAGTCGCAGCCCGCGCCGCCGCGCGGTCGGCCGCGTCCCTCGCGTGGCGGGCATCGAGCCACGTGAGCAGCGCGAAGAACCCGACGACCGCGACGAGGATCCCGAGCAGAAGCGACGCGACCGCAAACATCGCGCCCGCATGAGACTCGCTTGGCGCCGGCCGCTGTGCGGCTGACGGATTCGCTGCGTGTGTCGACACCTGGGGCTCCTTCCGGATCGGATTTCGTTTCCCGAACGGTAGGAGGGGATTTGCATCAAGTCATCGTGCCCAGCCGCAGAAGGGCTGCGGGTTTCCACGGATCGCGTTCGTGTCGCCACGGTAACGTCTGTGTCGTGGCACAGCCTGTTCGCGTGCTGATCGTCGACGACCACGCCGTCGTCCGTTCCGGTATCCGCCTGCTCCTCGCCCAGGAGCCGGACATCGAGCCCGTCGGCGAGGCCGGAACTGGGCGGGAAGCGGTCTTCGAAGCGAGGACGCTGAAACCGGACGTGATCCTGATGGACGTGGTCATGCCAGACCAGACGGGCCTCGAGGTCCTGCCGACGCTGCTCCACGAGCAGCCGGATGCGAAGGTCCTCCTGCTCTCGATGCAGGACGATCCGCGCTACGTGCGCGAGGCGTTCGCCGCGGGCGCGAGTGGATACGTGCTCAAGGAGGCGGCGGACGCCGAGCTCGTCGCGGCCGTGCGCGAGGTCGCGCGCGGCGGCCGCTACATCAATCCCGAGCTGGGCGCGCGGCTCGTCGCCGCCGAGACGGACGCGGAGCGGCGCGCCGCGGCGGACCCGCTCTCGGAGCGTGAGCGCGAGGTCCTACGCTTGCTGGCGCTCGGGCACACCAATCAGGAGATCGCGCAGCAGTTGTTCATCTCGGTGCGCACAGCCGAGACGCACAGGGCGCACATCATGCAGAAGCTGCGCCTGCAGAGCCGCGCGGACCTCGTCCGGTACGCGCTCGCGCAGGGCCTGCTCGAGAGGTAGTAGCTGCAAAAGTATGAGGGCCGCTGCGCAAGCGGCCCTCATCGTCCTGCGGTGGAGTCGGGCTTATGCTGTGGGCACCGCGGGAGTCTTGCCGTGCTTCGTGAACAGCCTCGTGAGCCACTCGAGCCCCGGCTGCGGGCTGCGCAGAGCGCCCCCGATCGCGAGGATCGCGAAGCCGAAGCCGGCGAGCAACAGGGCGACACCGACGACGATCCCGAACAACGCGAGCTGCGATGCCATGAAGCTCGTGTTGAGCGCCGTCGTCAGCGCCGTGTAGGTGACCCAGATGTCGCGGCGGCCGTTGCTCGTCGGCTGCTGCGTCTTCGCGTCGAGGATCGCGTACTTCGGGTCGCTCGTCGCACCGAGTCCGTCCGTGAACTTCACCGGCGTGTTCGGCTTCGCGATGTAGCGACCCATCTGCGAGTAGGTCAGCCCCGAGGTGGCGCCGAACGTGTGGATTCGCATGTACTGCGCGAAGCAGCGTGCCTCGCTGCCCGTGTTCACGAGCTTGCCGGCGACCGAGCATGTCGGCGTCGTGATCGGCGACGGCTCAACTTGAACTCCCGCCGTGCGGAGCTTCGCGAACAGCTGCGACTGCGCCTTCTGCGCAGCCGTCACCTCGGCTGCGATCGCCTGCGGCGTCATGTCCGGCGTGCCGGTGATCTGCTCCTGCTTCAGGCTCGAGTTGACCGTGCTCCGTCCGTTGAAGCCCATGACGATCGCTGCGACGCCGAATGCGATGAGCACCGCGGCTGCAATCAGACCTCCGATTTCGAAGAGCTTGCGCATGTCCCGACTCCTTTCGATTCGCTTCATTGCGTGGACTGTGGCTTGCTCGGCGGTTACCGCCATCCGGGAGAGCCTCAGACGTGCTGCGGGATCTTCCGGCTCGGCCTGCGGGTTTTCCGAAGGGCTTGGATCGGCGTCGCCGGCTGATGCGCAGCTCCCGGAACGACGAGCACGGGCCTGCGCGCCTCGCGGAGAAGGCCGCGCGAGACGCTGCCGAGCAGCGTGCCCGCGACGGCGCCGTGGCCGCGCGAACCGACGACGATCATGTCGGCATCGATCGAGTCCGCATGCGCGACGATCTCGTCCGCCGCGTCGCCGGCCAGTAGCTTGATCGTCGCGCGAACCCCTTTCTGTTCCGCGAGGTGCGCCGCAGCCTGCAGCGACGCGCGATCCTCCTTTGTCAGCTCGTGCGGGATCACGGCGCTCATCCCGAAGGCGAAGACGGGTGCAAGGTCGTAGGACGGGACGACGTGTACGAAGGCCGCCTCTGCCCCCTGCTCGCGCGCGAGCTGGACGCCGAAGTGGACGGCCTGCTCCGCCGAGGGCGAGGCGTCGGTCGCGATCAAGATCTTGCTCATGGTGTCCTCCTCTCGAAGTCGCCCTGATCGTCGACGCACGGGACCGCCTGGGGCATCGGGCAGCACGCCGATTCGAGGCGCGGAGAACTACGGATGTCGCTCGATCACTTGCCTCGGCGGGGAAGCGTGTGCGGCCGGTTGAGATCGAGTGCGACGGCGAGAATCAACGTCGCCGCCCAGACGTTCAAGGGCCGGAACAAGAGCGGCTCCTTGTCGCCGATGTTGTTCACGATCAGCCACACGACGAACCAGATGAACGTCATTGCCGCGCCTCCAGCATCGTCATGCAGCCTCGCGCCTCTCGCTCAGCCGCCCGGTCACCACGAGCACCGGCCGATCCGCGGTATCGACGACGGTCCGCGAGACACTGCCGAGCAGCGTTCCTGCGATCGATCCGAGCGCCCTCGACCCCACAACGATGACATCCGAGTCGCACAGTCGTGCAAACTCCACGATCCGCTCGGCGGCGTCGCCTTCGAGGACTTCGTGTTCCGCTTCGACGCCCAGCTCGGTCGCGCGCGCCGCTGCGTCCTCCACGATCTGACGCGCGTGGCGGGACCTGACGCTGAGGACGCGCTGGTAACAGGCATCGCCGACGATCGGCAGCGGCGGCTTTCGAACGTAGACAAGCGTCGCCCGAGCATCGGTCGCCGCCGCCAGGGCGAGCCCTTGCTCGACTGCTTCACGCCCGCCGGCTGAGCCGTCTGTTGCGATCAGGATCCGCTTCATCGTGTGGACACCTCTTTGCTCGTACCATCGCGCCGCCGCGCCTCCCGGGCATCCGAGCACAGCCTGATCCGCGTGCGGAAAAGCCGCAGCGCCGTTCCGTGTTCGCGCCGATGGCGCCCGCGTCGTAGCGGGCGAGACTCGGGACGAGCGAAAGGAGGCTCGAAATGAAAGCGCTCGTTTATCACGGTCCGGGTCAGCGTTCGTGGGAGGACGTCCCCGAGCCAACCATTGAGGCGCAGACCGACGCGATCGTTCGCATTGATGCGTCGACGATCTGCGGAACCGATCTACATATCCTCAAAGGCGATGTGCCAGAGGTTCAACCGGGGACGATTCTCGGCCACGAGGCCGTCGGGACTGTTGTCGAGGTGGGGAGCGGCGTCACGACGCTCACACCGGGCGACCGCGTGCTCGTGTCGTGCATCACCTCGTGCGGCCGTTGCCGCTTCTGCAAGGAGGGTCGTTACGGCCTCTGCACCGGGGGAGGCGGCTGGATCTTCGGCCACCTGATCGACGGTCTGCAGGCGGAGTACGCGCGTGTGCCGTTCGCGGACACGTCTGTGTACAAGGTCGCGGACGAGCTCACGGACGAGCAGGTGCTCTTCCTCGCCGATATCCTGCCGACCGCCTTCGAGGTGGGCGTGCTGAACGGCGGCGTGCAGCCGGGCGATTCCGTCGCGATCGTCGGCGTGGGCCCGATCGGCCTGGCGACGATCCTGACTGCCAAGCTCTACACGCCCGGCCGCATCATCGCGATCGATCTCGCCGACTCGCGGCTCGAGCAAGCGCGCGAGTTCGGCGCGGACGTGACAATCAACAACGGCACCGAGGACGCGATCGCACGCGTGCTCGAGCTGACAGCCGGGCTCGGCGCCGACGTCGCCATCGAGGCGGTCGGTGTGCCCGAGACGTTCGAGCTCTGCACGGACCTCGTCCGGCCCGGCGGGCGAGTCGCCAACGTTGGGGTGCATGGGCATCCGGCGACGCTCCATCTCGAGAAGCTCTGGATCCGCGACGTGACGATGACGACTGGTCTGGTCGACACCTTCACGACGCCGCGGTTGCTGAAGCTGATCTCGGAGGGACGCCTCGATCCGACCCCGTTCGCGACGCACCGGTTCCCGCTCGCAGAGACGATGTCCGCCTACGACACGTTTGCCGCGGCGGCGGAGACGCACGCGCTCAAGGTCGTGCTCGAGGCTGAACCGGCCGCACACAGGAGCGTGCCGAGGGAACAGGAGCTGGCTGCTGTCTAGATCAGACGTTGCCGTCGCGGAGGACGCGGTCGACGTCATCCTCCGCGACGGCACCACCTTGCGCCTGAGGGCACCCGAGTCGGAAGACGCGGATGCCCTCGTGGCATTCTTCGATGCCCTCTCCGAGCGGAGCCGCTACCTCCGCTTCCACGGCTTCCAGCACGCGAATCGGGCGCTCGTGGCGGCATTCCTCGACCCGGACTGGGTCGAGCGAGGCGCGCTGATCGGCACCCTCGCCGGCGGTAGGGCAGAGACAATCGTCGCGCTCGGCAACTACGTCCGCTTACGAGACCCTGCCTCGGCTGAGGTGGCGTTCGTCGTCGCGGAAGAGGTCCAGGCACGCGGAGTCGGAACACGCCTCCTCGAGCAGCTCGCGAATCGCGCGGTAGCCGCGGGGATCGAACAATTCGTGGCCGAGGTGATGGCGGAGAACCGGCCGATGCTCGACGTCTTTACCGGGACCGGATTCAAGCTCGTGCGCGAGCTCGAAAGCGGCGAGGTCGAGGTTCGGTTTCCGATCGCGGTAACCGAGGCCTTCCGCGCCCGCGTCGAAGAGCGAGATCACGTCGCAGTCGCTGCATCGTTGCGGCCGTTCTTCGCGCCGACGAGCGTCGCGGTCGTCGGCGCGTCGCGCCGGCGCGGCTCGATCGGGGGCGAGCTCTTCCGCAACGTGCTCGCCGCCGAGTTCACGGGAACCGCCTTCCCGGTCAACCGCGGCGGCGATCCTGTCGCGGGCGTGCGCGCGTACGCCTCGATCGAAGAGATCGCAGATCCCGTCGAGCTCGCGGTGATCTGCATCCCGGGTGCACAGGTGCTGGAAGCAGCCGAGTCCGCGTTCCGGAAAGGCGTCCGCGCGCTCTGCGTCATCTCGTCGGGTTTCGCCGAGACGGGACCGGAAGGACGCGAACGGCAAGAGCGCCTGCTCGCGCTCGTCCGCTCGCACGGTGCGCGCCTCGTCGGCCCGAACTGTCTCGGCATCGCGTCAACGGCCGTGCAGCTCAACGCGACGTTCGCGCCCAGATCGCTCCCGCCGGGACGGATCGGTTTCTCGTCCCAGAGCGGCGCGCTCGGTCTGGCATTGCTGGAGCGGGCGTCGGAACGAAACCTCGGCTTCTCCGCATTCGTGTCGATCGGCAACAAGGCCGACGTTTCCTCGAACGACCTGCTCGAGTGGTGGGAGGAAGACGAAAGCACCGACGTCGTTCTCCTCTACCTCGAGTCCTTCGGCAACCCGCGGAAGTTCGGACGGCTCGCGCAACGCTTGGCGCGTCGGAAGCCGATCCTCGCATTGAAGGCCGGAACGACGGGAGCGGGGGCCCGGGCGGCCAGCTCGCACACCGCCGCGCTCGCTGGGTCCGAGGCGGCGGTCGAGGCCCTGTTCCGTCACGCGGGCGTGCTTAGGGCACACACGCTGGAAGAGCTGGTCGACGCCGCCGCGCTCTTTTCGAGCCAGCCCTTGCCGGCTGGGAGGCGCGTGGGCGTGGTGACCAACGCGGGCGGACTCGGGATCCTCTGCGCAGACGCGTGCGACGCAGCGGGCCTCTCGCTGCCCGAGCTCGCGGAGGAGACGCGCACCGCGCTTGCTCAGGTACTGCCTGCGGAGGCCAGCCTCGGCAACCCCGTCGACTTGCTCGGTTCGGCGACGGCCGAGACGTATGCCTCGGTGCTACCGCCGCTGCTCGCCGACCCGCACCTCGATGCCGTCATCGTGCTCTTCGTCCCGCCGGTCATCGCCGGCGCGGAGGAAGTTGCAGCCGCGATCCAGCGCACGCTCGAGATGCTGCCGCCGACGAAGCCCGTGCTCGCCGTGGTCATGAGCGCCGAGGGAACGCCCGCTGCTCTGCGCGGGAGCTCCTCGGCGGTGGCCGCCTTTCCGTACCCAGAGTCGGCGGCGTCAGCCCTCGGGCTCGCGGCGCAACGCGCCGAGTGGCTGCGTCGGCCCGCCGGCACCGTACCCGCGCTCGACGGTATCGACGCGCATGCGGCACGCGCGATCATCGAGGCGAAGCTTGCGCAAGCGGATGACGGGTGGCTGGAGGCCGCGCCCGCACGCGCGCTCCTGGAGGCGTACGGCGTACCGGTCGTCTCGGAGCGCGTTGCCACGACTGTCGACGAGGCGCTCGAAGCCGCCCGCGAGCTCGGCTTTCCCGTCGTCGTCAAAACAGCCGCGCCAGGCGCTCACAAGACGGAGAAAGGCGGCGTCGCGCTCGATCTGCGTACCGTGGAGCACGTGCGGGATGCCGTCGACCGGATCGGCGCACCGGTGATCGTCCAGCCCTTCCTCCGCGTCGGCGTAGAGTTGCTCGCCGGAGTCGTGCAGGACCCGGTCTTCGGGCCGCTCGTCGCCTTCGGCCCGGGCGGCGTGCTCGCCGAGCTGATCGGCGACGCCGGCTTCCGCATCGCACCGCTCACCGACGTCGATGCGGAGGAGCTGGTGACCGAGGGAAAGGCGGGCCGGCTCGTCGCCGGCTTCCGAGGGGCACCCGCGGCAGACAAGTCGGCGCTCGTCGACCTAGTCCACCGCCTGGCGCGTCTCGCCGACGATCTGCCCGAGGTCAGAGAGCTCGACCTGAATCCCGTCATCGCGACCGCGGAAGGCTGCGTCGCAGTCGACGCACGGGTGCGGATCGGAACTCGGGCGCCGGCACATTCCTTGAAGAGCTGGTAGGCCGCGTCGACGCGGACTGGGCGACGCTCGTCGCAAGCGCCGTCTGAGCAGGAGAACAGGAGAGATCCGTGTTTTCCCGCGAGCGATCCGCGCGCCTCCACGGATGCTCGCGAGGTCGAGCCGTTTGATGATGCCGGCAACCGAGTGAGAGGAAGCCGCCATGACCACCGCATACGCCCGGCGCCATCATCCCTCTACTTCCATCGACTCGATTCGCGTCGCCGAGACGATGCACCGCGGCGTCGTCACCTGCAGACCGGACGCAACGCTCAGCACAGTCGCACGGCTTCTCGCCGCACACCGGATTCACGCAGTCGTCGTTGCGCCTGAAGGTGACGGTGAAGACTGGGGAATCGTGTCCGATCTCGATCTCGCGGCCGCGCTGAGCAAGGGCTCGCTCGGGGGGACAACGGCCGGAGAGAGCGCGTCGACGCCGCGCCTCTTCGTGACACCGGACGATTCGCTCGCCCGCGTCGCGCAGCTCATGCGCGAATACGACGCGCACCACGTGGTCGTGCTCGGACGCGGATCGAGTCGTCCCGTCGGGATCGTCTCCACGCTCGACATCGCTGACGTCGTCGCGGAGCTCTCGCAGCTGTAGCGGTCGCCTTCGACGCCCGGCCGCCTACGAGCCGAACCCGACGCCGTTCCTCGTCTCGTCCCGCGACCAGTGGTAGCGCTCGTGCGCGAGTCGCGGCGGTCCGTCGACGATCGCGCGCCACGGCCCGAACGCCGTGGACAGCACCGGGTCGTCCACGATGTCGTTGACGATCCACTCGACCTCCGGCGCCTCGAAAATGAAGACGACTTCGGTTGCCGTGAGATAGGCGGCGTGGCGGTGCAGGCCGAGCTCATCGGGCTCGAACGGCGGTCCCTTGCGCAAGAGCGCTTCGGCGTTTTCGTGCTTGCCGTCTTGCAAGCGGGCGACGATCACCAACCGGTCCATCGCATCCTCCTTCCATGTGCGCGTCTCCCCGGCTCGCCTCGAATCGGCTCCCATGGCCGCGACCTGCCTACGCGACCTGCCTACGAGAGCCGATTCCTCGGCCGCCGGCTACGAGACGACAACCGTCAGGCGCAGGACGTTGTCCTCGCCCACCGTCTCCATACCCATCATCTTGGGATAGTCCTCGCCGGCCTTTGTGGTGAATTTGTAGGTGCCCTTCTTGGCGAGCGCGATTTTCGCCTGCGCCATCATGTGATTCATCGCAGGCGCGATCAGCTTCGCCTGTGGGCCGGCAAGCTGGACCAGCTTATGTGGCATCAGGTCGTTGTCGATCACGGTCAGCGTGGTGCCCCGCGCCAACGTGATCTTCTGCGAGGCCTTGTACGCGCCGCCGTTGAACGACCAGGTGTGGCAGCCGCGCGTCTGGTGGCGAATGGTCAGCGTGGCCCTCTGCGTATTCGCGAAGGCCGAACCGGCGACCACCGCCCCGACTACGACCGCGAGGATACTCGTGGCAATACGCATCCTGCTCTTCATCGTCCTTCCTCCTTCGAGTCGTTCACCGGAATGTGCGCGAGAGGACGCCTACAGCCATCGGCGGAGATACCGATTGTCGTTGCGGGATTGCCGCAGATGGCCTCGCCCAGCAGGTCGCATCGGGTCTTCGGGTGATCCGCTTTTGCACCCGCGCATTGCCGGCGATCAGGCCGCGACTTTGTGATCGGCGAGCTCGGCGAGGCCGGTGATCACGGCGTCGGCCCCGTCCGGCAGCACGGCTGCGGCCCCTGTGCGGTTGACGGCGATGACGGTCCGAAAGCCAGCAGCTCGTGCCGCCGCGATACCGGCTGGAGATGTTTCGAAGGCGGCCGCATGCCGGGGGTCGACGCCCAGCCGCCGGCACGCCGCGAGGAGAATGTCGGGTGCCGGCTTGGCGCGTAGGCCTTCGGCTGTAATCGCGTTTCCGTCCACGCTCGCGTCGATGACGTCGGCGAGTCCGGAGCGCTCGAGGATGGTCCGGTTGTTTGCGCTGGCTGACACGACCGCGCGCTGTACACCTGCATCGCGCGCGGTTTCAAGGTACCGCCGCGAGCCTGCGAAGGCCCTCACGCCTTGCTCGTCGAGTCGCCGCAGGAGGGCCTGATTCTTCCGGTTTGCGAGTCCGTGAACGGTCTCGAGACCGGGCGGATCATCGCGCCTGCCGTCGGGCAAGCTGATCCCACGACTGGCGAGAAATGCACGCACACCGTCGAGCCTTGGCTTGCCGTGCATGTGCTGTGGGTAGTCGATGCGCTGGTTGAACGGTGCGAAGCGACCGCCGGTCCGGTCGATCCGCCGCGAGATGAACTCGTCGAAGGTCTCCGTCCAGGCGGCGGCATGGATCGCGGCGCTGCCGATCAGCACGCCGTCGAGGTTGAAGACGCAGGCGTCGACACCGGCCGGGAGTCCGAGCAACTCCCTCGCCTCCCATCGAGAGACGCCGAGCGGCGAGATCTCGCTGCTGTCGTGTTCATCGCGCGCGAGCGCTTGAAGCAGCTCAGTGGTCAAGTCGCGCTCGACCGCGAGCCGGCTGCCTCGGTCGCGAAGCTCGTTCGCGGGCACGTAGAGGGCGGCGTGGCTAAGGGCTGCAAGGGCGGCGTCGAAGGCGGTCTGCCAGCGCCCTCTCAGTTGCTCGATGTCGATGCGCGGCTCCTGCGAAAGCGCCCAGTAGGCCTCCTCGCTGATCGGCTCAGCGTTCACGCGCTCGCGTCCGGACGGCAGCAGGCGCAGCTTCGCGCGAGGTTCTGGCGGGTCTGGCTCTCGGGCCGGCGCGATCTTGAACGGGCGGACGACGGTCTGGTTGGCACGTTTCCATCCTCATCGAGAAGCTGCGCTCGGTCATCCGGGAAAGACCGGTCTCGCTATGAGCAGAAGTCCGCGATCGCAAGCGCCGAGTACGGGGTAAGCCGTAGGCGCGATCGTGGGTCGTACCGATGCCGGAGCGCGGTGTGCAGGGCCACGGCCAGCATGCCGTCGACTGCATCGACCGGCCAGACGGAGAAACGATGCGGGCAGTCCGGAAAAAATGGAGCGTACCGGGATCGAACCGGTGACCTCCGGCTTGCAAATACCAGGTTTCGAGGCGAGGTTAGGTCAGATTAGGTCGGTCAGGGCAAAGTTGTGCTGGTTGGGTGAGGTTGAAATTGGCTATTCGGGGACACGGTTCGGGACACGCTTTTGGTGTGCCTCCGCACCCGTTCTCAACGCGCTAGTCGGGCGACAGGACGCTCGCGCAGCCGGCCGTCCTCGTGCCCTCGAGTGCGATCGATCTTCGTCGAGAGCCTAGGCTGTACCCCGTGACGGATGGCGCTCCGTCGAGCCACGAATCGACGATCGTCGACGTCTCGATGCGCGATCCGCGATTCGACTTACCGGTCTTCGCGGTTGGCAGTTTCCTTGCGGCGGCGCTCAGCGTGGGACTGGCGACGACATTCCTCTACGTGGCTCGTGCTGACACAGGGCCAGACGTTGGCCCGACCGCCGCAACTCTCGAGGAGGCCTCCAGCACATTGCTCGGAGCCGCGCTCGGACTCTTCGTGGGTAGCGGCCTGACAGCAGCTTTCGCACGACGCGGCTCACGATTAGCCGCCGGCATTTCCGGTGGTCTTGTCGCCTATGCGGCGGTGCTAGTCCCGGTGATCGTCCTCACCGGCCCGAGCGATGTCAGCGCCGGCGAGTCATTCGGCTTCGCACTTTTGCTCGGCGTACCTCTGGGGCTGAGCGCGTTGATCGGATCGATGGCCGGTGCAGCACTCGGAGCAGGTTCCAGAACGCCATTCGGCCGCCGACGGTCCCGCCGGCGTGTCGGCAGCGCACGTAGGAGTTGAGCCGTGCGGTCGACGCTGCTCGGGCATTCCCGTGCACTGGCGCACTTCAGGGTTCTTCCCGCCGAGCTACCTCGATCGCGAAATCGCGGAGGTTCTCTACGACGCTGACGACAGCCTCCGGCGTGATGTCCTCTGGCCGCTTACCGATCCAGAAGTCACGCCATTCCGAGTAACCGCGAGGTCGTGGAAGGCTGCTCAGCTCGGCGGCGATGATCGCCCACTCGTCCTTGCCGTCCCAGATAATCCGAAGACGCGGTGAAGTCCGGAGGGTGACGAGCCACGAGCCGAATGCCTCTCCTGTGTACGCCTGAACGTCATCTTCTGCAAAGCCTCGATCGACAAGAAGGGCGCGCGTCTTCTGGAATCCGGCCTCGCCATGCATCTGACGAGCTTAGGGCAGCTCCGTTCTCAGGGTGTACTCCCGCACGCTGGCGCAGGCGGGTGCGCTGCCGTCCGGGCTACAGGCGCTCGCATGAATGCGTAAGGGCGGCGGTTAGTCCGACTGTGAACCGCTATTGACCTGCGACGGCAGCGCACCGCCCGGCATCACCACGATCCTGACGATTCTTTCGTCGTCGAGCGTCAAGCGCAGTGCAAAGTCACGCTCGTACGCCACTTCGCCAGTTTCACGCCAGCGAGCGATCTCATGCGTCCGGGCAACGACGTCGCCCTCACTCTCCTCGAACTCGGGCTCCGCCTGTTCCATGGTGAATTGCTCGTCTCCGCTCGCCTTCTGAAGCACTTGCCTGCAGGCTGCGATACCACGGAGGCTGCCGCGCGGCGTCACGGTTTCGACATCGGGATCGAGTAACTTCTCCGCCGCCTCCAAATCATGCGCCGCGACAGCCTCGACGAACTGGCGTGCGCGGGTGAAGTCCACCGGCGCAACCTAACCCCCGGCCAACATGATCTTCAAGCTGGTCGACACGGTCGTCGCATACGCGCCGTCGGGAAGCTCTTGTTCTTCGCCGCCGACGGGCCGTACGGGCGAGGCGTATAGAAGACGCGCGCGGTCGGTGCCGGTCAGACGGGCTCGTTCGGGGTGCATTCCGGAGCGCTGGCGCAGCCGATGGTCGCGTCCCTCGATCCCTAGTGTGGACTGTCACCGGGTGGTCCCGACAGTCGGGTTCTTTTTGAGCTGTTAAGCGTGGACAGCGCCCGTCGGGGCGCCGTCCGGTTCTCGGCTCACTCTCGCCTTCGACTGCTTGCCGGTCGCCTTCCAGCGCCACCCGGTCGCTTGCTGCGAGGCCGTCGGTTTAGTATCCGGCACGTCCGGAGCCTCGAGGGGAAGGGAGTTCTACCGATGCCGTCGCGTGCCGCTCTCGCCAGGTCGGGAAGGCGCCTGACCGTGGTCATCGCAGCCGTCGTCGCGGTCCTCGTGGGCGGAGCCGGCGCCGCGTCCGCGAAGCCGCCCGCGTCGCAACCCGACTTCGGCCCCAACGTCCTGATCTTCGACCCGAGCATGACGACGGGCCAGATCCAGTCGCAGGTCGACGCCGTCGCGGCGCAGCAGGTGCCGAACCAGTTCGGGCCGCAGCGTTACGCGCTGCTGTTCAAGCCGGGCACCTACGGCACCGCGCAGAACCCGCTGAACTTCCAGGTCGGCTACTACACGAGCGTCGCCGGCCTGGGCCTCTCGCCGAACGACGTCCACGTCAACGGGTCGATCTACGTCCACAACCAGTGCGACGCCGGCGGCTGCGTCGCGCTGACCAACTTCTGGCGCTCGCTCTCCAACCTGACGATCGACGTCGACACGCCGAACTTCGGCTGCTACAACGGCGAGTTCTGGGCCGTGTCGCAGGCCGCGCCGATGCGGCGCGTGCACGTCAACGGGTTCGCGACGTTGATGGACTACTGCACCGGCCCGTCGTTCGCGAGCGGCGGCTTCATCGCTGACTCGCGCTTCGACGGCAGCACCATCGTCAACGGGTCGCAGCAGCAGTGGCTTGTCCGGAACAGCACGATCGACGGCTGGACGAACGGCGTGTGGAACCAGGTGTTCTCGGGAGTCGCCGGCGCGCCGGCGCAGTGCTTCCCTGCGAGCGCGGCGTGCGGCGGACCGTACACGACGCTGGCGACGAGCCCCGTCACCCGTGACGCGCCGTACCTCTACGTCGACGCGAACGGGAACTACGACGTCTTCGTTCCCGCAGCGCAGCGCAACGCGTCGGGCGCCGACTGGGAAGGTGGCACGACACCCGGCACGTCGATCCCGATCAAGGACTTCTTCATCGCGAGGCCGTCGGACGACGTGAAGACGATCAACAAGGAGCTGGCGCGCAGCCAGAACGTGATCTTCACGCCCGGCGTCTACCACATCGACAAGACGCTCAAGGTGAAGCGGCCGGACACGGTCGTGCTCGGCCTCGGGTTCCCCACGCTCGTGCCGACGCACGGCGTCGTCACCATGAAGGTCGCCGACGTGGCGGGCGTGAAGCTCTCCGGCCTGCTGTTCGATGCAGGAGAGGTGAACTCGCGGGTGCTGCTCAAGGTCGGCCCGAAGCACGCGCACAAAAGCGATGCGTCGGATCCGACGTCGCTGCAGGACGTCTTCTTCCGCATCGGCGGCGCGACACCCGGCAAGGCGACGACGAGCCTCGTCGTGAACAGCGACAACGTCCTCCTCGACGACATTTGGGCGTGGCGCGCCGATCACGGGAACGGCGTCGGCTGGACGGCGAACACCGCCGACACAGGCGTGATCGTGAACGGCGACGACGTCACCGCTTACGGTCTCTTCGTCGAGCACTACCAGAAGTACGAGGTGATCTGGAACGGCGAGAACGGACGCGTCGTGTTCTTCCAGAACGAAATGCCGTACGACCCCCCGAACCAGGCCGCGTGGATGGAGGCGCCGGGAGTGCCCGGGTGGGCCGCGTTCAAGGTCGGCGACGATGTCTCCAGCTTCAGCGGCTGGGGCATGGGCAGCTACAGCTTCTTCAACGAGGGCGTGGACATCTTCGCCGCGAACGCGTTCGAGGTTCCGGCGACGCTGCCCGCCGGGAGCCTGCATGACCTGCTCACGATCTTCCTCGACCCGAGCCACGGGAAGGGAGGCATCCTCAACGTCGTCAACGACACCGGCGGGTCGTCGACGATCGCGAACCCGGACGTCCCTGTCACCGTGGTCAGCTACCCGTGAGCTGAGGGAGGAGGCGGACCACCGCCTCCTCCCCACGATCTCGTGTCAGGCCGGCGCGCTGATGTACGCGTTCAGGCCTCGACGTGGTCTCGCCAGGAGTGCTGCGACTTGTAGGCGAGCAGCCGCCGTGCCTTGTCGATCGAGAGCAGGGTGTCGTGCTCGCCGGGCGTCGGCGTGTACCGGACGTCCGGGAAGACCTCGGCCATCAGGTCGCGGCTCGGTCGGTTCATGACTGTGTCCGCAGCCGCGATGATGAAATGCTCAGCGCCGACGTCGGCCTCGAGCGCGAGGCGACAGCTTTGCGCCACGTCGCGCGCGTCGACGTAGCCCCACAGGTTCCAGCGGCGCACGTGCGGGTCGTCCCAGAACGACGGAAACCGCTCGTAGTCCTCCGGCTCCATGATGTTCGAGAAGCGAAGCGCGACGTGCGGCTTTCCCGTCCAGCGGTGGAACTGGCGGCCCAGCTCCTCGCTCAGGAGCTTCGAGAGCGCGTAGCTCGACTCGGGATAGGGCGGATGCTCCTCGTCGATCGGCGCGTACGCCGGCTGCTCGCGCTCGAACGGCAGGCCGAGGATCGTCTCGCTGGACGCCCAGACGACGCGATCGAGACCGACGACGCGCGCCGCCTCGAAGACGTTGTACGTGCTCGTGATGTTCGTGCGAAGTGTCGTCTCCTCAGTGCGGAGGCCCGGCGCAGGGATCGCCGCGAGGTGCACGACGGCGTCCGCTCCCGCGAGGCTCTCGACTGTCTGGCCGAAGTCGGTGACGTCGGCGGCGAGGACGGGCGCGGTCGACTCGGCGGGCGCGACGAGGTCGACGCCCAGCACGTCGTGACCTTGCTCGAGCAGGTTCGCGACGACGGCGCGTCCGGCCTTCCCGCTCGAACCGGTCACCACGACCTTCACGCGGTGAACGATACGAGCCGCTCGCCCTAGGCGTCGTGCGCCTCGACGGCGAGGACGCCGTCGTAGCCGCGGCGGGCGTGGGCCGCGTTCTTCGTGACGCCGGCGACGCTTCTGCGCTGGCATCGGGAGCTCGTGGCGCTGCATTGGACCTATCCGTGTCGACGGCCCGGCCGACCCCCGACGGCGGCCGAGGTCCGCGAGCTTGTCGTTCGGCTTGCGCGCGAGAACCCGGGCTGGGGGTACCGACGCATCCAAGGCGAACTCATGGGGCTCGGCAGTCAAGATCGCGGCGAGCACGGTTTGGACGATCTTGCGCGAGGCGGGGATCGAGCCGGCCCCGAGGCGGCCTGAGACGAGTTGGGCGGAGTTCCTACGGCAGCAGGCGGCGAGCATTCTCGAGTGCGACTTCCTCATAGTCGACACCGTCTTCTTCAAGCGGTTCTGCATCTTGTTCTTCATTGAGTTGGCGACTCGTCGCGTGCATCTGGCCGTGATGCAGTTGCGCTGCGAGACGCGGCTTGTTCCTTCGAGGAAGTCGGCGCCCCGGCCAGCACGATCGCGACCTTCTGCTTGGCCGTCCAACTCCGGTACTTGCGTTGCTCGCTCAACCCAATCTCCTTGTCGGTCGAGCGGCCCATCCTGAGCCGGCCGCCGGACAGTCCCTCCGGCGCTACGCGCCTCCGGGACTGCCCGGCGCTCCAAGCCAGCTACCTGTCAACGCGGGACCGGGGAGCGGGGCATGATCACCGCGCGCTCGCCGATCATCAGACCGATGCCTTTGCGGCCAGCTCCCGCAATGCTCCCGCCGCTAACGCCTTCCGCGCTGGTCGGCCTCCATAGACCGAGCGGCCGCAAACCTCGCGGGGACAACACCCCATCAATCATCTCGTCGCCGGACACGATCCGCGCACCTAGATAAGGCTGGGCGCCCGCGCGCACCAACACGCCTCCCGACAGAAAGGCGGAACACATGCCGCACGCTTGACCCCAAGCACCACCACAGATAAGAAGCATCGCTGGCGCAGGTAGGCGATCTCGCGCTCGTGCGGCGAGTGCTGCAGTATCGGGCCTCAAGGAGGCCACCCATGGATGAGCAAGAGTTTTTCGAGAGGCTTGCCGAGCTTGCGGTTCGTGTTGGAACGAATCTGCAGCCCGGACAGGAGTTGGTCGTCTTCGGCGATGTCGAGCATGCCCCGCTCGTCATCTCGCCGAAGGGCAGCGAGCGCTCGTCTGGGTGACCGGTGATGCGACGCCGGATCTCTATGCCGAAATCGACCCCGAGCGCCTGGCACGGATCGTGCCCGCGGATGCGATGAGGAGGCGCGCCGAGATCGGGCAGCGCCGGGGGTTTGCGTGGACAGTCATTCCGTTCCCCACGGAGGCTTGGTCGGCGCGAGTCTTCGGCGAGCCGGATGTAGGGCGTCTGCGCGAAGTGATCGCTCGTGCGACGCGGCTCGACGAGCCGGATCCCGTTGCAGCATGGCGAGACCACCTCGGCGAGCTCTCGGCGCGCGCCGAGATGCTCAATGCGCGTTCCTACGACGCGCTCCGCTTTCGTGGCCCCGGAACCGATCTTTTGATCGGCCTTCTTCCAGACGCGCGCTGGGGGAGCGTCCAGGGGAAGACGGCTTGGGGCCAGACGTACCTGGCGAACATGCCAACAGAAGAAGTCCAGACGACACCAGATTTCCGGCGGACACATGGCCTCGTCACGATGACGCGTCCCTTTGCCGACCTTGGCGCCTACGTGACCGGCATGTCGCTGCGGTTCGAGCACGGACGCCTCGTGGAGGCGTCGGCGACCGAAGGTGAAGCTTGGCTTCGACAAATGCTGGCTACAGACGACGGCGCGTCAATGGTCGGGGAGATCGCCCTCGTCCCGGCGCCCAACCGACTCAGCGAGCTCGAGTTGACGTTCTTCCATGGCATCTTCGACGAGAACGTCTCGTCACACATGGCGCTCGGCAATGGCCTCAGGGAACCGGGGAGCGAGCGCCTGACGGCTGCCGAACGACGGGCAGCAGGCATGTCGACCTCGGTCGTGCACCACGACTTCACGATTGGCGGGCCAGACATCGACGTGTCGGGAGTGATGAAGGACGGCCGGGAAGAGCCGCTCATGATTGGTGGCAGCTGGCACTCGCCGTTGTCGTTCGACGGCGCCTGAAAGGGCGGCGTTGGTGCCGTCAAGGTCATTCCTGCACTGTGAGAGCGGCCGATTTTGGGACACGGTTCGGGACACGATCGCCGGCAAGCCGAACCGGCGACAACTGTTGACCCCGAGTTTGCAGCCCCTTCGAAATGGAGCGTACGGGGATCGAACCCGTGACCTCCGACTTGCAAACCCATCCGATAGCCCAACCCCGCCTGACACCGACCGACAGAATCGGCATGGCTGAGCCGAAATCGGCTTCATCGTCAAACGCCACTCCACACCGTTCGACAGCGGTCCGCTCGCACCCCGCTCGCACCGCTGCTGCCTAAATAGGCAACCATCCATCCTTCTGGTGTCTCTGCGGTCCCTCCCGCGAGCGAGGGCGTGTAAGCGCGTTGTCGGCAACGAATGAGTGACGACGCGGACGCCGTTTCGTCACGCACGAGCGAAGCTCGACTGGATGGCTGCAACGGCACGCCTCGGACGCGCGAAGAGGAATCAGCCCCGACGAAAGGAGCGACCATGAGCCTCAGGAAATCGACCGCCTTGCTCGCCGGCGCGGCAGCGCTCGTCGTGACGGGGCTGGCCCTGGCGGCTTGTGGCGGTGGCAGCGACTCGGGCGCGACCCCCAACACCGCGAGCGGAAGCCCGGCGACGATCGGGGTGGCCGACGGGGGCCTCGGCAAGATCCTCGTCGACTCGAAAGGTCGCACGCTCTACCTGTTCCAGAAGAACTCGGGGACGAAGAGCACCTGCTTCGGCAAGTGCGCCGTGAACTGGCCGCCGCTGCGCGTCAGCGGCAGGCCGACCGAAGGAAGTGGAGCAGACCCAGCGCTGGTCGGAACCACCAGCCGGCCCGGCGGCAAGCAGCAGGTCACTTACAACGGCCACCCGCTCTACCTCTTCGAGGGCGACAAGAACGCCGGCGACACGAACGGCGAAGGCGTGAACGCCTTCGGCGGCAGCTGGTTCGCGCTCTCTCCGGCAGGCGACAAGGTCGCCCAGCCGGCCAACGGCGGCGGGGGCTACGGCTACTAGCCGAGAGACTCGATCAACCGAAAGGAAACCCGCAATGGAGAACCAACCCGAGATCCTGTACACGGCCGAAGCAACCGTCGCAGGCGGCCGCGAAGGTCATGGCCGCACGAGCGACGGCCGCTTCGAGGTGGACTTCGACGTGCCGAGCGAGATGGGTGGCTCGGGCGGACCCGGAACCAACCCGGAGCAGCTGCTCGCCCTGGGCTGGGCCGCGTGCTTCCAGTCCTCGATGCAGCGCTACGCCTTCGAGCGCAAGCTCGATCTGAGCGGCACGCGCATCACCTCTCACATCGACATCGGGCCACTCAAGACCGGCGGCTTCGGCCTCGCGGCCTCGCTTGACCTGGACGCGCCCGGTCTCAACCGTGCTGACGCCGTCTACCTGATGGAAAAGGCGCACGAGACCTGTCCCTACTCGCGCGCGACGCGCGGCAACGTCGACGTTCTGCTCAGCATCGACGGCACGACGATCGAGCGTCTTGCGGCCTGACCAACGACCCTTACACGAATACGAAAGGACCCCTCGGACGATGAAACGACTCAGTACCATCTCATTGGCGGCGCTCCTCGCCGTCGCCGCGGTCGTTCTCGCCGCCGGGTGCGGTGGCAGCAGCAACGACAGCAGCGGCTCTGACGCGTCGCCGGCCTTCTCGTCGAGCGAGCTCGCCGCCCTGCCGAACACGAACTGGATCACGAACGGCGGCTCGATCTCGAACCAGCGCTACTCGCCCCTCGACCAGATCAACGCAGGGAACGTCGGGCGCCTCAAGGGCCTCTGGCACATCCACGTGCGCTCCGGCACTGCGGGCAAGTACTCCGGCGAAGCGCAGCCGATCGTCTACAAGGACGTGATCTACGTCATCACCGGCGCCGACGACGTGTTCGCGATCGATGCGAAGACCGGCGCGACGAAGTGGTCCTACCGCGCCAACCTGAACCAGAAGATCAGCACGGTCTGCTGCGGGTGGACCAGCCGTGGAGTAGCGCTCGGCGACGGGCGCGTCTACGTCGGACAGCTCGACGGCAAGGTCGTTGCATTGGATCAGAAGAACGGACAGATCGCCTGGACGAATCAGTTGGCCAACTTCCGGCAGGGCACGACGATCACGAGCGCGCCGCTGTACTACAACGGCCGGATCTACATCGGCATGTCAGGCGGCGAGTACGGGATCCGCGGTCGCCTCACGGCCATCGATGCCGCGTCCGGCAAGGAGGCTTGGCGCTTCTACACGATCCCCGGCCCCGGCGAGGTGGGACACGAGACCTGGCCGTCGGACAACGATTCCTGGAAGCACGGCGGCGCACCGGTCTGGCAGACGCCCTCGGTCGATCCGCAGCTGGGCCTGCTCTACTTCTCCACGGGGAACGCCTCGCCCAACTTCAACGGCGCGGCCCGTGCCGGCGACAACCTGTTCGCCTCCTCCATCCTGGCCCTGGACGCGAAGACGGGCAAATACCGCTGGCACTTCCAGGAGGTCCACCACGACATCTGGGACTTCGACGCCCCGAGCCCGACCGTGCTCTTCGACGTCTCGGTCGGCGCGAAGCAGCGCCATGCGATCGCCCAGGTCGGCAAGACGGGCTGGGTTTACATCCTCGATCGTGAGAACGGAAGGCCGTTGATCGGGATCGACGAGAAATCGGTTCCGCAAGCGCCCTCGCAGAAGACGGCTCCGACGCAGCCCTACCCGCGCGGTGACGCCACCGTCGCGCAGTCGGTTCAGCCCGAGGCGTTCCGCACCTTCGCGGAGACGTTGCCGACGGGAACGACGCTGACGAACGGCGGCCGGATCTTCACGCCGTACACCCCCGGTGGAACGGCGGTTTCGACTCCGAGTTCGGCGGGCGGCACCAACTGGTTCCCCATGAGCTACAACCGCAAGACCAAATACCTCTACGTCTGCGCGCTGCAGCAGGCGCAGCTGTTCGAGGGCGGGAAGACGGCCGTCTACAAGTCCGGCAAGCAGTTCATCGGCAGCGCGGTCGCGTTGGAGGCGACGCCCTCCGGCACCTTCACCGCGATCAAGCCCGCGACCAACCGGATTGCCTGGCAGAAGGAGTTCAGCGACTCGTGCTACAGCGGGTCGACGACCACGGGCGGCAATCTCGTCTTCGTGGGCCGCAACGACGGGCACCTCCAGGCCTACAACGCCACCAACGGCAATCGCCTCTGGAGCTTCCAGACTGGCGCCGGCGCGAACAACACCGCCAGCGTCTTCTCGCTGGACGGCAAGCAGGTCGTCGCGTTCTACGCAGCCGGCAACGCGCTCGCCGGTAGCGCGCACGGGGACGATCTCTGGCTCTTCGGGCTCGACGGGAAGCTCGGGCCGGCAAAGGCCGCAACGCGCACGGGCGCCGAGCAGCACGCCGGCGAGACGAAGCCGGTCGCGAAGGGACCAGCGCCATCGACGGTACAGGTCGGCGCGACCGAGTTCCGTTTCGTGCTCTCGACCCAGACTGTTCGCAAGGGCACCGTCACCTTCAAGCTCAAGAACAACGGCGGCATCCAGCACAACCTGCGCATCAACGGCAAGCAGACTCCCAACATCGACCCCGGCGAGACCACTACGCTGAAGGTCACCTTTGCCAAGCCAGGCAACTATCCCTACGTCTGCACGCTCCCGGGCCACGCCGCGGCTGGGATGAAAGGCGTGCTAAAGGTCACGTAATCGGTCTTTGCCATCCGACGTGCGCGGCCACAACGTTGGCCGCGCTCGTGGGAGGCTCGGCCGCGGCAGAATCGAACGAGGTGGCCGAGCCCGTGCGGTTTCATCAGGATCGGCTACCGCGAGGCGGCGGATGCCATCGAGCACCATCGAAGAAGACGCTAGCTGGGCCTTCGGCTTCTCCGAGAGGAAGTTGCGGCGCCACGAAGCGCCATTGGCGGCGCGCCGTCGGGCAACGCGGCTCTCCGGGACCGCGTTTTCGAACTGAGGGCTCCATAAAGGGCTCCATACCTGCCCCACGTTCGAGAATCTGCAAATCGATCCGAAATAAAAAGCTAAAAAGCGTCGGCATGCGGGGCTTTTGCAGAGCCCTCTGACGGACTCGAACCGTCGACCCCCTCTCTATGAAGAAGGGCCGTGCGTCAAGTCGTCGGTTGTCGTATTGCCCGGTCAGGGCGGGTGTCGCGCTGGTGGGTGGTGAGCGGTGCTCATCTCTCTATCGCCTC
>WNGF01003236.1_pt1 | contig 27085 bp, 18 predicted proteins | sample 5400641 | NCBI WGS metagenome assembly WNGF01 (sample SAMN13153371, study PRJNA577476) | soil metagenome | isolation source: 80 cm soil or saprolite under grassland replicate 2 | place: USA:California | collected 2016-06-15 | reverse complement strand
TTACGAAACCGTTGCTCTACCACTGAGCTACATTGGCGTCCAACGTGGCGTCCAACGAGCGGTCAAGCTAATGCCCACCCGAATTCTGTGGCAAGCAAATTCCCTCCCGCCCCAGGTGAGCCGAATCCTGCCGCCGTCCCGCCCGCGAATCGCCCAAACAAATTTGGTGTCGAGTTTTGGCAGTCGGATGCTAGATTGTTTTCGTAACAGGATTGCCCTTATGAACACCTATAAATCCTATCGAAATCTGCCCGCTCTTGCCGGCACTTGTTTGATGGAAGAGGCGATGAAACCGGGGTTGTCCGTGGAGGAATGCGTCCGCCGGCTCAAGCGTTACCACTACGCCTTCAAACGGCTGCATCAGATTTTCACCGCACGCATCACGGCGGAACCGATTTACGAACTGAAAATGGGCTTCAGCCTGCACGCCCATCTCTGCGCCGAACATGTCACCGCGCTGAGACGGCGGGTGGGCGAAATGCGCGAACCGCCGCTCGGCCTTGAAACCGTCCCCGACGCGAACCTGGGAATGTTCTTCGATGAAATTCTCTGCGCGCCCACCACGGGGGAACTCGTGCTCGGTCTTTACTACAAGGCGTTGCCCGCTCTGAATGCCGCATTGGAAAGACATGTCGCCGACACCAATCCGCTGGCCGACCAGCCGTCGGTCCGCCTTTGCCGTTTCGCGTTGCTCGAACTGGACGATCTGCGGCGGTTTGGCGCGCAAACGATCGCGGGCTTGATCGACGAGAAATTTCGCCGACACGCCGGTCCCTGGCTTTCCCTGCTCGACGGTTGCATGGCAGCGGCGGGCGCTCTGGACGGCACGGAAAAGCCGAGCGGCCAAAAAATTTCCCGGATGCATTCGCTCAAGCCATACCGATACGACGGCCGGCCGACGCGGGACGAGCGTTTCCCCGACCCTTACAACATGGGCGTGAACGCCGAAGTTTTTCTTTACGACGAAAAGTTCTCTCCGCAACCGAAGACGCTGATGATGTTTTACAAGCGGCTTCGCGAAGTTGACGTGCCGGAAATGATGGCCAGCATCATCACCGAGACTCCGGACAAACCCTGGGGCTATTACCGCGACATGAGCCGACAGCTCTGGGACGAAGCGCGCCACGCGATGATGGGCGAAGTCGGTTTCGCCAACCTCGGCATCGACTGGCCGCGGAAGGTCATGGTGAACTTTACCTGGTCGCTGGCGCTGAACACGCAACTCAAACCGATTGAGCGGCACGCCGTGCTTTATTTTATCGAACAGGGGCTGATGCCCAAGAATGGCAAACGCTTCGAATGGGAAGTCGGCCTCGCATCGCGCAATCCCCTGTCGGCGCTGTTTCAGGATTACGACTGGGCCGATGAAGTGTTGCACGCGCGCATCGGGCGGGATTGGTACCTGAAAGAATTCGACGATCCCAGGAAGGCGGTCCAGTATGGCGATCAGTGCTGGTCGCGAGTCCTGATGGATTGGGGCAAATGGCGCGAAGAAGGATTGACCCGGCATCGCAACTGGTGGCCGGAGGCGTATCGCGAGGCCTGCAATCACTGGGGCATCGAACCCGATCCCGACGTGCTTGCCTACTCGACGACCTACGAACAGGTCCGCGCCGACCTGAAAACGATTTCGACCTCAGGTTAATAACGTGCCCGACCATTCCATCGCGCGGATGTAAACAGAACCGCCGCCGCTTTCCCGCCGGCGGCCCGAACCTTTATGACACACTCAACGCAATCCCTCATTCGAACGGTCGTCCTCCTGCTTTCTGGCTGCGCCGCCGCGGCTCCGCCGCTTTTCGCGCAGCGCGTTGAATCGCTGAAGGAAAAAAACGTCACGCTTCGTGGCGTCGAGATAAAGAAAGACACTCCTCTCATCGGGGGCCAATACCATTACCAGATGGAACTGGTCAACAGGACCAACGAAACCATGGTGGTGGACGTCGAATTTGAATTTTACAACGACGAAATCTCCGAAGCCTTCGAAGACTCGATCAGCCTGGACCCCGGTCAGACTGCCAACCGGGACTGGGTCACCAAGGTGCGGGGCACACAAAACAACATCATCGTCCACATCCGCACGAAGAAGCTCCTGGTCCGGTCCGCCAGGCAGGTCGCCGCGGAAAGAGAATCCCAGGCCAACCAGGCGAACCAGGAACTCGCCAGGAAAGCCGCCGCCGATTACGCCCGCCGGCAGAAGGTCACCGAAGACTGGCAGAAACAAATGCGCGAACTTGGGGAAGGCAATCGCCGGGCGTCGCAGCTCAAGGCCGGCAGCGCGCCTGCGGAGCCCGTCAAATTCAACCTCGAACTGGTCAAGTTGCTCCTTCTGGATCTGGACGGCCAAAAACCCAAGCCAAACCTCGATCCTTATTCGAAAATCGCGCAGAACTTTCACTGGGCGATGCTGATCGACGCCGGCCTGGTGGACGGGACGTCGATCAAGAACCCCGACGGATCTGTAAATAGTGTCATGCTGAAAAGGATCACGCCGGATGGTCGAAACTTTCTCGCGGCGCTCAAAGACGAACAAGTCTGGAAACGCGTCGTCGAAAGCACCGCGCAGGGGGGAGACAAAATCTCGGCAGCCCGGTTGAAGGAAATCGCCGCCGGCGTTGCCAACAACGACACGACCGCCAAATAAGGTTTCTGTGAAACCGGCGGTCGTTCCGCGTCAGGATTTTTCGCCGCCCTCAGACGAGTTGGTGGGCGCTGAGGGATTCGAACCCCCGACCTACTCGGTGTAAACGAGACGCGCTAACCACTGCGCCAAGCGCCCACGCCGCTGACGTTAACGGTTTGACAGCGGGCTTGGCAACGTTTACCTGACGTTGCGGAGTTGTTGAGCGAAGATTTGCACAAGGCAAGTTCATTATGAGATTAACAACGTGGTCGAAAATCGCAGCGGTGCTCTGCCTGGCATTTGCGCGTTGCGGATCAGCAGGGGCACAAGAAGCGGATGCCGGACTCAACGCATTCTTCAAGGAATATCTCGACGAACACTTCCGGCAGCAACCTCTCCAGGCGACGCGGCTGGGCGACCATCGCTTTGACCACCTGCTCGATGATCTCTCCGGAAAAGCCCGGCTCGGCTGGAGGGCGCTTGCGCGAGAGACCTTGAGGAAACTGCCGCAGCGGGTGGACACCACGAAATTGTCCCGCGACGGCCAGATTGATTTCGAAATCTTCCGGCACGACCTGCAAACCACGATTTGGCTGGCGGAGAACACCCGTCCGTTTGAAGAAGACCCGCGCATCTATGGCGACTACCTCAATGACAGCGTGTTCCTGCTCCTGACCCAATCCACGCAGCCGATGGAAACGAACATGGCCAACTGCCTCGCCCGCATGGCAGCAATTCCGCAGGTCGTGGCGGCGGCGAAACAGAATTTGCAAAATCCTCCGCGCCCGATCCTCGAGACCGCCATCCGACAGAACCGCGGCGCGATTTCCTTCTATGAGAAAGGCATTTTTGGATTCGCGGGAGAAACAAGGCAACGGGACGCTCTGAAAACACGGGCCGCGCAAGTGGCAGCGCTCTTGAAGGAGTACCAGAAATTTCTCGAGGGAGAATTGATGTCGCGCGCCAGCGGTGACTGGCGTCTGGGCAGAAAGAAGTTTGCCCGCAAGCTGGAGTTGGTGCTCGATGCGGGGTTGACCGCGGACCAGGTGCTGGCGGACGCGCAAGCCGAATTCACCCGCGTGGAGCGGGACATGTATGTCATCGCCCGCCAGCTCTGGAGCAACTATTTCCCCAAAACGCCCTTGCCGCCGGATGACGCGGAGGGTCGTCGCGCCGTCATCCGAAAGGTGCTGGAGGCCATCGGACAGGAACACGGTCGGCCGGAAGACCTGGTTCGAGACGGGCGGGCGACCGTCGAACGGATCAAGGCATTCATCCGCGAGAACGATATTCTTCGTCTGCCCGATCCCGATCGTTGCCAGGTCATCGAAATGCCCGAATTCAAGCGGGGAAATTCGGTGGCCTATCTGGAGTCTGCGCCGCCCCTGGATCCCGAGGCGGCGAGCTTCTACGCCATCAGTCCTCCGCCGACAGATTGGGATGCGTCCCGAGTAAAGAGTTTTCTGGAGGAATACAACCGCCCTATGTTGCAAATTCTCACCCTTCACGAGGCCTATCCGGGACACTACGTGCAACTGGAGTATTCCAATCGAAGTCGGTCGCTGATTCGGCGAGTGCTGCAATCGGGGGTGTTTATTGAAGGCTGGGCGGTCTATACGGAACAGATGATGCTCGACCAGGGTTATGGCGACCGCGACCTTGCGCTCCGGCTGACACAACTCAAGTTTTATCTGCGGGCGGTGGCCAACGCCATCCTCGACCACAGGATGCACTGCGCCACGATGACGGATGAAGAGGCTTTGAAGTTTCTGATGGAAGGAGCGTTTCAATCGGAGGGCGAAGCCCGGCTGAAAATCATCCGCGCGAAACAAAGTTCGGTGCAGCTCAGCACCTACTTTGTCGGACGCATGGCTCACTACCGTCTGCGCCAGCGAATGGAGCACGAACCGGGCGACCCATTTGACCTGGGCCGATTTCACGAGGCGGTGCTCGACCACGGGTCCGTGCCGGTGAAATATCTGCCCGAGTTGGTTCGCGCGCGATTGAGCCGGCCGCGGTAGTGCGCGCGTTTGGGAGGCGGACGGTTTCCGCCATTGCTGTGAAGGGCGACTTCTCTCCGGGCGCATCTAATACGGCCACCAAGCCAGCGGCGATTCCCTCTCCCCGCTCGTGCCTCGCAGGGAGAGGGGCCACTTCAGCGATGGGGGGTGTATCAAGATGGTCCCCCTTTCGCCGGGCCACTCACGCGGGTTGCGTTCGCGTATCCGTTTGGAGGTACGTCTTTCCTCTGTAGAACGGCGCGACGATCGCAAAGAGAATCGTTGTGCCGACCATCACGGCCGTGAAAAACAAGTAGTAATTGGCGCCAGCGAGCCTGGCGGTGCCATCGGGGTTTTGGATAAAATGATTTACCTGGGCCGTGAACAGATTGCCCAGGGCGATGGCTGCCAGATAGAGCGACATCACGACCGATTTCAAGCCGGGCGGCGCTTGCGTGTAGGAAAACTCCAGATAGGTGACGGAGATAATCACTTCTGCGGCCGAGATGAACACGTAGGCCAGCACCTGCCAACCGACATGCGGTTTAAGGCCGGCGGCAAGGCGGGTTTCAATCCACGCGGGAATCAAAAAAGCCAGAACCGTAAGAACGAAACCAATGCCCATTTTGCGCAAAGGAGTGAGCCGGAAGAACCGGTTCAGCGCCGGATAGACGCAGTAAGAAAACAGCGGCAGGAACAGCAGAATGAAGAGCGGGTTCACGGTTTGGATTTGGCCGGCTTGCCATTCGCGTCCCAGCCAGTGGCGATCCATCTTCTCAGCCTGATGGACCCACTCGGAAAAGTTTTGATACCACAACGCCCAGAAGACCGCGACGAAGGGCACGAGGATGGCCAGGTTCCCGAGCGCCTTCAAACCTTCACGGCTGGTAATGTCCCGGAAGAACTCTCGTCCCCGCGGCGGGACGTGGACGTATCGCCTTCGTCCCAGCCAGAGAATCACGGTTGCCAGAAACATGAGCAAGCCGGGCGTGCCGAAGGCAATGTGTGGTCCCCACCGTGGATTCAGTGAAAAGTCTTTGGGCAACTGCTCCAGGAAGTAGGGGATCAGCAGCGTCGAAAACATCGAACCCACATTGATCGAGAAGTAAAACCAACTGAATGCCTTGGGCAGTAAATGCTGGTTGGCGGTACCGAACTGGTCCCCCACGTTGGCGGACACGCAAGGTTTGATGCCGCCCGCGCCCAGGGCGATGAGCGCCAGGCCAAGCACGAGTCCGTGCCGCGTTTCATTCAACCCGAGCACGAAGTGGCCCAGGCAATAGAAAATCGACAGATAAAAGATCGTCCGGTACTTGCCCCAGAACGCATCGGCGAGAATCGCGCCAAACACGGGAATGAAATAGTTGACGGTCACGAACGTGTGATACCACTCGTTCGCCTGCGCTTCGTTCATGCGGTCCGGCGCGCCGCTCGAGTCCAGCATGTATTTGGTCATGAACGTTGCCAGGATCGAGTTCATGCCGTAGAAACTGAACCGTTCGGCGGCCTCGTTGGCGACAATGTAGGGAATGCCCGGGGGCATTTTGTCGGTCTTCAACGGCGCGGTGAGATACTCAGCGGTGGCCATAGCTGGCCGGGACTGTCCCAGAATTGCCCTGGATGAGCCAGCGCGAAATCCTGGCCAACGTGGAGTTTGCCCGACACCACCGGCTGTCAGCCCTGCGGAAATTTTACGCATATACGGGAAATTTCCGCAGGGCCAAGGGTCGAACTGGGCCCGTGCGCGAACGTCTGAATTGTTCAGGAGATTACCAGCGGCGGGGCACCGGCAGCTACGTGGCGGCGCCGGACTTTCTGCCGGTGAGGAAAAAAGTCGTCATTTTCCCCTTTCCTTTCACTTCGATTTTGCCGCGACGCTCGAAGGCATATTTGTCTTTGAGGTGTTCGTAGGTGGCCGCGGAAACCTGGATGGCTCCCAACTGGCCCAACGACTCCATGCGGCTGGCGATGTTCACGGTGTCGCCCCAGAGGTCGTAGATGAATTTTTTGCTTCCGATGATCCCGGCGACGACCGGCCCGCTGCTGATGCCGATGCGAAGCTCGAACTTCCGACCATCGCCGGTGTTCATGCGCGACACAACTTTTTGCATGTCGAGCGCCATTTCGGCCACCGCTTCCGCGTGGTCCGGACGAGGCGTCGGCAGACCGCCGACGGCCATGTAGGCGTCGCCGATGGTTTTGATTTTTTCCAGGTGATGCAGTTCGGCCAGCCAGTCGAACTTGGAGAAGATCTCGTTCAACATCTGGACCAGTTCGGTCGCCGGAACGTGCGACGACATCTTTGTAAAGTCGCCCAGGTCGGCGAACAGGACGGTGGCGTCCGGGAAACTGTCGGCAATGGTGCTTTCGCCCTGTTTGAGGCGGTCGGCAATGGATTTGGGAAGGACATTGAGCAGCAACCGTTCGGATTTCTCGCGTTCGATGCGCAACTGGTCGAGGTAGGCCTGCTCCTGGTCGCGCAGCCGTTTTTTTTCCAGACAGGCGTTGATGCGGGCATTGAGCAGCACGGGATTAAACGGTTTGGGCAGATAATCCTCCGCGCCGATCTCGATGCAACGCACGACGTTGTCCAACTCATCGAGCGCGGAAAGCATGATGACGGGAGTGTGGCGGTGCGATTGGTTGGCCTTGAGCAACTCGAGCGTCTGCAAACCGTCCAGTTCCGGCATAAGGATGTCGAGCAGCACGAGGTCCACTTTCACGCTCTCGAGAATTTCCAACGCCTTGCGCCCGTCTTCGGCTTCGAGCACCGTATGGCCCTGGCGCTCCAGCCGGCGACAGAGCATGTCGCGGTTCATTTCATTGTCGTCCACGACCAGAATAAAGCCGGCCAGTGACTGCGTTTCCGGGATAGATTCGTTCAACGGACGAATGGAAGTCATCACGCCGGCGAAGTCCGGCGGGGCGCCGAGGTGGGATTTTCCAGCCCGGGCGATTAGCGGCTGCAGAAACTCAACACTGTTCAAAAGACCGAGCATCGTTTTGGCCGCATTTTGGATCTTCTTCAAATCGGCCACGAACGTGACGTGCTCTTTGCCGTCGGCATCCTCCTGGCACAACTCGCTATAGCCGATGATGAGATCCAGGAGGGTGCGGCTGTCGCGCTGCAACGATTCCAGCTCCAGCTTGCCCGATTCGACGCGCGCTTGCGAAAGGTTATCGTTGATCAGCGCGAGGAGCTGGCTGCCGGCGGCGTGAATTTTCTGCAAGTCCGGGACATACGCGTCCAACCCGAGATCCTCCGCCTCCTCCTGCAGCATCTCGCTGTAGCCAATGACCTGGTTCAGCGGCGTGCGCAAACTGTGGCGAATGTTGGAAAGAGCGGTGTCGTGACTGGTATCGGACTCCTTCGCGCGCGGTCGGGGACCACCTGCGGAAGTGCCGGGCGCGATGTTTTTTCGTATTTTGGATTCTTTGCCGGTCACGATGCACCCTTACTCTGCAACAGGGCATCGATTTTGGCCAGCAACTTCGGCAGGTCCACCGGTTTGGTTTCGTAATCGTTACAGCCTGCGGCGAGCGCTTTTTCCTCGTCGCCCGCCATGGCATGCGCCGTCAAGGCAATGACCGGTATTCCTTTAGTCTGCGGCGCGGCTTTGACCTGGCGCGTCGCCTCCCAGCCGTCCATGATGGGCAAGCTCATGTCCATTAAAATAATATCCGGCAACTCCGATTTCGCCATGTCCACTCCTTTGGCGCCGTCCTCGGCGATCACCACCGCGTAGCCGCGCCGCTCCAATCGACGTGAAAGCATGTCCCGGTTCATCTCGTTGTCTTCAACCAACAGTATCTTGGCCATCCTGGATCTCCTTTCGGGCGGCTGGGTCGTAAAAACGGTTCATGGCTTGGCGGGGGTAACCGGATGAACCCGGTGTTTTACCAGGTCGCGGACCTCGCTGAGCAATTGTTCGCGATTATAATCGCCTTTTTGCAGGATTCGCTCGACGTTGCCTCGCAGTTGTTGGCGGTCTTCCACGGTGAGGTCCTTGGCCGTCAAAATGACAACGGGAATGTCCTGCCAATCCTTGTTCTTGCGCAGTTCTCGAATGAAATCAAACCCGTTCATCACCGGCATCATCAAGTCCAGCAGGACCACGGAGGGCTTGCTTTCGGCCACCGCCTGCAATCCGGCCTTTCCGTTTTCCGCCTCCCGGACCGTCCAGCCTTCCTTCTCCAACACGCGCCGGACCATTTGCCGGATGGACGGTTCGTCCTCGACCACCAGCACCGGGAACGGCGAGGGACCGTGTTGATGCTTGCGGAGCACGCCGACGAGCCGATCGCGATTGATGGGCTTGGTCATATAGTCGGTCGCGCCCAGAGCGAAACCCATTTCCTTATCGTCAAACATGGTCAGCACGATGACGGGTATGTCCGCCACTTCCGGGTCGGCCTTGAGCGCTGTCAATACCGACCAGCCATCCATTTCCGCCATCATCACGTCGAGCGTGATCAAATCGGGTTTCAATTCCCTGGCCATCTGAACGCCCTCCTTGCCGCCGGGCGCAATGGCGACGCGGTAACCCTCTTTGGTCAGAAACCGGCGCATCAAATCGTGGACCGTCGGGTCATCGTCAATGACCAGAATCGTGGTGGCGCCCGGCGGCGGTTCAATCACACGCCTCTCCGGCGCGACCGGGGCCGTGTCCTGTTTTTCCGGTCGGGACGACACCACCACCGCCGGCAGCCGGATGGTGAAGGTGGATCCTTTTCCCAACTCGCTTTCGACCGCCACGTCGCCGCCCATCATCTGGCAAAAATGACGCGTGATGGCCAGACCCAGGCCGCTGCCGCCGTATTTGCGCGTGGTCGAGACATCCGCCTGGGTGAACGCCCGGAACAGCTTGTTCACCTGCTCCGGCGTCAAGCCGATGCCGCAGTCGCGGACCCGGAAGATGAAATGTCCCGCGCCATTGCCGCGTTCCCGGGCGACCTGCAACGTGATTGTTCCCTTTTCGGTGAACTTGCAGGCGTTGCTGAGCAGGTTGAACAGCGCCTGCCGGACCTTGGTCGCGTCGGCGCGCATGGGGCCGAGGTTATTCCCGCACTCCAGGTTGAGCACATTGCCGTTCTTCTGGACCAGCGGTTTGATCGTGTTCACCACGTCCTGAACCATGACGGGCACGTCGATCGTCTCCAGGAAAAGGTCCATCTTGCCCGCTTCAATTTTCGAAATATCGAGCACATCGTTGATGAGGCCGAGCAGGTGTTTGCCGGCGCTGTGAATCTTTTGCAAGTCGGCGACGAAACCTTCTTCACCCAGGTCCCGGGCGTCCTCCTCGAGCATTTCGCTGTAACCAATGACTGCGTTCAGCGGCGTGCGCAGTTCGTGGCTCATGTTGGCCAAAAACGCGCTCTTGGCGCGATTGGCATCTTCCGCCGTGCTGCGGGCTTCCTGCGCCTCGGCGGTGGCCCGGACCAGTTCGGCGGTCCGCTCTTCGACCTTCCTCTCCAGGTTCACGTTGTAAACCTCGAGCATGTCATTGGCCTGCTGCAACTCGGCATCCCGCTGCTGGATGACCGCCAGCATTTCGTTGAACGCGTCGATCAGGGAACCGACTTCGTCATGGCTGGTCTTGCGGGCGCGCACCAGGTAGTCCTTTTGTTCCTTGACCAACTTCGCCGTCTGGGCCAGGTCCATGATTGGTTTGGAAATGAGCGGCTGCAATTTGTAGGAAGTGAGGAAAGCGACCAGGCACGAAATCAACATCACCATGGCCACGATATTGGCGTAGCGATAGGAGCGTCCTTGCACTTGTTTTCCGATGTCGGACTTGAGATAGATCGTGCCGATTTTCATTCCGCCAGAGACAACCGGTCGAAAAATCACCAGATAATCGCCTGCAATGTTGTATTGCCACCGGGACGGTCTGGACGGAATCACTTCGCCACTGCCCTCTTTGACGTACCGGCTCAGGGGCGTATCGTCGCGGGAATAAACGGCCGCCGCGACAATGTCTTTGCCGCCCAGCGCCTTCAGGGCGCTGTGCAAATCTTCCTTGTTGCCGCTGACGAGGGCCGAGCGGCTGTTAATGCTGAAGATGTTCGCGTCCGCCTGCAGTCCCCGGATCATCGACTGCCGAAAGAGGTAATTGTCGTACCACACGAACGCCGCGCAGGCTACCAGCAAGGAGAAGACGCTCGTCGCCATCAGGATCAGCGTCAACTTCCATTTGAAGGGCAGATGTCCGAATTCGCTCATATCAATGCCCGGTGGCGTCGGATCCGCTATCGAGCTTCACGGTGTTCTTTTTTGGATAAATCATCCGGAATGACGTCCACGCAACTCCCTGAGAATTGCGCTGCCGTCTTCCCGTATGATTGGTTATGCCGAAGGCAGCCGTTGATTGTAAAGGACATTCTACGAGCGGAGCATCCGGCCCGCCGGTCAATCGTTGAGTGCCTGGCAAAGCCGCCTGCGCACGCGCTGAAACCGGGCGGTCCCTTCGCCGCCGGTCGCCCCGAAAGCCGCGCGCCGGGGAGAGGCGAGGCCGGACTCATCGTCCGTTTCGTCGTTTGAGGGTTGGCACCGTTCGCTCGGCCACTGGAGCCGCGGCGCGGACAAAAAAGACGGGGGCAGGGCGGAATCCGGCAAGTACCGCCGGTTGGGCATCCAACGAACTTCTGATGCAGCCCAGGAGAGCTTCCCGCGACGGTCAGATTTTCCACCCGTTGCGGTAGTGGTGCCGGAGGTATCGGTCGGCCTCCGTACAATTGCTCGCCTTTAACCGTTTCCAGTCCCACTCCAGCTTTTTTCCGACGCGATAGGCAACGTTGCCCAACAACGCGGCCTCCGTCAGGGGACCGGAGTAATCGAACGGGCAAGTTGTCGGATTGCCGTTCTTGCAGGCCTCGATCCATTCCCTGTGATGGCCGATGGAATCTTTAAGGAACGGAGTCGGCGGGGTGAAGCCGTCAAAATCTTTCTCCGGCAGCAGCGTGCGCCGGCCGTAATCGGCCAGCAACATTCCTTTGCTGCCGACGAACAGCACGCCGCTTTTCCATTGGGCTGCTTGTTCGGTCGAAAGCAGGGCGGGTTGTTTGCCGCCGTGATACCAGGTGAGTTGGAGGGGAGGGCTTTCGCCGCGCGCCGGATAGTGGTAGCGCATGATCAGCCAGGGTGGGGTCGATTCCGGATGGACCGGCGGGCCATCAACCGGTTCAACGGTCAGGGGCCGGCTCAGCCCCAACGCCCAGTGCGGCAAATCGAGGTAATGACAGCCAAAGTCGGCCAGGGTCCCGCCGCCAAACGCCCACCAGTTGCGCCATTTGAACGGCAAATAGTGCGGGCTGTAAGGCCGGTATTCGACCGGCCCCAGCCACAAATCATAATGCACGTTCGGCGGTACCGGCGGCGTTTCCTTTGGCAAATCCATGCCGCCGTAAGTCGCGCCAACCCAGACGTGGACTTCCCGCACCGGCCCGACTGCCCGGCTCTGCACCAACTCGACCACGCGCCGATAATTGGACCCGGCGTGGATCTGCGTGCCGATTTGGGTCACACGCCCGTGTTTTCGGGCGGTCTCGGTGATGATGCGCGATTCCGAAACCGTCCGCGCCAGCGGTTTCTCACAATAAACGTGTCTCCCGCTCTGCAACGCCGCCACAGCCGCCACGGCGTGCGTGTGGTCCGGCGTGCCGATCACCACCGCGTCGATGTCCCGCTGGTCGAGCAGACGCCGAAAATCGTTATACGTTTTTGCCTTGGGATGTTTTTGTTTCGCCGCGGCAAGATAGTTGTCGTCAATGTCGCAGAGCGCGACGATGTTTTCGCCGCTGACTTCCTTGAGGTCCTCGGCGGCGCGGTTGGCGACGCCGATCATGCCAAGATTCAGCTTCTCATTGGGCGAGAGCGTTCGCCCGCGCGTTGGGAGGCTCGCCAGCCACGCGCCGGCCGCGGCGACGGCGGTTTGTTTGACAAATTGGCGGCGATTCATGGAATGGCTCATCATTGCCGGGGGAGTATGGCTAGGGTCGCGGCAATTCGCGAATATAAATGTTGCGAAACCAGACCGGACTCTGGTGCGCCTGCAATTCAATCTGGCCGGACGGATAGATCGGCCTGCCGCGCTCCCAGTAGTTTTCCAGCGTCAGGTCGCGCACCACCACCTCGTGGTTCAGATAGACCGTCACCCGGTCGCCGATCATGAGGATATCGAAACGGTTCCACTCACCGGGATAGTAATCGGCCAATCGCGCCGGGCCGTTGGGGTTCTTCTGATTGTTGAACAGACCGCCGGAGCCTTCGTGCCGGACGTTGGATTTGCCGCCGGTCGGGTCCCAGATTTGCACCTGCGGACTGCCGCGCAGGTAAATGCCGCTGTCACCGCCCTCGTTGATCTTCCAGTCCGCCTGGAGTTCGAAGTCGCCGTAATCTTTGGTTGTGCAGAGATTGTCAAAACCTTTGCCCTGATAAACCAGCGCGCCGTCGATCACCCGCCAGTCCTGTCGCATCAACTGGTCGGCCTTTTCCTGGGCGGCCGCCAGCTCCGCGGGCGACATTTTTGGGCGCTTCGTCGGGTCGGCGACCAGTCCTTTCCAGCCGTCCAGGCTCACGCCGTCAAACAACCGGACGAAACCCTCCGGCGCGACGTTGTTTCGCGGAAAGCCAGGCAGCTCTTTGAGCCGCAGGTTGCGGAACTCGACGTAGTCATCGTGACCAAGAAAACCGATCCGGCCCCGCTCGCGCAGCAAACCGGGATGTTTCGTCAGCATTTTCGGATCGGTAATGTCGTTCAGGTTGGCGTCCACCACCAGGTGCCCGTTGAGCTTCACTTTCACGTGGCGACCCACGCAGGTGATTTCCTCTTCGTTCCATTCACCGGCTTTTCTTAATGCGCCGCGCCGGGCCGGAACCACGTCGTAGATGGACCCGCAGTATTGCGCCGGACGAAGGTCCGCATACTGCGGCGCGCTGTCATCCAGGATCTGGATTTCCATTCCGCTGGCAGAGACGTCCTGGGCGAGCGGCGCCCGAATGCCGACGCCGTTGTTCGAGCCGGGCTCCAGTTTGAATTCCAGCCGGAGGATAAAGTCTCCGTATTCCTTTTCCGTGAACAGATTGCCGCCGCCGCCGCGGGCGCAGTAGATCACTCCGTTGGTGACGCCGTAGCCGTCGCCCTTTTTGCCGACGAGCTTCCAGCCGTTGAGACTCCTGCCGTCGAACAGGGAAACGAACCCGGTGTCTCCCGGGGTGGAAATGCAGCCCGTCGAACCGCCGGCCGCGAGGAAAACAGCGAAAACAGGGAAAAATTTCGAATGCATAATTTTCATCAAGCTCCGAATTTTATCGCGATGAACCGGGACAGCCGGAGGCTGTTGAAATCCGCCTTTCGTGTCAAGCGTCGTCGTTTGAATGGGTGGGGTCCGGGTGCGCGCGCTGAATAAATGCCGCGCGGCGTCATCAAGCGGACAGCGAACCGCCGGCCGCCATCTCACGCATCGAGACATTCCCGCACGGCCAGGGCAAGCATCCGCGGTCTGAACGGCTTTTGCAGAAAATTCATTCCGTCGGGGGCGTCGAAATTTGTTTTGGCCAACTCCATGCTGTAGCCGCTGGTGTAAATGACCTTCAGGTTCGGTTTATCCGCGCGCAGTTTTTCGGCCAGGTCCCGGCCCGTGATGCCTTCGGGCATTACCATGTCAGTCAACAGCAAATCGATCTCCTGGGCGTATCGCGGCCACAACTTCAGCGCCGCGGCTCCGTTGGCGCCTTCAAAAACACGATAGCCATAACACTCCAGAATCTGCCGCGCCAACAGTCGCAATTCCGCTTCGTCCTCCACGATCAGGATTGTTTCGTTGCCGCCGCGGACTTCACCCTCGGCCGATTTGTTGTTGGAAGGCCCCACCGACTGGGAGGTCGCGGGCAGGAAAATTTTGAACTCGCTTCCGCTGCCCATCTGGCTCGACACCTCGATCCATCCGCGATGCAGCTTGGTGATGCCATAGACCGTGGCCAACCCCAGACCGGTGCCTTTGCCGACTTCCTTGGTGGTGAAAAACGGATCGAAAATGCGGCCCAACACTAGCGCGTCCATGCCCACACCCGTGTCCGCGACGCTGAGGCAGACGAACCGCCCCACGCGCGCCTCGGCGTTTTGTTGAACGTACTGCAGGTCGATGTCCACGGACGAGGTGCGGATGTTGAGTCGCCCGCCCTGCGGCATGGCATCGCGGGCGTTGACCGACAGGTTCATGACAATTTGTTCCATCATGCCGGCGTCGGCGTAAACCGCCGGGAGGTCCGGCGCGAAATCAAATTTCAGTTCGAGGTCTTCGCCCAGCGTTCGTTCGAGGAGGGACACGACGTCGCCGACGACTTCGTTCAAGTCCACCGCGCGCTGCTGCATGATCTGGCTGCGGCTGAAGGTCAGCAATTGACGGGTGAGGTTGGAAGCGCGATCGGCCGCGGCGGAAACTTTCTTTAACGGCTCCTGGAATTCGCGCGGCAGATTGCTGTTCGTCAGCAGCAAGTCCGTGTGCCCTTTGACGATCGTCAGGATGTTATTGAAATCGTGGGCCACGCCGGCGGCCAGTTGGGCGATGGATTCCATTTTCTGCGCCTGGCGGAGTTGGGCCTCCAGCTTGAGGCGTTCGGTGATGTCCTCGACGCTGCCCTCAAAGTAAAGCACGCGGCCTTCGACGTCGCGGACGGCGCGTATGTTTTCTTCCACCCAGATGTGGGAGCCGTCGTGGTGGCGCAACCGCGATTCAAAACGGCGCACCGCGTTGTCGCGGCCAATCAACATTTCCCACCGCATCCGATCGGCCGCATCCACATAAAGGTCGGCGGCGTTGACGCTCAACAACGCGTCGCGGTCAGGATAGCCCAGCATCTGGACCGCGGCCGGATTGACATCGATGATCCTGCCTTCCGGAGTTGATTTCCAAAGCCCGATGGGAACGTCGTTGAACAGCGCCAGGCAACGGCTTTCCGACTCCTGCAACGCGCGCGACTGCGCCCTGCGCTCGAACGCAAGTCGCACCACAGCGGGCAGACGACTGTATTGCCGGGTCGTTTTTAGCACATAGTCTTCCAGCCCGGACTTCATGGCTTCGACCGCGATCTCCTCGCTGCCGGTGCCGGTGAACATGATGACCGGACAGTCCGGCCAGCGTGATTTAATCGCCCGAAGCACGGCCAACCCGTCCGACCAGCGCAATTGATAATCGGTGATGACCAGGTCGCAGGCAGTGGACTCGAGCGCCACGGCAAAACTCTTTGCGTCGATGACTTGATCGATTTGGAGATCGGGAAAATCGCGTCGCAACTCCCGAATGGCCAGAGCGCGGTCGTCCGGATTGTCATCCACGAGCAGCAGGCGGAACTGCTCTTTCACGAGACCTCCTTTGAGGCAAAGCGCGCCATTTTGATTATCCGCCCCGCAGTTCCGGCTTTTCGTTGAGAATCAGCCAGTACATGTCCAAACCTTTCACCAGCTCCAATAAACTGTCAAATCCGCCGGGCTTCACCAGGTAGGAGTTTGCTCCCAGATCGAATGCCCGGTTGATGTCCGGATGCTGATTGGAGGAAGTCAACACCACGACCGGCAGACGCTTCAGTCCGGACTGCTGGCGCAACCATTGCAGCACTTCGAAACCCGATCGGCGCGGCATCTTCAAATCCAGCAGCAGCAACACCGGCATTGGATGTCGTTCCCGGTCGCCATACTCGCCTTGTCCGCTCAAGTAGGCCACGGCCTCCTCGCCATCGCGCACCACCTGGATCGGGTTGGCGAGGTTGAGCTTTTGAAACGCCCGCTGAAAGAGCAGGACATCGTTGGGATCATCCTCCGCAAGCATAATGACACATTCCCTCGTGTTCATGGGCTAACCTTTTTCAGTTCTATCCAGAATTTGCTGCCCGCTCCTTCCGTTGATTCCACCCCGACCCGGCCACCGAGCCGCTCCGCTCCTTTTTGCACGATGGCGAGGCCGATGCCTGTGCCCGGATAGGTTTCCACGCCGTGCAACCGTTCGAAGACACGGAAGATGCGTCCCTGGTGTTCCTTGGCGATGCCAATGCCATTGTCTTCAATCCATAAACGGACGAATTCGCCCCTCTTTTCAGCCCACAACCGCACTCTGGGCGTCGCGCCGGGGGCGACAAATTTGACGGCGTTGGAAACCAGGTTGCCCAGCATCTGCACCAGCGTGGCACGATGGCCGCGCACCGCCGGCAAATCGTCATGCACCGCCAGTTCCGCCTGTCTTTCCCGCAAATCGGATTCCAGTTGATGCCTAACGTCGGCCAGCACAGCCGCCAGCTCGACGTTCTTCAATTCCAGATCCGTCCGGCTCAGGCGGCTGTAGGCCAGCAGGTCCTGAATCAATGTGTCCATCCGGGCGGCGGCGGTTGCAATGCGCCGACAGTAGTCCTTGCCTGTGTTGTCGAGCCGGTCCAGGTAATCCTCCAGCAACGCGTTGGAAAGGCCCTGCATCGCCCGCAGGGGCGCGCGGAGATCGTGCGAGACCGAATAGGTGAACGATTCCAGTTCCCGGTTGATTGCCTCGAGTTGGGCGGTCCGTTCCACCACCCGTTCTTCGAGGTCTTCGTTCAGTTTCCGGATCTCCGCTTCGACCCTTTTGCGTTCGGTGATGTCGATGATGGAGGCCAGGACGAACGTGCCTTCGGCGGTGGCGATGGGGTTCAAGCCGATTTCAATGGGCACTTCGGTGCTGTTCTTGCGCAGGCCGAACAAGTCGCGGCCCGCGCCCATCGGTCGGGCGTCCGGCTTTTTGAAAAAGCCGTCGCGTTGCCCCGGATGCTGCGCCCGGTAACGCTCCGGCACCAGCAACTCAACGGGCTGCCCGAGCAATTCCTGGCGGGACCAGCCGAAAAGCCTTTCGGTCTGCGAATTGACCATCGTCATGCGGCCCTGACTGTCCACCATCAGCATGGCGTTGGGCGCCGCTTCGACCACCCGGCGCAGGCGATCTTCGGCCCGTTTGCGTTCGGTGATGTCGCGGGCGATCTTGGAGGCGCCAATCACCCGGCCCGCCGCATCTCTGACCGGAGAGATCGTCAGGGACACATCGATCCTCGATCCATCTTTGCGCACCCGGACCGTTTCATAATGTTCGCATGGTTCGCCGCGTCTGAGCCTTTCGAGAATTTCCTTTTCCTCGTCGGGTAACTCGGGAGGGATCAACAACAGGATCGAACGCGAGACGACCTCTTCGGCGGAGTAGCCGAAAATCCTCTGCGCGCCGGCGTTCCAGCTCACGATCGTGCCGTCCAATGTCTTGCTGATGATTGCGTCATCGGACGACTCGACGATCGCCGCCAGTTGGTTGCGCGCTTCCTCGGCCCGTTTGCGTTCCGTGATGTCGCGAATGAAACAGGTGTAAAGCGACGGTTCGTCCGGCGAATGGCAGGTAATGGCCAACTCGGCGCGAAATTCCGTTCCGTCCACACGCATCACCGTCACTTCAACGGGCCGCCCCAGCAGGCTGCCGACCCCGGTCGTCAGATACTCCGCCAGGCTGTCGTGATAGTATTCGCGCAACGACGGCGGTATGATCAATTCATCCATTTTGCGACCCAGCGCGTCCGCTTTGCGGTAACCGAATATTTTCTCCGCGGCCGGGTTCCACTCCAGCACGGTTCCGCCGCGATCAATGCTGAGGATGGCATCCAACGCCGTTTCGAGGATCGCCCCTTTGCGGGCCTGGCTCTGGCGCAGCGCTTCTTCCGCGCGTTTGCGCTCCGTAATGTCGCGCAGGAAACCGGTGAACGCCGGCGGACCCTCGCGAGGGATGGCGGTGAGGGTCAATTCGACGGGAAATTCGCCGCCATCCGCCCGAATCGCCGTCATTTCGACGCGCCGGCCCGACACACGGGATTCGCCGGTGGCCTGGAAACGCGCAAAACCCTGCCGGTACGTCTCGCGCAGCGACGGCGGTATGATCAGTTCGATCATCGGCCGGCCCAAGGCGTCCGCCCGGGAAAGACCAAACGTCTTCTCCGCTGCCGTGTTCCATTCCATGATTTTGCCCTCGTGATCGATGGCGACGACGCCATCCATGGCTGATTCCAGAATGGCGCTTTTCAATGCCTCGCTTTCTCTCACCAATTGCTCGGCCCGTTTCCGTTCGGTGACGTCGCGCAGTATGACCAGCGAAAAGACCTCCCCTTTCAACTTGTATGAGGAGACCTCCACCTCCAGATCGAATTCGGTCCCGTTTCGCAGACCGCGCGTCTCGTAATGCGAGGGGGGGGAGTCGCCGGCCGCCCGGCGCTGAATTCGTTCGCGGATCATTTCCCGTTGGCCCGGTGCGACCAACTCCAGAACCGGCCGGCCGGCCGCTTCCTCGACCCGGCTGTAACCGAACATCTTCAAATAAGCAGGATTGGCCAGGACCTGGATCCCGTTTTTCGACACCCCGATCGCATCGATCGAGTTTTCGAAGATGGCTTGAAATTTGGTCTGACTGTCCCGCAGCGCCTCGGCGGTCCGCTTGTGCTCGAGAATTTCTGCCAGGAACGCTTCGTTCGCGGCGGCCAACTCCCCGGTGCGTTCCTGCACCCGCTTCTCCAACTCGCTGCGCGCCTTGTCCATTAACGCTTCCGCCTCTTTCCGCTCCGTGATGTCCTGGCCCGTGCCGATCATGCGGATGGCCTGTCCGGCCTCATCGACGATCACTTCGCCCCGTCCGTGCAGCATCCGTTCCCGGCCGTCCGGTCGAATGATCCGGTGATCGAAACTGAACGGTTTGTGGTCACGAATGGCCTTTTCAACGGTGTCGCGGACAAACGAACGGTCATCAGGGTGCATGTATTCGAGGAAGTTCTTGTAGGTCAGCGGAATCTCGTGCGGCTTCAGGCCGTAAATGCGATACAGCGTGTCCGACCAGTTTATGCTGTTGCTGGCAAGGTCCCACTCCCAACTGCCGACCTGAGCGATCTCCTGGGCCTCCGCCAACTGTTCCCGGCTTGCCTGCAATGCCTGGTTGGCCTTTGCCAGTTCGGCCGTGCGTTCCTTCACGCGCCATTCCAGTCCGTCGCGCGCTTCCCGCAGTGCCTTTTCCGTCCTCCGTTGCTCCGAGACAACCGCGGCGACTGCCAGGGCCATCACGCCGATCACACCCATGAAGGATTGCAACAGAATCAGAGACTCGTTCTGTGTGTCTGCCGCAAACGGCCCGTAGCCGTTCAGCGTGCCCCAGAGGGCAATCCCCGAAACCAGACAACTCACGGCCACCGTCCCGCGCGGGCCAAATCGGAACGCCGCCCAGACGACGAATGGAACACAGAGAAATGTGAGCGAATGACGTTGGATGCCGGGCGGCAGCAGGCCGGCGAACACCACCCGGCAAATCAGAGCCAAAGCCAGAAAAAACAGGGCCGCCTCGACGGTCTTGCCCGGGCTCCATTGCGGGCGCAATCTCGCGCTCCACAGGATGAAAAACGGGGCGACCATCTGGGCGCCGACGGCATCACCCAGCCACCAGGTCAGCCAGATGGCTCCGTAGTCGGCCCAACGCGCAGCCCCGCTCAGCGAAAGGCTCGTGACGCCAATCGTGGCGCTCACCATCGTGCTCATCACGCCGGCGAGAAGCGCAAATTTAAAAACCGTTCGCGGGTGATCGAAGGCGTTGCGACCGCCGGCGAACCGGTTCACCAGGCAAGCGCCCAACAGTCCTTCGAGCGTGTTGCCTGTCGCGATGCCCAGGGATGCGGCGACGGAGTTGACCGTGCTGATGTTGACGAGGAACGTGTTCCCCAGTCCTGCGAGGCCGTTGGCAGCGGTTATGCCGGCGGATGTTGCAACCAGGCCGGGCGTCGTGATGTTCACCAGGAATGCGCCCAGAAAAATCGCGGGCCAAACGCGATGCCCCAGCACCAGGAAGCTCGCGAGGGCGATTCCCGTGGGCGGCCACACGGCCGTCGCGTTCGCATGGACGAAGGCCAGCTTCAGACCGAGCTTGCCCGCCAGGAAATAAACGGTCAGCAACACCAGAAGGGTCGCCAGATATTCTGATTCGCGAGCCAGGGCGCTCTTTTTTGTCGTCGCTTGCAATCTGATCGCCGTAACCTCGAAGAGGTTGATTGCCGGTTTGTTGCCGGTTACACAATGGTTGCGGGAGAAAGTGCCAGACAAATCCTGTTCCGCACCTGGCCTCTGTCAGAGCATCGTCTCTTCCGCTGCGGAACTCTCGGACGAACCCACATAAAGGAACGTCAATCTTTTGGATCGATTCTCGAATTCTGTCGCATGGTTGATAACCATGTCGAGCACGTTTTACCGGCGTGCGGATTCACGGGAGGATGAGTTCAAGAATAGTAGCCGCCGAGGTAAGGAGGCGGATTTTGGCACGAAAAACACTTCCGCCTCGTAACCTCGGCGGCTACGGCTCTTGCGACGATTCTTGAACTCACCCTGCCCCTTCAATCGGACGGTTCAACTATTTGACTTGCAAGTGAAACGTGCCGGGCCGAAGCTAGTCCAACGGTGTAACGTTGACTATCGATATCATCTTATGGCTAACCCGGCGCACACAACCGACCTGAATGCCCCGCTCCAAAATCTCGAGGAATGGGAAGACTTCTTAAAAGAGCGCTACCCGCAGCCTGCGGCCGATGCCGCGTTCCCGACCCCCGACAAAAAGAAGGAAGAATTCAGAGATTACGAAGCGGACGCGCGACCGACTGTCCGGGAATTCTATCGGCTCAATCACCGCCATCAGACCTACGATTTCGTTCAGGCAAAACGCAAGGAGTTTCTCGGTCTGAACCGCATGAAGATGGGGGTCTGGGAGGCGGCCGAATATTTGAACCAACTGGTGGACGACAGCGATCCGGACACGGACGTGTCGCAACTCGAACACCTGCTTCAGACGGCCGAGCAACTTCGACACGATGGCCGGCCGCGTTGGATGGTCCTCACCGGGTTCGTGCATGATCTTGGCAAAATCCTCTGCCTCTGGGGCGAGCCCCAGTGGGCCGTGGTGGGCGACACGTTTCCCACCGGTTGCGCTTACTCACAAAAGATCGTCTTCCCGCAGTTTTTCGCCGATAACCCGGACAGCCAAGATCCCCGCTTTCAGACGCGGAATGGTGTGTATGAGGAGGGTTGCGGCCTGGACAACGTTTTCCTGTCCTGGGGCCACGATGAATACATTTATCACGTCTGCAAGGATTCCCTGCCCGAGGAAGCCCTCTACATGCTCCGCTACCATTCCTTCTATCCCTGGCACCGGGAAGGTGAATACGATCATCTCTGCAACGAAAAGGACCGTGAGATGCTCAAAGGGGTGCAGGCGTTCAACCCGTATGACCTCTACACCAAGAGCCATCAGCGTCCCGACGTGACGGAATTGCGCCCATTCTACGAAGCGCTGATCGCCGAATATTTTCCCGCTCAACTGCGCTGGTAGGTTGCCGGCGCCGCCAGGGCCGACCAACTGCTCGAAATTTGGCTTTCCACTGCTGAATGACGCTGCTAAGGATTAGCGCCGTGAAAAGGACCAAACTTCCAGTGGCCCCACTTGCCCTCTTGCTGCAAGCCGACAACGCTCCGGCCAAGCCAGCAGAAAAAGCCGCGACGGAACCGAAGAAGGAGGCGGCCGAACCCTCCAAGGAAGACACCGAGGCCAAGCTTCTGGCGATGTTCCAGAAAGAGGAGCCGATCACGAACACCCTGAATATGGTCATGGTCTGGGTGCCCAAAGGTTATCGCGTCAGCCGCTACGAAGTAACTCAGCGCGACTTCGAAGAAGTCATGAAATCGAACCCGAGCAAATTCAAAGGAGACAGTCGCCCGGTGGAAAACGTCACCTGGGAGGAATCCGCCGAATTCTGCAAGAAGCTCACTGCAAAAGAGCAGGCCGCAGGCAAGTTGCCGAAGACGTTCTACTACGCCCTGCCAAGCGAAGACCAATGGGAATACTACGTGGACGATGCCGCGCTGAAGGACGCCATCACCAGTCATTTGGGCGACCGCAGGAATACCGAATCCGTCGGCGGACTCGGCCCCAACAAATTCGGATTACACGATGTGCGCGGCAATGTCTGGGAATGGTGTTCCACTCCCGTTGCGCGCGGCGGTTCCTGGCGGACGTTCGAAGATTATCTGGCCATTTCCTTCCGCTACGCCGGGGCCGCCGGAACGCGCTATGACGACATCGGTTTCCGCTGTGTCCTGATGGAACAGTAGTCGGCCGGGCACGTCGGCCATTCTTCCCGGGGCAGCGTCCGCCGGCGCAGTCGCGGTTCATTCATGCTGCCACATGACCGAAAAACTCGTCCCGTCTCCCGACAGCCCTGAAGGCTGGGCTTTGACGGTGCCGTTCGGATAGGCCATCAGAATGGTGTCATATTGTCCGCTCAGCGTGGCCATGCATCCGCTCAGTGTCACGGTGCCGAAGTCCGCAAGCGGCAGAATCCCGCCCGAATAAGGGGGCTCAACAATCCATTCCGCCGATTGCCTTTTGGCTTTGTGGCTGCGTTGTGTGGTGGAAAATGAAACGTTCCGGGTCAGGTTGGCAATGGTGAGTGTGAACCGGTCGTTTCCGACGTAGCGCACTTCCGCGGAGATGGTGTCGCCCGCCGCGACCGGAAAATTCAGGATGCGATAAGCAAACTTGGGATACATCTCGAACCATGCGTAGTAAACCGGCCCAGTCGGTGTGAAGTCCTGCTCGGTACCGGTCTGTTCCACGGTGTTGTCCGAATAACCATCGATGCCGACCCAGACGGATGAATACGTATTGGCCGAATCGCTTCGCAAAACCGAAGGCACCACCCACGTCCCCACCACGTCGCTGACCGCGCCGTTCAACGGGGCGCTCAAATCGCTTTCCACCGCGTAGCCGCCCCAGTTCTGGCTGGTCCCGTTTTTATTGCGAATATGGGGCGCACCCTGTTGATGATGATGCACCGCGTCCGAGGGAATCGGCACCAGAACAAACGCATTTCGAGTCGAACCCAACTGAGTTTCGGTAACCGATGAACCTGTGGCCAGCGCCAGCATCGCCACAAACGAGTAACGAATCAGAGTTTTCATATTTCGCCTTTCGAAGTTTGGTACTGCCTGAAACAGTTCGACCAAAGTAGCTCACAAACTCCCGGCCGACAACCCGACGATGCGTTTTTTTTTGGTCCCGCGACACGACGGCTTCCCCGTGGGTTTCTCCGGTCTTCTTCTCTTTCCCTGATTGCCTTTGCTCCTGGAAAGCGGCTATAAGCAGGTGCTCATGCTCACAGTGGCTGAACAACTCCGCGCAGCGCGCGAGGCTCAGGGCCTCACCGTTTATCAGGTTGCCGAGATCACCAAGATCAAGACCGACCACGTCCGCGCGCTAGAAGAGGGTAATTACGCCGCTTTCGCCGCGCCGGTTTATATCCGCGGATTCGTCCGCACCTACGCCACGCTGCTCAAGCTCGATGTGTCGTCCGTGATGGCGGCGCTCGATGGGGAACTCGGCCGGACGGAGAGGTTCCACGAACCGCCGCCGCTGAGCGACGAACCGCGCCGGTTCGTCGATGTGGTCATGCTGCAATTGTCCAAGGTCAACTGGCGCGTGGCGCTGCCGTCGCTGGGCGCGGCGCTGGCCTTGCTGGTGCTGATCTTCGGCTATCGCGCCTGGCGCCGGCATCATTCCAAAGACCCGCTGAGCAACCTCGGTCCCGGCCTCTATCAACCGTCGCAGAAACCGTCGGGCGACACCCTTCCGCTGCCGCCCGCGCAGCCCAGAAAATAGTCTCTTAAGTCTTAATCGCGGCTCGCCGGGGGACGCGGAAACTCGCGCGGCGCGCGTTTCCATGATTGATTTGCCGGATTCCGTTCGCGTAACTTCTCCACTCCGTGAAAAACGGTCTGATAACTGAACGGCCCTTGCGCGTCGGGTTGATTTCGCTCGGCTGCGCCAAAAATCTGGTGGACGCCGAGATCATGCTCGGCTCGCTGCTGAAGGACGGCGTGGAAATCGTCAACGACGCCGCCCGCGCCGACGCGCTCATCATCAACACCTGCTCGTTCATCGACGCCGCGCAGGAGGAGAGCGTGGACACAATCCTGGAATCCGCCGCGGTGCGCGAGACGCAAAACCGCGGCCAGGCGCTGATCGTCTCCGGCTGTTTGCCGCAGCGGTTTCGCGATGAACTGCCGAAGCTGCTGCCCGAAGTGGACGCCTTCATGGGCATCGACCAGGTGGCGCAGGTTCACCAGATTGTTCAACAGGCCTTGCAACACCGGGCGCAACGAACGCGAAACGCGCAACGCCCCACGCGAAAATCCCAATCCCACATCGCCGCGCGCCTCGCCGAACTCAGAGGGAACCGGCCGCCGGCTTCGCCCGACGAAAAGGAAAATCTTCGCGGCAGGGAGCGGGTCGGGCGCCCCGGGACCATCCCCGCGCCCCCTCCCGTCACGCAACACGCAACACGCAACACGCAACACATCTCCCCGGCCGCGGTGGAAGTAAACCTCCGCCCCGCCTACATCCCTGATTACGCCACGCCGCGCTTTCGCCTCACGCCGCCGCATTTTGCCTATGTCAAAATCGCGGAGGGTTGCAATCACCCCTGCAGCTTCTGCATCATCCCGCGCATGCGTGGCGGTCATCGCAGCCGGCCCCTGGCCGACATCGTCGCCGAAGCGCGTCAATTGATCGCCGATGGCGTCCAGGAGCTCAATTTGATATCGCAGGACTCGACCTACTACGGTCTCGATCGGCGACCGAACCGCGCCGGCGCAATTGCGTCGCCGGAAAAATTCAGCGCCGCGGCGAAAACGCTGCCCGCCGACGCGCCGACGCTCTGCGCGCTGTTACGCGAACTGAACGCGTTGCCGGGAGATTTCTGGATCCGGCTGCTGTACACCCATCCGGCGCATTGGACCGACGAGTTGATTCAAACCATCGCGGCGTGCCCGAAAGTCGCCCGCTATGTCGATATGCCGCTGCAGCACATTCACGAAATCATGCTGGAGCGAATGCGCCGTGAGACGTCGCAACAATACATTGTTGACTTGATCCGCCGGATTCGCGCGGGCGTCCCCGGCATCGCGATTCGCACCACTTTCATCGTCGGCTTTCCGGGCGAGACCGAAGCCTGCTTCCGGACGCTGCTCGATTTCATCCGGGAAACGAAGTTCGAGCGACTGGGCGTGTTCAGCTATTCCCGCGAAGAAGGCACGCGGGCGGCGAGAATGGAGAATCAAGTCCCGGACCGCGTCAAGCGACGGCGCCGGGATCTGGCCATGGCCGAACAACTCAAGGTCGCGCGTCGGATTTCGGCGTCATTTGTCGGCCGGACCATCAAGGTCCTGGTTGAAAAAGAGGCGAGGTATGCGGCAGGCGCCGAGCTGTTTTCCTGGGAACACGGATTGATCCGCCAGGCCGGAAGGCGAAACAACGAACGCGCTGCGCGACCGTTCCTGGTGGCCCGCGGCGAAGCCGACGCGCCGGACATTGACGGGCGCGTTTACGTGCGCGGTCCACTGTCGCCCGGTCGCTTTGCCCGGGTCAAAATTATCGGCCACACCGACTATGACCTGATGGCCGAACCGGCGCGCGATTGAAATTTTCGCGGCGCTGCCGTCGTTCGACCCGATCAGGATGGCCTGATCAGCCGCAACCTGATAACCTGACCACCATTGAATGAATTTGCCGAACCGACTGACCCTGGGCCGTTTTGTTCTCACAATCTTTTTTCTCGCCGCCCTGCTCTGGCGCGCGCGATTCAACGACACGATTGCGCTGGTGCTGTTTTGCCTGGCCGGTCTGACGGACTACTACGACGGCATGATCGCGCGCCGCGACAAGCTCATCACCAACTTCGGCACGCTTATGGACCCGTTGGCGGACAAAATCCTGACCTGCTCGGCGTTCATCGCGTTTGTCGGGCGCGGCACGGTGCCGGCCTGGATGGCAATCGTCATCGTCGCCCAGATTGTCGCCATCATCGTGTTGCTCATCGCCGAGAGCTACGACGAATGGGGACACTGGGCCCAGGTCGTGTTGAAACCGTGGGTGCCGGTGCTGGCACAAGTCGCCCTTACGGTGACGGTGATTCTCACCTTCACCTCGGGGTTGCTTTATCTCTGGCGCAATCGCGGATTGTATCTGAACGACATGTAAATTAACCTTGCCTGCGTGAACAGCTCGGCGCCTGCGGAAGCGATGCCGGGCATTCTCGGTTTGAACGGCGGAGAACTGGTCCTGCTCCTCGTGACCCTGCTGGTCCTGTTCGGCGCAATCAGGATTCCCCCGTTCGCGCACGGTCTGGCTCGGCGCGGTTTGGGCCAAGGCATCAAAGAATTCCTCCGCGCTGGCAGCGAATCAGGCCAGGACGTCGGTGAATCCCTGGGGGCCGGCCTGGGCAAGCCGGTTGCGGATGCGCTGACTCATTTAAACCAGACCTGGGAATTTCAAGACCCGCCGGCGCTGCGACTGCGGCAAATCAGGAAGCAAATGAAAAGGCGGTTTATCCTCT
>WNGF01007027.1_pt1 | contig 27111 bp, 22 predicted proteins | sample 5400641 | NCBI WGS metagenome assembly WNGF01 (sample SAMN13153371, study PRJNA577476) | soil metagenome | isolation source: 80 cm soil or saprolite under grassland replicate 2 | place: USA:California | collected 2016-06-15 | reverse complement strand
CTCGGGGTGCTGCTCCTCGAGCGTCTGGAGTTCTCTCATCAAGCGGTCGAACTCGGCGTCGCTGATCTCGGGCCGGTTCTCGACGTAATAGAGGCGCTCGTGCTTTCGGATGGCGTCGGCAAGCTCCTCCCAGCGGCGCTTCGCGTCCGACTTCGTCATCGGCGGCATGCTACAGTCTGCCCAATGCTTTCGGCAAAGCCCGCAGAAGGCAGTGCCGCGTGCCGCGGCGCAACCACGATCCTGCTTTCCGCTCTCGCCATCGCCCTTGCTCCAAGCGCCTCGGCGGCGGAGCTGACGAAGCCGATCGCCTCGTACAAGATCTCCTGCCGGCTCGACCCCCAAAAGAAGACCGTCGAAGGCACAGAGGAGATCACGTGGACGAACGCGACGGGCGCGCCCGCGCGCACGCTCCAGTTCCACCTCTACTTGAACGCCTTCCGCAACACGCTCTCGACTTTCTGGCGCGAAGCACGCGGCGAGGACCGCCGCGGCCGGCCGATGCCCGATTCCTGGGGGTGGGTCGAGATCTCCCGCATGACGTACTCGGATGGCACGGACCTGCTGCCCGCGCTGACGTACATCGCCCCCGACGACGGCAATCCGCAAGATCGCACGGTGGCGGAAGTCGTGCTCCCCCGCCCCGTCGGTCCCGGCGAGACCGCGCGGCTCACGCTCGACTTCCACTCGCAGCTCCCGCGTGTGGGCCGGCGCACCGGCTACAAGGGCGACTTCTATCTCGTCGCCCAGTGGTTTCCCAAGCTCGGCGTCCTGGAAGAAGCCGGCTGGAATTGCCACCAGTTCCACGCCGTCAGCGAGTTCTTCTCCGACTTCGGCAACTACGACGTCTCGATCTCCGTTCCGGAGCGCTACAGAGGCAAGGTCGGCGCGACGGGCCGCCGGGTGGAGGAGCGGCGGGACGCCGAGGGCAGAGTCCTTTACCGCTTCCAACAGGACAGCGTGCACGACTTCGCCTGGACGGCGGACCCGGCCTACTTCGTTCTTTCCGACTTCTTTCGCGAGGCAGGCCTCCACGACGTCGAGATCCAGCTCTTCGTGCAGCCGGAGCACGCTTCGCAGGCCGACCGCTATTTCAAGGCCGCCAAGGCCGCCCTGTCCGGCTACGGCCGCGTGCTCGGCGCCTACCCGTACGACACGCTCACGATCGTCGACCCTCCCTGGGGCGCCTCGGCCGCCAGCGGAATGGAATATCCGACGCTCATCACCGCCAGCACGTCCTGGAGCGCGCCGCGAAACGTCCAGAGCCCCGAAGGTCTCACGGTCCACGAATTCGGTCACCAGTTCTTCTACGGCCTGCTCGCCTCGAACGAGTTCGAGGAGCCCTGGCTCGACGAAGGCTTCGACACCTACATGACCTCGCGCGTGCTGGCAGCGAACTACGGTCCGAATCACCCGGTTCTCTCCGTGTTCGGGCTGAAGTTTCCCCTCGGCATCGACACCCAGCATCCGCTGGACGAAGGCCGGCGATATTTTTCCGTTGCGACCGCCGATTACCACGCCGTGCCCCCCTCCTGGAGATTCAAGAATCGCTCCGTCTACGGCGCTCTGAACTACTCGAAGACGGCACTCGTGCTGGCGACGCTCGAGCGCCTCATGGGCACGTCGACGATGGACCGCGTGCTGCGTCTGTACGCCGAGCGGTGGCGCTTCAGGCACCCGAAGACGCGGGACTGGATCGCGGTCGTCAACGAGGCGACCGGGAAGGACTGGACCTGGTTCTGGCAGCGCACCTTCTTCTCGTCGGGCAGCGTCGACTACGCGGTCGAGGAGGCGGAATCGAAACTCGCCCCGCCGCCGCGCGGCCGCTTCGAGCGCGACGGCAAGCTCGTTGCCGAACCGCCAGACGCGCTGGCGAAGCCGAAGGGTTGGGACAGCGTCGTGACCATCGTCCGCCGCGGCGACGTCGCCATGCCGGTCGACATCGAGCTCCGCTTGGCGGGCACCAAGCCCTGGCGCGGGACGTGGGACGGCGAGGCGCGCTGGACGCGCCTGCGCGTCGAAGGCGGGCCCCGGCTGACCGAGGCGATCGTGGACCCCGAAGAAAAGATTCTGCTCGACACGGACCGCACCAACAACGGCCGCCGCACCGAGGCCGACAAGCGCGCGGCCACCCGCTGGACTTCGCGCAGCGTCTTCTGGGTCCAAAACCTCATCGACTTTCTGACGGTAGCGTGGTGAGGCAGTCCTCCGCGTTCTCGTGTTTCCTGCGAGGCCTCGCGCTTTCCCTGTCCAAGCCGTACCTGGCGGCAGCGCTCTGGCTGATCCAGCTCCTGCTCGCCGCCGTCATCATCCTGCCGGTCTCGAACTCCCTGCACGACATGCTCGACCGCTCCCCCGCCGCCGACAAGATGGTGGCCAATCCCGATTTCGGCTGGTGGGAGACCGTCCGCCGCACGCACCCGGACCTGCTCGGCAACTTCCCGGACCTCGCGACGGGACTCCTGACGACCGAGGGCGTCCGGTCGGGGTCCCTCGGCGACGCCAAAGGAATCGGCGCGGTCGCCATCTCGCTCGGCTTCCTGGCCATCGTGCTGCACGCGTTCGCGCTCGGGGGAGTGCTCGGCACTCTGAGGGAGCCCTCGGGCTCCCTCGTGACGTTCGGGCGCGAAGGGATGCGGCGGCTGCCCGCGTTTCTCCTCTTCACTCTGGGCGCGTTTGCCGCGGCGGTGGGCGCGTACCGCTGGGTCTATCTCGAGACGGGGGAGGCGCTCAAGACGATGGTCTCAGAGCTCGACACCGAACGGCGGGCTCTCATCATCACGGGTCTGCGCCTGGCGGTATTGCTGCTCACGCTCTCCGCCATCAAGCTGCTCGCCGACTCGGTGCGCTCGATCTGGGTGGCGCGGCCGGACCTGCCCGCCGTTTCGCGATTCTTCACCGGCGTCGGCGGCTTCCTGACGCGCCTGCCGCGCCTGCTTGGCGTGTTCGGCGTCTCCATGGTCCTGACGGCCGGGCTCTACGTTCTCTGGCTCGTTCTCGACCCCTCGGCGGGCGGCGAAGCGCGCTTCGCCCTCGTGCCTCTCATCCTGTCGCAACAGGTCTTCGTATTTCTTCGCTGCCTCATCAAGGTCGGCTACTACGCTGGCATTTCGGAGGCGCTCACGCGCACGCCCTCACCGGAGTATTCCTACGCGCCCGCCCCGGTCCCGGTCTCAGAGGCGCCCGGAAACGAAGCCCCGCCCGACCACGCGCCCTGAGGCTTCGAGCAGCACGCGGTACACGAAAGGCTGCCGGCCCATTCGGCCGCTCTCGTCACGGCCCCACGGCCCTGCGAAAAAGGGCAGGAAGCGCAGGTCTTGGATCGAGTACTCGGCGGAGCCGTAGCGGCTGATCACGACCGTCTCGAGCGGGAACCGAGCGAACTCGGTGAACGTGCGGACCTCGGGCAGCCGGCGCGCCGCCTCCCTCGCGGCGGACCCGGACGCTCGGGGGAAGCTCCGGACCCGGGCGCGCTCCGGCGGCGGGTAGAAGTCGGGCAGGACCCGCAGCACGTCCCAGATTCGCTCCGGCGGCTTCGGATCGTCGATGCCCTTCGCGAAAGGCCCGACGTCGAAAAAAGCCGTGTGAACCTCGGTCTCGTGCTCGGCGATGCCGAGCCACCGGAACGGAGAAAGGAACTGCGGCACGACGGCGACCTGCGCGCCCGGCGGCGGCCGGTCGAGTTCCTTCCACACGGCGAGGGCCCGCGCGTGCACGGCGGCGCAGAAGCCGATGTACCCCAGCAGAAGAGCGGCGCCGGCCACACAGAGCCAACGGGCTCGCGCCCGGAAAACGAGCGCGCCGATCAGCGTGACCGTCGGGATGCCCGTGAAGAACGGATCCAGGATGAAGACCCAGTCGAGGCTGTAACGCGCGCGCGTGAAAGGAACGAGGAGCATCGTTCCGTAAGACGTCATCCAGTCGAACAGGATGTGCGACGCCTGACCGACCGCGCACAGGAGCCACAGCTCGGACAGCCGCTTTTCGCGCCAGAGCCATCGCCCGAGAAGCGCCAGACCGAACGACACGACAGGCAGCAGGACGAAGGAATGCGTCCAGCCCCGGTGAGTGCGCAGATAGCCGATGCGGTCGCCTGCCCAGAGAAAGTCGAGGTCGGGCAACATGGCCGTGACAAAGCCAAGAAGCAGTGCGCCCCGCGCGCCGCGACGCTCGGTCAGGGTCCGCGTCAGGACAGCTCCGGCCAATCCGTGACTTACGGTATCCAGGGGCGCTACTCTAAACCGGATGAAGCCGCTCCAAGGAAAGGTCGCGCTGGTCACGGGAGCATCCTCGGGGCTCGGAAGGGCCTTCGCCGGCGCGCTCGCGAAGGCCGGCGCCGCCGTTCTTCTCGTCGCGCGCCGCGAGGAAAAGCTGCACGACGCGGTCTCCGAGATCACGGCGGCCGGCGGAGAGGCCGCCTACCACGTCGCCGACGTGCGCAGCGCGCCCGCCCTGTACGACCTCGTCGACGTTCTTCTCGCCCGCTACCGGATGCTTCACATCCTCGTGAACAACGCGGGCCTCGGATGGCGAGCCAAGTTGTCCGACGTGTCTCGCGACCAGATCACGGACATGATCGAGACGGATCTCGCGGCCCCGATTCATCTCACGCAGGCCGCGCTGCCCGCGCTCGTCAAGAACGCGCCTTCCGACATCGTCAACGTCGCTTCGATCGCCGGCCTCCAGGGCTTTCCCGAAGGTTCGGTGTACTGCGCCGTCAAGCACGGCGTCGTGGGCTTCACGCGGGCCTTGGCCGAGGAAGTCAAGCCGGCCGGGGTCCGGGTCACGGCGATCTGCGCGGGGTCCATCGACACGGAGTTTTTCGACCGGTTCACTCCGACGATCGACCGGAGCCGGATGCTGCAGGCCGAGGACGCTGTCCGGACCCTGCTGTACGTCGTGACGGCCCCTCCCCGCGTCCTCCACGGGGAGATCGTTCTCCGACCGCGGGTTGTATAATCACACCCTCGACCAACAAAACGATGCAGGCTGTCCTCCTCGTCGACGACACGGGTCTCTTCCGCGCGCTCGCGGAGAGCATCCCGCGGCGGACCAACTGCCGCGTGATCTGCGCTTCCAACGGCACCGAGGCGCTCGCGGCGGCGAGGCGGGAGAAACCCGACCTCATCTTCTTGGACGCCGACATGACCGGCATGACCGGGACGGATGTCTGCCGCGTTTTGAAGGCCGATTCGCATTTCGCGCGCACTCCGATCGTCCTGATCGGCAGAGACCCGAAGAGCCACGAGGAGGCGACCCGCGCCGGCGCCAACGACTTCCTCTGGAAGCCCGTCGACGATACGGCCTTCTTCGACACGTTCCGGCGGCAACTCCAAATCCTGCCCCGCGAGGCGGCGCGGTCGCCTTTTGGCTTCGCCGTCACGTTCTGGCGCGATGGCGTCCAGTACGAGGGCACGATCCGAGACCTCGCCCGGGGCGGCTTCTTCGTGCGCACTCAGGTGCGCCAGCCCGTCGGCGCGAGGATCGAGGTAGCGTTCGACGTGCCGGGGCGGAAAGCCGGGCGCACGGTCGTGGCCGAGGCGATCGTCGTGCGCGTCGCGCAGGAGCCGGACCGGGGCCTCGGCTGCCGCTTCTTCCGTCTCGCCGCGAGCTCGCGCGCGCATCTGGACGAGTGCCTTCGCTCGCTTTCGCTCGGCGAAGCCGCCTCGTAGAGGCTCCAAGCCCAACGCCCGCTCGGGCTGGCTGAAAACTGAGAGGAGGTTTCCGAGTGTCCCGTGCCTTCTGGGAGGTCGAGGAGTCCGAGACGGTCCGGCGACTCCGGCTGGGCGCGACGACCTTCTCCGTTCTCGCTCTCGAACTCGCCCTCATCCGGTGGACGGGAAGTCAGATCCGCATTTTCGCCTACTTCGCCAACCTGGTCGTGCTCGCGGGCTTTCTCGGCATGGGACTCGGCATCGCGCTCGGCCGCCAAAGGGTGTGGCTCGTTCGGGCAAGCCTTCCCCTTCTGGCCGTCCTCTCCGCGCTGCTGGCCTTCTCGCCCCAACTCGGCCTGACTTACCTCAACTTTGCAGACCCGTCCATCCTTCTCTGGGGCGCCGAGAAAGGAGCGAGCCCCTGGACATTCTTGGGGTCTGCCGTGGCCGTCGTCGTTCTTTTCTGGCTGGTCGTGGCGGTTTTCTTGACGGCGGCCGCGCCGGTCGGCTGGCTCTTCGACCGTCTGCCTCCGCTGACGGCGTACTCGGCCGACCTCTTGGGCTCGCTTCTGGGCGTGGTGGCGCTGGCCGCGCTCGCGGCACTCGACACTTCGCCGGTCGTCTGGATGGCCGTCGCCGCTCTCCCGCTTCTGGCGATGGCGCCGCGCGCGGATTCTCTCGCTTCGGCAGCGGCCGTTCTCATTCTGGCCGGAGTTTCGGTGCGCGGAGCCTTTTTCTCTCCCTACAACCGTCTGGATCTCGAGCGATGGTCGCCTTCCGGAAGCGTCCGCACCGGAACCGATTGGGTCCTGCGCGCGAACCGCGACTTCCATCAGTATCTCTACGACCTATCGGACCCGGTGGTCCTCCGCGACCCGGCCCGGCGCCGCCTGCAGGCCGTCTACGAGCTTCCCTTCCGCATCGCGAGGCGGCACAGCACCGCTTTGATCGTCGGGGCGGGAACGGGCAACGACGTCGCGGCCGCCCTGCGGCGCGGGTCTGCCCGCGTGGTGAGCGTCGAAATCGATCCCCTCATTCTCGACATCGGACGGCGGCTCCACCCCGAGCGTCCCTACTCGGACCCGCGAGTTGTTCCCGTCGTCAACGACGCGCGGGCTTACTTCGAGCAGAACCCGGAAACGCGTTTCGACATCGTTTGTTACGGACTGCTCGACTCGCACACCCTCTTTTCCTCCATCTCCTCCCTTCGGCTGGAGAACTACGTCTATTCGGTCGAGGGGATCCGCGCAGGGTGGGAGCACGTGGCGCCGGACGGCGTCCTCTCGATCTGCTTCTCGGTGAGCAAGCCCTGGATGGCCCAGCGTCTCGTCAGGCTGGTCGAGGAAGCGACGGGGCTGCGGCCGGTGGTCATCCTTCACGGCATGGCCTCCGGCGTGACGCTCCTGGTGGGTCGGGGAGTCGATCCGGCGCACCTGCCGACGGACCTGGGTCCGGTGATCCGCGACGCACAGGGCGACCCGTCCGTGCGCGTCCCGACGGACGACTGGCCGTTCCTCTATTTGCGGCCCGGATCTTTTCCCTACGTCTACGCGATCGTGCTGGGCGCGATTCTGCTCACTTCGTGGCTCGCGATCCGGAAGGCGTACAAGTTCTCCACACCCGGCGGACCCGTGCGGATCGATCTGGTCTTTTTTCTCATGGGCATGGCGTTTCTCCTGCTCGAGACGCGGATGGTCACGGCGTTGTCGCTTCTCTTCGGCTCGACATGGATCGTCAACGCCTCGGTCTTCTCGGGCATCCTGCTGACCGCTTTTCTCGCCAACCTTCTGGTGGCGCGCTGGTCGCCCGCGCGGATCACCCTCTGGTACCTCCCGCTCGCGCTCAGCTTGATCGCCATCTGGAGCGTGGCGCCCGGGCGCTTGAACCGCCTTCCGCTGCTCGAGCGAGGAATCGCCGCCGGCGTGCTCTACGCGCTTCCGGTTGCTTTCGCCGGAGTGGTCTTCTCCTCGCTCTTGAGAGTCTCCCGGGATCCCACGAGGGCCCTGGGGTCCAATCTGCTGGGGGCCGTCCTGGGAGGAGTGCTCGAGTACTCCTCTATGCTTCTCGGTCTTAGGAGCCTGGTCCTCCTCGCGCTGGGCCTCTATTTGATGTCCTGCCTCCTGCTCATCAGACGCGGCTCGGCCCCGGCCGACGTCGACGTCCGAGGTCCTAGGTCTTCTTCAGGCTGACGAGCTCGATCCCGGCTTCCCGGGCGACCGCGACGGAGCGCTCGTCGCGATAGAACTCGCCGTAATAAACGCGGGAGAGGCCGGCGTTGGCGATGAGCTTGAAGCAGGGCCAGCACGGACTGGCGGTCGTGTAGAGCTCGGCCCCGGCCACCGACACTCCGTTCTTGGCAGCCTGAAGGATGGCGTTCGCTTCCGCGTGCACGGTCGCGACGCAGTGTCCGTCCTCCATCAGACAGCCGACGTCCTCACAGTGCGGCAGTCCCCGGATCGAGCCGTTGTACCCCGTCGAGAGGATCGTGCGGTCGCGCACGATCACGGCGCCGACGTGCTTGCGCGGGCAGGTCGAACGCGAGGCCACCTGCTGGGCGATGTTCATGAAGTACGTGTGCCAGTCGACGCGCTCGCTCATTCGCGCGGATTATGCCTCACGCATTGCGGGTAGAATTGCGTTGGACATGCACAAACAGCGTCGCGTTGTGGTGACCGGCATCGGAGCCGTCACATCGATCGGCTCCGGCATCGCCGAGTTCTGGAAGAACCTGCTCGCAGGCGTGTGCGGCATCCGTCCCTTCGATCTCTTCGATCCGTCCGGCTACCGCACTCAGACAGCGGGCGCGGTGACCGCCATCCCGGACGGGTTCTTGAGCGCGAGCGAGAAGCGCCGCATGTCGCGCGCCGACCGCATGGGCCTCGCCGCGGCGCGCGAGGCGCTGGAGGCCTCCGGGCTCGATCTGTCCCAGGAGGACACGCGCCGCATCGGCGTCATCCTCGGCGGCGGGACCTCGGGCCTGCTCGACTCCGAGGCTTTCTTCGAAAACCACCTGCACGGCCGCAAGGACCGCCCCTCGCGCGTCTTGAACCATCTGCCCGATGCCATCACCGACCGCATCGCACAGCGTTTCAGCCTGGAGGGCCTCAAGTCCACGATCACGACCGCCTGCTCCTCTTCGGCCAACGCCATGGGCTACGCGCACGACGCGATTGCGGCGGGCCTCGCGGACGTCGTCGTGACGGGCGGCTCCGACGTGCTGGCGCGGCTCACCTACGGCGGGTTCAACGCTCTGCGCTCGGTGGACCCGGAGCCCTGCCGTCCCTTCGACCGGGAGCGCAAAGGCCTCTCGATCGGCGAGGCTGCCGGCATCCTCGTCTTCGAGGAGGCCGGGCGGGCTCGACGCCGCGGCGCCCCGATCCTGGCCGAGTTCCTGGGCTACGGCGTCACGTCCGACGCCTACCACATGACGGCTCCCGACCCCTCGGGCGTGGCGGGCGGTCGCACGATCCGCGCCGCGCTCGCGTCCGCCGGCGTGAACGCCTCGGACGTGGACTACGTCAACGCGCATGGTACGGCCACTCCCCAGAACGACTCGGCCGAGACGGCCGCGATCAAGAGCGCGCTGGGCGAGCGGGCTCGCGACGTGCCGGTCTCCTCGATCAAGTCGATGATCGGCCACTGCCTCTGCGCTTCCGGCGCCATCGAGGCCGTGGCGACGGTTCTGACCGTGGAGCGCGGCGAGATCCCTCCGACGATCCATTACGAGAACCCCGACCCGGCGTGCGACCTCGACTACGTCCCGAACGAGGCGCGCCGGGCGCGCGTGAACGTCGCGGTTTCGAACTCGTTCGCCTTCGGCGGCAACAGTTCCGCGGTCGTCTTCGCGCGGGTCTGAGTCCTCCGATGTCCCTGCGCGGCGTCATCACCGGCACCGGAGCCGTCTCGGCGATCGGCCGTTCGGCCGAAGAGTTCTACCGGCGCCTTCTGGCGGGCGACAGCGCGATCCGCGCGATGACGCCGGAAGAGCGCGGCACGATGCAGGCCACGCAAGTGGCTCGCTACGACGGATTCTCCCCGCAGCCCGAGATTCCGGCGATGAAAGCCCGCCGCTTCGATCGCGGCAGCCAGTTCGCGATCCTCGCCTCGCTCCAGGCCGTCCAGGAGGCGCGCTTCGAGGTCGCATCCGACCCGGAGGCGATCGGCATCGCGTTCGGCACGGGCTCGGCGGGAGCGGGAGCACTGACCGAGTTCCTGAAGGTGTTGTTTCTCGAATCGCCCGAGGCCGCCTCCCCCTTCCACTTCCCCAACACCGTGGCCAACGCACCCGCCTCGCAGGTCTCCATCGAGCTCAAGCTCTACGGCCCCAACGTCACCATCACGCAGAAAGACCCGTCGGGCATCAACGCTCTGCTCTACGCGTCGCTCGCGCTCGCCTCGGGCCGCGCTAAGGCGATGCTCGCCGGCGCCGTGGACGAGTGGAACGCCTTCTACGCCCTGGGCTTCGACCGCGTGGGCGCACTGCGGGGAGACCGGCGCGCCTCCGGCATCGTCCAGGGCGAAGGCGCCTTTGCCGTCTTGCTCGAAGACGAGCAGCACGCCCGATCGCGAGCGGCTCGGCCGCTGGCGGGTCTCTGTGGCATTGGCACCGCCGGCGTTCCGACCGAGCCCTACAAGTTCGCCCCGGACAAAGCCGCCGTCGCGCGCGCCGTGCGCGGAGCGCTGGAAGACGCGGGCGTCGAGCCCAGCGAGGTGGGCCTGTGGCTGCCGTCGAAGAACGGCGTGCTCGAGATGGATCGTGCAGAGGCGGAAGTTATGCGCGAGATCTTTGGAACGCCGCCTCGAGCCATCTGCATCAAGGAGGCGATCGGAGAGATGGCGGCGGCGGGCGGCGGCCAGCTCGTGGCAGGCGTGCGCGCAATCGCGGACCCGCTCGGCCCCTGGAGCGGCTCGGGGCCCCGCCGCGCCCTGGTCAATTCCTTCGGCGCGGGCGGCAACTTCTTTGCCGCCGTGTTGGGATCCTGTTCGTGAGCCGGGCAGACGCTCCGCCTCTCGTCGGTCACTCGATCGTCATCCCGGTGCGTTTCGCCGAATGCGACTCGTATGCCGTCGTCTGGCACGGACACTACCCCCTCTACCTTGAGCAGGTGCGCGAGTCCCTCACGGCGCGATTCGGATTCACCGCAACGAAGGCGCTTGGGATGGGGTACCGCGTGCCGATCACGCGCATGGAGATCCGGTACCGCCTGCCGGCCCGGCCGGACACGGCCATCCGCGCCACGGCTCGCCTGCGTCCGCCGGAGGTGGCCCGCTTCGTCATCGACTACGAGATTCGCAGCGAGCCCGAGGGGCGGCTGCTGGCAACCGCCGAGACCGAGCAGGTCGTCTTGAACAGCCGCGGCGAGCTGATGTTGAAGCTTCCCTCGGGACTCCAGAAGATGGCCGAGGAGATCCTGAAGTCTCAGGGTGATCTGATCTAACTCTTACGCCTCTCCCGCCTCAAGTAGCGGTAGTCGGGAATGTTGAATTCCTTCAACTTGGCGATCAGGGAACCGCGGGAGATGTTGAGGATCTGAGCGCCGCGGCTCTGATTGCCCTCGACGCGGCGCATGGCGCGGTCGATGACCTCCCGCTCCACCGTCTCGATGATTTTCTTCAGGTCGTCGGTCTTTCGCAGGATCGCTTCGGAGGCATTCTCCTCGGGGGCGGAGCCCGGAGCCTCCGGCTGCGCCGGCGCAGCGGTGAGCGGCACCTCTTCGGGAATCTGCGAGCGCGCGGACAGGACGACGCCCGCCAGGCGGACGACCTCCTCGAGCAGCAGGATGGCACGGGCCGGAAGCCGCGGCGATTCGCGAACGAGGATTGCCGTCGTCGGTCCGTCGTCGCGGTGCGGCTCCGCCACGAGCGTCAGAACTCCGGTGACCGTCTCGGACCGCGCCACGCCCTCCCCGGCCGCGATCTCCTGCACGAGGCGCGGCGGAACGGCCGGCGTCTCGCGAAACGTGGAGGCCAGCGGCCGGAATCCCGAGTCGAGCGCCAGGGGGCCGACGGCCCACTCCGTGGGAGGCAGCTCTCGATCCAAGAAATCCACGAGCTCCGTTGCCATCTCCTCCGAAGACCGAGCGTTCCGGCAGATCCGGAAAGCGTCGAGGCGCATGCCGCGGTACTCGATTTCCGTACCGGGCACCGCCAGCGCCGGCGGCGGAAGCGCCGTGTCGCCCACCGGCAGCTCTCCCATCGGCGTTGACCGCATCATCGGTCGCGCGGCGACGAGCGTGATTGTGGCCTCACCGATGGCGATGCGGTCGCCGACGGCAACCGGTCCGCCGAGAAAGGCCCGGCCGTTCACGCTGACCGGATCGACGCCTTTGAACAGATCCAGGTAGTAGCCGCCGTCGCGCTCGAGAATGCGCAGGTGCCGACCGGCGACGCCGCGCGCTCGCACGACGACTTCGTTGCCCGAGGAGGCGCCCACCGTCACGGCGCCGCCGCCGACGCGCAGGACTTCCGCACCACCCGTTCTCTTACGGACTTCGAGATGCAACATCTCTGTGACTTTTGCTCGCTGCTTTTAACTTCTAATCTACAACTTCTGCTTTTGTCGCGGGCGGAAAAAGTGCAGCACCCGCGTTCGGTCCCGACGACGCTTGCACGACACGTGCGACGCCGCTCCGCCGCACGCCCGAACGCCGAGGCGAGCCGGCGCTCAGGCCTGCGACGGGTTCCGGCTGAACAGAAGCGCTTCTGTTCGCGGAAGCCCGGCCCTTGGAAGGTCTGACCCCCCGATCATATACACAACTCCCGAATTCGTCCATATCTAGGGGAACCAAGTGCCGGACCCCCAATAAGTTGTGGAAGCCGGGACACCCTTTTGCTACATTCGTGAACACGATGTTCCGCCTCGAACGCGTCGAGATCTCCGGCTTCAAGTCCTTCTACGAAAAGGTGGATCTCGCCTTTCCCGGCTCCGTGACCGCGGTTGTCGGGCCCAATGGATGTGGGAAGTCGAACATCTGCGACGCCGTGGCCTGGGCCCTGGGCGAGCAGAGCGCCAAGTCCTTGCGCGGTGAGCGCATGGACGACGTCATCTTCAATGGATCCGCCAAGCGGCGCCCGGTGGGCATGGCTGAAGTCATCGTCACGCTGGCGCGCCGGGGGGCGGTCGGCAACGGCGGAAATGGCGACGGAAACGGCAACGGGCACGCCGAAAGCGGCGCCGGAGAGGATCGTCTGCGCATCGGCCGGCGCATCTACCGCGAGGGGCACGGCGAGTACTTCTTGAACGACAAACAGGTCCGATTGAAGGACATCCAGGACGAGCTCATGGGCACGGGCCTGGGCGTGCGCGCGTACTCGGTCATCGAACAGGGGCGCATCGACCAGGTGCTGTCGACCAAACCGCAGGATCGCCGGCGTTTGATCGAGGAAGCCGCCGGTATCACGAAGTACAAGTTGAAGAAGCGTCTCGCCGAGATGAAGCTCGAGGAGACGAAAGGCAACCTGCTGCGCCTCTCCGACATCATCTCAGAGATCGAGAAGAACGTCACGTCGCTCCGGCGTCAGGCCTCGAAGGCCGCGCGCTACAAGGAGCAATCCGAAGCCTTGCGCGTTCGGCGAGCCGCTCTGGCGCGCGTGCGCCACGACCGTCTGGTCACCGCCGTCAATGAGGCCGAACGCCTCCGCGACGAGCGGCGCGACCGGGAGGCCGCGGCCGCCGCTGCGCTCGGCCGCGCCGAGTCGGAGCTCGCGGCCGCACGGCTTGCCGCCGCCGACGCCGGCAACGAGCGGGACCGGCTGCGCGATGCGGTGACGGCGCTGGAGGCCTCGATCCAGCGTGACGACACGCTGCTGGAAGGCAACCGCCGCGCGGCGGACGACGTGGCGCTGCGGCGCGAGGCCCTGGAGCGCGACGGACGCGACGTCTCGGCCGAACAAGAGCGCGCCGCTCACGAGCTTGCGGAACTCGACGAGCGGCTCGAACGCGCCGTCGCGGAAGCGCGGGCGCGGTCTCTCGCCCGGGAGGAAGCCGACCGCAAGGCGGTCGCCTCCACCGCGGCCTTGGCCGGGTGAGCGGCTCGCCGACGAGCTCTCGCAGCGCGAGGCCGAGGTCACGGCCGGCGACACCGAGAGGCAGCGGCTGGCCGAAGGAGGCGCTGCCGCGCAACGGGCGGTCGCCGCTTCCGAGGCCGAGCTCGCCCGCATCGAGTCGGCGGTGCGTCAGACGGAGGGCGAGCGCGAGGCCGCCCGCGAAGCTTTGGGCGCGCTCGAACACCGGATGTCGGCGCTTACCGAAATCGCGAAGAGCCGCCAGGGCGGCGTCGTCGAGGCGCGGCGTGCGCTCGATCAAGCCGGCGTCCGCGTCCACGCCGCCCTCGCCGACCGGCTGCACCCCGCTCGGGGCTGGGAAGAGGCCGTCGACCTGCTGCTCGGCGAAGATCTCGACGCGCTCATCGCCTCGGGGGACGCCTCGAAGGCCCTCGCGGCGGCGGGCGCTCTCTCCTCCGCAGCGGTCGTGCGTGCGGACTGGACGCGCGAGACCACGGCCGCTCCGGTGCCCGGGTCACTGGGCGGCTGGGAAGTCGCGCTGGAGAACTTCGGGGCCTTGACGCCCGCCGAGCGCGCGGCCCTGCCGCCGGTCGCCTTCGTCGAGAGCCTCGGGGACGCGCTGCGGCTGTCGGAGACGCAACAGAAGACGACGTTCGTCACGCGCCGCCGCGAGCTCGTGCGCGGATCGCTCGCGCGCGTCGTGGCGACGCCACCCGAGGCTGCCGGCCCTTACGCGTTGCGGCGCGAGCTCTCGGAGCTAGACGCCCGAACCGGCGACGCTCGCGGCTCTCTGATGACCGTCGAGCGATCGATCGAGACGCTGCGCCGCGAGCGGGCCGAGCGGGAAGCGGAGCTGCCGGAGCGTCGCGAACGCGAGCGGCAGGCAACATCGCTGCTCTCCTCCTTCGACGGGCGTCTCGAAGAACGGCGTGCCGAGCGTGACCGACTCCGCCGCGAAGTCGAGACTTCGGCGGCCGAGGCCGCGGCGCTTCGAGACGAGAGGGAGAATCTTGCCGGAAGCCGGCATGCGCTCGAGGGTCAGGAGCGAGCCCACGCCGAGCAAGAGGCTGCTGCGCGCGAGCGCGCGGAGAGGCTGGGCGCACAGCTGCCCGAAGCCCGTTCCCTCGCGATGGCCGCCGCCGAGGACCTGGCTCACCGCCGAACGGAGGCCGAGGTCGCCGCCGAGCGGCGCCGCTCGACGGAGGCCGCGCGCGAAAGGCTGGTCGAGACACGCGACGCCCTCGACCGCCGACGGAGCGACGCCCTCGAGGAAACCAGACGCCTCGCCTCCAGGTCCGAAGAGCTGTTGCGCGAGGAACAGGAGGCTCGCGGCCGCCAGTCCGCCGCCCTGGCTTCCCGCAGCCAAAAGGCGTTCCTCCTCGAAGCGGCCGCGGCCGCCGTGCTGGAAGCGAACGCCCGCGTCGAGCGCGCCGAGGACGCCACCAAGGCGGACCGCGCGGCGCTGGACGCCGCGCGCGAGGCCCGCTTCGAGGCGGAGGTCTCCGGCACGCGCACAGCCTCCGACCTCGAGCACGTCGTCGCCACCGCGACGGAAGAGTTCGGCGTCGCGCCCGGCGACCTCGCGGCGCCCGCCGACGCCTCCGAAGAGGCCCTCGCCACGCTCGAAGCCGAAGCGGCGGAGCTCGCGGCCTCGATCGAGCGCATGGGCCCCGTCAACGTCCTCGCCTTCGACGAGCACAAGGAGATGTCGGAGCGGCTGACGTTCTTGACGACGCAGCGCGACGACCTCGACCAGTCGATCGCGGAGCTGCAGGAGTCGATCCGCAAGATCAACGCGACTTCCTCGGAGCGCTTCCGCGAAGCGTTCGCGGCTATCAACGGCAACTTCTCGGAGATGTTCACGCGACTCTTCCGCGGCGGCTCGGCACACATGCGCCTCCTGGACGAGAACGACCTGCTCGAGTCGGGCGTTGAGATCAGTGCCCACCCGCCCGGCAAGCGGAACCAGTCGATCCTGTTGTTGTCGGGCGGCGAGAAGGCGCTGACGGCGATCGCCCTCTTGATGGCGATCTTCCGCTACAAGCCGTCTCCTTTCTGCATCCTCGACGAAGTCGACGCTCCTCTGGACGAGGCGAACATCGACCGATTCACGCGGCTTTTGCGCGAGATGACGGAAGAGACGCAGTTCATCGCGATCACGCACAACAAGCGGACGATGGAGACGGCCGACGTCATGTACGGCGTCACGATGGAGGAGCCGGGCTGCTCGAAGATCGTCTCGGTCAAGTTCGACTAGACTTGCGGATGTGCGCCGCCTTCTCCTTGCGACCCTCCTCGCGATAACTGCAGGCGGAGGCGGTCAGGCCCCGAGCGGGCCCGGCTGCTGCGGGCATGCATGCGAGCCCGCGACCTATCAGGGCTGCGGATGTGGATCGATCTCGTGCTTTCCCGGCGGCGACAAGCTGCCGGAGCTGAAGGCCGATCTCGAGTCATCGCGCGCTCTCGCAGCGCTCGCCGGGCCGGCTCCGTGCGAGAACGGCTTGGCCGCCGGAACGTTTCCCTGCCGCGGCGTGGACCTCTATGCCTACGTCCCGCTCGACGCGATGCATCCCGGCACCACGTCGGGCAGCAGCCTGTGGGGATTCGCGAGCCTCCAGAACGGCCGCGAGTACGCGGTCTTCGGAGCGTCGAGCGGCACGGCGGTCATCGACGTGACCGATCCGACGCACCCCGGCGTCGTCGGCCTCGTTCCCGGCCCCCCTTCGATCTGGCGCGAAGTCAAGGTCTACCAGACATGGAGCGCGACCGAGCGGCGTTTCCGCGCCTACGCCTACATCGTCTCGGAGGCGCCGACAGCCGGTCTCCAGATTCTCGACCTCTCGAACCTGCCTTACTCGGTCTCCCTCGCGGCGACGTTCCGAGAGTTCGACACCGCGCACACGGTCACGGTCGCCAACGTGGACCCGGCTACAGGGGCGCCATTGCCGGGCGGACCCACGCCGGTGCTTTACGTACAGGGCGCGCGCAATCCCACCGTCGGAATCCATGCCCTGGACATCTCGGACCCCGCCCTGCCGGCCGTGCTCGGGCGGTACACGTTCTCCTACGGCCACGACATCTGGGCGGGCCGCTTCTCCGGCGGCCGGGCCTCGGCCTGCGCCCCGGGACACGACCCCTGCGACATCGTCGTCAACTGGGCGGGCAACGCGATCCGCGTCCTCGACTGGACGGACAAGGCGAGTCCGATCGTGATCCAGGAGCGGACGTATCCTTCTCTCGGTTACGCGCACTCGGGCTGGATCTCGCGCGACGGCCGCTACCTGTTCAGCATGGACGAGTCGGAGGGGCGCATGCTCGGAGGCCACAGCCGCGTGCGCGTCTTCGACGCGTCGGATTGGAGCAACTTCACTCAAGTCGGCGAGTGGCACGGCGACAACCTCGCCATTCCCCACAACGGCTACACCCGAGGCGACGCGTACGTGATCGCCCACTACGAGCGCGGGCTCACGATTCTCGACGTTTCGGACCCGCGCGATCCCGTCGAGCGCGCCTTTTTCGACACCTACCCGGCGAGCGACGACGCCAACTACCACGGCGCTTGGGGTGTCTACCCTTACCTTCCGAGCGGCACGATCCTGCTCTCGAACATCGACGGCGCGGGCGGCCTCTTCATCCTGCGCGAGTCGACGGGCCCGGCGAGCGCATCCCGCGGCCCGGTCCTGCGCCCGCGCCCGCGACCGGCCGCGCGTTGACGCAACTCTTTTTCGCGAGCGTCCCTAGCGTTCCTTCCAGTCCTTGACGGTGGTCTTGATGCCGCCGGGGATCGGCTTGATGGTCACGGTGTTGTCCGAAGTGTAGAAGATGTGCCCCTCCCGGTCTTCGGAGGTGTAGAAGATCGGATTGGTCAGGAACGTGGCGTTCGGCTGCGTCTGTCCGCGATCCGTCCCCTGGTAGGGATCGCCGCTGGAGTAGAGGACGCTGTAGAAGCGGGCGGCGCCGCCGAGGCCTCCGCAACGCAGCGGGTTCCCGCAGGCCCCGGCAGACGCGCCCGCCGGGTCCGGGTTGAAGGTCGAGAAGTAGATCACTCCTTTGATCGCGAGCGAATCGGTGATCATGCGCTCGCCCGGCGCCAGTTTCAGGAACCAGCCGCGCGGAGCCGGCACGGATGCCTTGGGAGAGGTGGAAGACGGAATCTCGAGCAGGTCGGCCTCCGTCCTCGTCGCCTGGTTCGAATCGTCGAGCACGTAGTAGAAGCGCTGACTGTAGGAAAGGCTCGAGGTATCCGTGGTCGCCAGGATGTCGTCCCGATCTCCCGTCCCAAACGCCAGACCGATGATCGGCTTGTTCGCGCTCGTGTAGCCGAGCGAAACGGCGGTGGGGCGGTAGAAGACCGGAAAAAACGGAGAGAGGGCCGGCGCCGCTGGCTGCGGAGCCTGGAAGAGGAGGAACGGCTTTCCGGAGCCGGACACGAGATCCAGCTGATTCGCGAAGGCACCGCTCGGAGGCGCGGACACAAGGCGTAGGTCGGTCAGGTCGATGCGCCACAGCTGGCCTCTCACGTCTCCCACGTAGACGAAGTCGAGATAGCCGTCGCCGTTCAAGTCGAGAGCGGCGGGCTCCGAGGGGATCGACCCGAAGTAAACCGGGGTGCACCCGCCGCCGCCGGAGTTGATGCCGCAGCTCGAGTTCACACGATAGAGAACGCGCCCGGTCTCGATGTCCACCATGTAGATCCAGTTGCCGCGGCGGTTGCGCCGCTCCCGATCGAATCCGCCGCCGAAGACTGCCACGTAGTGGTCTTCGAAGGCCGGCGGCGGAGTGCTCGTGCTCGAGCAGTCGGAGACGCAGACTTTCACGCGGCCGATCGCGGGCTTCGACCAGGTCTCTCCCATGTCGGTGTATCCGGCGCCGGGCGAGCCGGAAGCGTCCGCGTCGCCGACGTCGGTGATCTCCCAGAGAATCGTCGGCCAGGCGCGCGGCGGCTGGAGCGCCCGCAGCGAACCATTGCCCGCATCCTTGCCGCAGCTGACATCCCCCGACGCGTTCAAGCATTTCGGTGCCGCGAAGCCGAGTGGGCTGGCCGGCGGGCCAACCGCGCCGTTGGCGTCCGTCGCCAGCTCGTCCGGCTGCGTGACGTCCAGCGCGTAGTAGCTCCCCTGCGCATCGCGCGGGGAAGACCCGCCCGTCCCCTCGAACGCGGAACCCTCCCGCATTCCTCCGACCAGCACGGTCCGCCAGGCTCGCCGCCCGGGATCGGGGCTGCCCGAATGATTCGCGTCGACAAAAACATCGGCCCCCGACGGCCCGGCGTCCACCGTCCATTCGTCCTGCTTCGTCTGCGGGCCGGCGGCGTCCTTCAACCGCTTGGCGTTCTGGAAGATCGACCGCGGCGCGTAGGCGAAGACCTCCGCGCCGGTGCCCAGGTCGTAACAGGGCGGGGTCGTTCCGTCGGAAAGAGGTCGACAGACCGAAGGATCCCGGTTCGTCGCACCGACATCCAGGGCGTGGAGCAGACCGTCGTTCGCTCCCACATACAGGACGCGCCGGCGCTGGCGGTAGGTGTTGAAGAACGTCTGATAACCGTTGGTGTTGGCGACGTAGTACGGATAGTCGCCGGGACGGCCGACGATGACCGGCGTCGAATGGAAGATGTCGCCGAGCTTCAAGCCCTGATACCGCTGGCTCGCCTCCGTGGTCGTCATGACCGCATCGCGATCGCCCCAGAGGAACCGCAGCGAGTTGCCGGCGTCCTCGTCGCTCAAGGGGGGCGAGAGCACTGAGGGAGGAGCCGCCTGTGGGCCGAGCAGGGCCTTGACCGCGGGCCACCAGCTGGCCGAGGGCGAGTAGGTCAGATCGTAACGGTTCTCCGGCACGCCGCCAGTCGAAGACAGCGGCAAAGTCGCCATCGGACTGGGTGTGGCGATCGGCAGGGAGAAGACGATCTTGCGACCGGAATAGAAGTGCGTCGGGATCGTCGTAACCGTGTCGTTGGAATTGTCCAGATAGGTTCCCGATGAGAGAGCGGCCCCCGGAGCCAGCACGGCGGCCGCGTTCGTGGCTCCCGTTCCCGGCGTCTGCGCGAGATTCTGCCCCGCATTCCAGATCAGAGAGGCCGGATCGTTCGAGGGGACCGGAAGCGTCAGCCCGCGATTGGGGTCGTTGGGGTCGGAGATCGTCTTGGACCCGACCTGCAACGAACCCTGCGCGTCGAGTCGGTAACCGTTCAAGCGGCCGTTCCAGATTGACCGGTTCTTCGCCGCGTTGAAGGTGGCCAGATACACCATCTGGCCCGCCCCCGCCTGGACCGACGAGACCGTCGCGGAGGCGAAGTCCTTGGCCCCTTCGTTGACAATCGAGAAAATGTCCGAGAGCGCCTGGTACAGTCCGGCGGAAGAGGAGACCGGAAAGTACCCGACGCTCCCGTCGGAGAGAATCGCGCCGCTGTTCTGGGCGATGCAGACACCCGTCGATGACGTCCCCACGGCGCCCGCTCCGAATCCGATCACGAAGACCGGTACACCGATCTTCTTCAGCGGCGTCAGGACGTTGTTGGTCAGGAAAGAGCAGTTGTCGTTCTGGCAGCCGTTGAAGTTGTCGTAGATGAGAATGACGACGGAAGTCCGACAAGAAGCGTCCGGATCGTCCAGGCGCTTGCCGTTCTGAAATCCGTCGATCGCCGGGTTGCTGAAGTAGTCATGGACGTTCTTCAGCAGATCCTTGATCGGCGCCTGCGAGCCGTTGCGTGTGGTCAGGATCGCCTGGTTCTCCGCCACATTCAAGCCGGCGTCCACCGCTCCGAGCAGGGCGGCATCGCAGCCGTCCGCGTACTGGCTTCCCGCGCCGCCGTAGCCAGGGTTGTCGTGGTCGATGGTGGAGAACGTTCCGCTGATCGGGTCGTAGCTCGTCAACACCGCCTGGGGTCTCAAGAGACGAGCGAGACAGGGATAGGAATCCTGGGGAGGCAGACAGCTGACGCCCCATTTGTAGTCGCGCGGGACCTTGATGAGCGGCAAGGGGGCGCTGTTGATCTGAAACTCCCAACCGGAGCAATTTGCGCCCACGGCGAAATCGCCCTTCGGGTCGTTCAAGAACCCGATTTGGTTGCCGGCGCCAGGCACGGTCGCAAAGAAGAAGTCCCCGCTCAAGGAAGAGGGCGGGGCGTAAAAGACCGTCGTCGTCCCGAGGTCGCCCGCGGGCGTGCGGCTCTTGGTCTGCCAGGTCCCCGCGCTCTTCTCCTGATACTCCTTGGTGACTTCCAGAGAATGGGGCGGAGGCCCCGCGAGCACGTAAGCCGAAAGTGTGCCGTCGGTGAAGGCGTCGCCGTAGTGGCCCCGCGAGAGGGTCCAGCGGACCCGCCGCGTTGCGGAGGTTGCGTTGCCGTTCAAGTAAACGAATGCGGCGTCGGCGCCGGTGTCGCCGAAGAAGGGACCGACGAGAGTGGCGTTGGCCGAGAGGGTCATGAGACTCGGAGAGGATCCGCTGCAGGGGGGCGAAACCAGGTTCGTGCAGGGCCCTTCTCCGTTCGGGCCCCAGCGCTCGATCGTGCCGGCCGGTTCCTTCCAGGGTTCGGAGGGAAAGTCGTCCGTCAAGGGCGCGTAGAGCCAGTGCTTGCCATAGATCGAGATGCTTCCGGCATTCGGATTGTGGGCGAAGCTGGTCAGCCCAACGTTGTAGGAGGTCCCCTTGTCGCTGACGAACTGACGGATCACTCGTTTGGCCGCGCCGAGCTTGCTCGTCGGGGAATCCGCATCGCCATCCCACGCGCTCGCGTTGCCCAGGATCGGCTGGTTGGTCGTCTGAGAATTGCCGAAGACGATCAGGACGTTGGGCGGAACGGACCCGCGCTTCAAGAGGTCCTTGTCGTCCCCGCGCACCGACGGCGCCGCCAGCCCTGCGAGCGCGAGGACGGAGGCGGCACAAACGAAACGCCGGCGTCTCATTGGGGGATCACGAGCAGCTGGGGATAGATCCCCACGGCCGTCGTCACCGTCTTTTGAGACTGGATCGAGGCGGCCTGCGCCGTGGATGTGAAGTTGTAGTAGTTCTCCACGATCTGGCTCGAGCCGTAGCTCGATCCCTGCGACTGGATCTGATCACCCGGATGGATGCTGTAGCCGATGTTGACCGGCCGGGTGACCGTGACCTGGATGTCGGCCGAGGCACCGCCCGGGTAGTGGGTGGAGAGGCCCACCGGAAGCTTCCCGCCGACGTAGGTGACGTCCGTCGCGAGCTTCGCGGTCGCGTACTGAACGCCCGAATCCGCGGCGTAGAAAGTCTTGGAGACCATCGTCTGGTGACTCGAAAGCGTCTGCTCGCTCGCGGAGGCGAACATCAGGGCGAGCCCCGTGATTGTCAGGACGAAGAGCAGCAGAATCGCCAGGAAGAGGGCGAAGCCCTCCGGGCGGGATCCTCGGCGCGAGCGCGCGTGAGTTCGATTCTTCATTGGTAGTTCCTCATGGCTACAGCGAAGGACTGCATGCGGCGGCGATAGGGTCTTCCGGTCGAGGCGGGGTCGGAAAAGGAAACGGCCGTTGAGTCGAGAGTCCGAATTCCCATCGCCCCTGGGCCGCCGTACTTGCCGTCGGGGTCCGAGGACTTGATGACCAGGGAAAGCCAGATCGACCGCAGCGCCGGAGTCGCGAGCGAGGGGTTGGGCGGCCCGCTGGCGACGCTTCGGTCGATGAAGCCCTGCACCTGCACGGTGCCGGTGGTCGTGACGGGCAGGCTCGTTTCGATCTCCGTCGCCACGTTGCCGACCCACTCGTCACGGTTGACGCTGGTCGTGTCCACGGCCGTCGGCGAGATCCCGCGGTCCGGCGGCGAGCCGTCGATCCCATCGATGCCGTAAGCGACCTGGAAGTCCTCGGCCTCGCCGACCAGAGGATTGACGTCGAATCGCGCCGTGCCCGGGTCGAAGAGTCCGGCGGAAAGCACCGGATGACTGTCCGTCGCGCTTCCCGTGGCGTTGACGGGACCTTCGTCCACGAAGAGCAGCACATCGTCCACCGAGCCGCAGAGAAAGGGCTTCTGTAGCGCGGGAGAGGCGCTCGCCGTGGCGTTCAGTCCGCGCGCTCCCGCATCCTGCGGGTTCATGGTGAAAGTGAAGGTCGTCGCGGTCTGCGAGTACCAGCTCCCAGAGGCCTCGACTCGCCCGACGTAATAGAGAGGAACCAGGTAGATGGTGTTTCCGACCGTGACCGTCTGGTTGGTCGCGTCCGCCACTACGAAGTAGAAGGGGCGGGTCTTCGAAGCGAGCGATGGGGTGGCTCCTGCCGCGTAGTTGACGACGCCGCTGCTGGCGGTCGCGCGGATGGTGATCGTCATCAGTGAAGTGCCGTCGCACCTCCCGCTGCAGGTCACGTCCCCAGCCGTCAATGCGTACTCATCGCCGAAGAGGACTCCCCGCACGCGCAGCACGTCGGTCCCCCGGCGGATGAAATGCGCCGCGCCGGAGAGGTCCAGAATCGACTGTCCTCCAGAAATGTTGTTTGCGAAAGGCAGAATCGCGTCGCCGTAGTAGAGCTGGCCGGCGCGCGCCTGCCGGACGATGCGGACGAGCTCCTGGATGCCGGCTCGGGCCGATTGCTGCGCCTCGGTCACGAGCGTTTCCTGCTTCGCGATGCGCGACGAGGAATCGAGCAGGCCGTAGATCCCAACGACGAGGCCGAGCAGAAGCGCGGTCGCGACCAGCGCCTCGAGCAGCGCAAAGCCGGGAGCCTGGCCGCGGCGGGTCTCAGTTCGCGCTCGCATCGCGGAACCTCACATAGGCGGACTGGGTCGTGCTGCGCAGCCCCGGGAAGGGTCCCGCGACGGGCCGCACGTTGACGGTGACGAGCTTGACGGCATAAGCGCCGGGCGAGGCCACGCGCGTGGTCAGATCCGCCGCCCATTGCTCGATGACGTAGGTTCGAACGTACGGGAAGCGCTGCCATCCCGGCCCCGGCCAGGCCGTCGCAAAGGAGATTGCGCTGCTCGTCGGCTCAAACCAGAGCGGAAGGTCGTTGGCGCAGAAGCTGTTCGCCGCGACCACGCTTCCTGCGCCCGTCGTCGAGACGCCGGGAGACGCGGCGGCATTGGCCCCGTCGGGCACGGCCAGGCGCGGATCGATCGCTGGGTAGCCGATCAACTCCTCCAGTTTTTCTCCCGCCAGGCCGTTGACGTTGCCGAGCTGGTTGGAGGAAGCGTTTGTCTTCACGGAGCCCGCAAACAAAGGAGCAATCGCAAGAAGACCAAAGGCGAGAAGGGTCATCGCGACCATCACCTCGACCAGCGTCAGACCCCGATCGGGCCGCCGCGCGCGATTCTTCATTGCCACGTCCACCCGCTTCCGACGTATCCCAGGCCGTCCTGATACTTGTCGGAGCGAATCCTTCCGGTCAGATCGGTGTCCACCGTGACTCGGAAATAGTTCTGCCCGGAGAAGTCCGCGAAATAGAGGCCACGGCCGCCGGCCGTGGTCGGCAGGCCGGAAGTCACGGAATCCTGCGGCGGCAGGATGCCGCCGGTCGGGAGAAAGACGAGACGGTCTGTCAGAAGCGTGTCGCCGTTGTAGACGTCAAAAGACATCCCCTCTCCCAGATCGTCGGCAACGCCGCCATGCTTCCACAAGCGGATCCCCGCCTCGATCGTCACGTCGCTCAGAGTCGTTCAGGTGGATGTGCCCTTCGTCCGTGCGCGTGCCCACCACGACCACGTTCGCGCCGCGCCGAATGGCCTGCAGCCGGGCGACCGCGAAGACCTGCCGGATCGAGGCGAGAGCGCCGAATGTCCGGGCGCGACGTATCATCTTGCCCGCGACCGGAACGCTCACCGCGGCGAGAAAGCCCAGGAGAGCGAGGACGACGAGAAGCTCCAAGAGACCGAATCCTCGCCCAAGGGTCTTTGCGGTCGGCGCCGTTCGGGTCTGGAGCAAGGTGGTTCTCCGAGGAAACCGGGCTACGTTTGCAGGCTAGAGCCGCGGAGAACGGAAAGCTACTGCTCGGCGGAGAGAAAAAAGATCAGGAAATTCCGCTGTCCGATACTGACCGGAGGAACAGCATTTTTGGTCGCTGCCCGCCGTGGCGAACAGGTTCGGAAGTTGTGGTTCGGGGCTACAATCGTCTCATTCGTGGTCTCTTCCCGCACGCCCCGCCGGACAGTCTGCGTGATCTCTTTTCATCCGCTTCTGTTTCCTATTGCCCGCACTCTGCTCGCGGAGCCCGACTACGAGCTCGAGGACTATCGCGCTTCCCCGGATCCGCTCCCGCAGGGCGAGGAGCCCGAGATCCCGAAGGCCTCTGTGTACATCGTCGAGGCGCACACTCGCATGAGCTCGACCGAGGCCGTGATCAAGAGAGTCTCGTCCCGCTTTCCGCCCGCTCCCCTTCTGGTGATCGGCGAGAGATTCGAGGAAGCAAACGCTTTTCCTCTCCTGCGCGTGAGAGTCAAAGGCCTCGTGACTTATGCGGAAGCGCCGGCCCAGCTCGCGCGAGCGGTCGAGGCCGTATCAGGTGGAGGTTTTTGGATGCCCCGGGCCCTTCTGACCCGTTTCGTCGAGGCGACCATCTCGGCGGGCGGACGGACCGGCGGGCCCCGCGCGGCCGCCGACCTGACGCGCCGGGAGCAGCAAGTCCTGGAGAGACTCGTCGAGAATCTCTCGAACAAGGACATCGCGAAAGGGCTCGGCATCACCGAGCGCGGCGTCAAATTCCACGTGTCTAACCTCTTGTCGAAGCACGGCGTCAGGCGGCGCGCTGACTTGATCCTTCTCTTTCTGACTCAGCGCTGATCCCGGCGTTGACGCGGCAGGTTGCTTTCCGTAAGATCCGCCTTCGCTCGCGCGTCCTCTGGTCGCGCGGGCTACGGCGGACGAGTTTGCCGCTTCCCAGTCTCCCGAGCCGACGTAGCTCAGTTGGTAGAGCAGCGGTTTCGTAAACCGCAGGTCCCCGGTTCAAGTCCGGGCGTCGGCTCCAAAGAATCAATCACTTAGCGACGGCGTGCAGATTGGCCTTTCCGGCCCGTGCACTCACGGTGCACTCCGCGGAGGAATCCGGCGCCGGCAGAGTCACCCGGAGGAGCGTCTCTCGGATGCGCTCCTGATTCACTTTCGAAAAACTCCCTAAAGCGACGCTGGGAGGCGGGTGGTGGTGCCCCCCGCGGCCCGGCCAATCGCGTCACTGCGCCTGCCCGGCGCGCAAGACTAGGCCGGCCGAGACGCCGCAAACCGCAGACGGGCGACCCGAGCGACGGCGGAACTTATTCCCTTCGGCGTCTCTACCAGCGAGCCGTCCCGCGAGGCGTCTACAATTCCCGGAATCCTGTATTGACGCCTCCGTGGGCGTAATTGGCTGCTGGCAGGCGAACTACGACAAGGCGGAGTGAACATGAGTTTCAAAGATTGGGAAACGTCTCGGAGGCTTTTCGACAAGCACGGCCGCGGAGAGGAGGTCGTCTCGCTCGAAGAGGCCGACAAAAAAGTAGCGAGTTTGAGGGAGAACCTTATAAGCAACGTTGAGCGACGCCTGACCACGGCCGATCGGCTCGCCAATCAGTTGAGTGATGTGCTGGAGATTGTTCAGGGGGTGGGGCTTGGGCGGGAGGCGGCGGGCTGGGTGGAAGCCTGTGATGAGATTGAGCGGCAGATCATAGAGAGGCAGCAACGCCCGGGCGGCTGGGACGGTGTTTGACTGGTGGATAAAAGCCAAGAGTCCGCCATGACCCTTCGACTTCCAGGCGACGCGCTTGCCGTTCGGTGCGAGCAGCCAAGAGGCCACGGTTCCTGCGCCTTTCTCGGGTGAAGGCCAAGTCTCCCGATGCACTCATGTTGCACTCCGCGGCCGGATCGGCGGTCGGCAGGGCTACCCGCGAGAGTGTCTCGCGGATGCGCTCCCGATTCACTTTCGAGTACCGCTCGACAAGCTCGAGGGAGGACCAGCCGCCAAGGACTTGAAGCTCTCGCGACGTGCCCCCGGCCTCCAGAAACCGGCTCGCCGCTTCGTGGCGCAGGTCGTGGACTCTGAGCCATGGGAGGCCGGCCGCAGCCCGAGCAGCCCTCCGCGCCCTGTCGAAGTTCTGCCGAATCTCCCCCCGCCGTCGGTCCCGCGAAAGACGAGGTCCTTGTCCTTGGCCTCAGCCAGGCCGCAGTGGGCAGGAGGGCGGCAGCCTCGGGCGTCAGAGGAACCTCGCGGGGCTTTCCGTTCTTCCTCCGCGTGAGGACAAGCGAGCCGTTCTGAACCCGCCACCTGAACCCGAGAGTCTTTCCTTTCCACATGGCCGTCGCGGGCAGGAGCTGCGTAACTGGCCGAAGAACGGCCGCCAGGTTGGCCTCGACGACTCCAAACCGACTCATCCGTTATTCGGCGAATCGCCGCCGTCCGGGTGGTCTGCTCCCCGATTTTCTAGACACCGTAGTTGTGTGATTGCTGGGCACGGAACTCCTTTGGAGAAAGGGAACCGAGAGCCGAGTGAGGAGCGACGCGGTTGTAGTCCTCGAGCCACGCTGGCAGCTGCCGGATGA
>WNGF01005213.1_pt1 | contig 27119 bp, 26 predicted proteins | sample 5400641 | NCBI WGS metagenome assembly WNGF01 (sample SAMN13153371, study PRJNA577476) | soil metagenome | isolation source: 80 cm soil or saprolite under grassland replicate 2 | place: USA:California | collected 2016-06-15 | reverse complement strand
AAGATGGCCGGCCTCAATCCCTCAACGGACACGCGCGCGCTTGATGATCGTCTGGCGCGGATGGAGCAGAGCATCGAGGCAATGGCGATCGAAATGGAGCGAGTGGGCGAAGGTCAGCGGTTCGTCACGAAGCTCCTCGCCGAACGCGCACCCGCGCTGCCTAATGATCAGGCCGAAGCCAAGCTGAGCAATCCCTCGCACTGACCACGAGCGCGCGCTGTTACCTTAAGGTAGATCCCCGTTGAATTGCACATCCCTGCATGCAGTGGACGTAATGAGTCGAGTTCTAAAGCGCACTGCATTGATTCCGGTCAAGCCGATAGCGATAGCGTGTGCCCTCTCTGGTACGGTTGCCTGTGCGACTGCGCCTAGCCAGCCCCAGGAAACTCGCCGCGTTCTGGCGATAGATGACCGCATCATCAGGACCTCGGACGATAGTGGCTTCGAATCAGTCATCCACGCGGCCAGCGATAGCGTCTGGGCAGCCCTTATACAGGTCTATCCTGGAATAGGCGTCGAGGTGAAGACGTTCAGCAGAGAGGATGGCGAGATTGGAAACCGCAACTTCGTGGTTGTCGGGCGGCTCGCCGGACATCCACTCTCCAACTATGTCACCTGTGGCAGCGACGTCCTCGGCTCTCAGGGTCATATCGATCAGGCGATGCTGTCGCTGATCACGCTCGTGCGACCGGCAGGCGCCGACGCCACGCGAATCGAGACGAAGCTCACCGGATCCGCCAGGAAGAGCGGCGTCAGCACCGATCCAGTTCATTGCACGAGCACCGGCGCACTGGAACAGCTGATCGCGAACGCCGTGACCCAGCGCGTGGCGCACTGAGCGACTTCATTACGCAGTGACAGCGGCACACTAGCTCATGTCACTTCTCACCGGCCATCGGCGCCGGAACGCCATGCCCGCGCGCACTTGCTTCACGCGCTCGATCGGCTTCCCAGTGAAATCGGTGCAGTACGCGATGAAAGACCGGAGTCAGCAGAAGTGCGGTGATCACCAGGAACAGCATCCCCGCATAGAGCGCGAAGAACGCCGCGAACAACTTTCCGGCGGTTCCATTGATCTCGCCGACCGGTCCCATTCCACCGAGGAGCATCGCGGCATTCAGGAATCCATCGATCCATGAGCTGCCCGCAATCCAGTGGTATCCGGCGCTCCCAATGACCAGCGATATACAAAGCAGTCCCGCCGCGTATCCGCCCTGCCGAAGCATGCGCCGGATAAAGCGTCCTCGCGACACGGGCGGTTGACCCAGATGCTCTAATCTCATATAAACTCCATTACACTGGCTCGAACGTGAGCCCCGTATTTACTACCTGAGCTTCCCCGATGCCATTGCATAGGGTGGTGCAAATCCGCTGTCTGTTGTTACTCGGTGTACCGGTGGCTTATGCGCCATCCGCACGAGCGCAGCACACGGCGGTGATGCGTTCCGCCGCTGCCGCCGCCCCGAGCCTTCGACTCATCACCGACCGTGCCCGCCACGAGATAATCGTCGAGATCGGGCCGGTGGATCTGCCGGCGGACTGCGGCCACGTCCAGCTACCGCCGTTCCACTCCGCAATTCCAATCGACGGCTGGCTGCACGGATACACGGCCGAGCTCGTCGATGGCAACGGACGACCCGTCCCGCGCGTGATGCTGCATCACGTCAACGTCATCGAGCCCGATCGGCATGAACTGTTCAGCCCGATCATGCTACGCCTCGCCGCAGCGGGTCAGGAATCCGATCCGGTCAAGCTGCCACGGCTGCTCGGGTATCGCATCCGGAAGGGACAGGAATTCATCGTCACGTCAATGCTTCATAATCCGACGGGCCGAGATTACGAAGGCGTTCGCCTGCGCCTGCATTTCCCGTATACCGGCAGCAATGCGCTGATCAAGCCGATCGCGATTTTCCCGTTCTACATGGACGTCATGCCGCCGGCTTCACGACATTCATATGATCTGCCGCCGGGACGCTCGGTGAAGTTCTGGGAGGGAAGCCCCGCTCTGTCCGGGCGCATTCTCGGCCTCGGCGGACACGTACACGAGTACGGAACGGCGCTCAAGTTCGAGGACATGACCACCGGCAAAGTCATCTGGGACGCTCGGCCCGCTGTTGGAAAGGATGGCCAGATCGTCGCAATGCCGATGACGAAGTTCATCACGCGACTCGGCGTACCCATCCGACCGGATCACATCTATCGAGTGACTGCTGAATACAACAACACGAGCGGGGGTCCCATCATAGGTGGCGCGATGGGCGCGATGGGCGGCGTGTTCATCCCCAGCCATTCGTCACGATGGCCGCCGGTGGATCCCAATGATCCGGCGCTCAAGCTCGACTGGGAGCTGGTGCACACGATCGGGGGAGAAGGGCACGTTCACGGCAATTAAGGCTCTCCCATCCAACCTGCAGAATCCGTAGGTTTGCTCTCCGGTCAGGAGGGTTTCAGCAGGTGCTCGAACGCGTCGAAAAAGCGTTGTCGGATCGCTACGAGATCGAGCGTGAGCTCGGCCGCGGCGGCATGGCGACAGTGTACCTCGCCCAGGACCGGAAACACGACCGCGCCGTCGCGCTCAAGGTCCTCCATCCCGAGCTCTCTTCGTCCCTCGGTCCCGACCGCTTTCTTCGCGAGATAAAGGTCGCGGCACGGCTCAACCACCCGCACATCCTGCCGCTGCATGACTCCGGCGAAGCAGGCGGCTTTCTCTACTACGTGATGCCGTATGTCGAGGGTGAATCGTTGCGGTCGCGGCTCAACCGTGACGGGAAGATCCCGCTCGACGAAGCGCTGTATCTCGCGCGGGGAATTGCCGGCGCACTCGACTACGCCCACCGGCAGCGCGTAGTCCATCGCGACATCAAGCCAGAAAACATCATGCTTCACGAAGGTGAGGCGATGGTGATGGACTTCGGAATCGCAAAGGCAGTGAGCGTCGCCGCCGGCGACACGCTTACGCAAACCGGAATGATGGTCGGAACACCGGCGTACGTGAGTCCCGAGCAGGCGGCAGGTGAAGCGGAGATAGACGGACGCAGCGATCAATACAGTCTGGCCTGCATGCTGTACGAGGTTCTCTCCGGAAAGAAGGCGTTCACCGGCGCGACTGCCCAGCAGGTGTTGACCAAAAGGTTCACCGATCCCGTGCCTTCCATCCGCAAAGTCGAGCCGACGGTGCCCGATGAAATCGAGGAGGCACTAACCAAGGCGCTCTCGAAGGAGCCGCGCGAGCGGTACGCAACTTCAGGCGAGTTCGCGAAAGCGTTGGTGTGGCCGAAAGTGTCTACGCCGTCCGACATGACGACGGTGAAGCAGGCAGTAGCGCCGAAATCGATAGCGGTCCTGCCATTCGCGGACATGAGCCCCGAGCGTGAGAACGGATACTTCACCGACGGAATGGCGGAGGAGATCATCAACGCGCTCACGACGATCAAGGCGCTCAGAGTCGCGTCGCGCACGTCGTCGTTCGCGTTCAAGGGGACGACGGAAGACATTCGACAGGTTGGAAAGAAGCTCGACGTTGCTACCGTGCTCGAGGGAAGTGTGCGGAAGGCCGGCAACAAGCTCCGGATCACCGCGCAGCTGGTGAACGTCGCCGACGGATATCAGCTGTGGTCGCAACGCTACGATCGCGACATGGAGGACGTCTTCGCGATTCAGGATGAGATCGCGCAGAACATCGTGAAGGCGCTTCGCGTGATCCTCAGCGAAGACGAGAAGCGCGCGATCGAAAAAGTCCCGACAGTGAACGTCGAGGCGTACGAATGCTATCTACGCGGCCGGCAGTTCTTCCATCAGTTCCGGAAGCAGAGCATCGAATTCGCCCGACAGATGTTCAACAAGGCGATCGAGATAGATCCGACATATGCCCTTGCGTACGCAGGAGTCGCCGACTGCTGTTCGGTGCTGTACACGAACTTCGATGCGACCGAGGCGAACCTGGCGAACGCAGAAACTGCAAGCCGTCGAGCGTTGGAGCTCGCACCGCAGCTCGCAGAGGCACACGTCGCGCGCGGTCTTGCCGTATCACTGCTCGGTAATCACGCCGAAGCGGAAACGGAGTTCGAGACGGCGATGGGGCTCAACCCACAGCTGTTTGACGCCGCGTACATGTTTGCCCGAGCGCTGCTGGCACAGGGAAAACACGACAAGGCCGCTAAAATGTTCGAGCGCGCAATGGAGCTGCGGCCCGAGGACTACGTGGTGCCGAATCTTCTCGGCGGCGCGTACGCGTCGCTCGGCCGAACTGCTGATTCACAACGTGCCTACCGTCGAGACGTCGAGGTAGCACGAAAACGGCTCGAGTTGAATCCCGACGACCCACGCGCACTTTACATGGGCGGCACCGCACTGTCGCGGCTTGGTGAAGCGGCCAAAGCAAAAGACTGGGCCAATCAGGCGCTCGCGATCAGTCCCGGCGATGCCACAGTGCTTTACAACGTGGCGTGCATTTATGCGACGAGCGGCGAAGCCGAACAGTCGATCACTCTGCTCGAGAAAGCCGTAAGCCTCGGCTTCGGCCACCGAAGCTGGATCGCCAACGACTCCGATTTTGATTCGCTGCATACAAATCCACGCTTTCAAGCGCTACTCGCTGGGCTCGACAAGTAACATGCGCCCATGAGTGGCGCATACCTTAGATAGACGATGACGACACAGACCGAAGCGCGACCCGCGCTGACTCAGCTGACCGAAGAGGAGTCGATGTTCCGCGAAGCGGTCGCCGGCTTCGTCGATGAAGAGGTTCGTCCGCGCGTCGTGGCGATGGAGCGTGCCGGCAAGATCGATCCCGAGCTGATCCCCAAATACTTCGAGCTCGGATTGATGGGCATCGAAGTCCCCGAGGAATACGGTGGCGCGGGCGGCTCGCTGTTCATGGTCACCATCGCTGTCGAGGAGATCAGCAAGGCGGATGCGGCAGCGGCGATCGTCTGTGACGTGCAGAACACGCTCGTGAATTACCCGATCACACGGTACGGAAGCACCGATCAGAAGGCGAAGTACCTGCCAATGCTGACTACCGAAACCGTTGGCGCGTATGCGTTGTCGGAATCGGGCTCGGGGTCGGACGCATTTGGCATGTCCGCCCGCGCGGAGAAGAAGGACGACCGATGGATTCTCAATGGGCGGAAGCTGTGGATCACCAATGGCGCCGAAGCCGGCGTTTATGTGGTATTCGCGAATGCCAATCCGTCGGCGGGATACAAGGGGATAACGGCGTTCATCATCGAGCGCGATTTCCCGGGATTCACCGTGGGAAAGAAGGAGGAAAAGCTCGGGATTCGCGCGTCGAGCACGACGGAACTGCTCCTCGACAACTGCGAAGTACCTGAAGAGAACGTGCTCGGGCCGGTCGGCCAGGGCTACAAGGTCGCGATCGAGACGTTGAATGAGGGACGAATCGGAATCGGCGCGCAGATGATCGGTGTGGCGCAGGGCGCTCTCACGGCTGCGATCTCATATCTCAATGAGAGAAAGCAGTTCGGGAAATCGTTGAGCGAGTTTCAGGGTATACAGTTTCAGGTCGCGCAGGCCGCGACCGACCTCGAGGCCGCTCGCCTCATGGTGTACAACGCGTCGCGACTCAAGGATGCCGGCCGCGACATCGCCAGAGAGGGAGCCATGGCGAAGTTGTTCTCGTCACAGGTGTGCGAGCGAGTCACTTCGTTGTGTGTCGAGCTCTTTGGCGGGTACGGCTACACGAAGGATTACCCTGTCGAGAAATTCTATCGTGATGCGAAGATCGGGGCGATCTATGAGGGAACCTCGAACATGCAGTTGCAGACAATTGCGAAAGCGGTTTTGAAAGGAAACTGAAAATGGGATCACGTGGGGTTTTGCGGCGCGGGGTGCGCCGCTTCGTTTTTGGCGCGGTATCGTCGCTTTGCTTTGCCCAGATGCTGCACGCGCAGATAGCACAAGCAGATTACGCCGCCCGGCGCGCGGCGCTCGCGCAGGCGATCGGTAATGGTATCGTCGTCGCGCTCGGGTCGCCCCAGCCCGAAGAGGATTATCTCAGCTTCTTCCAGAATTCGCGGTTTCGGTATCTGACGGATTTTCGGGAGCCCGACGCTGCGCTCGTCTTCATCGTGAAGGATGGGAAGATCGCCGGGAAAGAAATGCTGTTCGTCAATCCGAAAGATCCGGCGCAGGAAGTGTGGACGGGAAAGCGGTTCGGCCTGGAAGGCGTGCGACAGGCACTGGGATTTGACGCGCGCCTGGCGTCCAGTCTCGCAAGGGTTGTTGACACTCTGCTGACTCGTGACACCGCTGCGGTCCTCTACACTATCGGCAATTTCAACTCCGAAGGGCCGACGATCAGCCGCGACGACCAGATCGTGAGCAGCTTCACCAAAATGCACATCAAGACACCGGTAAAGCAGGCGAACACGATGGTTGATCAGCTTCGTCGCGTGAAAACCGCAGCCGAGCTGGACCTGATTCGCAAGGCGGTTGCAATCACCGTGGATGCGCAGCGGGACGCAATGAGATATGTCGCGCCGGGAGAGAATGAGTTCGAGGTGAACGCGCTCATTGATTACACATTCCGCCGAAATGGCGCGGAGCGAGCATCATTCTCCACGATCGTCGGCTCAGGGCCAAACTCGACGACGTTGCACTACAACGCCAACGATCGATTCTTCGGACCGAATGACGTCGTAGTGATGGACATCGGCGCATCCTACCTCGGATACGCCGCCGATGTCACCCGCACGGTTCCGGTGAGCGGGAAGTTCTCGCCGGAGCAACGGACTATCTACCAGATCGTCCGTGATGCACAGGCATCGGCCGAGCGGCAGGCGAAGGTGAATCAACCGGGGCGACGGCTCACCGATTCATCGAGCGCGGTTCTCGCCGCGGGCCTGGCGCGGATCGGACTGATCGAGTCGCCAACGGGCACGATGGACTGCGACTCGACCACTACGAGATCCGACTGCTCGCAGCTCAGGCTCTATTACATGCATGGCCTCGGCCATGGCATTGGCCTCGACGTCCACGATCCGGGAGCGGCGTCGGGCTCAGCCAACCTCGTTCCTGGCAGCGCGTTCACGATCGAGCCAGGGATCTACGTTCGCGAGAACATCCTCGACATAATCCCCAAGACGCCGAGAAACCTCGCGCTGATCGAGAAAATCCGACCCTCCGTTCAGAAGTACAAGAACATCGGCGTGCGGATCGAGGACGACTACATCATGACCGACAACGGAGTCGAATGGATCTCCCGCGCACCGCGCGAGATCTCCGAGGTGGAGGCGACGATGAAGGAGCCGTGGCGCGGACCGACTCCTCGCGACCCGGTTAAGATCGGGTGGTACCCTTCAGGATCCCCTCGCGCACCCTGACCGCTTTCGGCGAGGCGCGCGGATCGATCACAAGCCGCCGCGTCTCGAGCGCCGCGAACCGGCCCGCGACATTCAGCGTAAGTCGCTGCGATCCCCGTCGTATCACGACGGGGATTATCGTCCCTGGCGTCGCCGCCCGGTGTGTATCGCTGAACTTCGTCGGAAACGCGGGGTCGCTGATGTCCACTCCGCCGATAGTCACGATGTAGTCGCCGATCTTGATTCCCGCCGCGTCCGCACCGCTCTTCGGCGCGACGTCCATCACCCGCCTGCCGTTTTCGTCCTCTGACAGGGCAACGCCGATTCCTGGTTGAACGGAGCGCTCGACGTTCAATCGAAAACCGCCGAGGGGAAGGACGGTATCGAATGGAAACGGGTCGCGGCCGCCTACGTAGCGGCGAGCGAACTCAGTGAATGAACGACCGCCGGCAGCGCGTGACACTGCGCTCCACCATTCCTCGTTAGTGAATCCCTTCCCGCGCTTGTAAGTCGTCTCGTAGAGATCACGCATCACGGTGTCGAGCGACCGCGCGTTGTCGCTCGCATCGCGAATGATGATGTCGAGCAACAGTCCCGCGACCGATCCTTCGTCATAGTAGAGATCCTCTGTTCCGTCGGCTGGCTTGATCCACGCCGAAACCGATTCGTCCTCGAGTGCCGAGGGTGGCGCGTCGGCGACGTGGTTGATCTTGCCCGCTGTTGTCGCGACGAACTGCTCGGCACTTGTGACACCGCTGCGCACTTCCGCGAGGTCGGCGTAGTAATCGGTGACTCCCTCGCTCACCCAGAGCAGTGGAGTGGGCTGAGGCCGGTCGTAGCGATACGGGACCATCTCGGCAGGTCGCATCCGCTTCACGTTCCAGGCATGAAAGATCTCGTGGGCGTAAAGTGAACCGAGAGCGGGATTGCCCAGTACGACGGGAGAGAGGATGTCGAGGTGAGAGTTCTGGTGCTCGAGTCCGGCTGCGCTACCTGCGGTGAAGCCGGAGTCGGCTAGCTGGAGGACGGTATAGCCAGACCAGGGAACCTCACCGAACACCGCCGCTTCTGGCGGAACGAGTCTCGCGAGCTGATCGAGCACTGCGCGACGCGCGGCGAGGTTGAGACTGCCGGAGGGATACGACGCGAACCGCATTGGTTTGCCGGCGGCCTGTGCGCTGTCGAGATCAAAGCGCCCGACGAAGAACGGGAAGTCGACGAGGTCGTGGTAATTACTCGCCCCGAATGAATTGACGCCCGTGGTCGAGGGCATTCCGGTGACAACTCGCCACGCCGGCTCGGTGTGAATAGTCACAGTCGCTGGAAATTCGAGCGCCTGTCCTTCCGGATACAGGAAAAGGTTCGTTCCATTGAAGAACGCGAAGTTGGGCGTTGACCAGGCGTTGGCGTTGTCGACAATGAGCGCAGTGTAATTGAATGCGACGGTCACCGGTCCGGCGCGTCGAACGCGGATGCGCCATGTGTCGTGGTCCGCCTTATCCCAATCAAGAGAATCGGAACCCGACGCGGCTCGGAAGCTGAACACGAATCGCGCGAAGTTGTCTATCTCGTATGCGCCGGGTGTCCAAGCCGGTAGCGACAGAAGTACGTCGCCCGCCGGCGCGGTGAATGTCATCGAGACTTCAATCGTCCGAGTTCGCGCGGTGCTAGAGTCGAACGTGACGTCGTACCTGATGCCTGTGATCGGCGCCGCGTCGGGGTAATGCGTCTTCGCACCAAGCCCGGTCGCGAGTGCGAATACCAGAGTTGCGGTTGATCTCATTGCGCGAACGATACAGGAGTGATAGTGCCGGTGCTATATTCGGCGACACTTTAACCCGCTACCCGTCAACCAATGTTCGACAAGCAATCGATCGAATTTCTTCATAAGCTGCTCGACAGTCCTGGCCCATCGGGATTCGAAGCCGCGCCAGCGAAGGTGTGGCGTGAGCGAGCTGGACAATTCGCCGAGGTTCGAGGCGACGTTACCGGGAACAGCATCGCCGAGGTGAACACGGCGGGGGCGCCGACGATAATGCTCGCCGGACACATCGACGAGATCGGCGTCATCGTCACCTACATAGATGACGAAGGCTACGCCTACATCTCGGGCATCGGCGGATGGGATCCTCAGGTGCTGGTCGCCCAGCGAATTCGCTTCATCGGTGGGAATGGCGACGTCTTCGGGGTGGTTGGCAAGAAGCCGATCCATCTCATCAAGCAGGAGGAGCGCGAGAAGGCATCGAAGTTCACCGATCTCTGGGTGGACATCGGCGCGACGTCGAAGAAGGAGGCGGAGGAGCGGCTTTCGATCGGCGATGCAGGCGTGATCGATTCGCGGGCGATGGAGTTCCCGAACGGACGGCTGGTTTCACGATCCATCGATGACCGGATCGGCGCGTTCATAGTGCTCGAGGCGCTTCGCCGTTACGCCGACAATCCTGGCGAGGCGCGGGTGGTAGGCGTGGCGACTACTCAGGAGGAGATCGCATGGCGCGGAGGCGGTGCTCTGGTGTGCGCGACGTGTGTGAATCCGCAGATGGCGATCGTCGTCGACGTCACGTTCGCGACGGATCACCCGGGTATGGAGAAGAAGGAGGTCGGCGAGTCGAAGATGGACGGCGGACCGGTGTTGACGCGTGGATCCCGGACGTGACACCAGTACCGACGCCGATGCGATCCATATCGCGCGCGAGGGGATTGCCACCGCGGTCGTAGGGATTCCCAATCGGTACATGCATTCGCCGAATGAGATGGTTTCGCTTGCAGATCTCGACCGTGCTGCGACGCTCATAGCGGAGACGTGCCGGGCCGTGACTACCAGTACGGATTTTACGGCGCGCTAACGGCGACGGCACACAATAGGAATCAACGAGTAGCAGGTAGAGGAAAAACCACAACTGCGGGCGCGTCGTGAATTCACCGTTTAACCGTTGTCCGTTTCACCGTTCAAAGGCACGTGCACACCCGGACCGCCCATTTAACTGTCGGGGTGTGCACTTGACGAACGGAGGAACGCAAAGCGGAATAACAGTAAACACACAACGCGCCCGAGGTTGACTCGTTTTCACGTGCTCCTGCGCCACTTCTCTACTGGGTGCGCTACGGCCCGGAAGGCGTAGCTCGTCTCCTTGTCCTGCACGGTGGACCCGGCGCCCACCACGATTATCTCCTCCCGCAAATGCTCCACCTGGCGGAGAAATACGACGTCACGTTCTACGACCAGCGTGGCGGCGGAAAATCGCCGGCAGTCAATCGTGACCCCATCACCTGGCAGACGCACGTCGGAGATCTCGAGAAAGTCGTCGCCGAGCTTGGGCTCGAGCCACTTTCACTCGTCGGATATTCGTGGGGTGGATTACTTGCGCTCCTTTACGGACTCGAGGCTTCAGAAGGCCGAGTCGCGCCCGCGCCGGCACGGATCGCGCTCATCGACCCCGGTCCGCTTGCCCGCAGGTATCGCGAGCAGTTCGAGGCGGAGTTCACGCGCAGGCAGCAAGGGTTGGAGATTCAGCGCATGAGGGAGGAGCTGTCACAATCGGGTCTTCGCGAGCGGGACGTCGACGCGTATCGGCAGCGTACTTTCGAGCTCGGAGTCGCCGCCTATTTCGCCCATCCGGAGAATGCCCGGAACCTCACTCCCTTTCGCGTCACGGGCCGGGTTCAGCAGCAAGTATGGGATAGTCTCGGGGACTACGATCTCATCCCACGACTCCATCAACTGAAGGTTCCCACGATCATCATCCACGGGCGTGATGATCCCATTCCGGTCGAGTCATCCATGGAGGGAGCGCGAGCGATGGGTGCGGAGCTCGTGCTGCTGGACGACTGCGGGCACGTGCCGTACGTTGAGCAGCCGGCGGCGCTATTCTCGGCGCTCGACAGCTTCCTCGCGAGAACCGACGAGGGTGGGAAAAAGCAGTAATGTCAGACTTCGGAATCGTTCAGCAGCATCTGTCGACGGTCGACATGGACGGCAGGGCCTGCGACGTCTCTGTGCGCATCGCCTACGACGGCATCGAGTATATCGGCCGCCTGTTCTTCGCAGACCCTGCAACTGGACAGGGCATTCCCGACCACGGCGCAATCCCGGGGCGCACCGTGGAGGAAGCGATCCAGTTCGCCCGCCGGCTGACGCTCGAGGATTTCACGCGACGCTATCATCGAGCGAAGGCGGACAAGCGCCGCTACACGTCACTCCGCAAAGCGACCGACGAAATGCTGATGAAGATCAAGTACATGAACCGCGTCTCGATCAACATGCGAAAAGGCCTCCTCGATGCGGATGGCGCAAAGCAGGAGATAGAGCTGATCACCAAGCAGCTACATGAGATGGTTGACCGGCTACCGTCGCAGGCGGGGCGCGAGGAGTAGGGACTGCCTACGGGGGCACTGACGAGGGCAGTAACCACGGAGCATGCGGAGCACGCGGAGGAAGAGCCGCGGAGAACGACCTCACCCGTAGCTGAGATCACGAGGCGTTAAAGTCTTCTCATTTTTTGTTAACTACAACGACAGAAAACATCAGCGCGCGATCTCATCTGTCGTTAACCTCGAAATCAGGAGATGCGTGCCTGATCGAGATCTGGAGGCGGCGATCGTAGCCAGTCTCCGCGGCAGTTAACTCCGCGTGCTCCGCGGTTGACGCCCCCTTCGGTACCCCCGTAGGCTCCCTAAGCCGAACCTCGAGATCTCTATATTCCACGAATGGATTCAAGGACTGCTGCGCATGTCCTCTCCCAGATCGGAACCCTCCTCGACCTCGCCGGTGCACCGCGGTTCAACTCCCGCGCTTACCAAACCGCATCACGCGCAATACTGGAGCTCGGCGCTGAGGATCTCGGACCACTCCTCAACTCGGGCGAGCTTGGAAAAACGAAAGCAGTCGGCCGCGCAACACTCTCCGTAATTCGCGAGCTCGTCGAGACCGGCGAGTCCAGCTACCTCAACCGCCTCAGCGAGTCCACTCCAAAAGGACTGTACGATCTGCTCAAGGTCCCGGGACTCGGTGGCACCAAAGTCCATCAGATCCAGGAAGCGCTTGGGGTCGAGACACTGGACGACCTCGAGGCTGCAGCGCTCGATGGTCGTCTCGCTAAACTGCCAAAGTTCGGGCCAAAGACGGCAGAGCGAATTCTCAAGGGGATCGAGTTCGCGCGATCGGCCTCGAACAAGACACTGTATCATCGCGGACTCATACAGGCCCTGATCGTCCGCGATCAGGTCTCGCGACACCCCGACGTCATCGAGGCAATCATCGCGGGGTCGGTGCGGCGACACAACGAGATCATCGGCGACGTGGACATCGTCGCCGTCTGCAAAGCCGATCCCGAAATCGTGGCGGCATCATTCGCGGATAGTGCCGGTGTGAAAACGGCGAAGCGTAACGGAGGATATGTCTCGATCACGTATGTCGACGACGTCACCGTCGACATCTATTGCACTGTTCTGGAAAATGCGGGCTACGCTGTCTGGCGGCTCACCGGAAGCGATACGCATGTTGCAGATGTGCGCGCGTACGCCACGAAGAAACGCATCAAGCTGACGGATGATGCGGTTATCGGTCGCGGTGGGAAACCGCTCACAATGCGCAACGAGGCTGCGTTCTTCAAGGCGCTTGGTCTTCAGGAGGTTCCCCCGGAGCTCCGCGAGGGTCGCGGTGAAGTAGAGGCTGCGGCCGCCGGAATGCTTCCGGATCTGGTGGAGGAAAAGGATATCCGCGGCCCCTTGCACTGTCACAGCGAGTACTCCGACGGCGGAGCGACAATCGAGGAGATGGCCGAGGGTGCGCGGGAACGCGGATGGGATTACATCGGCATCACCGACCACTCGGAGTCCGCGTTCTACGCAGGTGGGCTGAAGCGCGACGCGATCGCACGACAGCACGATGAGATCGACGAGCTCAACTCGCAGAGGAAAGGATTCCGGATTCTCAAGGGAATCGAGGCAGATATTCTCGCTGACGGACGAGTGGACTACGACGATAAGATCCTTGGCTCATTCGACTTCGTCGTCGGATCGGTGCACTCGCGGTTCAGCATGGACGGCGGCGCCATGACCGATCGCGTTCTACGCGCGATGGAAGATCCACATCTCACGATCCTCGGGCATCCGACGGGAAGACTGCTTCTGTCGCGAGAGCCCTACGCGATCGACATTGAAGCGGTGATCGAGAAAGCCGCTGAAACCGGGACAGCGATCGAGCTGAACGCCGACCCGCACCGGCTCGACATGGACTGGAGACATTGCCGATCCGCCCGCGACCGCGGAGTCTTGATAGAAATTGGACCAGACGCACACTCTGTGAACGGGCTGGATAACACATTCGTCGGCGTCGGACTCGCGAGGAAAGGTTGGCTACGATCGGAGGACGTGCTAAACGCGCGCAGCGCAAAGGAAGTCGTCAGATTCGCGAAAAAGAAGCGCGAGGCATGAAGGCGGCAGTCAGAAAGCCGACGCTGCGAAAGCGCGGGCGGCTACGCGGCGCCGAGCTCAAGGCGCATGCACTTGAGATAATCCGCCGACTCAAGCTCGAGTACCCCGACGCCCGCACCGAGCTCGATTTCGACACGCCGCTTCAGCTCCTCATCGCGACGATCCTGAGCGCGCAGTGTACCGACAAGCGTGTGAACATGGTGACGCCCATTCTCTTCGCGCGTTACCCCGATGCACGTGCACTGGCGGCGGCTGATCAGACCGAGCTCGAGGAGATCATCAAGAGCACCGGTTTCTTCCGGAACAAGACGAAGAGTCTTCTCGGAATGTCGGCTGCGATCGTCGAGCGGCACGACGGTGAGGTGCCCCGAAGGATGGCCGAGCTCGTGCTTCTCCCGGGCGTTGGAAGAAAAACGGCGAACGTCGTCCTCGGGAACGCGCTCGGCTCGAGTGAAGGGGTGGTCGTAGACACTCACGTCGGGCGTCTGTCAGTACGGTTAGGCCTCACCAACGAAACCGACCCGGTGAAGGTGGAACAGGCGCTCATGAAACTGTACCCGCGCGACGACTGGGTGCAGCTCTCGCACCTCCTCATTTTTCATGGCCGCCGTGTCTGCGTCGCGCGGCTGCCGCGGTGCGCGTCATGCGTGCTCAACGACATCTGCCCGTCCAGTCGGGTGTGATGTATCATTCCCCCACTTCAGAAATCTTGAGGCAGATGAAACACGCAACCATCGAAACAAACCGCGGTACGATGACCGCGGAGCTGTATGACAAGGATGCGCCCAACACTGTCGCCAACTTCGAGAAGCTGGCGAATGACGGCTACTACGACGGCGTGAAGTTCCATCGGGTGATCAAGGATTTCGTCGTTCAGGGCGGCGATCCGCTGTCACGCGATCTTCCGGCAGGCGACCGGCGAATCGGGACTGGCGGGCCTGGCTACAAGATCAAGTGCGAGACGGCGGGGAATCCGCGGAAGCACGAGGTGGGCGCGCTCTCAATGGCGCATGCCGGCAAGGACACCGGCGGAAGTCAGTTCTTCATCGTCCTCAGTGAGGCGAACGCACGTCACTTGAACGGCGTTCACACTGTGTTCGGCAAGGTCACCGGCGGTCTCGACGTGGTGAACAAGATTCAGCCGAACGACACAATGACTCGCGTGCGCGTCTCCAACGGCGCCAAGGGGTCACAGGAGTAAGGATCGATGGCTCATCAGAAAAAAACTGATCTCAGCGCCGCCCTCACCGGCCTCATACTCGGCGGTTCGACGCTATTCCTCGTTCTGCTAACGATTGTTTACCTGACGAACCGGCACTTCAACGCGAAAAGAGCGGAGGAGCAGCCCCGCCCCGCCGTAACTGCTCCAGCTACCCGTTAACCAGCTGCCCGCTGTCCGTAGTTAGTTCGCAGTCCGCAGTTAGTCCGTAGTCCGCAGTCGTAGTTCCCCTTCCCTACGCTCCCCCCGGATGCCAGGGTGGGCCAGCATCCTGCATAGACCAACCGTATCCTCTGTACGGGCCTCTAACCACTGGATGCAACCCAACGATTGACCGGCCCCGCGCGTATATCGGACGAGGAGCGCGAGCTGGTTCACGCTGCTCGAGAGGGCGACCAGAAAGCGTTCGCCGGGCTCGTGCGCATACATCAGCGCCGGGCCTATGTCGTCGCGCGCTCGATCGTGACCGTGCACGAGGACGCCGAGGATGCCCTTCAGGAAGGGTTCACGAGGGCGTATCAGGCGCTCGACCGATTCGATACATCGCAACAGTTCGGAGCATGGCTCAACAGGATCGTCGCCAACGCGGCGCTCGACATCACTCGGCGGAAAAAGGTCCGCAACGCGGAGGAGCTCACCGACGCACTCACGTCGCCCTTTCGCGATCCGGCGGAGGACGCCGAGCTGCGAGAGCGACTCGTGTCGGCGATGGCGCAGCTGCCTGAAAGAGCACGCTCGGTGATCGTGCTCCACGACGTAGAGGGATACACGCACAGCGAGATCGGCAACATGCTCGGAATTCCAGGCGGCACAGCGAGATCGGACCTGCACCACGCGCGGCTCAGGCTGCGCGAGATACTGAAGGACCTGAGAGGGTAACGACATGGCGGATGAGCTGAAGTTCCCAGAGCCGGGTTCCCGGCACACGACGCCCGATCGTGACGCGCTCGATTCGCGTCTCACGTCGGCGATTCGTGCCGCCTATGGGCCGCCGGTGGACGCCGCCGGTGTAGAGCAATACTGGGCAGCACTCGAACAGCGGGTCGTGGCGCGCGTCGCCCAGGGCACCGAATCCCGTGAGACCTCACGCTGGTACGGCGTGCTCGGACGGTGGGCTCAGGCCGGACTCGTCGCTGCCACGCTACTCCTCGCAGCCGCGGGCCTCGTGAACAGCAGAATCACGGATTCTGACGAACAGTACGCGTACGATGATGTAGTTCAGTCCACATCGCCCGAATCAGTCTCGGCAACGACCGACCTGATGAGCTCGGCTGAGGGAGCGGCGGCGCGCGATGCCACGCTTCGCTACGTCTTCTCGCATTGAGAGGTACCTGATGCAGCGCTCCAAGACTTTCGCCTCGCTTCTCCTGCTGGTCGTGTTTCTCGCCGGCGGGGCACTTGGCTACACCGCCGACAAAATCATGCGAGACCGCGGTCATTCGCGTGGTGATCGTGGGCGTCCCTCGATCGATCGAATGGCCCGCGAGCTCGGGCTCACTCCTGCCCAGCGCGCGGGATTCGATTCGATAATGGATAGCCGGCGAAAGCAGATGCATGAGCTCTACAAGCCGATGCAGCCGCAGCTCGACTCGTTGATGAAGCTCGGTCACACGATTGGCGACAGTACCCACGAACAATTGAAGAGGCTTCTAAATCCCGAGCAGCAGGCGAAGCTCGACAGGATGCGTGACGAGATGCGGCGCCGCGGGGATCGCAGAGGCCCGGGTCCTGGAGGAAAACCGGAACCGTGAGCCAACGATTTCTAATCGTCGCGGTGCTCGCATTCGCTCCAGCGCTATCGCGCGCGCAGCTCGTCGTTGACACCACCGCCGCACCGATTTCGCTGACGGAAGCAATTCGCATGGCGCAGCGTAACGCACCCGCGTCCGTTCAGGCACGCGGGACTCTAACAACTTCGTCTGCGTCGGTGAAGCAGGCGTATTCGGCATTTCTGCCGTCGATCACCGTCGGCGCCGGAACCCAGCGGCAACAGGGTGACAGATTCGATCCGCAGGGCAATCTCGTGCCATACACGGGACAGCCGACGACGTATTCGACCAGTCTCTCGAGCAGTTTTCAGCTCTTTGACGGCGGGCGCAGATTCTTCGATCTGAACCGCGCGCGTGCAGATGTAAACGCCGCCGAGGCGGGTGAGACAGCCCAGCGGTATCAGATTGCGCTTCAGGTGAAGCAGCAGTACTACGCATCGCTCGCGGCGCGCGAGTCGGAGAGCGCAGCCAATGCTCAGCTCGACCAGGCAACGCAGCAGCTCAAGGCTGCGTCGACACGCCTTCGCGCCGGCGCTGCGACAGTCTCTGATTCGTTGCGGTCGGTGATTCAGATCGGCAATGCGCGTCTGGCGCTTCTCAACGCACAGAACAATCGCAGTGTCGCCGACGCGACACTGACGCGACTCGTCGCGTCTTCGCGCCCGGTGACAGCGAATCCAGCCGACACCGCCGATCAGCGGGTCGCGCTTCCCGATGTCGCGGAACTGGAGCAATTGGCGGCGAAAGCCCCGTCCGTGCTGCAGGCCGACGCCCAGCTCACCGCTGCGCACGCCAACGTGCGCTCAGCGAAGTCCGCTTATCTGCCGACTCTCAACCTCAACTTCAACCGCGGCGGGAGCGGCCTTGACAGCCGTTTCGGCTCGGGTGATGCACGCTACGCCTACAACCAGAACATCAGCTTCAGTCTCAACTTCCCTCTGTTCAACAACCTGAATCGCGAGATGTCGGTCGTACGCGCGAACGTCGCGGAGGAAACCGCTGCGGCAGCATTCCGCGACACGAAATTCCTCGCGCGGCAAACGCTCGTGCAATCGCTTGGACAGATGCGCACCGCGCAGCAGCAGGTGGACATTCAGGTAGCCTCCGTCGCCGCGGCGCAGGAGGATCTGCGAGTGCAGCAGCGCCGATATGAGCTCGGCGCGACGACTTTGCTCGACCTGCTCACGTCGCAGTCTCAGCTCGACCAGGCGCGTGCATCACTAATTCGCGCCCGGTATGACTATCGAATCGCCAAGGCGCAGCTCGAAGCGCTCATCGGGCGTGACCTCTAGGAGACGACAGTGAAACGCATTGCAATACTGGCGTTGTTGAGTGTGGCCGCATTTGCCTGCTCGCGAAACAAGCAGCCGAAGCTCACCATCCCCGTCCAGCGGACCGAGCGGCAGACGATCGTCGTCGACGCCGAGGCGACAGGCGTAGTGGAGCCGATCAACGTCGTCGAGGTGAAATCGAAATCATCGGGGCAGATCGTCGCGATGCCGGTGGAGACAGGAAGCTTCGTCAAGCCCGGCGATCTGATCGTTCAGCTCGATACGCGAGATACCCGGAACGCCTACGCGCAGGCAAAGGCTGATCTGGACGCCTCGGTGATTCGACTTCAGGTTGCTCGACAGGCGAAAGAGCGAGCCGATCAGCTCTTCAAGGACCGCATCATCACGTCGCAGGAGAACGAGGCAGCGCAGGTGGAGTACGCGAATGCGCAGGCGACAGTGCTCCGGAATCGCGCGGCGCTGGACATTCGTGCACAGGGACTGGAGGAGGCGACTGTCCGCGCGCCGGTAGCGGGCACGGTCATTGAGAAACCAGTCGCGATCGGACAGGTGATTGCGTCAGGAACAGGGACGTTTGGCGGCGGAACGACGATCATCAAGATGGCCGACCTCACCAAGGTGCGCGTTCGGGCGCTGGTGAATGAAACGGACATCGGCAAGGTGCGTCAGGGTTTGCCCGCCACGGTAACAGTGGATGCATTTCCCGATCGGCCGTTCCAGGGAGTTGTCGAGAAGATCGAGCCGCAGGCAGTGGTCGAGCAGTCCGTGACGATGTTTCCCGTTCTCATCAGCATCGACAATCAGGCGCGTTTGTTGATGCCGGGAATGAACGGCGAGGTGTCGATCACCGTCGATCGTCGGGAAAACGTTGTCGCGGTGCCGAACGATGCGGTGCGGAGCCCCAACGAGGTCGTACAGGTTGCACAATTGCTCGGCCTCAACCCCGACTCGGTGCGCGCTCAGCTATTCGCGGGAAGAGGTCGCGGTCAGAATCGAACGGCAAGTACGCAGGGTACGGGTGGCGGTTCGAACACAAGCCAACAGGCCGCTGCTCAGGATGGGCAGGGTGGTGGGCGGTTCAATCTGCCGGAGGTCACCGACAAGCAATGCGAGGAAGTGACTGCGACTCTCGCGAAACATCCCGAAGTCCAGAAGCAGATCGCCGACCTCAGGCAGAAGATGTTCTCCGGCGAGCTCGACCGATCGGAGATGCAGGGTGACATGGCGAAGATTTACGCCACGGTGAAGCTTGATCCGGCTGTCGCGCGTGCGTGCAACTTCCGCCAGCGCGCCGCCGGTCAGGGTGGAGGATTGGGCGCTGCTCAGGGCGGAACAGGCAGCGGACAGGGTCGCAGTCGTCGAGCGATGGTGTTCGTCGTGAAGGACGGGAAGTACATACCGCGCGTAGTTCGGCTGGGAGTCAGCAACTTCGACTACTCCGAGGTGATCGACGGAGTTCAGGAAGGTGAACAGGTCGCGATTCTCAATGTTGCGGCCATGCAGGCCAGACAGCAGAACGAGCTGGATCAGGTGAGAAGTCGAGCCGGCATGCCCGGCATTCAGCGGCAGCAGGGCGGTGGTACCGGCGGTACCGGTGGTGCGGGGAGTCGCGGCGGTGGCGGACAGCGCACCCCGGGTGGAGGTGGATAATGAGTCTACCAGCCAGGCAGATCGAGCAGCCTGATGCGGCGCATCCCGAGCAGCCGCGTCTCGATGTACTGAAGCGCAAGGGCGCCGGCGAGGCGATGATCGTGAAGGAGATCGTTCTTGTCGCGCTCGGTGCTCTGCGTGTCAACAAGCTGCGCTCGTTCCTGACGATGCTGGGAATCGTCATCGGCGTCGCGGCGGTGATCGCGATGGTCGCGATCGGTAAGGGGGCACAGAAGTCGATCAGCGAGCGGATTGCAGCGCTGGGTACGACGCTGCTCCAAGTTCGTCCCGGCGCGCGCCGTGGATTTGGCGTCGCAACCGAAAACAACGAGAAGCTCACCATCCGGGATGCCGAGGCGCTCGAGCGGCGAGGGAAGAACTTCGCGGCCGTCGGCCCCGAGATGAACAAGCGCGCGATGTTCCAGTGGGGGACGTACAACGCGATGACGCAGGTAACCGGCGCGAAGGCGAATTATCTGCTGGTACGGAACTACACGATGCAGGCAGGGCGGATGTTCACCGAGCAGGAGGAGCAGGGCATGCGACGCGTTGCCGTGGTCGGCTCAGCGGTGATCGACAACCTCGGGTTGCAGACACCAGAAGCACTTCTTGGCGAAGATGTCCGAATCGGGGGAATTCAGTTCCAGGTTATCGGCGTTCTCGCATCGAAGGGACAAACAAATCCCGGATTCAATCCGGACGACCAGGTGATCATCCCGCTTTCCACCGCGCGGTATCGTGTCATTGGCAACGACAACCTGAACACGATCGGCATTCTGGCCGTCAGCGAAGACAAGATTCCGGAGGCCCAGGCAGAGATACAATCGATCCTTCGGCGTGAGCACCGGCTGGGTGCGGACAAGCGTGACGATTTCGACATCCGGAATCAGGCGGAGTTCCTGAACACGTTCGCCGAGACGACGCGGACATTCACCTTCCTGCTCGCTGGAATCGCGGCGGTGAGTCTGCTCGTGGGCGGAATCGGTATCATGAACATCATGCTCGTGTCGGTGACCGAGCGGACGCGCGAGATCGGTGTACGGAAGGCACTCGGTGCGACGAAGGGGGCGATTCTGTTCCAGTTCCTGATCGAGGCAATCGTGCTGTGCCTGCTGGGAGGGCTGATCGGTGTGGTGCTCGGGGGTGGGGGAGCTGCGCTGCTCAACAAGCTCGCCGGCTTCAATACCACGGTGGACCCTTCGTCAGTCTTGATCGCTTTCGTGTTTTCTGCGGCGGTTGGGATTCTGTTCGGTGTCTGGCCGGCTCGGAGAGCGGCGTCGCTCGATCCGATCACCGCACTCAGGTACGAGTAGCAGACTCTCCGAATTGCGAAACAGGCCCGCGAAAATGCGGGCCTGTTTCTTTTCGGCGTGTTTCAGCTCGCGTCGTTATGGTGTGTCGTCGACATCTTGCTCGAGCTTGCCGAAATTCTTCTGGATCTTGCCTTCGCCCTGCTGGACCCGGCCCTTGATATGCTCACTGCTGTTGTCGGTCAAGTCGCCGAGATCGCCACGCAGGTTACCCTTCATTTCCTTCGCGGTGCCTTTTATCTCGTTTTCCATTCCGCGGGTGTTAAGGTCTTTCTCGCGGGTGTCAAGGTCTCTTGGCATTTTGTCCCTCCAGAAACGCCATCAACTTTCCCCTATCTGCCGCTGGCTTGCGGCGCAGGAGTAATTCGCAAGCGACGTGCCCTCCACGGGGTAAATTTTGGACCATAAAGGCACGGGATTTAACTTTAGATGCCATAGATGACCAGCCAGCCAGACCAGTCCTCGGAATCAGAGGCGGTCACCGAATCAGACCCGCCCTCAGTGACGGCGCCGTCCGATCACGATGATGAGAAATACGAGAACCCCGAAACGGCCCATGGACCGGGCAGTCACCACCCCGAGGCTAACCCGCGCGGAAAACGACTCCGACTCCTGACGCTGGCGGCCCTCGGCGTCGTATACGGCGACATCGGGACGAGCCCCCTCTACACCATCAAGGAGTGTTTCAGCAGCACGCTCGGAATCACCCCAAACGCAGCTAATGTATACGGGATTCTCTCGCTGATTCTGTGGTCGCTGGTCCTTGTAGTTGCCGTCAAGTATCTCGTGTTCATACTGCGCGCAGACAATCGCGGAGAAGGCGGCGTTCTCGCGATGCTAGCGCTGCTGATGCAGACACAGCGCCGCGCGTCCGACGTGGTGCTGAGGAGAACCCTGATAATCCTCGGCCTCTTCGGCACGGCCCTTCTCTATGGCGACGGTGTCATTACACCCGCCATCTCCGTCCTCGGCGCGATGGAAGGGCTCGAGATAGCGGCTCCGACGCTCAGGCACTTCGTGGTCATCTTCACCGTCGTCATCCTCTTCCTGCTGTTCATGTTCCAGAAAAGGGGGACCGGACGCGTGGGCAGAACTTTCGGCCCCATTACACTCCTGTGGTTCGTGACGATCGCAACACTGGGCATTATCGAGATCTCAACCGAGCCGGCGATCCTCAGGGCGGCCAATCCCCTGTATTCGTTGAGCTTCTTCCGAGCCCATGGCTTCATTGGATTCGCGGTGCTCGGCGCGGTGTTCCTGGCAGTGACCGGAGCCGAGGCCCTGTACGCTGACATCGGACATTTCGGGAAAAAGCCGATTCGCCTCGCGTTCTTCTCGCTTGTGTTGCCGGCGCTGGTTCTCAACTATTTCGGACAGGGTGCACTGCTGCTCCGAAATCCGCAGGCGGTGGAGAACCCGTTCTATCTCCTCGCGCCCTCGTGGTTCCTCTATCCACTGCTGGTGATCTCCACACTCGCCGCCATTGTCGCTTCGCAGGCGCTCATATCAGGCGCCTTCTCACTCGCGCAGCAGTCAATCCAGCTTGGCTACACTCCGCGGCTCACAATCGTCCACACTTCAGAGCAGGAATACGGGCAGATCTACGTGCCGGAAGTGAACAAGGCACTGATGGTGGGAACGCTCCTGATAGTGCTCGGATTCAGGTCGACGGCCGCTCTTGGAGCGGCGTACGGAATTGCGGTCACGGGAACCATGTCAGTTACGACTCTTCTCTTCGCTGTCGTTGCCCGTACCCGATGGAATTGGCCGATGTGGCGGGTGGTCGCGCTGGCAGGGTTCTTTTTCACATTCGACTTCGCGTTCCTCGGTGCGAATGCTCTCAAGATTCAGCACGGTGGGTGGGTACCGCTCGTAATCGCCGTGGCGGTGCTCACGCTGATGACAACGTGGAAAAAGGGCCGGTTCATTCTCACCGAGAAGATGCGCTCGGTACTTCCACTCAAGCTGCTGCTTCAGGACATAGCCAGAAATCAGCCTCCAAGAGTTCCGGGTACGGCCGTATTCCTCACCTCCGATCCGGGTGGAGCGCCTGGCGTGCTGCTTCACCACCTGAAGCACAACAAGGCACTGCACAAGCAGGTGATACTGCTATCAGTGACTGCCGCCCAGGTTCCATTCGTCGACGAGTCCGAGCGTGTGAAGGTGAAGAAGCTTGATGAAGGGTTCGTTCGCATTGTGGGAACCTACGGCTTCATGGAAACGCCCAACGTTCCGGACCTCATTCGCTGCGCTCAGGAACACGGGATCGTCACCACTCCGGGCGATACCAGCTACTACCTTGGACGGGAGCGGCTGATACCACTCCGCAAAGGCGTGAAGATGGCGCGCTGGAGGAAGAGTCTCTTCGCATTCATGGCGCGGAACGCCGTCTCGGCCACCGAGTATTTCCAGATTCCTCCCAATCGCGTCGTCGAGCTGGGCGCGCAGATCGAGTTCTAGCCGCCCCGGCGGAACTTCTCGATCGCGCGCCGGTCCTTCTTCGTCGGACGACCGGCTTCGTAACCGGTGGCTGCATTCATAGCGCGGACGTGCGCTGCTGTTTCCTCGCGCTTCTTCTTCGATTCCGCGTCTTCGGAATAAAGTGTGGCAGCGATTGTCGCCGAGACGCGGCGGTCGGAGAGGGCGAGGACGCTGATCAAGTGCTCGTACGGACCGTGACGGATGCGCACCCTGTCGCCCACCTTCACCGGATGGGCTCGCTTTGGTCGCTCGCCGTTCAGCTCGATCTTCCCGCTCTCGATTGCATCGACGGCGAGGGCTCGCGTTTTGTAGAACCGCGCAGCCCACAACCATTTGTCGAGGCGGAGTTGGCCTGCTGATTCCACGTTGCCGGGAGGTTGAGAAGTCTCTCGCATCGAATTCTGGAGAGGTAAGTTATCCCGTGATGCCCGGTAACTGCTGCCGCGTGTGGCTGCTAACGGCAACTATTGCACTCGCAACGCTCCCGTTGCCGCGGGACGTCGTTGCGCAGGCTCCGGTTGGAATCCAGGACAACAGCTTCCTCCTGGAGGAAGCGTACAACCAGGAGCGCGGCGTCGTTCAGCATATCGCCACGTATCAGGTCGCGCGGGGAGCCGCCGGATTCGATGCCTCCTTCACACAGGAATGGCCCGTCGGCGGAATCAGGCACCAGCTGAGCTACTCGATACCGGTAGTGCGCGCCGACGCCTCCACGGGAATTGGCGATGTCGAGCTCAACTATCGGTACCAGCTCGAAGGCGACGGTAATGCCGTGCTTGCGATCGCTCCGCGATTCACTGCACTGCTGCCGACAGGTGACTGGAAGCGTGGGCGAGGTCGCGGAGCGCTCGGCGCCGAGATTGGATTTCCGCTGAGTTACGTCGTGTCACCGACGCTGACCACTCATCTCAACGTGACGGCCGGCGTCACGCCAAGGGCGCGTGTTATAGCGGATCAGCGCGCAACCGTCACCGACTTCTCGCTCGGTGGAAGCGCGATCGTAACGGCCCTATCGAATCTGCATTTCATGCTCGAGGGCCTCTTCGCAGTAGAACGAATGAACGACGAAGAAACCCGAAGTGCGATCATCTCGCCGGGCGTGCGTGGCGCTCTCAACTTCGAATCCGGCCTGCAGATCGTGCCCGGTCTCGCCTTTCCGATCGGGGTTGGTCCGAGCTCAGGCGATCGTGGAGTGTTTTTCTATCTGAGCTTCGAGCACCCTTTTCGGAGATGATCCTCGGAAAATCAGATACGGATCGTCCGCCGGTTGCCTAAGCGCATCATTTCGGGAGCCGTTCGCATCAGAGGCTCGAACGAGCGCACCTTCATCGGCTCGATGGACCGTATCTTTTCATGCATCTCGCGCGCCTTAAGTGGCTCGAGCATCCGAAATGTCTCCGGAAGATTCTCGAGTTTCTCCATTCCCGGCATCAGGCGCATTTCCTCGATGTGTTTTCTGTCCATCGGCATATGCTCGAACATGTGCTCCATCGGCATGCCGTCGCGGAAAATCCTCATGTCAGCGGGCGGGCCGCCATGGAAGATCATTCCCGGACCACCCAGCTCGAACCCGAATCCACGCTCGCCCTTGAATACGTCGGATGCACGGCCGGCAATAACCTGAACGTCACGGAAGCGGCCACCCGAATACACGCGGAGATTCACGCGGCTGCCCGGCGTCAGTTTCTGGACCTCGCGCGTGAGCCGGTGCGACGGAAGTCCGTTCGTATAGTTGTCGTCCACATCAGCCGCTGAGATTCGAAGATCAACTCCGTTGATCGCCGCGATGCGGTCGCCTTCGACAATCCCGGCATTTTCCGCGGGCCCCTTTGGGGTTACGCGATTCACGAATACGCCGAGCGTATCGCGAAGGCTGCCGGTTGCGGAGAGCTGCATCCCCAGCGCCGGCCGGCGCATTGCGGCTGAATCGATCTCGGCAAACCGCCGGAATACCCGGCCTCTTTCCGAATCGTCGATTCCAGTCCGCTCAATCTTCCGACACTCCACTCGTCCCGGCTCAGTCGTGGTGCATGTCTCTCCCTCGGGCGCCTTTTTTGAGGGAGCCTTCTGCTTCGGCTTCTGCGCCTCGAGCGATCCCGCCGCGAGCGCGAGCGCGACGGCGCTGGCGAGCATTCCATTGGCTCTCATTTCGGTCTCCGGATACCTGGGTTTCGTTTCGTAGGACAGAGGTAACAGGCGGAAAGGTTGCCGGTGTTCCGAACCGGACCGGCCAGGCGATATTTCAAAGATGGCAACGACCCTCGACCCGGGTACCCGCCGGCACCACGAGCCCGACGTACATGCCTTCGAGCATCATTGGCAGGACGAGGCGGACGCTGCCTACCTCTATAGGATACTCGCGGGGGCGGAGCCGGACCCGAAGAAGAGGGACATTTATTCCCGCCTCGCAGAGGTCGAGGACCGGCACGTCGTCATCTGGGAAGAGCTTCTCGCCAAGCACGGAAAGAAGGCCGCACCCTTCCGCCCCAGCGGCAGAGCGCGAATGCTCGCGCGAGTCGGCAAGCTGTTCGGTCCGGGCTTCCTGCTGCCGATGTTACTTCAGGAAGAGGGACGCGAGGTAAAGGCGTACCTCGACATGCACCGCGCTACCCCGAAGGGTGCGCCCGGCGGGGGCGAGGCGCTGACCCTCGCAAAGGAATCGGCGGAGCATGCGACTGAGCTCGCCGGAATTGCCGGGAAGAGCGGTGAGCCGTGGCACCGAACGGAGTCGGGTGGATTCCTGCGCAACGTCGTGTACGGATTCAACGACGGACTCACCGCCAACTTCGGGCTGGTCGCGGGCGTAATTGGCGCGACCGCCTCACAGCAGCATGCGGCAATCATCGTCGCCGGCGCCTCCGGAGCGATCGCCGACGCGCTGTCCATGGGATCGAGTGGATTTCTCGCTGCCAAGAGCGAGCGGGAGGTATACGACTACGAGATAGCGATGGAACGCGACGAGATCGCGCTCATGCCCGAGGTCGAGCGCGATGAGCTGGCGCTTATCTATGAGGCGAAGGGAATGCAGCCGACGATGGCGCGCGAGCTCGCAACCGAGATCATGGCCGATCCAGCGCGGATGCTGGATGAGCAAGTGCAGGAAGAGCTCAAGATTGGAGTGCAGACGATATCCCCGTTCCGTGAGGGATGGGTCACGGGTCTCGCCACCGCGTTCGGTGCGGTCATCCCGGTATTTCCCTTCTTTTTCACGAGCGGCAGGACAGCGATCGTGCTGGCGTTTACGATCGCGATGCTATCTCACTTCGGGGTGGGAGCAGCGAGATCGATCTTCACCGGTAGAGGAGTAGTCCGGTCGGGGCTGGACATGTTCGTTGTCGGGCTTGGGGTTGCAGTTGTGGGATACTACGTGGGGGGGTGGATCGGGCATCTGTTCTAGTACCGTTTCAGTTTGTATAGGGCAGTTCGCAGGTAGGGACGGGATCGCAAGGGCTGCCCGTAATGAGTTTACCGTCATTCAGTTTCCCGTATATCAGTTTGAATGCGGACTAACACTGGGAACTGAAAAACGGGAAAACGGTGAACCCAAAACGCGCAGCCCCGCCGCTCCATAGCTCTGCTCCGCAATCCGCAACCATACAAACTCTACACGACGATGTTCAATAATCGTCCCGGCACAAAGA